>Ga0209456_10000462_pt1 | contig 22043 bp, 16 predicted proteins | sample COG_11_FD_184755 | JGI IMG/M metagenome (GOLD analysis project Ga0209456, IMG submission 184755) | Pelagic marine sediment microbial communities from the LTER site Helgoland, North Sea, for post-phytoplankton bloom and carbon turnover... | ecosystem: Environmental > Aquatic > Marine > Neritic...
CGGTCCCTGGCCGCCAGAGTGGAATCGAACCGTATGCGTCTCGGCATCGAGAAGCCCAAAGAAACCGGTAACGAAACGGTCGTCGGGCAGATCCTCGCAAAGCTGGTCGTTGATGTGTACGAACGCGTCGTCCAGGCTCGATTCCAGCCGGATGGCAACGCGTAGCATGGCGCGTACCTGGGTGGCGCTTAGCGCTGGTCCGATGCCGTGACCGGTCGCATCCCCCATAAGAAGGAATAGTCGCGTGTCGTCGAGCGGAACAAAGTCGTACAAATCGCCACCCGTCTGGTCGGTGGGTGCGAACGCGCCACCGAATTCGTAGCCAGCTATGTCGGGCATGTCCGTCGGTAGTGTGCCTAATTGCACATCGCGCGCGACCGATATCTCCCGGTCCAGTCGTTCCGACTCGATAATCTGCTCGGTGAGCTTAACGCGGTGGAGAACGACGGCGGCCTGTGCGGCAAGCGCCTGGGCAACGTATTCGTCCTGCGCGTCAAAGACACCGTCCTTCTTGTTCAGGATTTGTAGTACACCAATCAGTGATTCTTCGTAACCGATGAGCGGAATGGTCAACATGCAGCGCGAGCGATAGCCGGTCTGCTTGTCGATGGCGCGGTTAAAGCGCTCGTCCGCGTAGCAGTCGGGTACGTTGATGAGCTTCCGCGTCTGGGCAGATTCGCCGACGATGCCCTTGTCAGCCGGAATACGAATGTGGTCCAGATCCGTACCGACCCGCACGACCAGTTCATCGTGCTTCTCGTCGTAAAGAAAAACTGTGCCACGGTCGGCATTGAGGATTTCGCGAGAGGCGTCGACGACTTCGGCCAGCATCGTGTCCAGGTCGAAGGGCGCCGCGAGTTTTCGAGTTACCTCGAGGATTTGCCTTAATGCCTGGGTGTCACTCGTGTTCGCGGACATGATCTAGGGATCCGGTGAAATTTCAGTCATCGGCAGCCGCACATACTGGATCTCAATGTCGGATATGCGTGCCACCATCCGCTCAGCAAGTTCCGGAATCTCGAAATCAGAGTGCTCAATCGCACGTCGCGTCACCAGAACTTCGTCGCGGATAGCGAGATCCTCGCCAAGTTTCGACGCCGTATTCACGGGGTCGCCGAAGAAATCGAGATCGCCGATCAACAGGACGCGGCCGTAGTCGATGCCGACGGACAAGGCGATCTCTTCGCCAAGTCCGAACGAGTCATTTGCCTCGAATAGTGCGGCGTTGACCTCGAAGCTTGCCCGAATCGCGTCATCGGGCCTGTCGAAATAGGCATAACAATTATCGGCGTCGCACTTGAGAAGCATGCCGTTGTTGCTCTCTATCACCGGGGCCACAATCTGGCGCGTCCTGTGAATCATCTTGAGAAAGTGACAAACGCCGACTTTGCGTGACGTGCTCGAGAAGCCCGCCATGTCGGAAATGAACACTGTTCCTTCGGTGCCGAACCTCTCCCAGATACCGGTCCGGATTTCGTCCGCCTTCGCGGCGTCGGGTTCGTCCGAAAACTTCGCGATCAGGTCGTCAAACTCATCGTGGCCTGTCAAAGGCTCGTGAAAAGCTACTTCTGCCATGCGTCTCCCCAGGTATTCTAATTATGTCGCGGCAGCGTGAATGCCCAGTATAGCTCGACAGCAGGTATTTGTTTGCTGTGGTGCTCCTGTCGCCGGGGCTTGCCAAATATCCGTCGAAAAAGACTGTTGTGATATCGTGCGAATATAGTCCGATTTTGTATTTCATAGTGTGGAACAAGTAATGAGTGCCGTTCTCAAGGAAGCCCCTCGTTCGATCGAGGAGTTGATCGCAAACCAGAAACCCGGATATTCACTCGACCAGCGATTCTATACGGATCCGGCCGTCTACGAGCTGGAACTCGAGCGCATAATCTACCGCAACTGGATCTTTGCAGGGCACGAGTCCCAACTGCCTGAGCCGGGCGATTTCAGGGTCCTGAACGTCGCCGGTGAGTCGGCAATTATTGTGCGTGGCAAGGGAGGGACGCTAAATGGCTTTGCCAACGTGTGTCGTCATCGTGGTTCGCTGGTTTGTCTCGAAGAGAGTGGCCATACCGACAAGTTTGCTTGTCCTTACCATGGCTGGATGTACGACATCGATGGCAACTTGTTTGCGGCACGCGACATGCCTGACGATTTTGACATGACGGCCCATTCACTGAAGACGGTGTCGGTCGGCGTTGTGCACGGGCTGATTTTCGTTTGCTTTACGGATGATCCCTTGTCACTCGATGGGTGCCGGGAGGAGCTCGCCGAGCCAATGGCGATGTTCGATTTTGAGAATCTCAAAGTCGCGGCTACCAAGTCCTACGATATCCCCGCCAACTGGAAGCTCTCAATCGAGAACTACCAGGAGTGTTATCACTGTGCCACTGCACATCCTGAGTACGCTCGCATGCACACACTCATGCTCGACGACAATAAGAAGGATCGCGTGCAGAAGCGCATGCTGGAGAGCATGGAGACCTGCGGTCTCAAGGAGATCTACGTCGATCGCATCGACACCGCTGCATTGCCCGGGGAAATGGGTTACGGCTATTCGCGCACGGCCCTGTTCGACAAGTACCAGACCGGTAGCGAGGACGGCGAGCCCGTAGCACCCCTGCTCGGTGAATTGACGGGCTTTGACAAGGGGGCATCCGACTTCAACTTCGGGGGGTTCTCTTTCATTCTCGCCTACAGCGATCACGTAGTCGCTTACGTGTTTACGCCCGTCGATCACAACAACTCACGTTGCGAGATCTACTGGATGGTTCGCGGCGATGCGGAAGAGGGCAAGGACTACGATGTCGACAAACTGACATGGCTGTGGGATGTCACGACCATTTCCGACAAGGAAATTATCGTGAACAACTCGAAGGGCGTGCATTCGAAGTATTACGAGCCAGGCCCGTTCTCGGGGATGGAAAAGGAAGAGCGCGTCTATATCGAATGGATCCTGCAGGAGTTGCAGCGAGCCTAATCCGTTTTGCGCCGCGTCAGCAGCCACGCGGCGAACACGCCAATACTCACTAAGCCGATAATGAGCGTAGCCAGTGCGTTGATATCGGGTGAGACGCCCAACTTCACTTTCGAGAAGATGTACATGGGCAGCGTGTTGCTGCCCGGGCCCGATACGAAGCTGGCGATGACGAGATCGTCCAGGGACAGGGTGAACGCAAGCAGCCAGCCGGCGGCCATTGCCGGCGCGATAAGCGGCAACGTGATATCGAATACCACACGCAATGGATGGCCACCAAGATCCATGGCGGCTTCCTCGAGCGATTCATCCATCGACATCAGGCGCGACTGTACGATTACGGCGACATAGGCCATCGCAAACGTTGTGTGAGCGATGGTGATCGTCCCAAAGCCGCGCTGCCCCGGCCACCCTGTTGTCTGTTGCAACGCGACGAACAGCAAAAGCAATGAAAGTCCCGTGATGACCTCTGGCATGACCATCGGTGACGTGATCATTCCGGAAAACAGGGTCCGCCCCTTGAAGCGGCGAAAACGTGCCAGTGCGAGCCCGGCCATCGTGCCTAGCACTGTGGCAATTGTTGCCGAGGTAAGCGCGATGCGGACGCTCAGGAATGCAGCGTCGAGGATTTGTTCATTGCGAAAGAGTTCGCCATACCAACGTACCGAAAAGCCGCCCCACACGGTCGCAATTCGCGAATCGTTGAATGAATAGACCACGACAAGGACAAGCGGGACGTAAAGAAACGCATAGCCGAACGCAAGAATCGACACGATGAATCGGGACTGCCGGTTCATGCCACACCCTCCTGGTCTCGCGCCTGGTAGCGCTGGAGCAGAACGATGGGGATCACAAGCAGCAGCAGCAGGACAATCGCTACCGCCGATGCCAGCGGCCAATCGAGATTGACGAAGAACTCATCAAAAAGCACACGGCCGATCAGCAATGACTCTGGTCCGCCAAGCAGATACGGGATGACATACTCTCCGATTGCGGGAATGAAGACGAGCAGACAGCCTGCTATTACGCCGGGACGCGCGAGTGGCCACGTCACATCCCGGAATGCCCGCGACCTCGACGCGCCCAGGTCCTGGGCCGCCTCAACCAGGTCAAGGTCCATGCGTTCCAGCGACGCGTACAAAGGCAGGATCATGAAAGGCAGGTAGGAATAGACGAGACCAACAAACACAGCGAAATCGGTATACATGAACGGGATCGGCTGATCGATAACACCGGTCCAGAGAAGAAAGGTATTGATGGTGCCGTAGTTGTTCAAAAGTCCCATCCACGCGTAGACGCGTAGCAGGAACGAGGTCCAGAAGGGAAGGATGATCAGCATCAGCAGCAGGCTGCGGGTGGCAGGCCTGCTGCGTGCAATGCCGTAGGCCATTGGAAAACCCAGCAAGAGGCAAAGAAACGTCGCACTCGCCGCCATAAGAACGGATCGAAGGTAGGTGATTACGTAGATCTTGTCGGTAAAGAGAAAAGCAAAACTGTCCAGCGACACCGATTGCGTGTAAGGGGGTTGACCGAATACGGGATCCGCGAGGCTGATCTTCAGGACGATCGCAAACGGCGCAAGAAAGAACACGAGTAGCCATAAGTACGGTGCTGCGATTATGGCTCTCTTCCACATAGTCTAGTCCAGCAATACGACGGCGCTGTTCGGCTGCCAGGAAATCCAGACCTTGTCGTCCCACTCGAGAAAACGCTTGATGGAGCGGCGGCGATTTTGCGAGCTCACCTGCACGATCTTGCCGCTCTCGAGGCGAATTCGATACAGGGAACGGTTGCCGCGATAGCCGAGATCGTCAACGACACCCGGTATGCAGACGATGCCGTCTTCGTTGGGCTTTTCCTTGCTGACGAAGATTTTCTCAGGCCGCACGGCCACTTCGATCTCCTGGCCTTCCTCGACAAGTTGTTTGCCGAGCGCCATCAGGGTAATGCCTGCTTCTGTCGAGTAGACCTTGATGCCGCCCTTGGCGATCGCGGCGACACGTCCCTTGAACGTATTGATCGTGCCAATGAACTCGGCGACAAATCGGTTGTGCGGGAACTCGTAGATTTCCTTGGGCGTTCCGATTTGTTCGAACTTCCCGTTATCCATGACCGCGATGCGCGTGGATAACGTCATCGCCTCTTCCTGGTCGTGCGTAACGACGACAAAAGTGATACCCAGTTCATCCTGGATGTTCATGAGTTCAAACTGGGTTCGCTCGCGCAGCTTTTTGTCGAGTGCAGCGAGAGGCTCATCGAGTAACAGGACTTTTGGACGCTTGATCAGCGCCCGGGCGAGGGCAACGCGCTGGCGCTGTCCGCCGGATAGCTGGTCCGGTTTGCGCGACCGGAAATCGTCGAGTTGTACGAGTTCGAGCATTTCATCGACACGTTTAGCAATCTCTTTCTTTGCTGTCTTTTCCCTGCGCAGGCCATATTCGATGTTCTTCTCCACAGACATGTGTGGAAAGACGGCGTAGGACTGGAACATCATGTTGACCGGCCGCTCATAGGGCGGCTGACTCGTCACATCGATCCCATCGATTTCAATCGAGCCAGACGTCGGTACCTCAAAGCCGGCTAGCATGCGCAGTAAGGTCGTCTTGCCACAGCCCGAACCGCCGAGTATCGAGAACAGCTCGCCCTTCTCAATCGCCAGGTCGACATTGTCGACGGCGACGAAATTGCCGAAGTGTCTGCTGACACCCTTGATACTGATGAAGTTCTTCATAACCCGCTCTTGATCCTTGCGTAGGTTCGGGTCATGTTGCGATTCTCCTTCTGGGGCGGCATAGGTATCGCGTAGATTCGCTCCCAGTCCTCCTCGCTTGGGTAAATCGCCGGGTCATTGACGATTTCCGGATCGAGGAGTTTCCACGATGCACGGTTGGCATTGGCATAATACGTCTCCTCGGCATTCATGGCGGCGATGTCGGCGCGCATCATAAAGTCGATAAACCGGTAAGCATTCTCCTTGTTCCTGGCGTCCGAGAGAATGTAGTGGCCGTCGACCCAGAGTCCGGAACCCTCTTTGGGCATGGTGTACCGAAGGTCGATGTCCAGGCCGGCCTCGCGCGCCCTTGATTTCGCGACGGCATAGTCACCTGACCAGCTCATCGCAACGCAAACTTCCCGGTTGGACATATCCGATGCCATCTTGTTGTTGCCGAAGTAGCGCACATGCGGGCGAACTGACCCCAGAACTGACTCAATTGCGCGAACGCTATCCGCATCGAACGAGTCGGGTTCGAGTCCGAGGTAGACAAGCGTCATGGGAAACAGGTCGGTGGTGCTATCGAGAAGAGTGACACCACAGTCCGAAAGTTGTTCGACGATCTTCGGGTCAAAAATTACGTCGGCACTATCCATCGGGTGATCGGGCAGGCGTTCGCGCACGAGTTCGGCATTCCAGGCGTAGCCCGTCGATCCCCAATGGTAGGGAATGTAGTATCCCTTGACCGCGTCGAACAGGTCGAGGCGGGACCAAAGGTCGGGATCCAGGTTCTCCAGGTTCGCGAGCCGGCTTAAGTCGAGCTTTTCGAAGACCCCAATCGGTGCCAGGCGAGTCGCGAGACGATTGCTGTGGTTGACAACGTCGTAGCCGCTGTTACCGGTCAGCAGTTTGACGTCGAGGACTTCGGACGAATCGTAGGTGTCATAGTTGACCTTTATGCCGGTCTCCGACTCGAATAGCTGAATCGTGTCTGGATGGATGTAGTCTGCCCAGCTGTAGACATTGACGACGTTTTCGTCGCTCGCGGAATCGCTCGATGGGCCGGAACAAGCGCCGGCAAGAACTACAAGAGCAAGAAAAGCTATCCGCGATATCGTCACATGCCGTCCAGGCCGCGCTTCAGGAGCGATCGAGCGATTATAAGCCGTTGTATCTCGCTTGTGCCTTCCCAAATGCGATCGACCCGGAGTTCGCGGAAGAATCTCTCGGCTACGTTCTCGCGCATATAGCCGCGACCACCGAATATCTGCACAGCACGGTCGGCGACGCGATTGGCCATTTCGGACACATACAGTTTTACCATCGAGCAGCGCGCATGTTGTGCCTTGAGGTCATCGCCGCGATCAGCCGCACGTGCTGCGTCGTAGGTCATCAGCCGCGCGGCATAAAGTTCAGTGACGCTGTCGGCGAGCATGAACTGGATAGCCTGCTTCTCGGTGAGCGGTGCGCTGTCGACTATTCGCTCATTGGCAAATGCCATCGCTTCCTCGATCAGGCGAGCTGCAGCCCCGCAACTGCGGGCACCGATCATCAGGCGTTCGTGGCGGAACCAGCTGTGTGTGTACGCCATGCCATCGCCGGGCTGACCGACACGACTGGACGCCGGCACCCGAACATCCGTGAACAGGTAGGTCGGGTGATGTGACGCGTAGGTATGCGTGAACTTCGGGTTGGCCGTAACTTCCATACCAGGCAAATCGGCGTCGAAGAGGAACAGGGCCTCGTCGTCTTCTTCGGGTAGCTGCCCCTGGAACCAGAAGAATGTCGCGAGATTGCCACTCGTTACGAACCACTTCTCGCCGTTCAAAACATACTCGTCACCATCCCGAACCGCCGTCGCTTCCAGACTGCCCACGTCGGAGCCGGGCCCGGATTCGGTAATCGCGTAACACTCTTTCTGCTCGCCGCGCATCATCGGCAGGATGTACTTCTCGAGCTGCTCATCGGAGCAGGCGTCGAACATCCAGGATTGTGCCTCTGGGAAACACCAGGACAGGGCGTTAGTCACGCGGCCGAGTTGTTCCCAGATCGCGACCTGGCATTCCATGGGCAACTCGAGCCCGCCGTGACTTTTCGGCACATCGATGGCCGTGAAGCCGAGGTCGATGGCGCGTTTCTTGTTGCGGGCTGTTATCTCATCCGGCAAGACGCCGTCGTTGAGTTCAGCCTCAACCTCATGCGGCTGCAGGTAGTTGTCGGCGTAGTCACGGGCGATGCGCTGCCAGTCACGGGCGTCTTTCGTCAGGTCGATTTCCATGGCGCTCTCGTCAGGAAAAGTGTTCGGGGAAATAGCGGTGGAGGAGGTCGGTCAACGCCGTCATCGCCTCACCGCGGTCGAAGGTCTTCGGGCTGACCAGGTAGGATAGCCACATGCCGTTCGTGATCGAGTTCAACGCGATACCGACACTCCTGGCCGATATGCCCTGGTACTTTCCTTCCGCGATGATCGTCTCGCAGAGGTCTTCGATGACTCCGTCGTAGTACCGGTCGCGCTCGTCGCAGATCTTCCGATAAGCCGGTCGGGACCTTACCTCGCCCCAGAAGGCAAACCAGACAGCAATCTTCTGGCGGTCGATAGTGGACGGTCGCAAGTCGAGTTCGACGAGGGCGAGTAGTTTGTCTGCAGCGCCGGGACCCGAGTTTTCGAGAGTCTTATTGAAAGTCGCCTTGTACTCATCGGCCAGGTGCCGCAGCGTCTCATTCAGCAGGTTGTCCTTGCTGTCGAAGTGCAGATTGACGATGCCCTGCGAGAGGCCGGCCTCTTTCGCGACGTCGCCGATCGATGTGCTGCTCATGCCATTGCGAGCTATGCACTTCATCGTCGCAGCGATCAATTGCTGCCGCCGTCGTTCGCGGCTGGCTGTACGGCGGGCATTTTTGGCGGTGGCTGCCATGCGTTGATTCTGCCATACTATGAATGAATACTCATTCATTTTTGTTCCCAGGCTATGCGTAAGCTCTCTCGCTCGAACGAGCACTTCAAAAAAGCCCTGACCAGGCTACCCCTTGGCGTAGCGTCGAATTTCCGTTACTGGGGCGACGACCGAACCATCTATGTCGACCACGGCAAGGGCGGGCGGATGTGGGACATCGATGGTAACGAGTACATCGATTACCGGCTGGGCTATGGGCCAATCATCCTTGGGTACGCAGACGAACGCGTCGACGAGGCCGCGCGCGAGGGCATGAACGTCGGCGGGGTCTTCGCCCTGGCGACCGAGCGCGAATACGAGGTCGCGAGCCGCATCAGCAGCATGGTGCCCGCCGCCGAGCTCGTACGCTTCTCCAACTCCGGAACCGAGGCCGTCATGGCGGCGATGCGGGTCGCGCGAGCGTTCACAGGCAAAGACGGGCACGTCTTCATGGAAGGCGGCTACCATGGCATGTCTAACGTGGTCATGTGGACCAGGGAGTTCGACGACTGGCGGCCCGGTCAGCCCGAGCCGCCGATAGAGCCCTACGGCGAAGGTATCCCGGCCGTGACCAGGCAGCTCTTCCACCTGGTGCCGATGAACGATGCCAATGCCCTCGAGGATCTGCTCAAGAAGAAACACAATGAGATCAGCTCGTTCGTGATGGAGCCCATTATGGGCAACTGCTGCGCTATCACCGCCGACGCGCAGTACATGAAAGACGTCCGCGAGATCTGCGATCGCTATGATGTGCTTCTGATTATCGATGAGGTGAAAACAGGTTTTCGCGTCGCCAAAGGTGGGGTACAGGAGTTGTACGGCATCAAGGCTGATTTATGCACTTTCGCCAAGGCTATAGCCAATGGCTACCCTCTGTCAGTTGTAGCAGGCCGCGAAGACATCATGCGGCGCATCGGCGACGGAGTTGCACATGGTGGGACGTTCACAGCACATAGCGTGTCGCTCGCCGCGGCCGCGAAGACGCTCGAGATACTCGATGAAACCAGCGCCCTTGCGGACATCGAAGCCTGCGGGCTCAAACTCCAGGACGGAATCAGCAAGATACTCACTCAGCGCGACATCGCGCACAGCTATACCGGTGCGCCAGCCCTGATGGGATTGTTCTTCGCAGACCGACCGCCGGCCGACTATCGGGAATGGGTACACTCCGATTACGAGTTCTACGACACGCTCGCCCCGGCGCTTCATGACGAGGGCATCCTGGTCGAACCGGACTCGCGCGAGCCATGGTTCCTGTGCGAGTCTCACAATGTGGAATGTCTGGATGAAACTCTGGACAAATTTGAACGCGCGGTGGACATTACGCTGCCGAAACTGAAAGCAAAAAGAACGGGCACCAGCCAATGAAATCATATGATGCGATCGTCGTCGGGGCGGGTCACAACGGCCTGACCACAGCAGCGTTTCTCGCCAAAGCAGGTCTCGATGTAGTTTGCGTCGAAAAGAACGACTACATCGGTGGAGCCACCGTTAGTCGGAATCTTTATAAGGACTGGTTGTATTCGAACTGCTCCTACGTCTGCAGTCTTCTACGCCCGGAAATTTACCGCTCGCTGGAATTGCACAAACACGGTCTGCAGGTGACCCCCTACGACGGCTCCGTGACGCTCATGGAGAACGGCGATTACTACGGTGGGTACCATGATGCTGAAGCAGCCTATCGGGAAGACGCACGATTCTCTCGCAAGGATGCTGATGCGCACAAGAACTACTCCGCAGACACGATGCGGCAGTGCCGGTTAATACGTGACTTTTTGCTCAGAACCGCACCTGACCCGACGTCTTTCAAGCCAAGAGACCTGCTGGAGCTCGCACGCATCGGCGGCAAACTCAATGAAATGGGCGAAGACCGTCTTGGCGAGACCATCCGATTCTGGACGATGAGTGTCGCTGAGTATCTCGATGAGTATTTCGAAACCGACGTCATCAAGACAGCACTTTCCGCCAGCGGCATCATTGGTACGGCGCTGGGTATTCATTCACCCGGTACCGCCTACGTATTGTTGCACCACTATATGGGCGATGTGGATGGCAATGTCGGCGCCTGGGGATTTGCACGCGGTGGTACCGGCGCCGTATCGAAGGCCATCGCCGGAGCGTTCCAGGCGGAGGGCGGTGAGATCCGGACCGAGGCCGGCGTGGACAAGTTTGTCGTCAAGAACGGCAAGGTGACCGGTGTCGCTCTGGATAACGGCGACGAGGTTCATGCCGATGTTGTCGTCTCGGCGATGGACGTAAAACGCACCTTCCTGAACTGCATGGATAAGAGTGATTTGCCGGAGAAATTCTACAATCGTGTTGAGAATTTCAAGATTCGCGGCTCCTCGGGCAAGATCAATATCGCGCTTGATGGCCTGCCGACGTTCCCGGCGCTGCCCAAAGGCAGTCCGCTGTATAGCGCCGACATACACTTCACCGATTCGATGGAGCGTATGGAACGTGCCTATGACGACTGGAAAGACGGTACCTGGTCGAAGGATCCATACATCGATATGACGATTCCGACGACGAATGACCCGACGATGGCGCCTCCGGGCAAGCACTTCATGAGTTGTTTCATTCAGTACTGCCCGCGCCAGGTCAACGGCAGGGACTGGACGCAGGAAGACAAGGACGGTTTCCAGAAGTCGGTCTTCGATCAGATTTCCAACTACAGTCCGGACTTCAAGGACCTGGTCCTGCATGCCGAAGTAAGGACACCGCAAGACATCGAGAATGAAATCGGTATTACCGAGGGCAACATCTTCCACGGCGAACTCACGATGGATCAGCTGATGTTTAATCGGCCGGTTCCGGGTTTCGCCCAGTATCGCAGCCCGATTGGCGGACTATATATGTGTGGGTCGAGCAACCACCCGGGTGGCGGCATTATGGGCGCACCGGGAGCAAACGCGGCACGGGAGATCCTGATGGACCTCAAGCGACCGAACACCGTACCGGAGAACTTTGGCGATGACTGATAAATTCGACGCAATTGTAGTGGGTGCCGGCCACAATGGCCTGGTGTGTTCTGCATTGTTGGCCAAAGCCGGCAAGCGAGTCTTGGTGCTTGAAGCAAACCAGCAGGTTGGTGGTGCCGCGATTACACGTGAATTTGCCGAGGGTTACTCGGTATCGGCCTGCGCACATTTGCTGTATCAACTGCAGCCCGAGGTTCGCAAAGAGCTCAAGATCGATACGCGCCTGGTCAGCGAAGACATGACGACGATTGCTCTCGCTGAAGATGGCAAGCACGTACGCCTGAAGACGGACAGTGTTGAAGGTGTGTCTGACGAAGATGCCAGGCAGTTTCGTGACTTCAGGAAGCGCATGGTGCGGTTCGCGAATTTGTTACGCAAGCTCTTCAACAAGACGCCACCGAGATTGGGTAATCAGGACTTTCAGGATTTTCTGACATACGCTCAACTGGGCCTCGATGTTCGCATGCTCGGTAAGGCCGAAATGGAAGCGTTCCTGCGGCTGATCTTTATGAATATTCACGATGAGGTCACCGAACGCTTCGAGAACCCGCTGCTAAAAGGTGCGATCAGCCTGGATGCGGTCCTGGGTACGCACCTCGGACCACGGTCTCCAAACACGATGATGACCTATCTGTATCGCCAGGCAGGCGATCAGGGGAGGGCCGGCGTTCCGGCGGGCGGCATGGGCAGTGTCAGCAATGAGTTGGCGCAGGCGGCGCGTGGTGCCGGTGTAACTATTCGTACGGGCATGCCGGTCAAGCGGATCATCATTGAAAACGGTCGGGCAACCGGTGTCGAAACGGAGTCCGGCGATCGCTTTGACAGCCTCATGGTAATTTCAAACGCAGATCCGAAAACGACCCTGATGAAACTCATCGGTGCGAAGCATGCAGAAACAGGGTTCGCACGGCGTGTGTCGCACATTCGGTCCAAGGGTAACGCTGCGAAACTACATCTCGCATTAGATGGACTTCCCGCGATCGAAGGCCTGTCCAGGAAAGACTTTGCTGAAAGGCTTGTCATCGCGCCCGATGAGGATTACGTCGAGCGTGCGTTCAACCCGGCCAAGTATGGCGAGAGCTCGCCGCATCCGGTCATCGAGATCACATTCCCGAGTTTCCGCGACGAGACCCTGGCGCCCACCGGCAAACACGTCATGTCGGCGGTCGTGCAATACGCGCCGTATGAGTTGAAGGGTGGCTGGGACGAAGAAGCCAAAGCCGCATTCATGAAAGCGATTGTCGGCACGTTATCGAAGTACATGCCGGATATTAAGCAACGCATAACCGCGAGTGAATTACTGACGCCGGCCGATATCGAAAATGAATTCCACATGACCGGCGGACACTGGCATCACGGTGAACTTTCGCTGGATCAGTTCCTCTTTGTACGGCCCGTGAACGGCGCTGCGCAGTATCAAATGCCGATTGATGGCGTCTATTTGTGCGGTGCGGGCGCGCACCCGGGTGGTGGCATCAGTGGCGCCGCGGGCCGTAACGCGGCGCGAGCCATCCTGAGACGGGAGAAAGCAGCATGACTATCCGCGAACCTGTCCCACAGGGACCCCTGAAAACACCTTTCTATCCACGCGTCGCAGAGCTCGACATCGTTAACCAGTGGCACGAATGGAAGGGCTTTTCCAGTCCCGACGCACTGTATTGTGAGGACCTGGAATATTTCTCCATTCGTAACGGTACCGGGGTCTTTGATCTTTCGCCGATGACGAAGTACCGGGTGACGGGTCCCGATGCAATGGACTACCTCAATCGCCTGGTCACGCGAGATATGGCGAAGATCAAGCCCGGACGAGTTGCCTACGCAGTCTGGTGCGACGATGGCGGGCAGGTTATCGATGACGGCACGATCTTCCACCTGCGTGAAGGCGAGTACCGTATCTGCTGCCAGGAGCGTCACTTCGCCTGGTTCCAGGCAGCGACAATAGGATTCGATGTCGACGTAGTGCATGAGACTGAGGAGGTCGCCGGCCTCGCGGTTCAGGGCCCGACTTCGTACAGTGTCCTGAAGACGATGGGGGTTGAGGGTCTCGAGGAGCTCAAGCCGTTCGGCTTGATCCACGTCGACTTCCAGGGCACCGAAATGATGGTCTCAAGAACCGGATTTACAGCGGATCTCGGATACGAGCTTTGGATCGATCCAGCCAAGGCGCTGGATTTGTGGGATGCCTTGTTTGAGGCAGGCAAAGATTTCAAGATTCGTGCGATCGGAACACATGCATTGGAGCTCGCTCGAATCGAAGCGGGCTACCTTGCACCGTATGCCGAATTCCTGCCTGTTGACGAGACCATACGGACGGGACGTTCCCGCTCTCCTCTCGAGCTTGGTCTGGAGTGGCTGGTGGATTTCAAGAAGCCGAACTTCAATGGTCGTCGTGCTCTCGCTGAAGAGAAGCGCAAAGGCTCGACCTGGCGGCTGGTGAAGCTCGATATTGAAGGCAACAAGGTGGCGGACAGCTCGTACATCTTCTCGAATTCAAAAGCGAGAGGTGAGTCCATCGGTTTCATCACATCAGCTGCCTGGTCGCCGGTCTGCAAACAGAATATCGCTCTCGGCACGGTGCGGATGCCGCACGGCAAGCCCGGGGATACTGTTTGGGTCGAGATCTACTACCAGCGCGAAATGCATTGGAATCGCGAGATGGCGAAAGCAACTGTTGTGGACAAGCCGTTCTGGTTCCCGCCGCGGCGAGGAGCTACACCGCCCGGGCCCTACTAGGGGCATCGCATGACGCATCGCCTTGATCCGCTATTGCGGCCGACCTCGGTTGCAATTTTGGGTGCGTCGGCGCGCACCGATTCGCTCGGCGAATGGGCGCTCAAGAATCTCCTGAAGGGCGGGTACAAGGGCCGGATCTACCCCGTCAATCCGAATTACGACGAGCTGCAGGGGCAGCGTTGTTTCGCGTCATTGGCCGAGCTTCCCGAAACGCCCGAACTCGTCATTTTCGCCGTTAGCGATCAGCGCATAGAAGCCGCGCTCGACGAGACGATTTCTGCGGGGGTACCCGCCGCCGTTATCCAGTCCACGCTCTATATCGACGACGATGTGGAGCCGCCACTGCGCGAAAGAATGCAGCGCAAGATCCGCGACGCGGGCATGCTCGTGTGCGGCGCGAATGGTATGGCCTTCTACAATGTCCGCGACCATGTCTGGACTTGCGGCTTCGACAGTGCGTCGCATGAAGCGCCCGGCAACGTCGCCCTGATCAGTCAATCAGGCTCCGGAATGTCGGGGATCATCGATTGCGAGGAACGCCTGCGGGTCAATGTTGCGGTGTCGACGGGCAACGAGCTCAGCGTCACGATCGATGAGTATCTCGATTTCGTGCTGGATCTCCCCGAAACGCGGGTGGTTGGCCTGTTCCTCGAAACGGCCCGTAACCCCGAGGGCTTCCGCGCCGCGCTCGAGAAGGCCGCTCATCGTGGCATTCCGGTGGTCGCATTGAAGGTCGGTCGCACAGAGAAGTCGGCGCGCCTCGCGGTATCGCATTCCGGCGCGATGGCCGGCGACGACGCGACGTACGAGGCGTTATTCGACCGTTATGGCGTGCAACGCGCACGCGATCAGGATGAGTTCACGACAATGTTGATCATGTTCGCCGAGCTCCATCCGGTTGGGGCAGGGGGGCTGGTCACGCTGCACGACTCGGGTGGTGAGCGGCAGTTGCTGGTCGATCTCGCCGAAGAAGCCGGCGTGCCGCTGACCGAACTAAGCGAGAACACAGTGGCGGCCCTCGAGGAAGTGCTGGACCCGGAACTTCCGGCCGTCAATCCACTGGATGCCTGGAGCCGCGGTGGCCCGGATGCGAGCGCCAACATCACTCGCTGCCTGACCCTGATGATGCAGGACCCTGGAGCCGCGATGGCCGGCGTCATTCACGACCGGGCGCCGTACGGACAGATTTACGAGGTCTACCTGAGCTACATGCAGCGCGCGCGAGCCGAATCAAGCAAGGCCGTTGCGCTGGTCTCGGCCCGCCAGGGCACCGGCTGCGACGAGGCCGTCATCACAAGTACCTATGCGGGCTATCCCGTGCTCGATGGCGCAAGCCAGTTTCTTGCTGGCGTTCGTGCGTTGTTTGCCTACCGCGATTTCCAGCTGCGCGAGACTGCAGCGCCACAGCCAGTGGAAGACACGACGGTCGAAGCCTGGCAAGGCAAGCTGGCCGGTGGCGGCACGCTCAAAGAAGCCAGCTCGCTTAAGCTGCTCAGTGATTTCGGCGTGACCTCGTCGATGACGATCGGAGCCAACTCGGCAAAGACAGTTGTCGACGCAGCCGGGAAGACGGGTTATCCAATCGTCCTGAAGACCGCGCGCGAAGGTTTGCTGCACAAATCCGATCACGGCGGTGTGATTCTCGGCATCACCGATGCCGACCAGCTACAACACATGTACGAGATCATGAGTAACCGGCTCGGAGAGGATGTGCTCGTATCGGCCATGGCGCCGGCCGGAGTCGAGATGATCCTTGGCATCAATCGCGACCCACAGTTCGGCCCGGTTATTCTGATCGGCTTCGGCGGGGTGCTTGCGGAGACAATCAACGACGTGCAGTTTGCTCTGCCACCATTCGATGCTGCTCATGCGCGTCGCTGTGTCGATCGCCTCAAATTGAGGCCACTGCTTGATGGCGTTCGCGGTGAGCCGCCGGTTGATGTCGACGCATTCTGCGAGCTCGCGGCCCGGTTCTCGGAAATGGCTGCCGCGCTCGGGGACGTGATTACGGAAGTCGACGTGAATCCGCTGGTCGTGCACGAAGACGGCGCAATCGCTGTCGACGGACTCGTTATCGGACGGGACAGGCGGGAGGCAGATCGTGCAGAAACTTGAGGTTTATCAATCGCTTTGGGGTATGCAATTGCGTAACCCCAATAAGCCTGAGCGCAGTGACGAAGAGGCCTTCGCCATGGTCGCCGAGGCAGGCTTCGACGGTATGTGCCTCGACCCGTCGGTTGAAGAGATTGCTGACAATCTCGCAAAACGCCTGCTGTTCGAGCGTCATGGCCTTGGCTGCATGGTCAATGCCTTTCCTCACGCCCCGGGCGACATGGAGCCATTGCTCGACTTCGCAAACGATATGAATGCTTGCATGGTGAACGTCATCAGCGGCGTTATGCCGATCAAACCGGAAGAGGCCGTGCCTGTTGTGCGCGACTGGATCGGCACAGCGAAGCGTAAACGCATGCCGATGCTGTTCGAGACACACCGCGACGGACTGCTCAACGATCTGTACTTCACGCTGCAGTTAATGGATCTTGTTCCAGACATGCGCTTATGCGCCGATCTTTCCCACTTCGTCGTCGACCGCGAACTGCGGGCGCCCGTGCCCGCGCGTGACGAGCAGTACATCCAGTCGGTGCTTGGTCGGTCCGACTGCTTCCAGGGCCGGATTGCGAACCGGGAGCAGGTGCAGATCCAGATCGATTTTCCGCAGCACCAGGAGTGGGTCGAAATCTTCAAAGGCTGGTGGAAAGACGGCATGCGTATGTGGCGAGAACGCAATAAGGACGACGCGACGCTGGTCTTTCTCTGCGAGCTCGGCCCACCACCTTATGCGATCACCGACGCCGACCAGAACGAGTTGTCGGATCGCTGGGAAGAGTCGCTCAGGATCCGCGACTGGGCCCGAGAAATCTGGGCCGAGCTCGACTGATGTCAGGTCTTGCTACTGTGACGCAACGATCAGGCTGCAACACGTAACCGCACCTTCAGCTTTTTGCAGTTCCGACAGGTCGACAGGCGTCACGTTGATGTTCAGCTGATCCAGCCTGTCGATCGTGCGTGGAAATGAGGAGGGATAGATCACGCCGCTCCCCACACGAAGCGCATTGGCCGCATGTGGTTCTTCCTTGTCGATATCAATCAGTTTGTAATGCTCGAAGGCAGACTTGTTGATCCAGTCAGGATTAATCAGAAGCGTGTCCGCTGCAATTTCTGAAACGGCCGACTTCAAATGCAGGCACCTGGTCGTCTCGACCGTTACCACGGTATACCCGTAGTCCGAGACGACGTTGCCCAATTGTTCAATGCCGCTCTCGTTTGATCGTGTGGAAAGCCCGGCATAAATTACCTTGCCGATGCGGAGCAGGTCACCACCATCCAACGTGCCTGGCAGCTGAATTGATGCGAGCCGCCGATAACGCTGCAGAACGTCTCGGACACCTGCGAGCTCGGCCCGTCTTGATTCAGCTCCTGGTCGGCACATCACCGCGATCTCATCCAGAACAATAGCGGTGTCCTCGATAAACACAGAGTCCGACAGGCCATATTCAGTCGGCACGATTACAACTTCGCACCCGAAGGACGACAATATCGACTGGTACTGTCGATGCTGCTGGAGCGCGAGGTCAACGTCGATCCCAACTCTGAGCAAAAAACTCAGCTCACAGTTGCCTATGCCGGTATTTACATCACGTGTAATCGCAGTGAGCATGAGCCATATTCCCGCTAGCCTTCGTCCAGGCTTCCATACACCGGGAGCCCTTCAAATAACGTAAGCAGTACCTTCGTATCGGAAATCTCGGTCGGATCGACCTCGAAGATGTTCTGATCGAGGACGATGAGGTCTGCGAGCTTGCCGACCTCAATCGATCCGGTCTCCTCGTCCAGGTGGTTGACCCACGCTGATCCGGAGGTGAAGCCCTCGACCGCTTCCTCGAGCGTGATGGCCTGCTCCGGATTCAATGGCTCCGTCGCGTGCGACTCTGCATCGACTCGCGTCACCGCAGTTTCGATCTGGTAGAACGGATCCGCCGTCGATACCGCCCAGTCGCTGCCGAAGGCGACTTCGCCGCCGGCATCGAGAACGGAGCGGACCGGATACATCCACTTCGCCACTTCCGGTTTAATAAACGGCAGGGTCAGGTCCACGACGTACTCGTCGGCATAGGCCCAGGCGGTCTGGAAATTGGCCACGGCGCCGAGCGCCGCGAAACGCGGAATGTCGTCGGGATGGATGACCTGCAGATGCGACAGGTGATGACGCCGGTCGGAGTCCCCGTTCTGCTCGCGAGCAACCTCGATCGCATCGAGGGCATAGCGTACGGCGCCGTCGCCAAGTGCGTGGAAGTGCACCTGGAAGCCCTCGGCATCCAGCATAGTGACGACTTCTGTCATGTACGCCGGATCGATCATCGGGACGCCGCTCGTGCCACTCTCGACGAGATACGGTTCCAGCATTACGGCCGTGTAGTTTTCCATCACGCCGTCAACAAATATTTTGATACTGGTCGCCCGGATGTGGCCGCTCGTATAGCGCTCGCGCTGTTCCAGGAATGTCGAAATCTGTTCTTCCGTTTGTTCACTGTCCCAAAGCAGTGCGATGACGATACGCAGGTTCAGCTTGTGCTGCTTGTCGAGCGCCTGGTAGGTCTCCAGGTCTGCCGGACCTGCATACGCCTCTTGCACTGACGTAATGCCATATCCGTGCAGCATGTCGCGGGCGTACTCGAGCGCGGCAGTCAGCTCTTCGCGGCTCGGGGGCGGTATGTGCTGCGCAACGAGTCTCATCGCGCCTTCCTGCAGGCTGCCGATCGCTTCGCCCGTCTGCGGGTCGCGATCGATAAATCCATCAATGGGATCGGACGTGTCTCGAGTGATTCCGGCAACCTCGAGTGCTTTGCTGTTGGCCCAGCCGCTGTGCCCATCTCTGGAGGTGAAATAGGCCGGTTGATCGGGGACCAGCTCATCGAGAATATCCTTGCTCGCCATCGCGCCGGGTCCGAAAGCTGCCATCGACCATCCACCGCCCGTAATCCACTCGTCGTCTGCTCGCGCTTCTGCGCAGGCAGGGATGATGGCTCGATATCCCTCAATCGACTCAGTCTGGCTGAGATCGCAAGCTAGTACCTCGAGACCGCTGTATATGGGATGGATATGTGCGTCCTGGAAACCGGGCAACATCAATCGACCCTTCAGATCGTACAGTGCGGTGTCCTGGCCGATATATGCGCGCACCGCGTCGTCGGAGCCCACAAACGTGATTTTGCCATTGCGAATGGCCACCGCTTCCGCCCAGGGTTGGACCCCGTTGACCGTATAGATCTTGCCCGTGTGATAGACGGCGTCGGCGGCGCGTGATTCATTGCCGGTCATTTGTTTAACAACCTGCCCACCTTTCATGACAACCGGGATGTCCTCAAGCAACGTAATGTCATTGAGCGGGTCGCCTTTAACGGCAACGAGGTCAGCAAAGCGCCCGACTTCAATCGCACCGACGTCGGCAGCCAGGTCCATGTGTTCGGCTGCCACGGACGTCGCGCTGCGAATCGCGTCCATGGGGGTCATGCCGCGCCGCACCATGATCTCGAACTGCCTGGCATTGAGTCCGTGTTTCAGCACGCCCGCGTCCGTTCCGTAGAGAATCGGGACCCCGGCCGCGTAGGCCTTTTCGAAGACAACCCGTTGTGCCTCGGTCGTCTCGTCGTTCTTGCGCATGAATTCTTCGGGATAGCCGAGCGCCTCGCCGACCTCGGCCGTATACGTGCCGTTGTAGACGTCCATCGAAAATGCGACGCCGCGTTCGGCGGCGAGGGCCACGGCCTCATCATCGCCAAGCGAAGCATGCTCGATCGAATCGACACCGGCGAGGATCGCGTCCTTGATGGATTGGGCGCCGTGTGCATGCGCGGTAACTTTGACGCCGGCCGCGTGGGCTACTTCAACGACGGCTGCGATTTCCTCGGGCGTCATTTCCGGGGAACCCGGAACCCCACCGAAGGCGAACACGGCACCCGATGCAATGATCTTGATCATGTCTGCGCCGTTATCGAGCACGCGCTGCGTGGCTGCGGCGAAGGCCTCGGGGCCGCGGGCCACGCCGATACGGATGCCTTCCGGGATCTCGCTTTCATCGTGGCCCGGAACGACAACATCGCCACCGCCGCCGGGAATCGTCAGGTAGGAACCCGCTGTCTGAATCCGAGGGCCCGGAATACTGCCGGCGCGAATCTCGTCTCTGGCCGCAACAATCGCCTCTGGAAAGTAGTCGCCCACATTGCGAATCGTAGTGAAACCGGCAAGCAGTGTCGTTTCGGCGTTCTTCCGGGTAATGGCCATGGTTTCGGCTGCTGTGCGCCGGTAGTAGATGGTCATGTCGCCCGAGTCGTCATGGTTGAGGGCGATATGCGTATGCGTATCGATCAGGCCGGGCAGGCAGGTGTATTCGGAAAGGTCGAGCACTTCCATGCCCTCGGGGACCTCACCGATGGCGTCGATGGAGCTTATGCGGCCGTCACGGACGATGATCAAGTGCCCACCCAGTGCTGCATCCGCAATGCCATCGATCAGTGAGCCACAGCGGATCGCCAGTCCCGCAGGTTTCGGGTCCGGTGCCTTCTGGCACCCGACGAGGAAGAGGACAAGAAATGCTGAAACAAGGTACTTCTGCATAGATGGGCTCCCTGAAGCTGATACCTACAGTAGCAAGCGCCGAGTCGACTTGTGAAGTAAGCTTGCAGATTGCAGGACCGCATTAATGCTGGAGGGGCAATGGCAGACAAGTTTCCGGGTCCGAAGACGCGACAGGCACTGGAACGCGGGATTCCGCTGTTTCGCAACGGCTTGAAGTTCGAAGCCGAACTCGAAAAGGCAGGTCGGCGGGGTTTCCGAACCGCCAACCAGGTCGTGGTTGATCGGGCGGAGGGCGATTTCATCTGGGATCTGGATGGCAATCGCTACATCGATTTCCAGAATGGCTGGGCAACGAATCCGATCGGCAACGCGCACCCCGAAATCATCGAGGCAGTCGACGCAGCGCATCGCCGTTTCGGTTTTCACTACGACCATCCGCTGCGCTATGACCTGGCCGAGATGCTGGCCGAGATCATGCCGGCCAAGGCGCTCCCGAGATTCAATTACGAGGTATCCGGCACGGAGGCGGCGGAAGCGGCCGTGCACCTGGCGCTGACACATACGAAGCGGCGCTACATCATCGCGTTTGGCTCTGCATTTCACGGCGAGAGTCTTGGCGGGAAATTGATCGGCGGGCTCGGTGGGCACAAGAACCGCTACCTGGAAGCGTGGACGGGCGGTGTCATCAAGGCCCCGTATCCATACAGCGACCAGATGCCCGCGGGCATCGAGCAGGACCAGTATGTCGACTACTGCCTGTGGTATCTCGATAACCACATTCCGGAAGTTATTGCGTCGCGCGATAACATCGCCGGCATTCTCGTCGAGCCGGGCCTGGCCGAGGGCGGCAACTGGATACCGCCGACCAACTTCCTGAAAGGTATTCGCGAGATATGCGACAAGAATGACTGGCTGATGATCGGCGACGAAGTACTGACCGGGCTGGGCCGCACCGGCAAGATGTGGGGCGTCGACCACTACGACGTCGTGCCCGATATCCTTGTCGTCGGCAAGAATTTGTCAGGTGGGATCGTGCCGTGTGCCGGCATCGCGGCACGGGACGAGATCCTCGG
>Ga0209456_10000463_pt1 | contig 22015 bp, 11 predicted proteins | sample COG_11_FD_184755 | JGI IMG/M metagenome (GOLD analysis project Ga0209456, IMG submission 184755) | Pelagic marine sediment microbial communities from the LTER site Helgoland, North Sea, for post-phytoplankton bloom and carbon turnover... | ecosystem: Environmental > Aquatic > Marine > Neritic...
CCTGTTACTGGTCGTTGGGATTACTTTTATAGGGTTTTCACAAAAAAAGAAAGGCGGCGGTGGCAATACCAATAACAAAGATGTTATTCTTCATACCTGTGCGGAAGACATTGGTAATGGCCTGAACCGTGCCTATTTTGGATACACCAATCCTACCAATAAAACCATATCTGTAGACCCGGAAGACAGTTATATTTTTTTAAGTGATAAGATTGATGAGTCTGAATATGAAGGGATTCAAAAGTTTCCTGGTATCAACTCCTTTGAACCAGGAACACATGAAAAGGTAATTCCAGTAGTATTCGCCAATAACGGACATGCAAAATGGACGGTGGTTTTTGACAGTAGTAATGAGATCAAAATCAGGGCCACAGCAAGTTCTCCTGTGTGCGAATCAGAGGGTTTTATTTTTCCGGTAATTGGCCCAGGTAACGGAAAAACCGTAGGATTTGTAAGTCCGGAACTCATCTCATTGGGTGCAGGAACGGCCGGTGACATTCCTTCCGAAATCATTTATCAGATAGATAAAGTAAACGAGAAAGTACTGATACAAATCATTCCTTTTGATGGGCAAACACAGGCAGTCATTGATGTATTGGAAGATATCTTTGGATTGGGATATGATTCAGACCCGCTTAATTCTGATTTTATTGTAAATCCGGCATTGATAATTTCAGAAGGTTTGGAAGCCATCGATGTCTTTTTCCCTATTGGCAAAATTCTACCCCCTCCACCGCCGAACCCTGCGATGCCGGCTCTTATAGATTATTTTGATATTATTAAATCGGCACAAGCCTTATATACGCCATTCACATCCGGCAAACTGGAAAAAACAGGTGAGTCCATCACCCAAGGAGACAGTACGCAAACCACCAACATAGTTCGTGAATCTTTTCGGATCGTAACCCCGGACGGGGATAGCCGGCCAGTAGACGGTACCGGAGTAAATATAGTATTATTCTCCAATAGCTGGGATGCTAACCCACCAGAACCGGGACAGCCTAGCAATGAAGCCATAGACGTGGGGAACGGGGATCTACCGGGTATCAAAGGTATAGGTAATCCCAATGGGTATGACACACCCGTTCAAGTCATTAAAGAATATCCATATACCTTTGGTCAAATCTCTGACGAAGGCAGGGCCATGGGTCATATAGCCCATGATATAGCACCGGGTGCCAGCATCGCCTTTCGTACAGGAGTTTTGTCTCCAAGGGATTTTGAGTTGGGTATTCAAAATTTGGGTACCGCCGAGAATACTATTGGGGTCGATGATATAACCTTTCCGGGGGAACCTATGTTTGGAATAAGCAATATTGGAAAAGCTATCCAGGCATTTACTGCAAATGATAACTACTACTTCACTTCTGCCGGTAATTTTTATGATAATGCCTACCAGGCTATTTTTCAAGCATCTGATGGTAACAACATCCCCGATTTTGTAACAGATCCGGATGCCGTGGCCCATGTGTTTGGAACCTCTGAAGGCTCCGAAGATATTTATCAAAGATTCAGAGTAAAATCCGGAGAAACCTATATGATCGTCATGCAATGGGCCGAAAACTTTGCCTCTCAGGATAACGCACTAGGTGCGGCAAATGATTTGGATTTTTGGGTCGTAGACGATCAGGAACGATTGCTCGTCGGCAATAATTACTATAATGAGGGTGAAGATGAGATTAATGATGACGCCAGAGATCCTATTGAGTACATAACTTTTAGGGCCACCGCAGATGGGGAGGCCAATTTTCTGATTACCAGTGCTAATGGGGATCCGGGATCGCTTCCCTTGAGGTACATTGTCTTCGTGGCAAATAATCTTGAGGTATTGGAGCATTTTGATGGTGCCTCTACCATTATGGGACATCAGATGACTCCGGAAGCTTTTGCCATTGGTGCGGTAGATTTTCGTAAAGCGGCAAGTCCCGAACCTCAGACATTCTCTTCCTTTGGAGGAACACTGCCGGACGGCAGCAATACTGAAGCCGTTTTGGCGTCTTTTGATGGGGTGAATACCAATGTACTTACCATTGGGCAGAATGAGGTTGCAGGGATACCGGTAGATGGAGACGAGTTTAAGAACTTTTTTGGCACTTCCGCTTCGGTAGTACATGCGGCAGCAGCCTTTGCATTAATGAAATCTGCGCTACCATCCTGGTATGGGACAGAATCTGTGGATATGCTTCAACTATTTAAAGATACGGCAATCCCGGCTGGTAATCCCGACCAGGTTGGAGCCGGGGTCATAAACGCAGCTAACGCTTTTAACCAAATTGCAACACAAACTGGTGTTATTACGGGATTTACGACAGAATTTACTTCCGGAGAGGAAGGGGTTATCAGTGCAGACACCTTAAGGCTTACCTTAAATGGGGCATATTTCCCAGAAGCACCCAAAGTGCTCTATGGAGACGAGGAAGAATTAGAAATTATCTCAATAAATGAAAATGAAATAGTTGCCCTGGTCGGTCCGTTTATTGGGAATGAACCGGTAACCGTCTTTACAAATTCAACAGTACCACTAGGAACAGATGGAGGCAAATCAAACCCTATCTTTTTGCTTGACGAAGGAATATTAGCCATCAATGTGATAGCTAATGATACGATTATTGAATATGGGCAAGACTACGAGTTTGGTTATACGGTGGAGGGACTTCCGGAAGATGTTGAAATTGGTGTTGATCTCCCGAATATTGTGTTTGAAACGTCAGCCGTCCCACCTTATCCAAAAGTGGCTAACTACCGTATTTTTCCAAAGTTTGACCTTGAAAATGCCACTGATGATCAATTAGCTGCTTTGGAAAGTTTTCTGGTAAATTTTATAAGCGGTTCATTTACGGTGACTAAAAAGGATCTTACTATTATTCCGGAACCAGTGGTAACAACCTACGGGGAGGCTATCAATCTGGATTTGAATTATATCTATGATCCTATCGGAATTACCAATAATACAGATTTCCTGGCCACCATTTCACAGGCACACAATACAACCTTTTTTGAGGACAATACTCTGGCTCTGATCAACCGATTTACAGCCGTGGTTAATACCGAAACATTTTTAAATTTGTTAAATGGAGGTAGTTGGATGGCGACCGAAAATACCATCAACAACCGCTTTACAGCCGTAGTAAATGAAATGGACCTGATTGATCTGGATGTGCAGGATCTTGAGAATTATATCGAAAACCGTTTTACAGCAGTGGTGAACAGATTTACTGCAGTTGTGAACGGGGAAGATTTGTTAACAGGGGATGTATTTTTTGAAAACAGGTTTACTGCCGTAGTAAATAATGGTGACTTAGGAGGTACTGAGGATGGAAATGATTATTCTCCGGTATTTGCAATTCTCCATGCCGACGATGATTCCGAAACGGGAGGTAGCGTATCTACCTTCTATTCCGTTAACCTTATTACAGGGCTCGATGTAACTCCAGCCCCAGAAGTTAATTATTCCTATCCCGGGGCTTTGTTTGCAGCTATCGGATCTAATTTTAACATAACTTATGATTCCAGTACCATTATAGTAAATCCGGCTACCCTGTTGGTTGAAACCGGAGATCTGATCATCGATCAGGGGTCCATCATAGACCCCTCCCTGATAAGCACCACAATTGAGGGATATAAGTACGATGAAACGCAGGAGGATGTATTCCCCGAAGGAATCCAGTACTTATTTGAAGATGCCAATGGGGTTGCTTATTCTCCTGGTGCAACAGGAGTTTATTTTATTAAAATCATGGAGCCACAAAATTATGAGGTTCAATACAATCAAATTGGGGCACTTTATGTAAACCCAACCGGTAATAACCTTCGAAAAATAAGGACCTACCTGGATTGTGTGGAAGAAAATTTCAGTGACCCTGACGGGCTGTTTTATATTGCCCATTACCGCTATGAGAACCCAAATGATGAGACCATATATATCGCTGAGGGCTCTGAAAATCAATTAACCGGGCCCGCTCAATACATCGGAGAACTGCCCTTTATCTTTTTACCCGGGCAAGGCACCTTCCAGATACGCTTTGATGGAAATACGTTGAAATGGGAACTCACCAGTAGGAATAGCACACATAAAAGTTCAACAACTTCCAATGCCAATGCCAATTCCAATAGATGCAATTCAGGGATAGAAGGTACAGGCTCATCTTTCATTTTGTACCCTAATCCTGTAAGTGGGCTATTATACATTGATCAGAATATTTTGGAGGTGATTACCCTGGATATCTTTGATTTCTATGGGATTTTATATCTTAACACTTCCTTAGATGGTAGAAATGGCCCAATTACACATGAGATTAATATGGCCGGCTACCCTGACGGAATGTATTTTATAAGGATTACTACCAAGGACGATGTGAATGTTTATACGGTGGTAAAAGACTAATTATAGCGACCGATATGAGTATAATGGGAAATAGAACAATCTTTGCAGCCCTGATCTGTTGCGTATTATTTTCGGCAAGGTCGGTTGTTTCCCAGGAATCACAAATAGACAGTCTTAGAGAGGTAGTTCAGTTGGGATTCCGGGATACTTTGCAGGTAAGTAACCTGAACGCTCTGAGTGTCGCAATACTTCAGAATGAAGATATTTCAGGATCCCTGATCGTGTCCAAACAAGCCGGAGAACTTGCTGATGAGCTGGGTTATTTAAGGGGGAAGGCATATGCGGAGAAGAATATTGGGATGGCCTATTATTATCAGGGAGATTATATGCAGGTGCTGGACCACTGGACAAAATCGCTTGAAATCTTTGAAACCATTGAGGACAACCAGGGAATAGCCAATATGGTCAATAACTTAGGAGCGGTGTATTACAGCCAGGGAAGTAATACCAAGGCCATTGAGTACTACCTAAAATCCCTAAGAATTTCTGAGAAGTTAAAAGATACACTTCGGGTTGCTACTGCTTTGGTGAATATTGGAGGTGTTTATGGCGATAATCCAAGAGATTATGATAAGGCCCTAGCCTATTATAAACGAATAGGGCCGTACCTGCCAACCCTAAATGACAATAGAATGTCAATTGCCCATTTGTTTGGTATAGGGGAGATTTATTACCTGCAGAGTAAATATATAGAAGCAGAAAGTTATTTTGAGGAAGCATTAAAATACTCCCCTAATACCGAAATGCACTCTGAAAACTATACAAAATTAGGGAAGGTTGAATTTGAGATAGGAAATGTTGATAAAGCAATTCAATACTTAAATCTCGCCTATGATACTGCAAAAAAAAGTGATCAATCATTGGCAGAATTGAAGGCTTTGATAGCCATGGGTACAATTTATAAGGAAAGTGATTTTACAGCAGCACTTAAGATATATAAGGAGGCCGAGTCCTTGGCAAAAGAAATGAGCACAGATTATGAACTTCGGGATATTTATGAAGGGATGTCACAGGTTTATGCGTTGGAAGGTGATTACGTTAATGCTTTTCAATACCAAAAGCGTTATTTAGGACAGAAAGACTCCTTGTTCAATTTAGAAACCAATGATAAGATACGGGGAATTCAGTTCGATTTTGACCTTGAAAAGAAACAGGATGAAATAGGGTTGTTGGAGCAGGAAGCGCAAATTGCAGAACTCCAGGCCAAGCGCCAAAAATATGTGATCTATGGATCCATTTTATCATTGATTTTAGTCTTTGTTATTGCAATTGGATCTTACAAAAGATACCGCTTCATAAAGAAAACCAATAAGATCATTGAAGAAGAGAAAAACAGATCCGAAAACCTGTTACTCAACATCCTCCCTGATGAAACTGCCCTGGAACTAAAACAGTTCGGTAAAGTAAAGGCCAAAAAATTTGAATCAGTAACCGTCATGTTTACTGATTTTAAAGGGTTTACCAGTTATTCGCAGAATCTATCGCCGGAATTACTGGTTAAAACGGTGGATTATTATTTTTCGAAGTTCGATGCCATCATGGAAAAATATGATCTTGAAAAAATTAAAACCATTGGCGACGCCTATATGTGCGCGGGGGGATTACCCTTTCCTACCGAAGACCATCCTAATAAAATGGTACAGGCCGCTTTTGAAATTGCACAAGTGATGGAAGAAACTAAACTCAATCCACCTAAGGATATTGTTCCTTTCGATGTCCGTATTGGAATCAATACGGGAACTATTGTTGCCGGTGTGGTGGGTACCAGAAAATTTGCCTATGACATCTGGGGAGATACAGTTAATGTAGCATCCCGTATGGAATCTTTATCGGAGCCGGGAAGAGTAAATATTTCACAAAACACCTATTTGCTTATCAGAGATCAGTATGCATGTGAACATCGGGGACAGATACATGTCAAAAACAAAGGTATGATGGATATGTACTTTGTAAACGATAAGAAAGAGAAACCTTTGATCAAAACACAGAAAAAGAATATATTAAGTGCTTAATATTTTCTGAATTTCATACTTCCTAATATTCCATAATCATTCGTATAGCACCGGTAACATTAACTTGTGACTTGCGGTTGTATGTCCAGGTCATTACTGATTTTGAATAAAATTTGGCACTAAATTTCTTAACCCAAATTGTATTCTGCCCCGCAATCCTGCTTTTACAATGTGATTATAGGTACTTATGGGTAGTTTTGTTATTATCTCATGTGATAGTTTAATTTTCTTCCCGGGGCCACGCAGTCTAAATTGAGTTGCTTGCGTAGGACCATACATTAAGTGTAGCCAAAGTTTTGGACGAAGGAAAAAGTATTTGTATAAAGGTGGGGTGCAGCCAATAATACTGGCCATACCATTCATATAACCGTGATAATCTACCAAACTTCGGATACGCTCCGCATTTTGCTCAAATTGTTCACGGTATATTGCAAAATCTTTCTGCGCAACTTTATTCATTTCCACCGGATCCGGTAATTTCATATCACCATTAAAAATTAAGGCACAATATCTCGACTGCATTTCCATTATGGGAAACTGACTTCCAAAACCGGGCCTCGCCCATCCAATCCATGCAATACGATCGCCATAATCAGGATGAAACATATGTTTGTACATCTTACGAGGATCGCAGCTCTTAAGCGCTTCTGGCATAAAGTCTACTTTATTCTGGTACCCGGTACTAAAAACTATTGTATCAATATCCTCAATGTAGGTGCCTTCTGCAGTTGTCAACTTGGCTCCCCCCTCTTCCACTTTGGTAATATCCCCTACTACCTTACATCCATGATGCGCTATGGCTTTAGGTAAAGCCAGTGTTTTGGTGCCAAAAATTCCCCAGATACCTCGTTCGGCAGTAATTTTCTCATTGAGGTCTGCAAGGGCATCGAAAACAGGGTCTTTTCTTGCCCGTTCAAGCTTAAGGACAAACGGACTCAGACGTTTACCATATTCACGTGGTAAATCCCAAATTCCGCGATGTGTTGAAACATCTGCCGCATGTCCTCCACGGCGGCGCGGAACTACCCATCCGGTAGATTCACGGAGACTTACCCAACATTCTTTCGCCACCTGGGAAATTTCGAAGGCTACATCTGATCCCGACTCACCACCACCTACGACAAGCACTCGCTTATCCTTAAAATCGTTTGCATTCTTATAATCCCTGGAATGTGTAAAAGAAATTTTGGTGAGTTCTTTATGCCAGTCGGGATATTTTGGAACATTATTATTTCCTATGGCCAATATAAGGCGTTTGGTCTCTATTAATTCACCAGATGTAAGTCGAATCTGCCAGTGGTCTTCTCTTGCTGATAATACCTCTGATACCGTACTACCAAAACGTATATGATCTTTAACTCCAAAATGGCCGGCATAGGAATTCCAGTAGGAAACGGCTTCATCCTTGCTCCAAAAGTGATGATCCATACCTTCCCCAACCCAGAAATCCGAAAACATACTAAAAGTTACCGAAGATGTCAGGATAAGATTGTCATACCCATTGGCGAAAACACCGCCGAGAGTGTCTGACTGTTCTAAACACAATACATTTTTGATCCCCTTTTCAAGTAATTCTTTAACAGCAACTATACCTCCAGGTCCTGCTCCAATAACTACACATTTATACATCCGTTATTTTTAACTATTTTTTAAACCATTATTTCCGCAGATTCAAACAATAGAAGAAGATCCTTTTCTATTTCTTCTGTGAGTTGAATTTCATGATTATAATAATCCCTGACTTCATGAGCCAGTATTTCTATTAACTCTGCATATCTGATGCGTTCATTTGAAGATGCGCTTATATTGATCATGGAGATCAATGCAATACCATATTCTTCGTCCGTAGCAAAATCAGTTTTAATCCAATCTGGTAATTTAATTTGCAATGCGCCAATAAATTCCTTCTCGAATTCAATCTTTGCTTCTATCAATGTTTTACCCAACAACCCTCCGTCCACAATTTTTTTATGCACTCCCTTAAGAAATTTATGCTCCGTATTAAAAAATTTAACAACTCCAACAGTTCTGGAAACCCCTCCCTGATCCTTAAGATGAACAATCCTTATTTTATCGTCCTGGCGAATTATTTCACAAACAATGGGACCAAAAACTTTCTCAAGCAAAGTAGTATGCAGCGTTTTGGTTTCCATATAATCTTATGTAATAATCTTAATTATACTCTTGATATTTCTTTTAATAGATTAATGCACCAATAACTCCAATGCCGAAAGATATTGTTGCCTAAAATACTCAATATTTAATAATGAACTTATTAATTAATTGCTGCTAATTACAATTTGATTATACCTAATTATCGCAGAAACTTATCCTGTTTATTAATCCTGAATCATAGTTCAAAAAGGCAAATCACCTATCAATATAAGAATCTTCACTTAATAGCTATAGACTTCAAGGGAAATTGTTAGGAGTTTTTAAAACTCAAAGTAGGCCAATGTAAAACCTATTACAACGGAGAACGAGTTATTTCAACAAGAAAATAAAGCAATTGATTTACCGGACTTCGGCCAACCCAGATCCTGACTGAAAGTTGTCTACTTTTAAATTCGTAAATTGGGCGAGATATGAAAAGATAATGATATGAGAGCAATCAAATTCAAAAATCTTACTCTATGTGTATGTCTCATTTCTACAATTGCATTTACCATGGAGACATATGCTCAAGCTAACGAAAATGCCAATTTCCAGGCTGGGATCGCTGCTTATCAGGCTAACAACCTGCCACTAGCCTACAAAGAGTTTCTCACAGCTGCTAATGCAGGCCACTCCGATTCCCAATTTAATGTGGGTTTGATGTATGAGCAAGGCATCGGGGTTGCCAAAGATGAGAAGGAAGCGGTTGTTTGGTATGGTAAATCTGCCGCTCAGGGGAATGCTGCTGCGCAATTCAATCTGGGGGTGCTCTATGAAAATGGTCGTGGCACTGCAATTGATTACCCAAAAGCTAATGAGTGGTATCGCAAAGCCTCTGTGCAGGGAGATCCACTGGCCATTGGTAATCTAGGTATGCTGTATGTGCGGGGCCAGGGTGTGAAAGAAAACAAGGTTGCGGGCGTGGCACTCCTCCTGGTGTCGGCTACCATGGATTCCTCACCACAAAACCATGCTAAGCAAAATATTTCGGCAACTCGCGGCTTATCGACTGAGATGATCGCTGAAGCCCAATCTCTCGCTGAAGAATTAAGTACTACAAAAAACCTGCTAGTGCCACTGGATAAGTATTTGACGAAATAAGAGAATAGTACCTAGAAGAAATAGCAACCCGATCCCTTAACTGAAGTATTTGAATTATAGCCCTGGTTATTCAGGATACTCTACCCTAAGGTGATAGATATTGGTCAGTTTTTGCTTAAGTACCTTCTTAATCATTTGAATCTCCTTAAATGTAATATTGGCATTTAAAAATTGATTCCCATTCATTTGGCCAGTTATGATCTTCTCCACAAATTCATCAATAATCTGATAAGTAGGGTTATTTAAACTCTTAGAAGCTGCCTCTACAGAATCTGCCATCATCAAAATAGCAGTTTCCTTAGAAAATGGTATGGGGCCGGGGTACTTAAAATCTGATTCTTTAAATGGTTGATCTAATTCCTGCTGTTTTTTATAGAAATAATACACATAACTGGTTCCATGATGCGTTCTGATAAAATCGATTACCCTGTCCGGTAAATTGTACTTTCGGGCAAGTTCTATTCCTTCAATAACATGATTAATAATTATCCTGGCACTTTCTTTAGGATCCAGATCATTATGCGGATTAATACTGGTTACCTGGTTTTCAGTAAAATAAGTGGGATTGTTCATTTTACCAATATCGTGGTATAATGCCCCAACCCTAATCAGCATGGCATTTGCGCCAATTTCATTTGCAGAAGCTTCGGCCAGATTCGCAACCTGAAGAGAATGATGAAAGGTCCCCGGCGCCTTATTGGAGAGCTCCTTTAGTAATTTAGAATTAGTATCAGACAATTCGAGCAGGGAAACATCTGAGACCATTCCAAACATCTTCTCATAAATATAGATAAGTGGTTGTGCGAAAAGGGTAATCATACCATTTAAAAAGAAAAACCCAAAAATGTACCAGTGCACATTGTCAAGATTGCCTTCATGAATAATATGAAAAGCAAAATAACCAATAATGTAGATAAGGGTTATCTGCCCTACAGATATAAATAAATTAGCCCGTTTATAGAGTTCAGATACCGTTAGAATGGTAACAATCCCTGCTATGATCTGTAGAAATATATATTCAAAGCTGTTGGGCACTACAAAGCCTAAAATAAGTACGGTTAAGACATGAACAAAAAGTCCAAGCCGCGCATCAAAAAAGGTTTTCAGAATTAAAGGCATTATACACAGCGGTACCACATAAACAAACTCCTCATTGTATTTTACCACAAGTGTGGTTATAAATACCATGAGTAAAATATTAAAGAAAATAAAGGTCACCTTTACATTATTCCTAAAAACTTCGGGCCTGTATTTTTTGAGAAACAAAAATAGCATCATCAGCACAAGGGCCACGAGAATAGTATACCCGAAAAGGATAAAATAGTAGTTGTTTTCAGTCCACAGTTCCGATTCATATTCTGCCTTTAAGGACTCCAGTATTTTCAAATTATCAGCCTCTACTACTTCTCCCCTGGCAATAATAAGCTTTCCTTCATCTACATTACCCCTTGTCAGAGAGATTTCTGAAATGGCCTCCTCCAGTTCCCTTCTGGTTAGTTCCTCATCAAAGGAGACATTGGGTTGCAGTACATCAAAAAAAAGAGTTTTAAAGTCCGCATCATAACTTCCAAGTCTCCTCTGCATCAGCATCTTAGTTATGGAGTCATCCATAGACCCCATTCTGTAAAGGACATCAGGTTGTAAGCGCCTTGCCTCACCATCCTTAATTAGATAAAGACTGTTTTTGGAAATTAGCTCATCTACCTTATCTAAGATTCCGTAAGTATATATGGTATCTAGAAAATCTTTTCCGACTGCTTCTAAAATACGCCTTGATCTATTACTAAATTTTTCAGTACTAAAAACAACCGGAAATTTATCTGCATAAACCCGATATGCTTCTGTAGCTACTGTTTCGTCGAAATAATAATAATCTACCTGATCACTTTCAATCGCATTTCTTTCTTCGGTAATTTCATCGGCTGTTTTCTTAATGGAAAAATCGAATGGGGCATAAAGGTTTTCATACTGCCATGGCTTACCCTTCTGAAATTCATATTTGAACTTACCTCCTCTGGGGAAGAAAAATACAATACAGGCTATGGTTACAATATAGAGTATGTACTTATAAATAAGTGATTGGTTTTTATAAACGCCGTCTAAGGTTTTCCCCATAGTAGAAAGTATCTTCTTCAAAAATAGAAAATAATAGTATTATCAATTGCCTTTTAGAGACTAAACACAATGCATTGCACTTTAATTTATTAATTTCGCGTAATTAATGGATTTTTATATGAAAGAGGTTGTTATCGTATCTGTAGCCAGAACACCTATTGGCAGTTTTATGGGTTCTTTATCTACTATTCCGGCTCCAAAGTTAGGAGCTATAGCAATAAAAGGTGCCCTGGATAAAATAAATCTGAGCCCAAATGAGATTGAAGAAGTACTTATGGGCAATGTTGTACAGGCGGGAACCGGACAGGCTCCGGCCAGACAGGCCGCGATATTTGCCGGCATCCCTGACACTGTTCCTTGCACTACGGTAAATAAAGTCTGTGCATCGGGAATGAAAGCCGTAATGCTGGCAGCACAATCTATTGCGTTGGGTGACAACTCTGTCGTTATTGCCGGAGGGATGGAGAATATGAGCCTTATTCCACATTACGTGCATATGAGAACAGGTCAGAAATTTGGTCCTTCAACACTAACAGATGGCATGCAAAAAGATGGTTTGGTTGACGTTTATGACCAAAATGCCATGGGAGTATGTGCTGATGCATGTGCAGTTGAACACGATTTCAGCAGGGAGGATCAGGATAACTTTGCCATCCAATCCTATAAACGATCTGCCGAGGCCTGGAAATCTGGAAAATTTACCGATGAAGTTGTTCCGGTTGAAGTACCTCAGCGACGGGGTGAGCCAATCATTGTTGGTGAGGATGAAGAATATAGGAATGTTAAATTAGATAAGATACCTGCGCTACGGCCGGCATTCACAAAAGACGGTACGGTTACGGCCGCTAATGCATCAACTATTAATGACGGTGCAGCGGCACTGGTATTAATGAGTTCCGAAAAGGCCAAAGAATTGGGTTTGAAGCCCATTGCGACTATTAAAAGTTATGCCGATGCGGCCCAGGAACCAAAGTGGTTTACAACTGCACCGGCCAAGGCACTTCCCAAAGCCATTGCCAAAGCGGGAATTTCCTTAGACGATGTTGATTATTTTGAATTTAATGAGGCATTTGCAGTTGTTGGTCTGGCCAATATGAAGCTATTAAAACTTAATGATAACAATGTAAATGTGAATGGTGGTGCGGTTTCCCTTGGACATCCTTTAGGATGTTCCGGAGCCCGGATAATCATTACCCTTTTAAGTGTATTGGAGCAAAATAATGGCAAAATAGGAGCTGCCGCTATCTGTAATGGTGGTGGTGGAGCTTCGGCAATTATTTTGGAAAGAAATTAATTTTCGCTGCAACTGTAGCCTATGCATCACGGTATTTGTCACCTTAGTATTGTACCTATAAGAATTCTTGCAGAAGATGCAAGCGAGATGGTGTCACAGCTTCTTTATGGAGATCATTTTAAAATCCTGGAAAAAAGAAAATACTGGAGTAAAATTCGTGATGACTTTGATGGTTGCGAGGGATGGATTCATAAGAATCAATTTATTCCAATTCACAAACAAGATTATAAAAGTCTAAAAAAATCGAGGGATAATAAGTTTTCAACAGATCTCGTATCTTATGTAAGTGATGGCAAGAATATATTGCTCCCGATAGTTCTTGGTTCAGTTGTTAAGAATACAAACTTACTTGGTCATAAATTTGAAGGGACTTCAATAGCCGCTAAAGTTACTAAAAAAGGGAAATCCAATCTTATTATTACTGCGCTTCACTATTTAAATGCACCCTATTTACGGGGAGGAAAAACACCTTTTGGGATAGATTACTCCGGCTTTACACAGATGGTTTACAAAATAAATGGTTATAAACTACTTAGACGAGCAGAAGAACAGGCTACCCAGGGTGAAGCCTTGAGTTTTATTGAAGAAAGTGAACCGGGGGACCTTGCTTTTTTCGATAATAAAGAGGGGCGGATAAGCCATGTAGGTCTTATTATGCAAGATAATTTTATCATCCATGTACACGGAAAAGTAAGAATTGACAGACTGGACCACACTGGTATCTTCAATACAGAACAGAGAAACTACACCCATAAGTTAAGGGTAATAAAAAAGATCATATAAAAAAACCCTGACAAATTGATTGCCAGGGTTTTTTATTGGAAATATAAACTAAATTATTCTCCAAGTAATTTCTTAATCCTCATGAAATTTTCAGTGTCTCCCAAAGCACCATAAATATTCTTTAATTGTGTCATTACGCTTTGATTGTCAGGATTTACTTTCAGAGCTTCTTCCAGGAGTATAGCTCCTGTTCTAAACATGGCATCTTTTTCGCTTTTTAATTCTTCATAACGCGCTATATCTGCCTTAGAATTTCCTAAACTGTTCATTTCGTCTATTAAACCATTTCCCTGATCTACATAGGTAGTGGAGAGATTCAACTGAGCGTTTACATAACCCGGATCTATCTCCAATGTCCTGCTATATGCTTTCCGTGCCGCTTCAATATTTCCCTGTTCCATATTAATTACACCTATGTTATATTGCAAGTCCGCATTATCCGGTGCCATTTCAGACGCTTCTGCCATAAGCGATTTAAACTTATCTTTATCTCCCAATTTATAATATAAATTAGCTTCATTCAGGACCAAATTTACATCGTTAGGGTCGTTTGCTCTGGCATCAGAAAAGGCAGCAAGTGCTTTATCGTCCTGACCTAATTGTGAATAAATTAAAGCCATATTCTTAATTATTTCCGCCTTTTTTGAAGGAGATTTTTCATCCTTAGGATCTTTATAAGCACCGGATTTTATCATCAAATCCCTTTGAGTCTTATCCATCATCTCCTCCTCGCCAGTTGCTACATTAGTAGCCTTATAAGTTATACCACTGCCATCATAATTAATACTTTTTAATTCCTCGTAATAAGCAAGAGCTTTGTCATAATGCCCGCCATTTACGGCACTACTTGCGGCATAATATAAATAAATAGTGTCTTTAGGGCTCAACGTATAACTTAAATAGAGCTTTTCCGCAGCCTTTTCGTATTCTTTATTACCGTTATCCGCAACCGCAGAATTCACCAAATCGGCGGTTATAGCAGCCAAACGCTGATTTGTTTCGTCGGCATACTTCCCGTTGTCACCTTCAATGCTCAAGACTTTCTTAAAAGAACTAATTGCTTCATCAAAAGCAGCATTATCACCTTTTTTGGCAAGATCTGCATAGGTTTTACCTCTAAGAAAGAAATACTGTGCCTGGGTTTTTTCATCCGCTCCACTGATCATACCCTGAATTCCATCCAAAGATGCTTTGGCGGAAGATGTATCACCAGATTTTAATGCTTTATCAGCTGCTTTAAGTTCCGTTTTCTGTGAAAATCCGCTTAGTGCACAGCACATAACGGCTATAAATAAAAGTTTAGTTTTCATTTTTTAATTAAATTAATTATTAGTGTTTATTTATTAATCTTTTTCGGTTTTCGTATTATCTTTATCAATAGCTGTGCCATTTTCCGTTTCAACTTCTATATCCAATATATCCACCTCATCCAGATTATCCTCATCCTTCATTACTTTGGCGACTGCTGCTATAGAGTCACTGTCTTTCAGGTTGATCAACTTAACGCCTTGAGTAGCCCTACCCATAGTCCGCAGGTCGTCAACACTCATCCTTATAGCTATCCCTGATTTATTTATGATCATTAAGTCATCAGAATCAGATACATTTTTAATGGCCACCAGACCCCCGGTTTTGTCTGTTATGGAGATAGTCTTCACACCTTTACCTCCTCTATTGGTAATCCTGTAGTCATCAATACTGGATCTTTTACCGTATCCATTCTCTGAAACCACCAATATTTCATCATCAAAATTATTTACAGACACCATGCCAATAACCTCATCATTTTCATCCGCCAATCTTATCCCGCGAACCCCGGAGGCATTCCGTCCCATAGGTCGTGTTTTGCTCTCTTCAAACCTGATAGCCTTACCCGATTTAAGTCCGAGCAAAATCTGACTTGTACCGGTGGTCAGTTTGGCTTCCAAAAGTTCATCATCTTCTCTGATACTAATTGCAATAATTCCATTTTGTCGTGGCCTGGAATACTGTTCCAATGAGGTTTTTTTAACTGTACCTTTTTTCGTAGCCATAATTACATAATGGCCATTCACATATTCTTCATCCTTTAAATCCCTGGTACATATAAATGCTTTTACCTTATCATCCTGTTCAATATTCACCAGGTTTTGTATGGCTCTGCCTTTTGATGTTCGGCTACCTTCGGGAATTTCATATACCCGCATCCAGAAACACTTTCCTTTTTGGGTAAAGAACAACATATATTGATGGTTTGTACCAACAAAAAGATGTTCAAGGAAATCCTCATTCCTGGTTGATGAGGCTTTTTGCCCTACTCCTCCCCTGTTCTGTGTTTTATACTCACTAAGTGGAGTCCTTTTTATGTAACCCGCATGCGAAATTGTGATTACCACCTGTTCGTCAGGTATCATATCCTCAATACTAAGGTCACCTCCGGCAAAATTTATTTCTGATCTTCTTTGATCACCGTAACGCTGCTTTACATCAAGAAGTTCATCCTTTATGATCTGCATTCTGCGATCTTTATTAGCCAGAATATCCTTTAAGTCGGCAATTGTCTTAATAATCTCATCGTATTCAGTGCGTAATTTATCTTGTTCAAGACCAGTAAGCTGTCGTAGACGCATCTCCACAATAGCCTTGGACTGAATCTCTGATAATTTAAATCTCTTCATGAGGTTCTCTCTTGCCTCATCTGCATTGGAAGATGCTCTTATGATAGCGATAACTTCGTCAATATTATCAGAAGCAATAATAAGTCCTTCTAATATATGAGCCCTGTCTTCCGCTTTTTTCAACTCAAAGGTTGTACGTCTAACTACAACTTCATGGCGATGCTCAACAAAGTAATGAATGATCTCTTTTACATTAAGCAATTTTGGTCTTCCCTTTACCAGTGCTATATTATTAACACTGAAAGACGACTGTAGTGCTGAATATTTATATAATGTATTAAGGACTATATTAGGTATGGCATCTCTTTTAAGGATATATACAATGCGCATCCCCTTTCTATCAGACTCATCCCTGATTGATGCTATTCCATCTATCTTTTTATCATTGACCAAATCGGCAGTTTTTTTAATCATGTCTGCCTTATTGACCTGATATGGAATCTCTGTGACAATTATACATTCCCTGCCCTGGACTTCTTCAAAAGAGGCTTTGGCCCTCATAACAACCCTGCCACGCCCTGTATGAAAAGCTTCTTTTACACCATCGTATCCATATATGATTCCTCCTGTAGGGAAATCGGGAGCTTTAATATGTGTAATTAGCTCATCAATCTCAATATTTTTATTGTCTATATAAGCGATTGTTCCGTCTACTACTTCTGAAAGGTTGTGCGGAGGCATATTGGTTGCCATTCCTACCGCAATACCTGAGGCGCCATTTATCAATAAGTTTGGTATCCGAGTTGGAAGTACTGTTGGTTCTTTCAGGGAATCATCAAAATTAAGTTGATGATCTACAGTATCTTTATCAATATCGGCCAGCATCTCATCCGCAATCTTCCGCATACGCGCCTCCGTATATCTCATTGCCGCAGGACTATCGCCATCCACAGAACCAAAATTACCCTGTCCGTCAATTAACATATATCTGAGACTCCATTCCTGAGCCATCCTTACCATACTGTCATAAACAGATGTATCGCCATGCGGGTGATACTTTCCTAATACTTCACCAACAATCCTTGCAGATTTCTTGTGTGAACTTGAAGAACGAACACCTAAGTCGTGCATACCGTATAAAACTCTCCTGTGAACTGGCTTTAGACCATCCCTGACATCTGGAAGGGCACGTGACACAATGACCGACATTGAGTAGTCAATGTAGGCTGATTTCATTTCATCTTCAATATTGATAGGGATCAATTTTTCTCCTTCAGCCATATAAAAACCTTATTGCTTTATTGTGATTAAAATATCAGGCCAATATACGCAAAATCATAGCTTACGAAGCACGTTCCATGCACTTTATTAAAGAATTTATTAACACATCCGCATAGGTATTTCGTTAATAATTAGGGTGTTAATTTTTTTGTAAATCGGTGTTTTTTTCGTCATTTAGTCCAAGTTTATCGAATATAGGTACGGTATTTGTCGTTCTTAAGAATAGATTTACTAATTTTATTACTGAATAAGAAAATTTTATGGATGATAATTTTTCACCTAGAGTAAAAGATGTAATTGCTTACAGTAAGGAAGAGGCATTAAGGCTGGGACATGATTTTATTGGTACCGAGCATTTAATGCTGGGTTTGTTGCGCGATGGAAATGGTAAAGCAATTAGCATTTTGGATGCTCTGGATGTGGATCTGGATCACTTAAGACGCAAAGTTGAGATCTTGAGTCCCGCCAATCCAAATTCTGGAGGTACTCAAAAAGATAAAAAAAATCTTCATCTGACAAGACAGGCAGAACGCGCGTTAAAAACCACCTTCCTGGAAGCGAAATTATTTCAAAGCTCTTCAATAAATACGGCACATTTACTATTGTGTATCCTTCGAAATGAAAACGATCCAACCACAAAATTACTCCACAAGCTTAAAGTGGATTATGATGGAGTGAAAGATCAGTTTAAATCCATGATTACCAGTGAGGATGATTATATTGACTCACCCACATCAGAATCATTTCCCAGCGATTCAGATGAACCGGTAGAAGGCAAGGAAGGATCTTTTGGATCAGCTTCTGGTCAAAAAGGAAGCAAAAAATCCAAAACACCTGTTTTGGATAATTTTGGAAGAGATTTAACACGACTTGCAGAAGATAATAAATTAGATCCTGTTGTTGGACGGGAGAAAGAAATTGAGCGTGTTTCTCAAATACTAAGCAGAAGAAAGAAAAATAATCCACTTCTTATAGGAGAACCAGGTGTTGGTAAAAGTGCAATTGCCGAAGGATTAGCGTTGAGAATCATTAACAAGAAGGTGTCGCGTATTCTTTATAATAAGAGAGTAGTTACTTTAGATCTAGCCTCGCTGGTTGCAGGTACAAAATATCGTGGACAGTTTGAAGAAAGGATGAAGGCCGTAATGAACGAGCTGGAAAAGAATGATGAAGTAATTCTTTTTATAGATGAGATCCATACTATTGTAGGAGCAGGAGGAGCAACAGGTAGTTTAGATGCTTCAAATATGTTTAAACCGGCTTTGGCAAGGGGAGAAATTCAATGTATTGGAGCAACTACGCTGGATGAATACAGACAGTATATCGAAAAAGACGGTGCACTGGAAAGACGTTTCCAAAAAGTAATGGTAGAGCCAACCACAGTGGAGGAAACCATTGAAATATTAATGAATATTAAAGGGAAATACGAAGATCACCACAATGTAAATTATACTGATGAAGCTATAATCGCCTGTGTAAAGCTGACTAACAGGTATATGACCGACAGGTTTTTACCGGATAAGGCTATAGATGCTTTGGACGAATCTGGTTCGCGGGTACATATTATAAACATGGATGTTCCAAAACAAATTCTTGAATTGGAAAATCAGTTGGAAGATGTGCGTAAATTGAAGAATAGTGTAGTTAAGAAACAACGTTATGAGGAAGCCGCAAAGCTAAGGGATGATGAAAAAAGACTTGAAAAAGAACTGTCTATTGCACAGGAAAAGTGGGAAGAAGACAGTAAACTTCACCGTGAAACTGTGAGCGAAGAAAATGTCGCTGATGTAGTATCAATGATGAGTGGAATCCCCGTTAATAAAATAGCACAGACAGAAACCAACAAACTTGCTGAGTTACCAAATCTCATTAAAGGAAATGTAGTTGGACAGGATGAAGCTGTTGCCAAAGTCGCCAAAGCCATTCAACGAAACAGGGCTGGTCTAAAGGATCCAAATAAACCTATAGGTTCATTCATTTTCCTTGGACAGACAGGGGTAGGTAAAACCCAGTTAGCCAAGGTGTTAGCACAAGAACTTTTTGATTCTGAAGATGCCTTGATTCGCATTGATATGAGCGAGTATATGGAAAAATTTGCCATATCCAGATTAGTAGGAGCACCTCCAGGTTATGTTGGCTATGAAGAAGGTGGGCAATTGACTGAAAAAGTTAGGCGCAAACCTTATTCTGTAATTCTTTTGGATGAAGTTGAAAAAGCACATCCCGATGTTTTTAACATGCTACTTCAGGTACTGGATGATGGTTTTTTAACAGATAGTTTGGGTCGAAAAATAGATTTTAGGAATACAATAATAATAATGACATCTAATATTGGTGCCCGCCAAATTAAGGACTTCGGACAGGGGGTTGGTTTTGGTACAGCTGCAAAAAAATCGCAGGAGCATAATCACCATAAGGGCGTGATTGAAAATGCGCTTAAAAAAGCATTTGCACCAGAGTTTCTGAACAGAATAGATGATGTTGTTGTATTTAATCCCCTGGAGCGCAAACATATTCATAAGATTATCGATATTGAATTAAATAAGCTTTATGAAAGAATAAAGGATATTGGATACGAACTGAATTTAACTGATAAAGCAAAAGATTATATCGCTGATAAAGGTTTTGACAAACAATATGGTGCCCGACCTTTAAAAAGAGCTATCCAGAAATATATTGAAGATGCCCTGGCGGAAGAAATTGTAAATTCAAAACTCCAAGAAGGGGATAGTATTTATATGGATTTAGATGAAAAGAAAGATGAACTGTCTATTAAGATAAAAAAATCCAAGAAGGGCTCCAAAGCATAACAAAATGTAAGAATTTAGTTATAAAGGAATCAAGTTATTTGATTCCTTTTTTTATTTCCCTAGATTACAACAAGTAAGAATAAGAATACAGTTTCAACCTGGTATAAACCATATAAACGATATATACGCTTTTGATCTAATATTTTTCGGTAACCTTGACCAAGCACATACTTTCGTTTTAGACACACTAAACTATATGAAATGAAAGTCGGACCGGCTAAGAAAAAAATTATAGTCAAAGAATACAACTTAGATATTGGGACTGTTCAGGTATTCAAAAATCATATGGTTGTAATCTTTGACGAAGGGGCAACACTTACCCTGGAAAGGGCTTATCAAATTATAGGAATTTCAGAGATACATTTCAGAGATACAAACTTTGGCATTATTAGTCTCAGAAAAAATTCTTATGCCGTTGATCCCACTATTTACAGCTATTTAAGGGAGTTAAAAAATCTTAAAGCATTTGCTATTGTTTCCGTTAAGGAAGTTGATATGCATAATTTTAAAATTGAAAAGCTCTTCTACAAAAAACCAATGAAATTTTACATTGATTATAACAATGCACTTGCATGGGTGCAAAGAAGACTTAGAAAGAAGTAGGGAACTAGTTCTCTTTGTTTTCTTTTTTAACCTCTTCAGGTGGCACATTAAACAGATCAATATAAGCTGGACCAATACCATTAATTATTGCTGTCGCCGTTAACGCCTGGTATCCTAAGTTTTCAATTGCTATATCTCCAGCCCTCCCGTGGAGGTATACTCCAAAAATAGCTGCTTTTAAAGGTTCATAATTCTGTGCAATTAAAGATGTTATCATACCTGTCAGCACATCCCCGCTTCCTGCCGTAGCCATCCCAGGATTACCTGTCGTATTTATATATCCTTTTTCGTTATAGATCACTATAGTATGAGCGTCTTTTAGTACCAGGATGCAGTCGTACTTTTTAGAAAATTCCTTAGCTTTTTGAAGTTTATCAAAATCATTCTCCCAATTCCCCAGTAAGCGCTTCAATTCCCCCGGATGGGGAGTAAGTATCGTTTTTGGTGGTAGCTTTTTTAATAGCGATTTTTTTTTGGCAATAATATTAAGGGCATCAGCATCAATAACCATTGGACATTTAGTTTTACCTAAAAACTCAGTTAATGTTTCCTGTGTACTTTTGGCAGTTCCCAGTCCAATTCCCACACCTATTACGTTGGGCTCTATGTTTAAAGAAATATTCATGATTTCTTTATCACCTTGGTCTGTAATAACCATTACCTCGGGTAATGAGCTTTGTATTGGTATATATCCACATTGTGGTACATAAGCAGAAACCAATCCACTCCCAGAGGTAATGCACGCCCTGGAAGCAAGGGAAACAGCACCAATTTTGCCGTAGCTGCCACCAAGAATCAATGCATGCCCATACGTACCTTTATGTGAAAATTTTTCCCTGGGAATGTAATATTTCAAAACTTCGCTTTTGCCAATAAGTTCA
>Ga0209456_10000465_pt1 | contig 21962 bp, 20 predicted proteins | sample COG_11_FD_184755 | JGI IMG/M metagenome (GOLD analysis project Ga0209456, IMG submission 184755) | Pelagic marine sediment microbial communities from the LTER site Helgoland, North Sea, for post-phytoplankton bloom and carbon turnover... | ecosystem: Environmental > Aquatic > Marine > Neritic...
GTGATCCGTTCGCAAACTTCGATCTGGGCCTGGGCTTTCACCTCGACAGTGCATTCCGGCGCGGCATCATGTCCGTGATCAGCCCGGCCACAGCCGCCAACACCAACGGCGCGGTAATCCCGGCGCGTTCGGATAACGATACGGGCAACAACCCGCACAACCCGATGTACGGCATTGCGCGTGCGGGTGCGAAGGGTTCCATCCTGACCCTGGCCGGGTCCGAGAACACTGACTCCGGCGGCAACTCGATGTTGCCGGCAACTCTTTTCGATCCGGAGCTGCGCCCGACCAAGGTGGATCGCCCGAGTGACGTCGTCAACCTCGTCGACACGGGTGACCTCGTTGGAATCCTGAGCAAGGACGATGCGATAGCCGTGATGGAATCGATCTATCGCCTCAGCGACCAGACGATGAACAACGTCAATACACAAGTCACCGCTGACGCTGCCATCAAACAAGCGGTCCGCTGCGGCTACCTCAAAGCGGCGGACATCGCCGAACGATTCGGCGGCACACCGATCGACCCGACCGTAGATCCGGACATCGTGGCCGATGACGGCAGCGGCATCTTCACGGGCGCGGAGTTTTCCGGCAATGGCCGCGACGCACGCGAGTTTCAGAAGACTGCGTCTGTCATGAAGCTCGTTTTGAACGGTTTCGCGGGCGCAGGCTGCGTCGAAATGGGTGGCTATGATTACCACGGTGGGGCCCGCGCAGAAGGCGAAGTCAAGGACTTCCGCGCCGGACGCTGCATGGGCGCCTGTCTCGAGTACGCGGCGCGTTTGGGCAAACCACTGATGATGTATGTCTTCAGTGACGGCTCCTTATCCTCGAATGGTACGATCGACAATTCGACAGAAGGGCGAGGCAAAGGCGAGTGGTCGAGCGACAATTCGTCGACGGCGGGCTCATTTTTCCTCGTTTACAACCCGACGCGAAGACCAACGCTAATGGGCGGTACTGTCGACGAGCAGGCCAGACACCAGCAAATCGGCTACATGGACGCCGGTGGCTCGGTACAACGCGCCGCGACGCCGGCCGCCAACAACGTCAACCTGCTCGTCAATACCGTGATACTCAACTACATGGCCCTTCACGGCGAGCAAGGCCTCTTCGACAACCTCTACCCGGGGTGGAATCATGGCCTGGGTAATGCAAGCTTGAAGGACAGCCTCACGGCTTTTACGCCGATTGTGAACGGAATTATTACGAATCCCGTGTAGCAACATGGCTGTGAGGACGCGGCCAGTCGCGTGCGGCCGGTCGATTTGTGCATAATTCAATAATGACAGAGTTACGCACCCTCCTCGCTTGCCCACGCTGTGACAAGACACCGCTGGAACAAAAAGGCGACCATCCGCACTGCAAAGCCTGCAAGGTTGATTTCCCTTCGATCAATGGCATTCCGTGGATGTTCGCGGAACCACAGGCCACCCTGGGCGAATGGCGCAGCCGCCTGCAATTTGCGTTGCAACAATTGAGCCATGAGATCGCCGGGCTCGAAAAAGAGCTGAAGAACGACGACCTGAACTCGCTCAGCCGGCGCCGCGTCCAGCGTTACAAGAAAGCGGTTGAGTACCATCATCGCGCCTTGAGCAAGCTGCTACGGCCTCTTGACATGCAGGCCATGAACGGCACCTACGAAAGCTACCTTGCTCTGCGAACGCGCCTGCCCGCCGACCAGGGCCTGAACACCTACTACGCAAACATTCATCGTGACTGGGCCTGGGGCGACGAGGAAAACGACGCGTCGCTCAATCAGATCCGCTCAGTACTGCATGATCACGCCGAGCTCGGCAACGTCCTGGTCCTCGGCGCCGGCGCAGGGCGGCTCGCTTACGATATTCACAGCAACCTGAGCTGCACAACGACCGTCGCAATGGATTTCAATCCGTTGCTCATGCTCGTGGCCCAGGCGGTTACGCGGGGAGACACCTTAAAGCTCTATGAATTTCCGATAGCACCGCTCGCACTCGAAGACGACGCCGTGTTGCGGTCACTGACGGCACCGGACGTTGCCGATGACCGTTTTCACCTGGTCCTGGGCGACGCCCTTCGCGCGCCATTCGTGGATCAGTCCTTCGACACGGTCGTAACGCCGTGGCTGATCGACATCATTACCGATGACCTGCCGATAATGGCCGCACGCATCAATAACCTGCTCGCCGCAAACGGACGCTGGGTCAACTTCGGCTCCCTTGCATTTTCGAGCCCGGAGCGCGCCCGTCGATACAGCCCTGAAGAGACCAAGGCGATCGTCGCCGAAAGTGGCTTCTCAGACCCTTACGTCTCGCAAAAGACCATGCCCTACATGTGTTCGCCGGCCAGCCGGCATGGAAGACAGGAAAAAGTGTTTTCGTTCTCGGCCTACAAAGAACGCAGCGTACAGAAACCGGAACGCCACAAGGCGCTGCCGGACTGGATCGTAACCGGCAAAGAGCCCGTGCCACTGTCACCCTCATTCAGAACACAGGCGATGACGACCCAGATCTACTCATTCATCATGTCGCTGATTGACGGCAAGCGGTCAATAAAGGAAATGGCCATCGTGCTCGAGAAACAAAAGCTCATGAGCAAAGAAGAAGCCGAGCCCGCGATCCGTTCGTTTCTGACCAGGATGTACGACGACTCGCAACGGCAATCAGGTTTCTAGCGGTTCGCCGATTTTCATCCGCTCGCGCACGTAAGCACCTATCTTCCTGATGGCTTTTCGACTCTCCGGCATTTTACCGATGAAAAGCTGAAACACGTGCCACATCTCCGGCCATACTTCGATTTCGACCGTCCCTCCCGATTCCCGCATTTTGTCGGCAAAACGAGTCGAATCACTCAGCAGGATTTCGTCATCGCCGACTTGTATGTAGATCGGCGGCAAGCCGGCTACGTCGGCAAATACCGGTGACACGAGCGGATTGCGGGCCTCATCGGCGCCGCAGTAGTAATCGATGACCACCTGCATGTCCTCTGGGCGAAACCACGGGTCCCTGCCGGCCCGCGTCGTTGCCGACTCGCCACTCGCCGTGGCGTCGAGAAACGGCGACAGCAGGATTGCAGCGGCGGGCATCGGGTCGCCCGCTCGGCGCAGCGACAACAGCGTCGCAACCGTGAGGCCGCCACCGGCAGAGTCGCCCGAGATGACGATGTCTTCGGGCTTGAAGCCGGAGGCAAGCAATTCCCGATAGACGCCGACAGCATCGCTAATCGCATCCGGAAACTTGTGCTCTGGCGATAGGCGGTACTCGGGAAGCAAGGCATCGATGCCGGCGGCACGCGCAATATGGCTCACCATCTGCCGGTGCGAACGACAGCTGCCCATGACATAGGCGCCGCCGTGCAAGTAAAGCAACACCTTACCTCGCCGTGCTTTCTTTGGCCTCAGCCACTCGGCGTACAGGCCGTTGATGGTCGTTCGCTCGAGCTTCACGCGAAACGCTTTCATCAGCAGGCGACCAATCATGTCCAGGCGCCGACGCAGCTTGAACACATCCGCATGGTGCACGTCGATGCGCCGGATGTAGCGACCCGTAATCCAGCGAACAAACCTCGCGCGTCTGCTGATCATCAGGAAATCCGTTCTCCGTGGCGTAAGCGGCTATCATAGGACGAATCCCCTGCCGGAGTAACGGACTTGCGAAAACTACGTACGCCTGAAGAGCGCTTCGAAAACCTGCCCGACTACGATTTCCCGGCAAATTACGTGGATGTAGACGATTTGCGCATGCATTACGTCGACGAGGGACCGAGTGACGGCGACGTCGTCCTGTTACTGCACGGTGAACCGAGCTGGTCCTACCTGTATCGATACATGATCCCGCCGCTCGCGGCGGCCGGCCTTCGTGTGATCGCCCCCGACCTGATCGGTTTCGGCAAGTCCGACAAGCCAACGAAGAAAAGCGACTACAGTTACGCAGGCCATGTCAGCTGGATGACGCAATTTGTCGAGACGCTCGATCTTAACGGGATAACGCTTTTTTGCCAGGATTGGGGCTCGCTGATCGGTCTTCGCGTGGCAGCCGAGAACGAGGAACGGTTCGCCCGTATCGCGCTGGGCAACGGCGGCATGCCGACCGGCGATGAGGAAATGCCGAAGGCGTTCAGAATATGGCGGGCATTCGCGCGCTTCAGCCCGTGGTTTCCCATCGGCAAGATCATCCAGAAAGCGACGATTACAGAACTGTCCGACGAAATCGTTGCAGCGTACGACGCGCCCTTTCCTTCCTCAAAATACAAGACCGGGGCACGCGCTTTTCCAATGCTGGTGCCGACCACACCGGACGATCCCGCCAGCGATGCCAACCGGGCCGCATGGGAAGTTTTTGCCGAATGGCAGAAGCCCTTTCTTACGACGTTCAGCAACCGGGATCCGGTCACACGCGGCGCCGAAGCTCCCTGGCAGGAAACGGTGCCCGGCGCAAAGAATCGCGAGCATGTCAGAATCAGGAATGCAGGTCACTTCCTGCAGGAGGACAAGGGGCCGGAGCTGGCCGACGAACTGCTGAAGTTTATTCACGACACGTAGGGGCGCGCCCCTACGGATCGTTTATTTCTCGAGGTACTGCAGCTTGTCCTTCACGTCGCGCCACTCGTCTGCATCTTCGGGCGGGTCTTTCATTTCGGTAATCACGGGCCACTCCCGAGACAGCTCAGTATTGAGTTCGAGGAAATGTTCCTGGCCGGCAGGCAATTCGTCTTCCGAGTAAATAGCTTCGACAGGACATTCAGGTTCGCACAGTGTGCAGTCGATACACTCTTCGGGATCGATCACAAGAAAATTGGGGCCTTCGTGGAAGCAGTCCACGGGGCAAACCTCGACGCAGTCGGTCAGTTTGCACTTGATGCAGGCTTCGGTGACGACAAAAGTCATTATGGATACCTCGCGTTCCGGACCGCGTAAACTATGCGAAGTCAGGCCGCTAATCAAGCCGGTAATGACACTAATTACGGCGGCTGTCCCGACTGCGATACACTCACGTCCACACGCTCAATCCGCCGCCGACCCAAGCTCTAATAGTACCTTTTTGTGAATAAAAACAAAGATGTAGACTCAATTGTCGTCCGTCTCGCGGGAGACTCGGGCGACGGCATCCAACTCATGGGATCGCAGTTCGCCGTTTCGACCGCGTTGACCGGCGCCGATTTCGCCACTTTTCCCGATTATCCGGCCGAAATCCGGGCACCTGTCGGCACGACGTTTGGCGTCTCGGCGTATCAGATCAACCTCGGCGGCGGCCCGATCACAACGCCCGGCGACACACCCGATGTGCTGGTAGCGTTCAATCCGGCGGCACTGAAAGTCAGCCTGCCCATGCTGCACAAAGGCGCGCTCGTCATCGTCAACAACGACGCGTTCACGGCGCGCAACCTCGCCAAGGCCGGCTACGACACGGATCCGCGAGAGAGCGGAGTGCTGACCGACTTCCAGGTCGTCGAAGCAGATATCAGCCACTTGAATCTCGAGGCCGTTAGGGATTTCGGCTTGAGCAAGAGCGAAGGCAGCCGCTGCAAGAATTTCTGGGCGCTCGGTTTGCTGCTGTGGATGTTCGATCGTGAATTTGTCTCGGTTGAAAACTGGATCAGGCGCAGGTTGGCCGGAAAGCCCACGCTTCGCGATGCGAATATCAAGGCTCTGCATGCGGGCCACGCGTACGGCGAGACCGCCGCGCTGACCGCGAGCCTGTCGCAGATTCAAATACCGGCGGCCAGACCGGAGCCAGGCGAGTATCGCAGTATCACCGGCGCAGAAGCACTGGCGCTTGGCCTTGCCGCCGCTGGCGAACTCGCCGATCGCCCGGTCTTGTTTTGCTCGTACCCGATCACGCCTGCATCGCCGCTGCTACACCGGATTTCTCATCTGTCCGAACTGGGTGTCGGCACGTTCCAGGCAGAAGATGAAATTGCCGCGATAGGCGCTGCTATCGGCGCGTCGTACGGAGGGATGATCGGCGTGACCTCTAGCTCCGGCCCGGGCATTGCGCTCAAGACCGAGGCGATGGGGCTAGCCGTCAGCGCGGAGTTGCCGCTTGTCATCATTGACTGGCAGCGTGGGGGACCATCCACGGGCCTGCCGACCAAGACCGAACAGTCGGATCTTTACCAGGCCGTATACGGCCGCAACGCAGATACACCGATTCCCGTGGTATCCGCGTCAACGTCAGGCGAGTGTTTCGAAATGGCGATCGAAGCCGTGCGCATCGCGATACGCCACATGACACCCGTTATTCTGCTGGCCGACGGTTATCTTTCAAATGCCGCTGAGCCCTGGCGTATTCCAGACCTGTCCTCTTTTCCGTCAATCGAAACCAACCCGGTACCGGAGTCCGCAGAAGACCCGCAACGTACAGCTTTTACACGTGACGTCGCGAGCTTCGGCCGCCCCTGGATTACACCGGGGATGCCCGGACTCATGCACCGCGTTGGCGGTCTCGAGAAAGACGTCGATAGCGGACACATTTCCTACGATCCGGCCAACCACCAGAGTATGACCGACCTCCGTGCCGCCAAGGTACAGTCCGTTGCGGACTTCATTCCCGAGCAGAAGCTCGAGTCGGGACCCGATAGTGGTGATCTCGTCGTCGTCGGCTGGGGTTCTACGTACGGTCCAATTTACCAGGCGACACGAGCGACGGGTGCGAGTTTCGTACACCTTCGTCATCTCAACCCTTTACCGGGGAATCTCGGGGAGTTGTTGGGACGCTTCGATAAGGTATTGGTTCCAGAGATGAACACAGGGCAACTGGCCACATTGCTTCGAGATAAACTCGGTGCAAACCCTGTTTCTTTCGCGAAAGTAACGGGTCAACCGTTCCTGATCAGCGAACTTGTCGAAAAGATCGACTCCTTGCGGGGCGAGTTGTCATGAGCAAGAGACTGACGGCAAAGGATTTCACGACCTCACAGGAAGTGCGCTGGTGCCCGGGCTGCGGAGACTACGCGATTTTGAAATCCGTGAGCAAGGCGCTCGCAGATGTCGGCGCCAGCCTGGAGAAGACGGCCTTCGTGTCCGGCATAGGTTGTGCCGCTCGATTCCCGTATTACATCGAGTCGTACGGTTTGCACACGATCCACGGCCGCGCGCCGGCGGTCGCCACCGGGTTGAAGCTTGCGAATCCGGCGCTCGACGTTTGGGTGGTCACGGGCGACGGCGACGGACTGTCCATCGGCGGCAACCACCTCTTGCACGCGCTCCGCCGTAACATCGGTCTGAAAATTCTCCTGTTCAACAACGAGATATATGGGCTGACAAAGGGCCAATACTCGCCAACCTCGCGCGTCGGCACGACGTCGCCGTCGAGCCCGGGCGGCTCCATCGAGACACCGGTATCGCCGGGCCAGTTTGCGCTGGGCGCCGGCGCCAGGTTCTTTGCGCGCGGTATCGATACCGATAAGGTCGGTATGAGCGATGTGCTGCAAAAGGCGCATGCATTTGTCGGCACATCGTTCGTCGAGATCTATCAGAATTGCATTGTCTATAATGAAGACGTGTTTGCGAGCTTCACAGACCGCAAGAATGCTGCGAACACGCAGCTGCATGTCAGCCACGGCGAACCGATGCTGTTCGGGGACAATAGCGATATGGGGATTCGCTTCGATCCCGGTACCTGGTCGCTCGAAGTGATCGATGCGACGAAGGCACCCGACGATGTACTTGTTCACGACGAGGCGAATGCGGTGCTTGCAAGGCTGTTAATCGATCTGCCGTCCCCGGTCGCTCTGGGCGTCATCTATCGACAGCCTTCTGTCAGCTTCGAGGAGGCGTTCTATACACATCACCCCTCGGGCATGCAACGCACGAAGAGCGTCAAAGACTTCATCAGGGGACCGAGTAGCTGGACGGTTGGCGACTAGGAATCAGGGTCTCGCGCACCAACGCTCTGCGGCCCGTTGCGCCGCACCGTCAATCTCGAGCTTCAACAGATGCGCCAACAACGAGCGCTCCGCCCATGCGTACAGCTTCTTGTCGACATCCTTGTAGACGTGCGGCACGAGTTCTCGTGTCGTGAGGTTCGGATTGGCGGCAAGTGCCGCCGCCACTTTGCCCTCTCTTTCCAGCCGATGGTGAATGATCCAGTCGATAATTCGATCGGGGTCGTTAATGATCTCGCCGTGACCCGGGGCCAGCGCCTTGCACTGCAAGTCTTTCACGCGCTGTAGCGACTGCAGGTAGTGACTCATGTCGCCGTCGGGGGGATCGATGACAACGGTCGAACCATCAATTACGTGGTCACCCGTGAACAGCCAGTTCGTGCCAACATGGCGATAACTCAGGTGGTTCGACGCATGCCCCGGTGTATGCACGGCCTCGATGACGAACTCCTCGGTGGCCAGCTCATCGCCATCCGCAAGTACCCGATCCGCCTTGAACGTCGCATCCTGGTGCTTGCCATCAGGCGCCGGCATTCCCAGTAATTCGGCGCCCGTCGCCGCCGCGAGCGGTCCGGCGGCCGGTGAATGATCGGGATGCGTGTGCGTCACCAGTATCCAGCGAATTGGTGCGTCCGCGACCTGCTGAATCGTCTCCAGGTGACTGTCAATGACCGGCCCCGGATCGAGCACGGCCACTTCCCTGCAACCGAACAGATACGTATTGGTGCCCGGCCCTGTCATCATCGACGGATTCGGCGCGACCAGCCGCCGCAGACCGGGTCCCAGCTCGCTGAATGGCGGCATTGCAGAACCAAATGGACTCATGATTTTGCGCCCGGGTAATCCTTTTCACCGGGAAGAACGATTTCTTTTTTTCCGTCGCGCTCGATAATCTTTGGCACCATACTGGTGACACCCCATTCCACGCAGGAACGCGCCCACTCGACCAGTGCCTCGAGCGTCTTGTGCCGCTCGATACTCTCGAGCGTCTTTATGGTCGGAAAGTGCAGCTCAACGTCTCCTGCCCAGCCTGCTTCGAGCATGTCATGCGCTGTCGTCCACCGAGAGTCCGTCAGTTCTCCGCCGCAGTGCATCGCGGCTTGCCCTTCAGGAAGTTCCGCCAGGAAGAACCGCGTCGAATACCGCTTCGGCAGCGTCGGTGGTGTCAGCCAGTGGCTGATGTAATGCAGCTGATCGCAGCGGAGTTCCAGCTGATTGCGCACAACGAACTCCGACCAGCGCGCGGAGCCGTCATTGAGGGCATCACGCGCGGTGCCGAGGTCTTCAATCACGGTATCGGTGCTCGCCAACAGCACACCCGATTCTTCGAACAGCTCCCGGATAGCCGCGCTGTAAAGATCCAGCCCGTGCGACTTTACGCCGAGGCGTGAATCTGCCTGCACCGTGCTCAAACCCGTGCAAAACTCGTGAACCTTGGCATCGTCGTCATCGACAACACCTCCCGGAAACGCGTAGGCAGCACCAAACGAAGCCTTTGCGTGCCGGCGCACCATGAACAACTCCGGCTCAGGCGAACCTGCCCTGACCACGACGACCGTCGAAGAGGGTCGAGCCGGTGGCATGTTACTCACCGTAAGATCGCTCCGCGTCGCCCGTTTCGACGTACGCTTTCAAGCGAAGAAGCGCTTCGCCAATGACGCCGTCTACGCCAGCCGCGATGGCATCGAGCCCGCCCGGACGATAACCGCCGACAGCGTAGGTAAACCTGACCCTGGTACCCGCCTCCGCGTCGGAAAACTCCCAGGTCATGTTGCCGTCGACACCCATGAGTCCTAATGGCCCGAGACCACCTGTGAGGCGCAGGACCACCGTCGGGTTGAGCATCGTCACCGTCATGTGAACGACCCCGGCATTCTCACCCAGGTTTTCGCAGAAGCAGCCTTGCGGTCTGGCGTCGATGCGAAGTCGGCTGGCGTCGCCTGAGATCGAGTGATCGGAACTCCACCAATGATCGATTTCCCCGACGGCGGCTTGCCATACCACGCCCCGAGACGCATCGATGGTTGCTTCATTGACCGTGGTGAAGCCAACGGCCTCGGCGTCAACGACGTCGGCGATCACCGTTCCGCTGGCGAATACAGATCCGACCAGCAAGACGAAGATTGTGTTCCTCATTTGCGCTCCTGTTGCAGGAGCCATAGCTTACCGCAATCCTCAGAGTCACTCAGAACAGGGATATTGCAAGGAACACTGCGCCGGCGATGGCGGTGCAGAAATAGATTTTTTTCCAGAATGTCATTGAATCGCTCTAATAAAGTGACAAGATCAGGATGATCTGTATTCTTACTCGCCACGCATGAACGACAGCTGAAAGCCGTCTATCAGCCTTAGATTACTGAATTAATTGGGTTTTACCCGCAACCAGAAGCAGATTTCGCGAGCCATGCAAGAAGACCTGCGCGTCGTTTTCGAAAGTCGCAACCGGCAAAGTTGTTCGGACAGGGCGTTGGTGCTCGCGTCCTCCCGGATTCCCCATCAGATGGTTGATGACGGATTGAGCGCTGCACTCGTCGTCCCCGCCGAGTATTCCGCGCGGGCGATCGAGGAACTGCGTCTGTACGACGACGAAAACCCGCCTGTGCGTCCAAAACCACGAAAGAAAATCACTTACCAGGATCCTGTTCCCGGACTGGTCGGCTACGTGCTGGTGATTTGCGCCATTGCCTGGCTGGCCGGATATTCGATTCTCGGACACGATTGGTTTGACGCCGGTCGCGTTGACGGTGAGCTGATTCGCGGCGGCGAATGGTGGCGGACCATCACGGCGCTCACTCTTCATTCCGATGCCAGGCACCTCATCGGTAACCTCGTGTTCGGCGTCCTGTTCGGCCTGTTCGCGGGCCGGTTGATCGGCTCCGGCGTCGCCTGGCTGGCGATCGTTGCTGCAGCAGCTACCGGGAACGCGGCTAACACTCTGCTACTCGAGTCTGCACACCGATCGATCGGCGCATCGACAGCCGTGTTTGCCGCGCTCGGCCTCGTCGCGGGTTTCGTCTGGCGTGGCCGATTCATGGCGCAGGACCGTTGGTCCTATCGGTACGGCCCTATCGTCGGTGGTCTGGCGTTGCTGATGTACACGGGCACCGGCGGGCCGAACACCGATATCGGCGCGCACCTGCTCGGTTTCGTTTGCGGGTTCCTGACGGGAATGCTGCTGATCGCGCTGGGACCGGTACCAACAGACCGTCGCTCGCAAGCGGTTGCCGGTGGTCTCGCAATACTCCTGGTAGTGACCAGCTGGATTGTCGCAATTCAGGTCTGACAGCCGGGCGCAATCATGTAAAATCCGCGGCCGGGGAGTATTGCAGCAACCAACAATGAAAAAACTTCTGCTGTCCATCTTGATACTGGCGCTGGTTGCTACAACGATACTGTGGGTTCGCCACGGTGGCGGCATACCGTATCCGGACCTTTCCACGGCACCCAGGCTGGCCGCTTCATCGCTGGAAGAGGTGCTCTCTTACCCCGAACCCATCGGCAACGTGGCTGTGAACAGAGATGGCCGACTGTTTTTTACGGTGCATCCCGAGTCCAGGCCGACGGGCAACAGGCTACTCGAGTATGTCGCCGGAGCAGCGGTCCCGTACCCGTCTGGGGCGGCGCAAAGCCAGCTGTTCGGTGCCGTGCTCGGTGTCTCGATCGACCCCTTCAACCGATTATGGACGATCGACCACGGCAACCACGGCTTGCGGCCGGCCCGAGTTGTCTGCATTGATCTCGACACAGGCGAAATATTGCTTGATCTGCCTTTCGACAAGTCCATCGCGCCAGCAGGCTCCTTCCTGCAGGACCTGCAGATCAGCGCCGATGGGCGTACCGTTGTCATTGCAGATGCCAGTTTCTGGCGCAAGATGCCGGCGCTGGTCGTTTATGACGTTGCAAGCGGCCAGGCGCGCCGGGTCCTGGAGTCCCATGAGTCGGTTGCCGCCGAAGACTACGTGATTCGCAATCATGATCGGGAAATGAAATACCTTGGCGGCGTTGTCGACTTGCGCGGCGGCGTTGACGGGATTGCCCTCGGGCCCGAGTGGCTCTACTACGGGGCGCTCAGCGGCTCCGGTCTTTACCGGGTAAGACTCGATGACCTGCGCAACCGGGATCTGTCCGCGTCACAGCTCGCAAGCCGGGTTGAGCGTTTCAGCGACAAACCCCTCAGCGACGGACTCAGCAGAGACAACGAAGGTAACGTTTACATAACAGACGTCGAGCACGGTTCGGTTTTCATTGTCGGTCCCGATCAGGAATTGGCGACATTGATCCAGTCACAGTCCGTGCGCTGGCCGGACGCTCTGTCGTTCGGTCCCGATGGTTATCTGTACCTGGCCGACAGTGCGCTGCCAGACGTCATTCTGCAATCACGCGAGCACATCAAAGCGTCAGGCCCGTACCGGATATTCCGGTTTCGACCCGGTCCTGGCGGTGTTCCAGGACAATAGACCCCAAGGACTACTCAAATGGACGAAATCACAGAGGCAGCATCCGGCCTGAATTGGAACAGCATTGTCGAATTCCTGAAGGACAACGGCATCGATTCGGGGACCGTCGTAAATTTCGGCAAGAACCTCGTTATCGCACTCCTCATATTCTATGTCGGACGGATGGTGATTGCCCTCATCGTCCGTGGCCTGCGCAAGCTGATGCAGAAGCAGGATGTCGATAAAACGCTCGAGACGTTTGTGTGCAACCTGGTGCGCATGGCCTTACTGGTCGTTGTCATTATTGCCGCGATCGGCGCTTTGGGTATTCAGACGACTTCGTTCATCGCGATCTTCGGCGCGGCGGGTCTGGCCATCGGTCTGGCGTTGCAGGGTTCCCTGTCGAATTTCGCGGCGGGTGTATTGATAGTGCTGTTTCGACCTTACAGAGTCGGTAACTACATCGAGGGGGCGGGCATCAGCGGTACCGTGGAACAGGTGCAAATCCTGACCACGATACTGATAACACCCGATAACAAAGAGATCATCGTCCCTAACAGCCAGATCATGAACAGCATTATTACCAACTACTCGGCCAATGACACACGTCGGGTCGATATGGTCGTAGGCGTCAGCTACGATGATGATATCGATAAAGTGCGCAGCACGATTGAAGACCTCGTCGCGGCGGATGACAGGATTTTCGACGAGCCTGCGTGCACTATCGCCGTGTCAGCACTCGCGGACAGCAGCGTCAATTTCGTCGTTCGGCCCTGGGTAAAATCCGGAGACTACTGGGGCGTCATGTTCGACATGACCGAAGCAATCAAGAAGCGATTCGACGAAGAAGGCATCTCATTCCCGTTCCCGCAGCAGGACGTGCATCTGTACAAGGCGTCCGCGGACTAGCGATCACCGGAGACCACTGGGCCCGTCGCAGTGGCCGATCATTCGACAAGAAACATTATTTGCACCACAGGGACATTCCATGAAGAACATAATCACGACCGTCGCACTGCTTTTACTCGCAGCTTGTGGTCAGGACCAGTCAGGGGTCGATTCGAGCGACGCACAGACGGATGCCGCTGTTGCACCCGAATTCGACGTTCATGTGGATCGCTTCGCGGACGTCGAAGTCCTGCGGTACGAGGTTCCCGGCTTCAACGAGCTATCGCTTAAAGAAAAGAAACTCGCCTACTACCTGTCCGAAGCCGCCCTGGCCGGCAACGACATCATTTATGATCAGAATTACCGGCACAATCTTCGTATTCGCAAGTTGTTGGCGGCCATAGTCCGGAGTTACAGCGGTGATCGCAGTGGCGACAGCTACGCCGACCTGCTGACTTACGCCAAGCGGGTCTGGTGGGCACACGGTATTCACCATCATTATTCGATGGACAAGATGCTGCCGGACTTCACGCCGGGTGAGCTTGCCGCCCTGGTCGCCAAGACCGATTCATCGCTCCTGCCGCTGGACGAGGGACAAACTGTCGATGAGCTGCTGGCCATGCTGCAGGCGCCTATCTTCGATCCCGACACGGCGCCCAAGAAGGTCACGCTTGACCCTGAAGTTGACCAGGTCGTTAATTCCGCGACCAATTTCTATCGTGACGTTTCGGCCGACGAAGTCGCCGCCTTCTATGCTGCAAAGACTGACGCCGACCCGGAGCGTCCTGTGTCCTGGGGGCTGAACTCGCAACTCATCAAGGTCGACGGAGAGATCGTCGAGAAGACCTGGAAGATCGGCGGGATGTACGGTCCGGCGATCGAGCAAATCGTCTACTGGCTCGAAATGGCCGCCACCGTCGCCGAAAACGATTCGCAGAAGGACTGGCTCGATAAACTCGTGAAGTATTACAGGACGGGTGACCTGAAGGACTATGATAACTACAACATAGCGTGGGTCGCGGACACCGACTCGCGACTCGACGCGGTCAACGGGTTTACCGAAGTCTATGGTGATCCGATCGGTTATCGCGGCTCCTGGGAGTCTGTCGTCTCCTTGCGCGACCTCGACGCAACGCATCGCATCTCGACCATTGGGCAAACGGCGCAGTGGTTCGAAGATAATTCGCCGATCATGGACGAACACAAGAAGAAGAACGTTGTCGGCATCTCGGCCAAAGTAATCACCGTTATCATGCAAGGTGGCGACGCGTCACATTCTTCGCTGATCGGCATCAACCTGCCGAATGCCAACTGGATTCGCAAAAAGCATGGCTCCAAATCTGTCACGCTCGGCAACATGATGGCGGCGTTCGATATTGCTTCCGCCGCGAGTGGCCTGAGCGACGAGTTCAGCTATACCGACGAGGAGAAGGCGCGTAACGAAAAATACGGCGCCCTCGCGTCCCTGCTCGACGTCGACATGCACGAAGTCATAGGACACGCGTCGGGCCAGATCAATCCCGGTGTCGGCACGCCCAAGGAAACCCTTGGGAGCTATGCGTCCGCTCTCGAAGAAGCACGTGCCGACCTCGTCTCACTGTATTACGCGATGGATCCCAAGCTTATTGAACTCGGTCTCATGCCTTCCCTCGATGTTGGCAAGGTGACAGTAGACGAAGCCATTCGTAATGGCCTGATGTTGCAGCTGCGCCGGGTCAAGCCGGGCGACGATATCGAAGAAGCGCACATGCGTAATCGCCAACTGATCGCTGCCTGGGCTTACGAACAGGGCCGTGAACAAAACGTGATCGAAAAAGTCACCGATGACGGCAAGACTTATTTTGTAATTCGTGATTACGAGGCCCTTCGGGCATTGTTTGGGAAATTGCTGCGAGAGATTCAGCGCATCAAGTCGGAGGGCGATTACGAAGCCGGCAAGTCTCTCATCGAGACGTACGGCGTGAAGGTCGACCCCGCACTTCACGAGGAAGTCCTGGCCCGCGCAGAGCCATACAATATCGCACCCTACAAAGGCTTCGTCGAACCACGTGTTGTGGCCGTCGAGGAGAATGGCGAGATTGTCGACGTGGTCATCGAGCAACCGGAAGGTTTCGTACACCGCATGCTGGAACTGGAAGACAAATACAGCTTTCTGCCTGTCGAAAACTGAACGCCTTACGAGAAAAGCTGCTGTCGGTCGAGATCCTGGCTGCTAGTCAGTAATATCGGGTTCGACGAAACACCACTTCAGTTTCGGAATCCGCGCTTTGAGCTTCACCTCGAGCGCGTTGATGTTCTCGACGGCGTCATTGATATTCAGCGCCGGATTCATCTTTACCTTTACTGCAAGCATCGTATCGGGTCCGAACTGAATCGTAATGGCGTTAAAGACGCATTCGATGCCTTCCTGCTCGCAGATTATGGCATCGATGGCCTCCTGAATGTCCGGATCTGCCGATTTGCCGACCAGGAGCGACTTCACGCGCCAGGCTACGAAAGCCGAAATGACGAGCAAGACGATGCCAATACAGATCGAACCGAGCGCGTCGTACATCGGGTTACCGGTTATCGACGCGACAACGAGAAAGCCGAGCGCCAATACGAGACCGAGCTGTGCGCCGATGTCTTCACCAAGAACGACGACGAGCTCGGAATTGCGGGTATGTTTGAGCCATTCGCCGAAAGGCCTCCCGGCCCGCACCTTCCTTATTTCTCTTAAGGCACCGAACAAAGAGGCCCCTTCCAGCAGTATGGCAAGCACGAGCACAACGATCGCGATCCAGATCCGTGACAAGGGTTCCGGATGCGTCAGCTTGTGGTATCCCTCATAGATCGAGAACAGGCCACCCATGCTGAACAACAGGATGGCCACGATGAAACTCCAGAAGTAACTGAGTTTGCCGTAGCCCAGCGGGTGATCCTCGTCCGGTGGTCGCTGGGATTGCTTGAGGCCGAGGTACAGAAGCACCTGGTTGCCCGTGTCGGCGTAGGAGTGAATAGCCTCTGCAAGCATACTGCCGGAACCCGTAACCACGGCTGCCCAGCTCTTGGCAATAGCGATACCCAGGTTGGCGAGAAAAGCGTACAAAATCGCCCGAACTGTTGAGTCGTGTGTGGATCCAACCATTTACATGCCCTGTCAACCGAACTCGGGGTCCGTGCGTTACCAGTATGATGCCATGGCGGTCGCACCAGCGGAAAGAAGTAATCTGGATGATATTTTGTAGCCTCGCGATTGGACGGAGCCGAAAAATGAACAGAGAAAGTATTTTGTTGCTGACACTCCTCGCGCTTTCGATCGCCGGCTGTGCGGCTCACCCCGACCCTATTGTCGATACGAAAGGCGTAGATCCCGAGGCACTCGCCAAAGACTGGCAGGAATGCGAGGCCTACACCGATCAAATAATGGTCAGCAAGGGTGTCGCGAAGGGCGGTGCGACGGGCGCCGTGGTTGGTGCCGTCGGCGGCGCGATTGACGGCGAGGCGGGTAAAGGCGCTGGCTATGGCGCCGTGTACGGGGGAACGCGATCGGGTCTCGATGCCGATCGAGAAAAACAGAATGTGTTCAAACGGTGCCTGCGCGGTCGTGGCTATCGTGTATTGAACTGACCACTCGAACTTGACCCGAAGCGCCGGGACCGGTACTGTGTTTTTATACAGTATCGGATATCGACATGCGCGCGCGAGGACACAAAGGCCGGGGAGCCCTCTCTTCACCTGACGGCCGCTTCAGCACACGACCTGTCGAATTCGACGACGACGAAGCACACCTCAGGGCACAGCAGGTACCGGACACGATCATCCGTGCAATGCCCGCGGGGCGAATCATCAGTCGCAACGACTCACCCGATGTTCCTTTCGACCTCTCGATCAATCCTTACCAGGGCTGCGAGCACGGCTGCATCTATTGCTACGCCCGGCCAAGTCACAGTTACCTCGGCCTTTCTCCCGGCCTCGACTTCGAAACGCAGATCTTCTACAAACCGAACGGCGCGGCACGGTTGCTGGAGGAATGGGAGAAACCGGGCTACGATTGCAAGCCGATTACCATCGGCGCAAACACCGATCCCTACCAGCCTGCGGAAAAATCACTGAAGCTGACCCGCAAGCTGCTGCTGTTGTTCCTGAAGCACCGGCACCCGGTCAATATCATCACCAAGGGAAATCTGATTTGTCGGGATATCGACCTGTTATCGGAGCTGGCGGAAGCCAGCCTTTGTTCAGTCGCCCTCAGCCTGCCGACCATGGACGCCAGGCTGAAGCGGCTCATGGAACCACGCATCCCGTCGGCCGCCGCAAGACTCAAGGCGATCGAGCAGCTCGCAGAAGCGAATGTTCCTACGAGCGTGCTCGTCGCACCGATCATCCCCGCAATCAACGACAACGAGATCGAGCATATTCTCGAGTCCGCCGCCGCGGCGGGGGCGACACAGGCGCGTTACATATTTTTGCGCCTGCCACACGAACTCAAAGGGCTGTTTGCCGATTGGCTGCACCGCCATTTTCCCGATCGTGCCGGCCGCGTCACAAGCCTGATCCGACAGGCCAGCGGCGGCAACGATTACGATAACCGATTTGGTGTCAGACAGACCGGACTCGGGCCCTATGCAGAAATGCTTGCAAGCCGCTTCAATGCCGCCAGTCGACGGTACGGCATCCATTCGGACACTTACCAGCATGTTCTTGATTGCAGTCAGTTTTTTCGTCCTGGTCAACAGCAGCTCGGTCTCGGCTTCTGACAAGTGCCAGGCGGCTACCCGGATACCGTGTCAGACGGTATAGTTGTGGCAGCGGCCAGCGCCCGGGGGGGTGAGAACTAATCAGACCCGATGAGGTCTGAATCACGAGAGTCCCCGCGGAACGTTCAGGACATAGAACTCTCAATTGAACCGGATGATCAACGAAAAAAAATACGTCGCATTCTCGCTCGCGATTTCCGCAGCCTTTGCGGTTCAGGCTCAGCAAATTGGCAACGATGACGAAAGCAGCCCTCTGGACCAGGTTGTCCCCGTAGCCGATGCCGAGCCCGACCCCGCAGAACCTGTCGCCGCGGCGGAAGACGAACTGACCCTGGACGAACAACTCGCGATCGAGTTCGAGCGTTATCGGCGGCTTGTCAATGAGGGGGCCATGGACGAGGCTGACGTATCGGCCAAGCGCATTGTCGAGATGGTCATAAAGATTCACGGCCCCGAGTCGCTCGAGGCTTCGAAAGCGCTGAACAACCTCGCGCTGGTGCAGCACAGGAACGGCCAGTACGATGCTGCTATTCAGAACTTCGAGTCGGCCGTGGAGATTATCGAAATACGCGAAGACCGACTGAACGAAAAACTCGTCAACCCCTTGAAAGGACTCGGCGCCGCACAACTCGCAAACGGACGACCCGATCTCGCGACAAAGTCGTTCGCCCGCGCGACACATATCACGCACGTTAACGAGGGCCCGCATAATATTGAGCAAGTAGAGATTCTCGAGTCTCTGGCTCAGTCGACATTACTTCTGGGAGACTCGAAGGGCGCGCGCAATATCATCGATCGCGTTCACGCGCTCAACGTACGCCATTTCGAAGGCGATGAGCTGGCGCTTATTCCCTCTCTGATGCGGCGGGCCCGGTGGCAGCATGCCGCCAGGTACTACAACGACGAACGGGCGACTTATCGGCGGGCTATACGTATCGTCGAAGCGAAGCGCGGTAAAGACGACCCACAGCTTATCTTGCCATTAAGCAAGCTCGGCGAATCGTTTTACTTCGTGGACACAACTCAGACGATTCCGCAGCAACAGGGGCTCGTTTCCACCGGCGAGATGTACTTCAAGCGCGCAGCGAAAATTGCAGCGGCATCGCCGGAGGTCGACTGGAGAGACGTGGTCCGCGCAAAGCTGGCCCTTGCTGACTATTACGTATACAACGAGGCTCAAAATCGTGCGCGCAAGATTTACGCGGATGTCTGGACATTTCTGTCAGCTGATGAAGAACGTCTGGCTTCGCGCCGCACGTTACTCGAGCAGCCGGTACTATTGAGGGAAGGCGCGCTTCCCAAGTATATCGGCAAGGCCGGGGCCGGCGATGCAGACGGCGATTTCCTGACCGGTATAATTCGCGTCGACTACACAATATCAAAGCGAGGCAGGGTCAGGAATATTCGCACCGAGGCCAAACCGCCGCAATTCACCGACATGCAGCGCGTAGTCCACCGTGAAATTCGCCAGCGCGTCTTTCGACCGAAGATGATGGACGGTCAGCTGCAGACGTCTGATAACCTCGTTTTCGAACATACCTTCTTCTACCAGCAGGCGGATCTGGACAAAGTGATAAGTATGCAAGAAGAAGCGGCCGAGCGGCGGTAAGCCGACAACAATCCAACTACCTGACGAAAAACAATAACGATGAATAAGCTAACCCTTCCGACAAGGAGTGAGGCCCTGGCGGGTCGCGATACTCCGATTCCGGTTCCCGAGCGTCATTTCGTTAATGGCGCACCGATGCAGGGCCCATTCGACGATCACCTGCAACAAGCTGTTTTCGCGCTCGGCTGCTTCTGGGGGGCCGAGAGACTTTTCTGGCAACTCGACGGCGTTTTTTCGACGTCGGTCGGGTACGCGGGCGGCGTAACCCCCAATCCGAGCTACCAGGAAGTCTGTTCCGGAAATACGGGACATGCGGAAGTTGTGCGGGTGGTCTTTGACCCCGCCAGGGTCGGCTACGAACGGTTGCTAAAGGTCTTTTGGGAAGGGCATGACCCGACGCAGGGCATGCGCCAGGGTAACGATATCGGCACGCAGTATCGGTCCGCCATCTTTACCACGCACGATGCACAGCAGGCCGAAGCACGGCACTCCCTCGCCGCGTATCAAAAAGGGCTGAGCGATGCGGGCCTCGGCACGATTACGACCGAGGTACTGGCACTCGACACTTACTACTTCGCAGAAGATTATCACCAGCAGTACCTGGCCAAGAATCCCGGAGGCTATTGTGGGCTGGGTGGCACCGGTGTGAGCTGCCCGGTAGGGCTCGATCTCGACCAGAAGTCTGCGTAGCATGCATTTCAATTCAAACAGGAACAGATGTGGCCGCCAAGAAGAAGAAACCCGCGAAACCGCGTAGACCCAGTCGCAAACAGGCCGAGGCCGCCATCAGTACATTGCTGCTGTGGGCCGGCGAGGACACTCGTCGCGAAGGTCTCATCGATACGCCCAAGCGAGTTGCGAAAGCTTATGAAGACTGGTTTAGCGGGTACAAGAGCAACCCGGTCGAGTATCTGAAACGCACATTCGAAGAAGTCGAAGGATACGACGAGATGATCGTATTGCGTGATATCGAGTTCGAGTCACACTGCGAACATCACATGGCGCCGATTATCGGTAAAGCGCATGTCGGCTACCTGCCAAACAGAAAGGTCGTCGGGATCAGCAAGCTGGCGCGCGTGGTCGAGGCGTTTGCCCGGCGTTTCCAGGTACAGGAAAAGATGACTGCGCAGGTCGCGAACTGTATTCAGGACGTTCTGCAACCCAAAGGCGTCGGCGTGGTTATAGAAGCAGTACATCAGTGTATGACAACGCGCGGCATTCACAAGTCCAATGTCTCGATGGTCACCAGCCAGATGGTCGGCACTTTTCGCAAAGATGCGCGTACCCGGGTCGAATTCCTGCGCATGATTGACGCGAAGCTCTAGAACGCGCCCGGGTCCATGAAGAGAAGCGCCGCGACTGCCGCACTGGTCCTCGTTGTCAGCCTGGCGTATCTGCTTGCCTGGCCTGTTCCCATTGAGCCCGTGCGCTGGAACGCTCCGACGGACTGGGGCCTCGTTGACCCGTTTGAATCGAATGACAGGTTGCAGGCTGCCGTGGCTATCCAGCTGGATAAGTTCGAGGGACCGGAAGATGCCACCGCGGGCGTCGACGGAGGCATCTATGTGACCACTCACAGCGGCCATGTCGTTCGAATTCTGAACCGAAAGGTGGGTGAATTCGCCTTTCCCGGTGGCAGACCATTGGGCATCGAGACCGGTCACGACGGGTCGCTCGTCATTGCTAACGCCTACATCGGATTGCAACGTATCGATCGCGAAGGAACGGTCTCGACCTTACTCAGTGAAGTTGACGGACAACGTCTCGTCTATGCCAACAATCTCGCGATCGGTCCCGATGGGACCATCTATTTCAGCGAATCGAGCAGCAAGTTTGGCGCGATGGCATCCCGTGGCACGTACGAAGCGAGCCTGCTGGACATCATGGAGCATGGCGGGCATGGCCGCATTTTCGCGTTTGAACCTTCGACCGGCAGCGTTGACACATTGCTGGAGAATCTCAATTACCCAAACGGCGTCGCCGTTAGCGCCGACGGCAGTTTCCTGCTGGTCAGCGAGACAGGCCATTACCGTGTCCTGAAATACTGGCTGACCGGCGATCTCAAAGGTAGCACCGAGTTGTTGCTCGAAAACCTCCCGGGTTTTCCCGACAACGTGAAGAGCGGCAAAAACGGTCGTTTCTGGCTCGGTTTGGCGGCACCGCGGAATCGACTGCTGGATCAACTCTCGGGCCAACCATTTATTCGCAAGATCGTGCAGCGTCTGCCCGCATTTGTGCGACCGAAAGCCACGCCATCGTCGCATGTCATCGCGTTCAATGGTGATGGTCAGATTCTCATGAACCTGCAGGATCCGGAGGCGCGGTTTCCTACCTTGACGGGCGCATTGGAAACGAATCGCACGCTGTACCTGACCACGCTGTTCGGCAATCAACTTCCCGGAATCGACAAACGCGATCTTTGAATCA
>Ga0209456_10000466_pt1 | contig 21949 bp, 22 predicted proteins | sample COG_11_FD_184755 | JGI IMG/M metagenome (GOLD analysis project Ga0209456, IMG submission 184755) | Pelagic marine sediment microbial communities from the LTER site Helgoland, North Sea, for post-phytoplankton bloom and carbon turnover... | ecosystem: Environmental > Aquatic > Marine > Neritic...
TGTAGGAGCGGCGCCCTCGCCGCGAAGAATCGGCGCGAGGCGCGCCTCCTACAAAGGTTCTTTGGCGCTGCGGTCAAATTGTAGGAGCGGCGCCCCCGCCGCGATGATTCAGCGAGGGCCGCGCCTCCTACAAAGGTTCTTTGGCGCTGCGGTCAAATTGTAGGAGCGGCGCCCTCGCCGCGATGATTCAGCGCAGCGCCATCAGGTTCGCGGTCAACGCGACGTTTGCGCGCCTCATTTCCTCGTTGATCTTATGGGCAAGATCGGCCTCGGGCCCGCAGCAAACCACCGTCGCCTGGCGGTGAGCATGAGAGGTTTGATCGACGGTCCGGGAAAGAGCCTTTTCTATGATAGCGGACAGTTTGGTCTTGGTATCGTCAGATAAATCGGATTCTGGAAATGCCTTCTGGATCTCGGCAACGGTCTCATTTGCAACTTGTTTAAGCGTCATCATTTATCTCCTTAAAGTCTTGAATACAGCGGATTTCTTCATCTCAGCTATTCGTCGCCCGTGCGACAATCTGTTCTATCGGTGCCTGCATGTTTTGTTCGACCATCTATAGATGCCTTTCGTTCGAATTAGTTGTGGGAGGATCGCCGCCAGTCATGGCCGGAAGACCAGTATAGTCATTATTTACCGTATTGAAACGCAAAGCTTGTTCAAACATTCGCCAGTTCGTGTACCAAACGGCCCAGTGTGGAAACTCCCTGCTCCATCGCATCGGACCAGGGGTGGCCCGCGCACAAGCGAATGAAGTTCTTGTATTTTCCGGTTGTGGAAAACAATGAACCCGGTGTGACGCCAATCTTGTGCTGCAATGCATTCTCATAGAGTTCTATCGAATCCACGCCGCGAGGCAGCTGGATCCAAAGGACGAATCCGCCCTGCGGCCGAGTGATACGGGTGCCGTCGGGAAAATATTCAGCCACCGACTCCCTCAGTCTCATCAATTGTTCACGGTAGCGTCGGCGCAACTGGATGAGGTGCCGGTCGTATCCGCCGCTGCGCAGGAACTCCGCCACGGCAAGCTGCGTGATACCGGCGCTGCCCGAGCTGAGTAATTGCTTTCTCTGCATCACCTCGGACCTGAATCGGCCGGGTATGATCCAGCCCACGCGATATCCCGGTGCAAGGGTCTTCGAGAATGAAGAGCAGGTCAGGACCAGACCTTTGGAATCGAATGCCTGACAGGTCCGCGGCCGCCGCTCGCCAAAGTACAGGTCTCCATAAACATCGTCCTCGATGAGCGGTATGTTGCGTTCATTCAGCAGGTCGACCAGGTCCCTCTTGACGTCGTCGGGCATCAAGGCACCGGTGGGATTGTGAAAGTTCGGCACCGCGACCACGGCCTTGACATCATTTTCATCTATGGCGTCCCGAAGCGAATCCAGGCACAACCCGGATTCCGAATCGGTAGGTATCTCGAGCGCGAGCATCCCCAGGGTTTGAATGGTTTGCAGCACGGAAAAGTAGGCGGGAGACTCCACCGCAACGACGTCTCCCGGTTTGGCCACGGCCTGTAAACTGACCACCAGGGCTTCCGTCGCGCCGTTCGTGATGACGATGTCGTCCGCATCGATCATGGTATCGATATCGGCGCTGCGGAATGCGATCTGGCGTCGCAGGCCAATCTCCCCGGGCGGCAAGCAGTAGTCCACCGCATCCTCCAGATGAGCGGCGGAAATTTTGCGCAATGCCCGGGTCAACGCCTTCACCGGCAGTAAATCCGTGCCGGGATTGGCGACACCGAGTCGGACGATCCCGGGTCGGTTGGCGTAGCCGAATATTGTTTCGACCGTGTTGGCAAGCTGCACCTTTCTCGGTTTGCCGCGCGGTTTGCTCTTTTGTGGAACCGACACACCCCGCTCGTGTCGCTGGCAGACATAGTAACCGGACTGCGGTCTCGATCGGATAAAGCCGCGATCCTCCAGATTCATGTAGGCCTGCATCACGGTGGAAATGCTGACGTTGAGCCGACCGCTCATCTTGCGCAGCGAAGGCACGCGGTCACCGACAACCAGGGTGCCGTCTTCTATCTGCCCGATCAGTATCGATGCCACCCGGTCGTAGAGCAGCCTGGGGTTTTCAGAGGTATTTTGCATTTCGGTGTACTTAAACTGTTATCCTTATATTTTATAAAAACTGTATCTGTTATGGCAACAGTATTTTTCGTATGATGCGGCATCGGCCAAACAAACGACTGGAGACACGAAATGGCGCATCAACAAATATTGAGAACATCGACGTTACCCCCGCTGGACCGTCGCATGGCGTACGCAAGGGAGATCCTGAACTACTGGATGGAACGGGCACGCACGCGGAGACAGCTGCGGGAGCTCGATGATCGCATCCTGGAGGATATCGGCATGACCCGGGATCAGGCGGCGGCGGAATCGGCCAAGTACTTCTGGCAGCACTAGCCGTCGTTGTAGGAGGCGCGCCTCGCGCCGATCCCGCGTCGGTTATCCATTGTAGGAGGCCCGCCCCGCGCCGATCTAATCGCGGCGAGGGCGCCGCTCCTACGGGTTGGGTGTGATGCCGGGTCCTCTTGTAGGAGGCGCGCCTCGCGCCGATTTCGAGGGGTTGGAATCATAACGGTTACCGATTATTCAGAGCATCTTTAAATGAAATGGGCGGCCCAAGCGCGCCCATTGAAGTTTTGAATACCAGAACGTAGACTTCCATGCGATCGGGTACCCCCTTACATCGCCGAATTCTCATCGAAATCTATGAACCAGACCGAAGCATTGTTTGCTAAATCGGCTCGTCGCCTGCAGCAGGGTGACGCGGCCGGTGCCAGAAAGGGCCTGCTCAAAGTAGTCAAGCAGGCCCCGGGCAGCGCCGTGGCCTGGTACAACCTGGGCCTCAGCCACCAGCACCTCGAGGAGCACGGCAGGGCGGTTTCCGCCTACAAAAAGGTGGTCGAGATCAATCCTGATTTCGTGGATGGATGGGTCAATCTGGGCGTATCGCAAAAGGCCATGGGGTTTAAAAACGAGGCGGCAACGGCCGCTGACCGGGCCATGGCCATCGATCCTAATCACCCGAGGGCCCTGAATCTGCTGGGCACCCTGGCCGCGGAGCGCGGCGAGCCGGAGCAAGCCAGGAAATATTTCTCATCGAGCCTTGAATCCTACCCGGATTTCGACGACGCACGCTTCAATCTGGCCAACCTGCTGGTCGACATGGGAGAGCAAGAAGCCGCGCTCGAAACGGCAGGCTCCTTGTTCCTTTCAAATCCGGAGAACAAGGAGTATCGACAGCTCCACGCCAAGGCGCTGATGGGACTGCGTCGCTTCGAGGAGGCATCGGAGATCGTCAAGGCGCTGGAAGAACGATACCCCGACGATCCTGCAGTGATGAGATTGAGTTTGTCCTTCCGCGAGGTGATCCGGGACCACTTCGGCGCGATCGACGTGGCGGAAAAAATCATCCAAAAGAAAGCCGACGATGCGAGTGTATGGAACTCGCTCGGCACCGCTCATTTCCAGCTCGACAGTATCGGCAAGGCAAAAAACTTCTACGAGACCGCCATAAGGCTGGACCCGTCGAATGCGGAATACGAGAACAACCTGGGTCTGGCATTTTCATCGCTTGGCAGCAAGGCCGAAGCAGAGCAGCACTACCGCCGGTCGCTGGAACTCAACCCGCGGCACGCCGAAGCCTATCGGAGCATTGCCACCATGAAGCGCTTCGAAACCACGGATGATCCCGATGCTACGGCGATAAAAGAACTCTGGGACCAGGGCGCAGACGACTTCACCATGATCAAACTGTCTTTCGCTCTGGGCAAGATCTATGACGACTGCGGTGAGTACGACAAAGCATTCGAGACCTACGCCCGCGGTAATGAGCTCAAATTTAAGGATTCCAGGATCGACCTGGAGCAGTACTTCGCCCACATGGAGCGATTTACGACGGTTTTCGACGGTCCCCCGGTCAACACCGTAACCGAGGAGACCGAGATCAAGCCGATCTTCATCCTGGGGATGCCGAGGAGCGGAACGACCCTGGTCGAGCAGATCGTCTCCCGCCACCCGTTGGTGTACGGCTGTGGCGAGCTGCCCTGTATCGAGCGGGCCATAGGCCGCATCGAGAAGCGTTCCGGGCTGCAGCGGGTGTACCCGGAGGATTTCTGGGAGGTGCCCGAATCCAGTTTCAACGCGGAAGCGCTGGAGTACCAGAACTGGGTCAAGCGCCTGCATGACATTGGCACACCGTATATCACGGACAAAATGCCGTTCAATTTCGTCCACATCTGGCTGATCAAGGCCATGTTTCCCGATGCGCCGATCGTGCACTGCCAGCGACACCCGCTGGACGTAATCACGTCGAATTACTTTCAGCTTTACGGATCCGATATCAGCTTTGTCTACGACCTCCAGGCCTTGGCGACATACTACGTGCGCTACTTCAAATTGATGCAGCACTGGTCTCGCGTCTTTGGCGGCGCGATCACGCACATCCGCTACGAAGAGCTGATCCAGGACTCTGACGCGGAAACCCGCAAGCTGATAGCGTCGATCGGACTGCCCTGGGACGATGCCTGTCTCGACCCCAAACGGTCGGACACCGCGGTCAGGACGGCCAGCATCTGGCAGGTGCGTCAGGGCATCTACACGACATCCAAAGAGCGCTGGCGTCACTATGAGAAACAGCTCGCGCCGGCAATTGAGATGCTCGTCGGGGAAGAGATTTTGAATGACGACCTGAGCGTCAATATCGATTAATCGAATTATTGATCGCGGCGGGGGCGCCGCAATTCCGATTGATATCTCTCTAATCGCGGCGAGGCGCCGCTCCTACAGGAAATCCCGATAGCGGACAATCATTGTAGGAGGCCCGCCCCGGGCCGATTGATCGCGGCGGGGGCGCCGCTCCTACAGGTTCTTTCAACGACGCGTCGGGTATTCGTTGTAGGAGGCGCGCCTCGCGCCGATTATTCCTTGGGTTGCGATGCTGGCGAGATATCGAGGTCAACGAATGCGGGCATAAAAAAAGGGCACCTTTCGGTGCCCTTTTGGGTACTGCTTAGGCTTTGATCAGCTTAGGTGCTGAAGTCGTAACGCATACCGAACAGATGCATGCCGCCCTTGCCGTCGACGCCGCCATAGACGCCGTTGTCCTTGCCGTCCACGACGGCGCCTTCATAGTAGAGACGGAAGCCGCCGCCCATGTTGTAGGCCGCGTGCAGGGTCCACTGGTTCGGATCACCGCCGGGGTACGTGTTGCCGCCGTCGGCCTTGCCGTAACCCAACATGACGTTGGCCTTGCCGAACCGGCCGCCTAGCCAGGCCTGGAGCACCTTGATCTTGTCCGGGTTGTCGCTGATATCGGCTTCATAATAGCCGAGGGTGGCATAATAGCTGCCGCTGTCCCACTTGCCGACCAGGCCCCAACGCTTGTCGTCGTCGGCCTGCAGGGCCTTCTTGTCGCTGTCGTAGGCGCCGGCGAGGGTGAACTGTTCGCCAATTGCCCAGCTCAGGCCGATGCCTCCACCGTCGACCGCATCTTTGCCATTGTCGCCGGAATCACGGCCCAGTACTTCCTCGTCGGCAGAACTGCTCGAACCGCCGGCGCCACTGCCGTTCATCGACATACGGAGATCGAACTCGACGTAGACCGGTCCGAAGCTGTTGGCATACTTGATGGTGTTAGACGATCGGTAGGGGCCGCCCGCGACGGACGAGTACAGTAAGTAACCCACCGTGAAGGTCGGATCGAGGTGGGTACCCAGCGTGTCGTAGAAGGCGCTCCACTGGTTACCCATGGTCACCGCACCCCAGGAGCCGGACAGGCCGACATAACCCAGACGCGTGTCGTTGATACCGCCGCGGGTCTTGATGCCGGCGTTCAGCTGTTCCGCGTAGTCACCCTCGCGGTTGGTGTAGGTGAAGAACTCGTAGCGACCGATGGCCGATAGACCGTTGCCCAGATCGGACTTGGCCTTGAAGCCGAGGCGCGACACCACGTTGCGCAGGCCCCATGCGTTGTCGGCAACATCGCGGTCGGTGTACTGGATCGCGTTGTTGATTCGGCCATACGTCTGAACGGTCATGTGTTCTTCCGCATTGACCACGGCCGGCGCCGCCAGAGCACTGGCTACCGCCGCCGAGATTAGTTTCTTATTCATTTGAGTTTCCTCATTAGTTGAATATGCAAATAAGTTGAATATGCAAAAATCCGTGTTCACGTGAAAACGATAATTACCGGGAGTTGCCCCGTTGGTTGCTTATCGCAAGCCGAACTATACTCAGAATTTCCATTAATACAACAAGTTTTGTGAAAAAAAACATACAAAATCGAATTTCTCCATTTTTTTGTTATTTATACAACAAATACTGAATAAAACCTGATTTTTCCTCGTTTTAGGAATGCATCTTCGAATCGTTCGAGATAGTCCGGGGTCGAGATAGAAGGAGGGCATTCATCAGCTACCTCGCCGATTTTCCGTCTGATATAATTCCCGGTTGGCCATATTTTTTATCTTTGCGTCGGATTTGTACGCTCATGCATAACTCAAGACACTTGGTATCAATGCTCGCCGCGCTGGCGCTCGCGGGTTGCGGCGGACTGGGTTTCAACACGAATCCGGGCGGCGGCACGGCAGTCAAATCGAGGCAGCCGTCGGCGTCCCTGGAGGTGCCCCCGGATCTCATGGAAACCACCAGTGAAGAGATCACGGCCGCCAAGGCCGAGCAGGAAGCCCTGCAAAGCCGGGAAGTACTGCCGGAGTCCTATCCGACGGAGCTAATCCAGGATGGAGGCGAGGTGTGGCTGGAAATTCTGGCACCTCCGGAGCAGGTATGGAAAAGAATGATCGATTACTGGGCGGCGATCGGTGTCGGTCTGGTGCTCAATCAGCCTCAGACCGGTACGATGGAAACCGGCTGGATCCAACCGGAGCAGCGACCGGGTGCAATTTCGGCGCTTTTCGCCGGCCTGAATCAAGCGGGGTATGACAAGTACCGGGTGCGCCTCGAGCGTTCAGGAGACGGCATGACGAAACTGTACGTCGACCACACCTGGGCACAGAAGATTCTGGTCACCTACCCGCTCAAGGATCCCGAGTCAACGTGGGTGGAGACCGAGGATCCGGAAAAAGCCCTCAACCTGCTCAAAGCGGTCGCGTTCGAAATGGATCCGGAAAACAATATCCTCGGCGGTTGATTTCGCTGCGATGAGTCGCGGCGGGGGCGCCGCTCCTACAAATTTCCCGTCGCACCGAACAACCATTGTAGGAGGCGCGCCCCGCGCCGATGAATCGCGGCGAGGCGCCGCTCCTACAACACCAGGCAAGGCATCTGGAACTCTTGTAGGAGGCCCGCCTCGGGCCGATAAATCAAGGTGGGGGCGCCGCTCCTACAACACCAGGCAAGGCATCTGGAACTCTTGTAGGAGGCGCGCCTCGCGCCGATCAATCGCGGCGAGGGCGCCGCTCCTACAACACCAGGCAAGGTATCTGGAACTCTTGTAGGAGGCGCGCCTCGCGCCGATCAATCGCGGCGAGGGCGCCGCTCCTACAAAATTGATGCGATCATCCTGTAGGGCTAAATGAATTCGTAGTTGTACTGTAAGTCGGCTTCGCCGTGGACGCGGGCGTGGAACGACACGACGACCCGGTCTTTATCTCCCGTGAAAGGAAAAGCCATGTGCTTGACGTGGGAAGGGAACACCACCAGCACGCCGTTTTCCGGGTAGGAATCCCAACTCATGCTTTCGTTCAGGTAGATGTTGCCGAACTCGCAGTGGCCGCCGGCGACGGCCTCCATGTGATGACCGTAAAACCGGGTGATGCCGTTCAGTAGCCCGTCCCTTCGGTCGTCGGCCGACCGGCTGCAGCCGTCGGTTTGAACGTAATACACCCCGGACCAGGAACAATTGCCGTGGATATGGGTCTCGTGAAATCCCCCGGCGTTGGACATCTGGAACCAGATTCCCGTGACCTCGACGTCGATGTTCTGGGCCCGCCCCCAGAACCGTCCGTTCACCTCGCTGGCCACCTCGAACACGCTGTCCATGATGAACTTGATCAGTTTGCCCAAGGCGGGATCGTCCTTGTACTCCTCGTACAGGTTGTCCCGGCTGGCGTACACCGGTGCCGTTGTTTTTTCATTCTTTCGCCGGTGCTCGTAAAACAGCTCCAGCAGTTCGCGGTTCACTTTCTGGTACTGTCCGAATTTCTTGATCAGTACGGGCGTAGGCCAGAGGTACTGGATATTCGGGTTGCGCGGGGGATTGGGCATTGCCGTGTAACGGGTGGCTATAGATGTATGATGCGGTACTCAGAGTCTATCCCGAGCCACGTTATAATGAAACAATCAATTGAGAAAACTATATGTTCGGACCGATTCCTCAGAATGTGAATATTCAGCTATTTGGCGCGTTGATGATCCTGTTGGGCTGTGCGGGCTGCGCTACCAGCGGCGACATGGCCTACAAGTATCAGGACAACGCGGAGACCTGCGTAAATTTGGGCCGTGAAATCGCGAAACAAACCGGTGATTCCGATTACAGAAGGTCTCTCAACCAGCGGTACTACCAGAACTGTGTCGATAGGTAGCGGTTTGTCCGGTTCGATATCGAACCGCGGTCTCCAGGCAACACTGCTGGTTTTTCTGTGTTGCCTGTCGTTGCCGGGGGACGCCCGCGCCGAGGACCGTAAACACTCGATCCTGATAGACCATATCAATCAGAAATGGACGGGAGACCTGGACGGGATGGTCAGGGATCGCGTCATCAGGGTGCTCGTCGTTTACAATAAGACACAGTACTTTCTCAACGGTGCCGACCAGCACGGCATCACCTACGATCTGATGACCGAATTCGAGAAGTACGTCAACAAGAAAACGGATTCAGGCGGAATACCGGTGAGGATCGTGTTCGTCCCCGTCACCAGGGATCGGATATTGCCTGCGCTTGTCGAGGGCTATGGAGACATCGCATCCGCGAACCTGACTATCACCGCCGAGCGCTCCCGGACCGTCGCCTTCTCGGATCCGCTTATAGAAGATGTAAAAGAACTGCTGGTTACCGGCCCCGCCGCGGAAGAGGTCAACGCGCTGGAGGACTTGTCGGGCAAGCTCATCTACGTGCGCCCGTCCAGCAGTTATTTCGAGAGCCTCGAGCGTCTGAACCGGGAATTCGAGAAAAATGGAAAAGAACCGGTGGAGATCGTCGAGGCCGACGAGAACCTCGAAGACTCGGATTTGATCGAGATGGTGAACGCCGGGGTCATCGGAATGATCATCGTTGACAGCCACAAGGCCCAATTTTGGCAGGACATATTCACCGACATCGAAGTTCACGAAGATATCGCCGTCAACAGTGGAGGCAGGATCGCCTGGGCTTTTCGGAAAGACAGTTCCAAGCTGAGGGCGTTGGCAAACGCCTTCGTCAACAACAGCAAGAAGGGAACCATGCTGGGAAACGTTCTGTACAAGCGCTATCTGAAGGAAAACAAATGGGTCCGCAACGCGATGGCGGAACAGGAGATGGAACGGCTCGACGAAGCAATCGGCTATTTCCAGAATTATGCCGACGCGTATTCTTTCGACTGGCTGATGCTGGCCGCGCTGGGTTATCAGGAATCCGGGCTCGATCAGTCTCAGCGCAGCCCGGTCGGCGCAATAGGCGTCATGCAGATGCTTCCTTCGACGGCGCGGGATCCGAATGTCGGGATAAAGGACATCCACGTCATGGAAAACAATATCCATGCCGGGACCAAGTATCTGAGGTTCCTCAAAGACCGGTATTTCAGTGGCGGCGACATCGACGATCTCAATAAGACGTTGTTTGCGTTCGCTTCCTACAACGCGGGCCCGGCTCGCATCAACGGGCTGCGCGATGAAGCCGGGAAGAAGAATCTGGATCCGAATGTCTGGTTCGACAACGTCGAGGTAGTCGCCGCCCGTCGTATCGGCGCGGAAACCGTCAACTACGTGGGCAACATCTACAAGTACTACGTCGTGTACAGACTATACTCCGAACAGCTGGATGAAAGAGCCAGCCGGGGCATAGAAAACTAGGGAACGATATTCACAAGCCTATTGCTGGCGGCATCAAATACAGGCTTTAGTCAAGGGTTGAGCTTATGAAAAAAATACTGTTATTCGCGGTTGGCTGCTGCCTGCTGCCTGCATTGGTGATGGCAAAAGACGTGTGGCAGTCGGACGAGGCGATCGGAATCGTCCATGAGTTGCTGGAATCATTGAACCTCATCGTGGAGATGTCCGATGAGGAACAGATGCAGCCGGACGCGGTGCAAAGCAAGAATGCGCACGCGGCGCTGGTAGACATCAGGTTTTTGATAGACGAACTGGAAAAACTGGATCTGGCACTGGCGGCGGGTAGGGGCAAGGCGCAGACATTTGCCCAGTACAAAAAGATCTCGAACCTTCGTTACAGCGTCCGGGACTACGCGCGGGATACGGAGATCACGGAAGAAATTCGCGTCGTAGCCGCTGCCGCGAGACGGCTGCTGCGCAAGCTGGATTTGATGTACTTTTGATGTATCTGGAGTAGAGGCGATCGACAAGATCCACGCAATACTTCTGTCCATCGCGCTGTCCTTTACGCTGCTTGCACACGCGTCGGAGTTCGAGCCGGATATCCAGTCTTTCCTGTCGGCGCAGACTTTCCCCGCAAAATGGCTGCGCAGCGACTACCATGTGGTCGATAACGACGTCATCAACCATAGGTTCATGAACCACTACCGCGTGGGATCCCGCTTCGGGGTGTTTCGGGCTATTGGAAACGATGAGTTGTTTGTCCGTATTCGCGAGATCGAGGCGCTGGAAACGCTCAAGAAAATGAGCAAGAGCCGTTTGTTCGTGGATTCGGCGAGTGACACGGTAACCGATACCGTCGAGAACGTTGGTGACGCCGTGGACGATCCCTCGGCTACGGCCCAGGACCTGGGCACCGGGTTTTCGAGACTGTTCAAGCGCCTGGGACGGATGAGCAGGAACGCCTACGAGAAAGGCAGATCAATGATCAGCAAGAACTACGAAATCAAGGAATCGAAGAACCCTCCGGTCACCGGCTCAAACCTGGCCAAGGGATTTCTTGGTGTGAACCGGGCTTACAGGGAACTGGCGCGGGAACTGCGCATAGACCCTTATACCCGAAATGAACCTCTCAGGGCGGAAATTGAAAAAATGGCAAGTTACTCTGCCGCTGGTTCATTGGGGGTAAAAACCATCATTCCGGTTCTGCCTATTCTGTATGGTGCAGGTTACCTGATGGCGGTGAGCGATCTGGTTTACAACACCCATCCTCTGGATCTGCAGCTGCAGAACGAGGCCTCATTGCGTAATATGGGGATCAGCAAGAAATGGATCCGGCGGTTCATGGAAAGCGAACGCCATACCCTTACGACGCAGACGCGCATCGTAACGTCACTCGAGCGGATGGATGGCGTGCAGGGAAAATCCACATTGGTCCGGGTGGCTACCCTAGCGCAAGATAACAGCGATGCGCTTTTTTTCACGCGTATGATCGAGTTGTTGTCGATTTACCATCAGCAGCGCGCTTCCCTCAAGAAATTCATCACCACCGACCGGGTCCCGTTCGCAATTGCGGGGAACGGGCGTGCGATAGTCATGGCTCCTTTCGACTATTTCAGATGGACGCGCAAAGGAAAGGAATTCATCCAGCACCTCGACCAAAATATCTCAGGAAAGGCCGCGCATCGCGAACTGTGGATCACCGGACAGATATCCGCGGCGGCCCGGCGCAATATCGGAAAGGCGGGTTGGGCCGTGTTCGATCAGGCGGCAACCCGGATTTGATCCACACCGGTCTTAAAATAGTGACTCGCCGGTTAGAAAATACACCACCGCGTCGGTGATCAGCGCGAGCCCGACGAGGGCGAGGATGATGGGCATCAGCAAGCCGCTGACTCGATCGAGAACGTTGTTGATGCGTTCGAGAATCGGTCTGCCGCGTTCACCCATGATGGCGATCAGGATCGGCACGATCGTGAACGGCAACGCGTAAATCAGATTGTACCCAATCAGCAGCAACAGTGCCTCGAGAAAGCTGGGATCGGACTTCAGGATCTGGCTTAGTGCGGCAAAGTAAGGCACCGCGAAGGGGATGCCGATAAAATTGATGGTCACACCCATGCCGAAAGCACCGGCCGTTGTCATTCGAGGGGCGCTTTCTTCCGGGTCCTTGTTTTCCGCGCCGCGCGATCGATAGGCGACCCAGAGCAATACGACACCGATGACGAGTTCGACGATGAAATCGATTTGCTTGGGATTGGCCAGACGTTCGGAGATTCCCTCCATGCCGAATGAAAGTGCGATCCCGACACTCAGATAGGCGGCCGTGTGTCCGACGAGCATGATCGAACTGTTCAGCACGGGTCGACCCGATCCTGCGGCATAGACCATGAAGGCGAACAGCACCGGGTTCAGGATGTCCGCCAGCAGGATAGGGATCAGGCTCGTCCAAATATCCAACATAAATTCAGTTTACTTACGACTCGGATTCCCGGCGACCGGAACAGTATACTCGCCTATTGACGCGCGCACGATTTATACTGGAGTGAATGAACTCGAATTGAAAACACGCTGCTTGCGTTAGACATGATCCGGTATTTGAAATGAAATTTGATCCAAGCCGCGCTTTCCAGCGTCTACTGATCACCCTGGTGGCGCTCATACTGATTTATCCGCTGCTAGCCGAATACCGGGGCGCCAATTTCCTGCTCGGAGCATTTCTCGTTCTGGCCCTGTACGGCGGTGTCAGCGTCACGCTGAAAAGACCGCTGGTTATGTGGATCACCATCGTTCTTGGCGTCATCTTCGTTGGCAGTTACTGGCTGTCGGCGGCGATAGACACGCGCGAATTGAGAGTCTGGAGCGGTGCGTGGGGCGCCGCATTCTTCTGGTTCGTGGCCGTCGTCATGATGAAACACATATTCTTCACGCGGTCCAGGGTGGACATGGACCTGATCTACGGCGCGGTCAGCATTTATCTGCTGATAGGCAGCGGGTTTGGCGAGTTGTACCAGGCTTTCGCACTGGCCGATCCGAACACATTCAACGGCATCGAAATCACCGGCGACTATGACAAGGTCGCCCGTTCCATGAGCTACTACAGCTTCGTTACGCTGACCACGCTGGGCTATGGCGATATTACCCCTGCCGCCCATCATGCGAAAGTGCTCGCCTACGTCGAAGCCATCATTGGCCAGCTGTACCTGGCGATCCTGGTGGCTCGCCTCGTCGGCACCTACATCGCCCAATCGCAGGAAAAATGACGCCCGGGTAGATGGGGCTTCCGATGTGATGAGTAAATGTGCCATCAGGGGCTCCATCCTCAGCTTCAGCGATGATCCGTTCGTGAATCCGGCCCAGGATTGTGTCGACTATATCGACGACGGCATGGTCGTCACGCAGGAAGGAAAGATCTGCGATCTCGGGCCCGCTGCCGATATCGAGCCTGGATTGACCAGTGAAGTTTACGTGGACGACTGTAGCGGTTCACTGATCCTGCCCGGATTCATCGACTGCCACGTTCACTATCCTCAGGTAGAGATCGTCGGGGCCGGTGGTAAGCAGCTTATGGACTGGCTGAACGAGTACACGTTCGTGGCGGAGCAAAAATTCAGTGATGCCGATTACGCGCGCGGCGCGGCACAAGTGTTCCTGCGCGAGTGCTTGAGGGCCGGGACCACGACATGCGCGGCGTTCTGTACCGTATTCCCGGAGTCCGTACAGGTGTTTTTCGAAGAGTCGGAAAAACTCAATATGTGTAACATCGCCGGCAAGATGCTAATGGACCGAAACGCCCCGGCGGCGCTTACCGATACCCCCCAGTCGGCATACGACCAGAGCAAACTGCTCATCCAGCGCTGGCACGGGAGGGGGCGGCAGCTCTATGCGTTGACCCCGAGATTTGCCCTGACAAGCAGCCCCGGCCAAATGGATGCGGTTGGCGCGCTGTGGAGCGAACATCCCGGCACCTATTTGCAGAGCCACCTGTCGGAAAACGCCGAAGAGGTCCACCGGGTAATGGATATGCATCCGGGGAGATCGAACTACGTGGATGTCTACCGGCACCACGGCCTGCTCGGACCGCGAAGCATCTACGGCCACGGCATACACCTGTCCGACGGCGAGCTTTCGGTGCTCCATGACACGGGAACGGCTCTCGCGCATTGCCCGACTTCGAACCTGTTCCTGGGCAGCGGGCTGTTCGATATCCGCAGGGCGGTGGACCCCGACCGGCCGGTGCGAGTCGGGCTGGCTACCGATCTGGGTGCGGGAACCAGTTTTTCTTTGCTCGTAACGATGAATGAGGCCTACAAGGTGGCGCAGCTGAAGGGGTACCCCCTGAACGCAGCGTGTGCATTCTACCTGGCCACACTGGGCGCGGCCCGGGCGCTGTACCTGGACGACAGGATCGGAAGCCTATCCAAAGGCAAGGATGCTGACCTGGTGGTGCTGGATCCGAAGGCCACACCGCTGCTTGAACACCGTATGCAGTATGTAAAGGACGTCGAGGAGATGCTGTTCGTGCTCATGACCCTGGGGGACGACCGGGCCGTGCGTTCGACGTATGTCGCCGGCGCGAAGCGGTACTCACGAGAAAACCAGGATAACGTGTAGGAGCGGCGCCTCCTACAAGAGATCCAGATGTCGTGCCTGGTGTTGTAGGAGCGGCGCCCCCGCCGCGATACATCGGCCCGAGGCGGGCCTCCTACAAGAGTTCCAGATGTCGTGACTGGTGTTGTAGGAGCGGCGCCCCCGCCGCGATGAATCGGCCCTCCCACTATCGTTCCTCATTGCCAATCCAATAGAAAGTATACTGTCGCCGCCATGAATTATTCTGAATAAAATGCGGGATCGGATTTTACGCAAGAGAGTTGTCGCGTCGCTGTTGGTGGTCGCGATCGTTGTCGCTGTCATGGCGAAAAGCGACATCATCTCGTGGCAGGGCGTATGGAATTCCCTGCAGAAAATCGGTATACAAAATTTTCTGCTTGCACTGTGCATGGCGCTTGGCCAGTATATCTGCATCGCCCTCCGCTTCGTCGTTCTGTTGGCCAGGGAGAGCATAACGCCATTCCAGGTGGCCCGCATCTATACCAACGGCCAGTTGTTCAATCATCTGCTTCCGGCCCGGGCGGGCGATCTGTACAAGGTGGTCGCACTCAAGAAACAATCGAGTGATTCCGATTTCAGTACCGCCCACGTCGTGTCGGCCCTGATCCTGGAACGGGCCATATCGACGCTCGTACTGGTCGTGCTCATCGTATTCCTCTCAGACTGGTCGAAGATCAGGATCGCCGATTTGACTTTTGTAGACCGCAGCCGGCAGCTGCAAGTGGGCCTGCTGGTCATAGGACTTGCGGCACTTGCCCTTTACTTCGCACAAAAAAAATATCCGCGGCTCCGTGCCTGGCTGCTCGAGCTCAAACGCGGTTTCCGGGTTATCCTCGACCTGCGCCGGTTCTTTCTGGTAGTTTGCATGAGTGTCGCCATGTGGACGCTGGAGGTGCTGTCGATGAAGTTCGTGGCCGCCCCGTTGAACATTGATTTATCGCTGGGCCAGGGGCTTTTCGTTTTGCTGCTGCTCAATGCCGGTATCGCGGTTCCGATCACCCTGGGCAACATCGGAACTTACGAGGCGGCCTTGGTGCTGGGCCTGGGACTGTGGGGGATAGGCACCAATGATGGCATCGCTATCGCCATGTCACATCATTTCCTGCAGATAGGTTCATTGGTTTTACTCGCGGGCATGTGCAACGGCATCAACATAGTCAGATCAAAGCCGCAATTCCTGATGTAGGAGCGGCGTCCTCGCCGCGATCGATCAATCGGTAAAATCCCTAAATCAAACCGTCCTTGCGCAGCTGCTCGGTCACCAGTTTGCTGAGGGACTTGATGATCTTGTCCGCCGACTTGGGATCCATGGAAAACGATTGCACCGTCCAGACGAGTTTTTCCGACTTCAGGTCGTACAGGTTGTTTTCCAGCACCAGGCGCTGTTTCTCCTTTCTGGGGGCATTGAGTGCCTGGTCACGGGTCCCTTCGTAGTTCTCCCACAGCTGTATCGCGAAGTCCCTCTCGGTCCGCATGGTTCCGGGATCGCCGCCCTGTACGACCTCGATGTCATCGGTACGAAACACGCGGGTCAGGAAAACGGCTTCGATATCTTTCCCTTCCAGCGCGGCCAGCACACTCTCCTTGGTCACTTCGGTGTCCGCCGACATGAGATCGAGACTTGCGGTGGCCCGTACACCGTCTTTTTGCAATGCCTTGACCAGGCTGTTCTCGAGTTTGCCCCGCTCGTCTGTGTGGTCTGGTACGCCGATGACCAGCACGCTCGCGAATGCGTCATTGTTGGCAACGTAGTCCCGATCGATCCAGGGTTGCTGTAGCTTCGTGTCCGCATGAATAGCACCTGCGGAGGTGATCAGCAGCAGTGTCAGCGGAATAAGCAGTACTCGTCTCATATTGGATCTCCTAATATTGGCCTGCAGTATACGCCGACCCCGATGACAAACTGACCTTTTGATGAATCCATCCGAATCGGTGTATTTGTAAAATAGATCAACGGGATAGGCGTTTCCAAGATACACTGTTTTATGGACAAATCCATAGACCTCAATGTTTGCAATGCTTAACGAGATTCCATAGCCGCCTGGTGAGAAATGCGTGCTAGATCAGTTTTTCGTTTTTCAGTGCCTTGGTGACTTGCTTGCTTACCGACTTGATGTCCTTCTTGACGGAAGTGTCCAGTGTAAACGACTGGACGGTCCAGATGAGTTCGGCACTTTCCAGGTCATACACGTTGTTTTCGAGGACATACCGGAGCCGTTTGGTGACGCCCGCATCCAGCGCGTAATCGCGCGCGCTGCGCCAATCCCCCCATAGCCCCAATGCAAAATCGCGTTCGGATCGTTTGGTGCCCGGGTCGGTGATGTTGACGATATCCGCTTCATCGATCCGGTACAAACGGGTCAGCAGCACGATATCGAACTCCTTGCCCGCCGCGGTTACCGCGGCCTTGACGTTTTCCTCCGTCACCTCTGCGTCCGCGGACATGATGGAGAGACTGGATGTGGCGGTGGCTTTCGTTTTGCCTATTTCTTTTGAAAATGCCTCTTCCAGCATGGGTCGATACTGCGGTTCCCTGGTGACCGCGATGACCAGCACGTTCTCGAAGGGGCCGTTGCTGGCGATGAATGACTGATTGGACCACGGTTGACTCAGCGTGGTTTGTTCAGCGGCCGAGGCGCCGACAATCGCGGTTGTGGCCAGAATTAGGAATAACCAGGTTTTTGTTAAATGTTCCATCGTTTTTCTCTCGTATTTCGCTCGGCGCGGGCGAAGTTATTTGTGTCTTGGATGGTGGATGGGCCAGTCTTTTCCCCAAATGGCGCGCCGTCTTTCTTCATCCCGCCTGGCACGCCAATCCGGGTCCAAGGCCGAACTCCCGTTGCCTTCGACGACGTCATCGGAGCCCGATTGCCGAGATCGTGTTCCGGGCTCGCCGGCGTTGTCCTGGGATTTCTCCAGCTTCTTATGCCGCTCTTTTGCTTCCTTGACCTCCGCTGCACTCGGTTCCGGCATCTTGTCCAGGGTGTCAAAATTTGCACCCTCAGGCGGCGGGTCCGCGGAATATTGAATGTTGCCCTGCTCATCCACGAACTTGTAGATCGTTTCGGCGTAAGCCATCGATGCAAATGAAATCAATAGCGAGGCGAGCAAAGATCGGATCACGGTCTGGTTTTGCGGCAATGTATAGAGATTGAACATCCTAACTATAGCCTAATCCGGATCACATCGACGCCCAGAGAAAATTAAGATCGAATAGCCTCGTTAGTTCCTATCCAGGATACCCGTCATTGCGAGTGAAGCGAAGCAATCCAGCACTGTTGTCATACAAGAACTTCTGGATTACGGCGTCCCGCCACGCTTCGATCGCAGCTTCAGCACAATGACACGATTAATTAGAGCTTCCTGCAAGTCATCGGCAGGAGACCAAGCCCAGGCGAAGCTGAACAAGTCAGCGCCGGGATAGGCCGACCCCGATGACGAACTGTCCTTTTGATCAATCTATCCCAATCGGTATATTGGTAAAATAGATCAAGGGCATAGAAAACAATCACGGCCGGTCTGGTGCAATATGCGGGCTAGGAGTGAAAGCCGCCTGGTGAGTAATGCGGTCTAGTTGGTGATTGCCAGCCATTTGCCGTCCTTCCTGCACATGAGGTGAATGGCGCGGCCGGTGAAATTACCGGCAAAGTTTCGGATATCGACGTCACGGCAGTCCATGCCGTCATGCGTCTTTTTGTTCAGCGGGGTCAAGGTGCCGTTATGTCCCGTCTTGGGGTTTTCCCATTTGACCTCAACACCGTCCTCACCGTTTTCCAGCGTGTTGGTGAGCGCGTCCAGCCAGATTTCGATGTCCTTGTTGTTGAACCGGGCGATGGGTGCGTCATCCAGGAACTGGGTATTGAATGCACCGGCAGGCGGGCACAGGGCAAGGCCCGACACAACGATCGCTAAAAAGTAACTTTTGATATTTATCATATTGTCCTTGAGTGCCTGACTCAATCGCGTCACGCGATGTCGTCCAAGCGGTTGATTGTAATGCAATTTTCCCGTGCCTTTGGATTCTGTGCAAATCCGCGGCCATTCGTGGCTGATAGCCTTAACTGCTGCCGTCCAGCGGTTCGTTGCTGTAAGGATCGACCCGCTTCTCCTCCAGCAGATTGAGCCCGGTAATCTTCCACACGCCGTCGACCACGCTCATCGTGATCATCGCATCGTACAGGTTTTTTCGGGTGTGGATGTGGCCCCAGTGCCCGACGGTCCCCATCGCACTCCACGTTGCGGTAACATCGTATGACAGCGGCATGTCGGCGTTCGGTTCGCTTTTGACTTTGAGCAACTCGACTTCCCTGACCCTGGCTTGAGCGCCGCCCGCCCGCTGGATCTGCATCGATTTTCTATTCTGTAGATAGACGTCGACGAGCAGGTCACCATCCACGCTGATCGCCAGTTTGTCATACACATCGTCTTCTTCCCTAAAATCAAACGCCCGGTAAACGTTGTCGAGCAGACTCTGCAGTACGGGTTTGACCTCCGCTTCGGGCAGGTTGGCGACAATGGCGGCGGGCTTGTCGATGCTTGTCCGGGCAAACGGATAGGCAGCCGCACCCGCGCCAAACAGAATCAAGGATCCTATGATCGCTGCCTTCCTTGTCAGCATTTTTCGGGGGTTGAACAATGCGACTATTCCGACAATCACCAATACCAGGGTCACGAGTGGTACTTGGATCCTGGTCATCCTCTCGTCCGCCCTGATCTGTGCGACGGTGGGCATCTGATAGTTCTTCAAAAAATTTGTCCACTTGTGGACGTTGTCTTGCGGATCGACGTAGCTCTGTAGCGGTCCCGCTGGATCGGTCGCGGTGACCGGTACCCGCTGGATCTGGTCGGTAAACAATTCCCAGTCGGCCGTCACTTCCCGCGGCATGCCATCGGTGATGTAGGCAAGGATGACGCCGACTATCGCGGTAGAAATCTCCAGACGCTGGGGCTGATCCACGATCTGGATACCGGTCGTCGCCACTTTAACGAAGTCGATGCGGTCGAGAATGGGTTTGGCCGGCTCGCCGTCGATGTTTACCGGGTTCTTTCCCCGCAGGAACTCACCCACCCGTTGTTTCAAGGGTTCCAGTTCATCGCTTTCGATGAATTCTCCGCCGCGCAAACCCAGGTCGATCCAGTTTTCGAGGTCTTTTACGCGGACGAGAATTTCATGACGCACTTCGTAGGGTTCGACATAGAGGAACGACATCAGCGCGGACTTGTGGTGTCGCTTCAGGTTGGGATTGTCAAATTTGGAGTACCAGGGATCCTCCCAGTCGAGGTTCAATGCAACCCTGGCACCGAGGTATCGAAAATCGATTACCGGGACCGACTTGTGATACGCGATGAACCCGATAGTCACCAGGGCCCGTCCCTCCCCGTCCACCGGGGGCACGATCATGATCTCGTCCGGCTTTCCGGTAAACGGGAACTCGATCTCCGCGTACAGGACACGCTTGTCCTGGGGGGGCTCGGGTGCCCGCTGGCGCGTATAGGGGTTGATCATGCCGGCAAAAGGCGATTTTCGATCCTTGCGCAGCCGCGGTTCGATCAGCTTAAATTGACCGGTCAGCCTCTCACCGTCGGCAACGACCTGTATCTTATGCGCAGAAAAATCCTCCTGACGCGTCTGCAGTTCCGGGCGCTCAACCGCGGCGTCCTTCAGCCACGAATCCGGGACGAGTTCCTCGAACGTTTTCAGATCGTTGATATAAACCTCGAGAGCGACCCTGACGCGGTCATCGAGAACGTAAATCTCTGCGATGTTCGGTGAGGTCTCCGCGCCGGTCAGGTTGATCCAATCCGCCCGCGACGGTGAATTGAACGCAAGGAACGTGAGCAGGAAAACGAATATGAACCAAAACGTCTTTGTCATTCGGAGCAAATGGTTTAACCCGGGTCAGTAATTCGGGAGGTGAGAGAATGCCGTAATTGCAACGTGGGACTGCGACGATTGTATATCGGTCAGGGCCCTGGCCGGGCGTAAGGTACGGCGACGGGGGATCGCTGCCGGTTTCCCGGTCGCTTGTGGTGTGTTGGAAGCCTGTGGGGCGGCCGCCAGCCGGGTGCCGTCGGTGCCCCCGGTGCAGTGAGGGCGCCACGCCAGTAAGGTCCATAGTACCAGGGCGTTCCGCCCCATATCGTATTCGTCTGCACCACCGTGGTGGTGTTGTTGGCACGCCGTTCCGCTTCCCGTCGATCCTGTTCGGCCCTCGCCTGGTCCAGTTTGTCGAATTTCGCCTCGATCTGTTGCTGGCGTTCGAGCGCCGCTTCGACCTCTTCCGGTGGAGGCGGCGATAACGTCTCGACTACCTCGGAAGTCTGACCCTGTTTGGGCGGTATTGACGAGTAGGTGACGTTGCCTTCTTCGTCAACGATCTTGTAGATGTCTTCCGCAAAGGCAATTAAGGACACAAACACAGCCCCGGTCAGCAAACCCGCAACGAGTGCATTTTGGAAGCGTTTTATCATGGTCGTCGCCAACCTGTTTGCAGGGTACCTCGAAAAATTCCTTGGTCGTCACTCCGGCGAACGCCGGAGTTTAGTGTGTCAAAAGACCTATCCATTCCGGCGCAGGCCGGAATGACACATTCGAGCCGTCCTGTATGCATTACTGCTGTTTCCATTGGATATGACAAACGCTTTCCCGGTTAGTGCGTCGGAACTTAAAAATTCCTGCCTATCGCCAGACCGAAAACTTCCTCGTCTTCTTCGTTTTCGATGAAATCCTTGTGAATTTGTGGGGACAGCAGCCAGCCGCCACCAAACTCGAATTCGTAGCCAAAGCTGAGTCGGGCGGTGTTTTCCCGATCGGGACCCGGGTCTTTTCTGCCCAGGCCTCCGCCGATGAACCAGCCTTTGTAAGGATGAAAACTGGCGAAAGCGATGACCAGCGTCGAGTCGCTCACCCTAACCGCGCGTTCCACCAGCGCCCCAACCTTCCAGTTCTCGTTGATCCGATAGGCATATTCAATACCCGCGGTCTCTAGGTTCTCGCCTTCGGCACGCGTGGCGCCGAGAAATACAGACAAGTCATGCCTGTATTCATGCTTGCCATGGTTCTCTTCGCCGGCTTCGCTCGCCACCGCCGCCGCCGGCAATATTAAAAAGAACGCCATCAATCCCGTGAACACGTGCAATATGAATTTTAGAGACATTGAATAGACCTGTATCTCGGATCGATAAGTGTACCGGATCAATCGCGGTGAGACGACTGATCCTGGATAAGTTTTCGAGGCAACATGATTGCCGTCCCGACCCAGCGGGTGATGTATTCAGGGGGGCTCTGATTGATCGCGGCGAGGGCGCCGCTCCTACTGTGTAGGAGGCG
>Ga0209456_10000468_pt1 | contig 21918 bp, 20 predicted proteins | sample COG_11_FD_184755 | JGI IMG/M metagenome (GOLD analysis project Ga0209456, IMG submission 184755) | Pelagic marine sediment microbial communities from the LTER site Helgoland, North Sea, for post-phytoplankton bloom and carbon turnover... | ecosystem: Environmental > Aquatic > Marine > Neritic...
TCAACCAGCTGCCGTATCTGCTGCGACTTGAAAGGCTCGCCGTTGGCCGCGATGCCGCTGGCCTGGCCGACCCACTTGCCAACTGTCTCAAAGACAAGGTCCGCGTCTGTCACCGTGTACGCAACCGTCGATTCGTCCGCCGCGACGCCCACGGTGACAATCACGGTTTGCGCCGTGTCCTCGTTTTCCCACGTCACTTGCAAGCCGGTCGCGGTGGCGAGCTCGCTCGGGCTGATGAGAACTTCATTGCGGTAGACGGGAAACGCATAGCTGTCCCCCTTATGTCCGACGTAGATGGTGGGGAGGACAACCGGGGTGATGCCGCAGTCGATGCCGTCTACCGCGCCCGCGCCAAGAGCGATGACGTTGGCGTCGATGCGTTGGAGAACTTCAATGATGAGAGCGCAGTCCTCTGCGGTGCAGCCGCCGCCGCCGCCGCCGGTGTTTACCTGCTCCACCAGCGTCGACACCTTCAGCTCAAAGAGAACGGTGAAGCCACCGAGCGTCGGGGCGTACGTTTGCCAGTCGGGAGGGTCGGGGAACAGGTTGCCGTTGATTTGGAGGTTGTGGTCGCTTTCGGCGGGACGGAACTTCCATGGGTGAAGCATGAAGAACGTAGAGCCGAGGTTTTCCGTGTCGGAGGTAGGGTCGCCGCCAACGACGCGAAACGCTTGCGGTAGGCCGCGCCGCTGCGGGACCGCCAGCAACCAATCTTTCCACTCGCTGTAGATTTCGCGCCAGTCGAGTTCGTTGTCTCCGCCCGTTGAGATTTCAATGATGCGGAGGTTCACTGGGTCAAACGTGACGACGTCAGCCATGTCTACCCCTTTATCACGTTCTCACCCGGGAGCGCCGTTTGGCACTTGGGACAAAATATCCACTCCAGAATCCCGTCTGAGGCGACGGTGCTCCCCGTCTTGCAGCGCGGGCAAAGAGCGTTCCGGCCCGTCGGCGTCATCTTCGGCGGCAAGCGCATGACGACGGACTGCGACTTCTCGTGAACCACGGTGGCCACGTGCTTGACGGTGTGTGAGGTGATGCGCACCGAGCGCACCGCGGGGTCGTGCAAAATCTTGTCCGCAATCCCAAGCGCCTGCTCCTCCGTGCTTCCCCGCGCCTGCTCAACCCAGATGTTGCCCACCTTGATTTCGATAACGAAGAACGCGGTATGTCGCTCCCATAGTTTCTTGGTCATAGGTTTCTGAAGTTCGGGTCAGGCTGCTGGTTGAGGTTGACCGTCGCGTCAGCGGAGAAGCTCCGGTTGTTGAAGCGAATGGGCTCATACCCTTTTTGGATGGCGACGATGTCGTAGGCGACCCCAGATTGCAGGGTTGCGACCCAGGGGTCCGCCACGGTTGTCTCGATACCATCTTCCTCCGCGCCCGTGGAGTTGATGTAGACACGAATCTCCGTGCCGACCGCAAAGTTGGTGAAGCTGACGGAGATGTTGGCGGTGACCGTCGTTGATGCGCTGGTGCCGTCCCGGTAGGAGTGCTCTGTTACCGAGCCGCCGCTGACGACGGAGATGGCGACGGCGCCGGCGGTGTTGTTGTAGATGCTCCGGTCGTTTGCGGTGCCCGCCTGCAGGGCGTAGCCGCTGAAGCGGTTGCCGGTGGAGGTTTGGCTGGCCACGCGCGGCGTCGTCAGCTCTATCGCGTGGCCGTCACTGAACGCGAAGTCGCAGAAGCGAATGTCTCCAAGGTCGTCCGTGGTCATGAACGCCACGCCGTCCGCCGTGTTGGCGTCGAGGATGGCGTTCTTCAGCTGCAGGCTGTTGCTCACCAGCGCACTTGAGACGTCACGGTACTGGCACGAGATGGCTTCGACCGCTGCGTCGTCGAGCAAGAACGCGCCGCCGTGTCCGAACTGGACGCCGTACAATCCAATCGCATCCAGGTTCGCGTCGTTGAAATCCATGTCCCAACGGACACCGGCGGCGGCAGCGGTGATGACACCGCCCTGCGCACCCACGGCGTCATTCCCCGTGCCGCTCTTGGTGCCGAGCTTGAAGTTGGTTGTCCCGCCGGAGTTGCCGAGCGCAGAGATTTTGTAGAGGTCCGACGGCGCCCACTCCTGGTCCTCCCACAAGATGAGCTGGTCGGTATCTGAGAACCCGTGCGTGGTCGTGTCGTTGATGCCGACTTGGAGCGGCGTGTTGATGGTCCACGAGCCACCGGGACCGGGCTTGAACGTGCCGGCGCTGGAGCCAAGCTGGGTGAAGATGTCGGCGAAGTCCCAATCGGTTGTCCCACCGTTGCGGCCCTCGACAATGATGCCGGGGCTCCCATCGGGCAGCCGACGAATCTCGTCTATCCACGTGTTGTCCACCGTCTTGGTCATCACGGTGGCGGTGACGGCAGTGAAGCCGACGTGCTGGATGGCGCTCGTCGCAGGCGCCGTTCCCCCGGTGTTGCTCGGCGTGCCCTCAATGTCCACCACGAACTGCGTCCACCCGCCTTCGACTGAGGTGGGCCACGAATCATTGCCGCCCACGTAGAACTCGAAGAAGTCCGTGACCGTGGGGCCTGTGAAACGAATGGTGAGTCCGCCGTTTGCCTTCGTGTCCAGCAAGCCGACGATGCCGCAGTTTATCCAGACGTAGAAAACCTGGTTCGCCCAGTTCTGCGTTGCCCCTGCGTTGTAGAGACACCCACGGCGGGAGCTGGAAATCTGCTCGGCGATGGAACCGGAGCCCTCAATCTTCACATCAGTGTCGAGTGCCACGGACGCGCCGCCGCCGCCAACGGCGACGACCCAGTTGGTTGTCGCGTTCGCTCCATCTACCAGCGTTCGGTTGTCGGTGATTTGGTTGGCCACTTAGGAACTCTTCAGCAGCCGGTCGTAGAGCACGATGGCGCCAGCATGATGCGAATACAGGTGCGCGCCGTCCGAGGGAATGAAAACCGTTGGCCCGGCGTGGTGATGAACCATGCTCTCATGGTCAGGGCCGAACACGTAGCAGGCGTCCTCCGGGTGGGAGAACTGGAGAATCGACTCCTCTCCAGTCGGAACCACGTGAACGACGTTGGCGCCCGCGGGCAGCAGCGTCGCGTCGCGCCAGACCTTGAAGCCCGCCCACCAATCTGGAATCGGACCGCAGCAACAATACGGAACGTGTCCGGGAAACCCCGCAAGCAACGACGCCCAAAGGTCGATGCTCGCGGGGTCGTGTTCTGGTGTGAGAACAACTCCGAACACGGTGGCTCCTTAGAGGTTGAGGAAGTTTCGTTCGATTTGTGAAGTCACCGGAATGGTGAGCGCAGACGTCGAGATGGTTTGGACGGTGGACTGGGTGTACTGCGCCGTCTGTTGCCCGATGGCCCTGGCCTGTACATCCGCGTCCGTGCTTGCCGTTCGCCCGCCTTGGACGTTGTTCGAGTAGTCGAACGAGAAGCTGTAGTCGGCAGACGCCAACCCCGTCACATCTGCTGCCAGGTTGTCCTTGACGATGATGTTGTCTGGCGAGTCGATTGGGTACTCGTCGATGTCCGCAGCGGCGCTAGACGTGGTGGTAATCGTTTCCGAATCGTAGCGCGTCACGCTCCATTGGGACGTGCTCGTTTCCGCGGTGACTTGGTAGATGCCGTTCATGGCCGCATCGGCTCCGGTGAGGCCACCGACGCGCACGTACTGTCCGGCCCCCACATTCAACGCGGAGAGGTTGGCGCCCGTGCTATCGAACGTCCCGTCCGCCCCGGTGCCCGCTGTGACGATGAGGTCAGTGACGTTCCGGGTCCGCGTGAAGTCGAAGAACAGGGTGTACTCCGCCACGGTGTCGTCGATGAGGGTCTGGTTGAAGTCCAGCGTGACCGAGACGGTGAGAGGCGCGTTCCGCTGCGTCCCCAGGTTGTCGAAGTACACCGTGTCGTTCGCAGACGCGCTGTTGAGGTTGATGATGTAGACGCCCGAGCCGCCGCCGTCCGGGTTAGACGGGAAGGATAGGCCGCCGTCCACAGAGCCAACCTCTAGCGTGGGACCGACGAAGCGCATGAGCCCGTCCATCGTCTTGCCGATGGCGGTGTCCGCGTCCGCGTCAATGTCCGTGGCTTGGCGAAGCGAGTATTGGACGAACTCGTACACCTCAGTGTTCGTGCCGTTATTGCCGTCGACGATGATGCCGAAGTTGTACGGGCCGCCGACCAGGAGGCCGTCACCACCGCCACCGCCGTCACCCTGCGCTTGCGGAGTGGCATAGTAGGTGATGGACATGCCGTTCCACGGGGAGCTGCCGGTGATGGTGGCGTCCGCGGACGAGATGTCCAGGTCCTGCGAGTTGGCCAGGCCGAACGTGAACAAGCGGTTCGAGAGAACGGACTCACCAGCCGCGGCCAAGTCGGACTGCGCGAACGTTCGTGCGTTGGAGTTGCCCGGCGTGGTTCTTTCTCGGAGACGCAGCGTGAGTGCGTTTCGGTTGTCCACGGAGATTTGCGCAACCGTGTCCGCTTCGCCGGTGTCGAACGTGCCGGTTGCAAACGTCAACGTCAGGGCGGCGACCCCGATGATGGTGTATGTCCCGTCGTTCGCGGCGGTGTTGGCCGCGCGCACCGTCATCTGGCCGCCGACCTTGAAGCCGTCGGTAATGAACGAGCCGGTTGCACGGGTGGCGGTGTCGTCCCCGCCCGCGCCATCTACGAACGTGAACGTGTCGGGGTTCCCGATTTCGTTGTAGATGAGAACGGCTTCGTTGACGGGACCGTTGAACGTGAAGTCCACGGTGTCATCGACCGTCGTGTCCGTGCCGAACTGATAGTAGGCGAGGTCGCCGGTGCCGGCCGTCTCGTCTAGGAACGCGCCGAGGGTTCGGATGCCTGCGTACTGCGCATCGAGGACACCGGCGGCGCTGACTTCGCTCCAGCCCATGTTTCGGAACATCTTTCGCGTCCGAATCGAGAAGGTGGCGTTGTCGCGCGGCGACCAACCTGAGTTATTGCCCGAGGGGTCCTGGCCGATGAGATATTTACCAGCGTCCGAGTCAATCGTGAGCATCGGAAAGGGGGCGTTCGCGATGAGGAAGTTGTCGTCCTTCCAATCGATGACGGCCTTGCTGTAGAACGCTTGGCCGAGCACACCGTCCAGGTCCAGGTGGCCCTGGGATGCCGTGGCATCTTCGAGCGCGTAACACTCCAAGGCAGCCGTGTCCCACATGAGGTTCTTCATGTCGGTGCGCGTGTCCGCGCTCTCGGAGCCGGCGGTACCCGTGGCGCCGCTGAGGCTCTTGACGAGGTAGCTCGTCGTGGACGTGTTGACTACGACCACCTCGTAGACGCCGTCGTGCGTCGTATGGTTGAAAACGGTGAAGCGCTCGCCGACCACCATGGCGGGCAGGTTGTTGCCCGCCGAGCTGATGGTGACATTGGGAGCGGTGTCCACGGTGAACACCATGTCGGTGATGGTCGCGGCCACATGGGAAAAGACGAACGCCGACTCGCCCACCGCGTTGGCGATGGGGTTGCTGCCACTCACCTTGTCCAGCGTCACGCTGCCCGTGGACGGGCTGGCGTCGTTGACCTGATACAGCCCGTTGTTCACGGTGTCCGAGTGGTCTCGAATCTCCACCCACTCGTTGTCGAGCAGGAGGGGCAGGTTGGTTCCCGCCGACGTGACCGTTACCTGGTTTGCAGTCGGCGTTCCGAACACGATGTCCGAAACGGTCGTCGACGCGCCTTGCGAAAGACCGCTTGGGTCCGTGATTTGTCCTAGTGCCACCTTCTATCCCCCTGGTTGAGCGTGACCATCGTACCCGTGCGCAGATTTCACCGCAACGATTGTCACTGAAGTTCGTCCTTCACTGTCGTGTAAACCACCTGTGAGCGCCAGGGCTCTCCGGTCGCGGAGACGCCTTCTGCCTGCGCCTCCCATTTGCCCGGCGTCTCGTACACGCCATCCCCCGTCGTCGTGGTGTACGTAGCGAAGCCGCTGCCCACGGAAATGGCGGTGTTCACTTGGTAGTTCGTGTCCGTGTCCCGGTTGTAGAAGTTGACCACCAATCCAGTTGAGCCCACCAGCTCCGCGTCCGCCATCAGCGTCGCCCCGCGGTATACGGGCAGCGCAACGGCGTCCCCCTTGTGTCCCGTGTAGACGCTGGGCGTGACGAGGACGGGGGAGGCGCAGTCCGTGCCCGGCTCGTACACCGCCAGCAGCGCCACGGTCTGCGCGTTGATGGCGTTGATGATGGCCGTGGTGTCCAGGCTCACCCCGGCGTCCGCAATGACCAGCATGTCGGAGACGTAGAGTGAGCCGGTGATTTCATATTCCACCATGAACACGTCGCCCACGGCCGCATTGAGCTGAGAGACGTCGAGGGCGTACTCATACTGTCCCGGCGCGAGCGTGTCGCTCACCTCCGTTTGCGCCGCTTGGCGCGTCGTCCACCCGGAAGGCTTGAAGGTGAAGTCGGAGAAGTCGAGCCAGTTGGCGCCCTGCCGAAGCGCGACGACCGGAGATAGGCCGGTGTCACCGGACGTGAGCGTGAGCACGAGCGGGAAAGCGGTGTCGGTGGGGAGCGCTTGGACAGTCATCAGTCTGAAACCCTCGTGTACTCGATGGTGAGACACAGCCGAATCGGAATACCGTTGCCGTTCGCGTCCAGCGTCGTCACAAAGAAGTTGAGCGTATCGTCAGCCGCAAGGACGTCGGTGTCAAAGGTCGTGATTTGCTTGAGGTAGGCTTTGTTCGTGGTGCCGTCCACGGTCCAAGCGGGACTGCGAAAGACGCGGGTTTGCGTCGGCGTTGCTGTCGCGCCTTCTGTCAACGGTTGCTTCCAGCAATCCCAATACAAGTCGTGCGTACTGTGCGCGCCGCTTGGGGTCCAGTAGAACGTGACGCGCTCCAGCCGCGCCTTGTAGGGGAAGTAGATGCCGCCGTCCCAACGGTCGAAGGTCGGGTCCGTGTCCAACGTGGTCCCGTCGCTTGTGGAGCTGCCGCCAGAGTTGCTCCAGGGGTCGTCACCCATGAAGCCTTCGTTGTAATGATAGTAGCGCCAGATGTCCTCTGCCGGAACCACGCGCGCGGTGATGCGCTGCGTCTCGCGGGCGAGCGTCACCGTGTTGTTTTCGTCGTCCTTGAAAACCGCCGAGGTGGGCACCGTGTCTTGCACGCTGAAGTCGCCGTGTCCCGCTGGAACAGACGGGAGGCTCGCCTGCTCCTTGAAGCGGATGCGCTTCGGATTGATTTCGACTTCGGCAGTGACCGAGCCGTTTGCGCCGTCGTTGAACTTCGCGCCGGGGTCGGTCGTTCCGTCTTGCTGTATTTCGAGGACGGGCTTGTTCGTGCCTGCGCCAGAGTCGGACTTCTGCTTTTCAAGAGTGAGGGGAGTTATCGCGTTCCCGCCATCGTGAATCAGAATGTCATCGTTTGCGCCGAGACTGACTTCGTTGTCACCTCGTTGAAGGACCGTCTCAAGACCGTCCGCAGTTGGCTCCGAGTAGGGCGCAAACGAGATGCGCGCGCCGGTTTCAATCTTCGCCGTCGTCTGTCCCCGGCTGATGATGGGGAGCTTGAAGTACGCGCCCGCATTGGTGGTCGAGCCGTTGCCCTCGAAGTTCGCGCTGCGTGTGAGGTCCCCGATTTGCGAAAGGCGGAGGTGGCTGTTGACCAGCGACCATCGAAAGGACGCGCTGGTCACATCGAGACCGGCTGCGTCCACGCGCGGGATGTACATGATGGTCGCCAGCGCCGGGTCTGCGTTGTTGAGCCGGAACTTCCCAACGCCGGGGTCCCCGTCCACGGTGGAGGAGTCGTACTCGAACTCCGCGAAGCCGAGCCGCGTCTGGTCGAACACCGTGGAGATGTCCACGCCGTCGAGGAGGAGCGCACCCTTCACGTCCGTCGGCGTGGCAGCCGCACCAAGCTCCAGCAGAGACGTGTTGAACGGAGCAATCTTGACGAGCCCGTTGTTCGCCCCGCCGTTGCCATAGCCTGCGAACACGTAAACGTCTCCGCCGTAAGGTCCGTCCTGCGCGGTGCCGCCGTTTATCCAAAGATGCCCGCCGCCCTGTAGGTCGCCGACGGCGCGCGTGCGGACGCCGATTGCATAGGAGGCCGGTGCCGCCGTGTCGAGCTTGGGAATGAATAGGATGCCGTTGCTCTTGAACACCATCCTGCGCGTGTTGTCAGCGTTCCGAACCTCGACTGCGTGGTCGGTATCGGATTCGATTAGGACGTCGAGCGCGGGAAGGTTGCTCGCATCCCCGCTCTCCGCCTTCGTGTTCACTAGCGTTAGGAGTGAGACGTTGGCCGCTTGGTCGCGGAGGATTACTGGGTTGGCGACCGGCGCGTCCACATCGTTGTCCGGCGTCGGCGCGTTGATGGTGTCGTCGAGGGAGGAGGGGACTGGAAGGGATGCGTTGGCCATTGGTTCCTTTTATGGAATCACGTTTACGTACGGAGAGGCGTGCCCAAAACTTTCATCCGACAAGGCCCTGATGGTTGCTCTGTCGAGCACCGTGTCTGTTACAAAGACGTTCGCCATGAAACCGTCAATATCTGAGGCAGTCTCATCCTGGTCACATGCAAAAGAATACACGTCGGTCGTGTTGACCGTCTGGCTCGCAACCACGTCACCGGACCAAACGGGCTGTCCGTTGAGATAGAACTCCGCGGGGTTGCTTCCTGTTCCTCTGCCAGTGCTATCGATGGCGAGACAGACATGAAACCACCGACCAGCGGGCGTCTCTTCAAAGTTGACGCCCATCGCCGTGACGCCGTTGCCTTGGAAGCGCCACCCGGCAGAGCTTTGCAGTTGAAGCGCATAGTTGGAGCTATTGCTGCCAGGACCGGAGCCGAGTAACTGGAGCGTGTAACCCAGGACCGTCCCCATCATAAATCCGCCGAACGTGACTGGCGAGGTGTGCGGGACTTGGTGGGCTTGTGAAGTCCCGGTGATTCTCGGCGCACCTGTTGGGAGGCCTCGGTCGAGCAGCAGCATGTCATTGCCGTCGTAGGAATGGCTGGCGTTGACCGCGCTGTTGAAATAGGTGTCTCCTAGAGTCGGAGTCCCATAGTCGATGGTGTGGTTCCCAGACTTGTCGAGAACGTCATCCCTGAATGGACAGGCGAGAATGTTGCCCACCGACTCGCACACGGTAGACGACCGTGTGACCGTCCCACCAATGCCGCCGACTGCTGGCGTGCCGCCCTGCAAACGCTGAGGCATCAGCGGTGCCTCGTTTGGAAGAAGCCCTCGGAGCCCGTGGTGACGGTGAGGTTGGCGTGCGTGCTGGAGAAAGCCATCACCAACCCCGTGGTGAACAGGAGCCCGGTGGGGAACCAGTATGAGCCCACGCCACCGATGAGCGGGATGCGCCAGTACGGCGTCGTCCCGTTCGCCGGCAAGCTCGTCGCATTGAAGCACATGGCGCAGACCGCCGTGCCGCTTAGCCCGTCGAGGTACGCATGAAGCTCACCCGCCGCGCCCGCGCTAGCCTTGATGACCTTGCTGTCCTCCGCGACTGAGCTGATGCCCTGGAACCCGTAGGCAATCGGCTGCCCGTCCGCGTCCGACATGACGAAGGACTGGTGTTCCTTGGACCCGTCGTCCCACGTTGCAAAGACGTCGCCCGTGGCGTCGTCGAATCGTTTTACGCTAGAACCTGTGAGTGCCATGTTTCACCTATAGAATCAGACTGATGGGGTTGTTCGAGAAAGTGACCAACGTGACAATCCATTGCTGCGTTGGACAAATGGTGAGCAAGAGTTTTTCAAAGGCGTCCCGACTGCCCTCCGGGACGTCTGCGGGCGCCGGGAATACCTCACCACCAATGTAGAGGAAGAAGGGCCAGTACGCCGGGTCGTCTGGCACCGGCGGCGGCGCGCGTTTCGTGAGGTCTTTGTTGACCAGGTAGAACACGTCGTTGGCCAGCAAGTCAGAGCAGACGGCGCTCGTGTCGCTCTCCTGGTTTGGTGGCTGCTCCCCACACTCTGCGTCCGAGTCTCCGCATTGCGTCAACCCAATGAGGGGCTGGTTCGTGTAGTCGCGCGGGTCCCTTGGCTGCAGACGGGAATACTGGTCTATCACCCTCGTGTTGCGGTCGAGGACATACAGGTTCTTGCTGTTCGGGCTAAGACAAATGCCGCTCGGGTTACTGAAGCCCGGGTCTAGGCTGCTGTCGAACGAGGCCGTCGTGATGTCGTACTGGACGGCCAGCGTGTACTTGAGCGCAAGGTTCCCGGCGTCGTCCGCAACCCACATGGAAAACCCGCTGTCCCCAAACCAGAGTCCGTATGGCGCCGTCGTTTCTGCCGTGATGTACGTCTCGCCCGCGTAGACGCCGGTCGTGATGTCCCACGGCGAGCTGAGGTTGTATCGAACCACGACACCGCTGGCGCCTGCGTTCTGGCCGCAGACCCAAAGGGCGGTCCCGTCGGGCTTGAAGAACATGTCCCCCGTCACCGTTGGAATGTGCGCGGACACGTCCAGCTCGTCCCCGGTTGCTGAAAGCGTCGCGACGTCCCAGGGAGTGAAAAGCGAGTACGAACGCACCTTGTCCGTGTCGCCGTAGATGAACATGAGCGTACCGTCCTCCGAGAACGATATGCCGGTGGGGTTGCCCTCCTGAACGCCCACGCCGCCGAAGGTGCCAACGGTGGTCGTGCTGATGTCGAACGGGGTGGCTAGGTTGCCCTGCACGATGAGGTCGAACTGGCCGTGCGCCGTGATTACCATCTCGCCGTCTGCGCGCATGTACATCGCCTGAGGCTGAGTTCCGCCCCCAGAAAGAAAGAACGACTTGCCGGTGTCGCGGTAGTCGCTGACGCTGCGGCTGTAGCGGAACACCGTGTCGGCGTTGCTCCCGACGATGTACGTGTCTCCCGTTGCCTGCCGCACGAACATGTCTTGCGGAACGGTTTCCTCGTTTGAAACGTCACCGATTTCGACTGGCAGCCCGGCGGTTGAAATGTCGTAGGGGGTGCCGAGCTTCCACTGCCAAATGGAATCTGAGGCCGCGCTGATGGCCTCGACATAGTTGCCGTCTCCGGTGAACGCGACGCCGGTCATGCCGGTGTCCGCGCCGCTCGTGTCCATCGCGACGCCGGAGTAGTTGTAGCTGGTCAACGTGTATGGAAAAGGCAGCTCGTACTGATAGATTTTGTTGTTCTGCTGCCCAATCACCAAAAGCAAGCTCCCGTCATCGTTGAACGTCATCCCGCGCGGAAGGTTGTCCTGCGGCGAGACGAAAAGAGTTTTGCTGGCGTAGGTTGCGCTCGTGATGTCCCACGGAGTTGGGACGTTGTATTGATAAATGACCTGGTTGGTGTTGACCCCAAGCATGAACATCGTGCCGCCGTCCGCGCTGAACATGACGGCCATTGGACTGGTGTTTTGTGGCGACGTGTCTTTGACAACCGGGCTCCCAAGCGTCGAGACGTCCCAAGGCGTCGAGAGCGTATAGCCGTTGATGTCCTGGCCCGTGTTGCCTGCGACATAGCATTTGTCTCCGGCCGCAGAGAACCAGAGGCCCGTGGGGAAGGTGTCCTGGGTTCCCACGCTGCCGGATTCGAGTGAGTAGGTGAGTCTCGTTTCTGGTTCTGTTTCCCACCATTCATGGACGTACGCGTCGAAGCCGGCTGCCTGCAGCGTGTCCTGAATGTACTGCGGGTCCTGGCCTCCCTGCGCCTGCCAGCGCGCCGCCAGCGCAAGCCTCCGCGCCGTGTCTGTCCCACCGCCGTCTAGCTGAAACTGCTGCTCCCACTTCTCCAGCTCTCGCGTCGTCTCGGGGAAGATGTCGAGCCACACGTCATCAACAAACTCCACCGCGTCCGCGGTCGGGCTTTGCGCCAGCGCCTCGAACAGCTTCCGCAGCTGCTTCTCCGCAACCAAAGACCAGGCTTCGGTGCGCGGAAGAAGATGCTGGAACTGCCGAAAGAATCTCATTCCCTACGCGCCCACAACTCGACTTGTCGAAAACAGGTACGCTTCCCCGTTGTCCACGACGACCATCATGGTCCTCTCGTGGTTGACGTTTATTTTGGTGATGGTCTGCGTGCCCGGCAAAAGCGTTTCGAGATTCAGGCTCTTGCTGTTGTACGTGCCCGTGCTGATGTCGAACGGGGTTGAAAGAACGAACTCCTCGATGGATTCAGCAGTGCCACAAATCCAGAACAGCCGACCGTCCTTGCTGATGGCCAAGCTCGTCGGCACCGTCTCCTGAAGTTGGTTGAGGGAGTTGGTGCTGTATGTACCCGTGCTCAAGTCCCAGGCGGTCGAGAGTGTGTACTCGTAGATTTGATTCGAGAGCCTTGCAACGACATATATTTTCTTGCCGTCGTAGCTGATGCACATGCCGGTCGGGTCGTTGCCGGTTGTCTCCGTGGACGTGTCCAGCTCATTGGCGTCCTTTGTCGCGCTGGCGATGTCCCACGGCGTCGGGCAGGTGTAACTCGCGACGTCCCCGCTGAGTGAACCGAGAACAAAGAGCTGCGTCCCGTCATCCCTCCAGGCCATTTCCTCTGGCCCGTTGTCGAACGCCGTCGTGTTGATGCGGGTGGAGTCTCCGTCGTAGGTCGCGGACGAGATGACGTAGGGAAGAGAAAGCGTCCACTGCCAGATGTACGTACCGGAGGCGATGATGAGCTTGGTCCCGTCCGGGCTTATTATCCCGCTTCGGGAGAGGGCTATCTGCGTCGTCGTGTCGTACAGCGGGTCGAGCCAGACCGCAGCGTCGAGGTCGAAGGGAAGGACGAGAAGATTGCCGGGCGTGCCAAGGCGGACGTCATCCGCGTCCATGTACTGAGAGGCGCCAACTTTGTCCGGTGTCCCGGTTGCGGTGATGCCGACCCTGGAGAGCTTGTACTGGAGGTATCCCCAGAGGTCTGCGAGCCAATCCTTCTCCAGCGGCGTCCCCGTGCCATCGCCGGTCGTGATGACGTTTTGCGGCTTGCCGAGGGGATAGCCAGTTGGGTCGCTCGTATCAATCTGGCCGGTGTACTTTGTCGATGGGATGATTGCCATGGGGTTTCCTTACGCGAACGTGATGGTGCCGAGCTTTGCCAGTTCGCCTTCGTCTAGGGTGTAGCCGTTGATTTCTGTGAGCCCGCGGAAGAGGGAGACTTGCGCAACGGTGCCACCCACTGTCTCCGCCGCCTGGTTCACGATGCCGCCGACGCTGCCCTGCGTCACCCGGTCCTCGCGCGGCAGGAAAGAGAGGCCGACGATGAAGGGCGCCCGCGTGCGCAGCCAGTCGTCCAACGCGTTGGTGACGGCAGTCTCCGCGGCCGACAGGTCCGCGGCCTCCAGCCCACCCACGACAACGCCAAAGCCGGTGCGCGTGATGGGCAGGGTGTTGACGAGGGCGTTGGCCGGGCGGTTCGTGGCCAGGCCGCCGCTGTCCAGCGCAATGGCGGTCGCCACGGCGTCCAGCTGCGCCTGGGTGGGGATGCCGTCTGCGGAGCCGCTGCTGGCCTCCGTGGCCTCTACGTACACGTCCACCTCCCCTGGGTCGCCCGTGTACGGCCAGACCGAGAGAATGCCCGCCACGTCGGCGCCCCAGATGCGATAATCAGCGTACGCGCCTCCCTGCGGCTGCAGCGCTGCCCGCTCGATGACGCGCTGGCGGTACACCTCGGGGTCCTCGGCGTCGGCGCCGGTGACGGTGGTACTGGCCACCGTGGCATCCTCCGCGACATTTGCTTGCGGGTTGGCGAAGGAGATGGTGTCACCGTCGTTCAGGTTCCCCAGCGTGCCCGCGCCACCGTTGTCCACCTGGTCGCTGCTGGCGCGCACGGTGATGGTCTTGGTTGCTGCGTCCAGCGTCACCGCAGAGAGCGTGAGGTAGAGCACCCCGGTCTCCGACCGAAGGAGCTGAGAGCCGGCGGGGAGGGAGCCCGTTTGGTTGAGGACGGAGATGGTGGCCGTGCCCTCCCAACGCGTTGCGTCATTGGGTTTGCCGACGCCCAGTAGCACGCCCCACTCGGTGAGCGGGTTGACCGTCTTGCCGTTGACGACCGTGTCCTTGGACGACGCCGTGGCCACGAACATCTGCAGCAGCGAGAAGCCGGCATACTTGTAGACGAGGATGAACACGGCCCCGAGCGCCTTGGCGAGCACGCGCGAGAAGAGCTTGGGGAGGAACGGTACGGTCTGCGAAAGCTTCGACTCTATCTGGTTGACGATGTTGTCGCTGATTTGCGCAATCGTGGGCGTGCTGAGGCTCATAGTGTCACCGATACCAGGAACGTGAACGAGTATTCATTGTCGCCAAGCTGGATGTCCACGGTCAGCTCTAGCCTGTCGTACGCGGGCACGGAGGCGGAGACGCGCACCTCATCCGCCACCCCCTCGGAGGTGAACCACGCCAAGTCCAGCCCCGCCGCGTCCTCGATGCGAAGAACGTCTGAGGCGAGGTTCTTGCTCGCTTGGATGGCGCCTTGGAAGCGGCTTCGGTACTGCCGCACCGGGTCCGTCTCCGTCCGGTTGCCCCACCATTGGAGCGCGTCGGTGCTCTCGCTCCCGTTGTCCTCGATGTTGCCGCCGAGGAGGGAGAGGTAGGCCGCAGTCTCGTAGCCGACCGGCGAAAGCTCAGGGTTGCCCTGCACGAAGTTGATTTCGCCGCCGTCGCCCGTTTGATACAGCCGAACGTCAGTCATACGCCCTTCACCTTGTCGCAGCCCACCGCGCCCGGGTCATAGGTCTTGTCGGGAACGTCCGATGTCCCAGCGAGCGTGCCGACCCCAGACGTGCCACCCGCGCAGACGTCGTGCGCATGCTTGTGGTCGTTGTGCGCGGTCTTGAGCTTCTCTAGCTCCGCCTCCACCCGGTCGGCCCGCGCAATCAGCTCCTCGCACACGTCCTGGCCGATGTGCACGAACTCCTCATCTGCCGCCATGCGGAGCGTGACCAGGACGGCGCCATCACTGTCTCGGGAGTACAGCCGCACCTCTCCGGGGTTGGCGATGCCCTCGTTCTTTGGGTCCACGTAGCCGAGAACCACCCAGCGTCCCGTCCCCGCCCCTTGCGTCACCCCCACGTAGTCGTCCTGCAGTGGCGGCGCGTCGATGCCGGCGGGTGCCACGTGGTCCGCAATCGCCGTGTCCTCTCCACCCGGGTCGAACTTGACGCCGATGACTTGCTCGCCCTCGATTTGCTCTCGAAGGAACTCTATGACGGAACCAATCAATCCCATGGCAGCACCTCAGGAAGCTGACCGCTGAACGCACCGGGTAACACGAGTCCCAGGGACGCCGTGGTCGCTTCCTTGTTTTGTCTCAGCACGACGTCTCGAATGAGCATCGTGGTCTTGTTGTACACCATCGCCCCGGGCGCTTCGAGGGTGAGGAGCGTGTTGGGAGCGAACAGTCCGCCGGCCGGGTCGCGCCACGTCGGCAGCTCGACGACGTATGCCACCATGTTCCCAAACATCCGCGCCATGCGCGCCTGGACGGCAGTGGGGAGGTCGGGCGCTCGCACGTCGTCTGCGTTGTAGCTCAGCGGTCGCACGACCGACGGGAGCTTCGGGTTCTGCACCGTGTACCGGCTGCCGCGCCTGCCCGCCTTCGTCTTGGCAAAGCCCGTGATTTCAGAGAAGTACGCTTGCGGGCTGAAGGTGGCGGCGATGCTTTGGCACGGTTGCTCCCCCTCCCGGAGGGAGACGACGGGGACGCCGGCGCCCACGGACTGGAAGAAGCGGAGGCGCCCGGCCGCGGTGTTGCTGATGACGAGACTGCGCTGCTTTGCCAGCTTCGTGAGGAAGTCGAACACCTTGTCCGTCCGCTCCATCTTCACGCGCCGGAATGCGGCGCCGGCGGGCGCGTCGAACTCTACTTGTACGCCAAAGGGAGCAGCGAGCTGGTCAGCGATTTGCTGCAGCGTCATCCCGTTGAACTCGATGGGGAACGCGGACTCAGGCGCGTTGACGTCGGAGAGCACGGCGGGGAGGGCGTAGCCTTGGCACTCCACCGTCTTGCTGCTCGGCGTCGTCTTTGGCTCCACGCCCACGAGTTGCCCGGAGAAGAGCAAGTCGTTGTCCACCTCCACCGTCAACGGCTTGAAGGTGAAGGGCTTGAAGGTGTTGCGGAAGTCCTGGTCGTCCGGTTCAAAGACGCTGGTGAACGCGCAGAGGTCAAAGCTGTCAAGAGAGAGCGTGAGCTCCACCTGTTCCCAGTACGACCACCGCTGCCCGTCTATCTTGAGGACGACGTCATCCGTAATAGGCAATCCGGTCCCCCTTCTCCAGCTCTAGGATTTGGGAGCCCGTCAGGTCGTTGTTGTTGATGAGACGGTTCAGCGTCTCGTCGTCTACATTGCCGTACACCTCGGACGCCACGTCCACGATGGTCCGATTCCGGCCAAGGACCAGCACGCGCTCGGAGAGCAGGGTGAAGGAAATCTCCACGACCAAGCCCGCCGCGAGGGCGACACTTTGCTGAAGGGTTTGGTAGGAGGTGCCCACGTCACACGTCAGCGCCGCGTACCCGGCCTCGCGCCACGCCACCCAGTCGTCGAACAGCTGGAGCACGGTGTCCGCCGCCGCCTGGGCGTCCGTGCGCGTCTCGAACTCTGTCTCCAACAGCGACACGAGCGTTCCGTTCACCGCCGCAGCCGCGCTGAGGTCCGTGAGGAAGAAATCGTTTGCGATATCGGTGGCTTCGAGCGGAAGGCTCAGCCCCACGGCGCCCGCCGGGTCCCCTGCTTTGCTGCCGAACAGGACCACCGCGAAGTCCCGGTATCCCAACACGCGGTCCACGAACCCGCTGATGGCCCGGCCCGGCAGCGCGATGAGGTTGCAGAGTTGCTGCGCCAGGTTCAGCGGCTGCCCGACCAAGATGTCCAGCGACAGGTTGATGGCGTCCTGCGCGTCCCGGAACAGGTTGTTCACCTCCGTCGTCACCGCGGCCACCGTGCCCAGTGTCGCCTCAATGCCGGAGAGCACGTTCTGCGTCGTGGCCTTCAGGTTGCCTTGCGCGAGGAGCGTGGAGACGTCAACCGTGTCCTCGAACTGCGAGGGGCCAGTGGTGGAGATGAACTCTGCGGTACTCGCCTCCAGCTGGCTCCGCGCGTCCAGTTGGTTGGATGGGTAGACGAGCTTCGTGGTTTCCCAGAACGTGACTTGAATCACCGTCTGGTTGGCGCGCGTCTTGAGGTCGTCACGGCGGGAGATGGGGCCGAACGGAACCACGTCCGCCTCTCCATACAGCGGGTGACTCAGGCGCCCCGGCCCTTTCTGCAGCAGCGCCCGCTCAAACGTCGTGGCAAGCAAGTCGTGGTCGTCGCCGGAGAAGTAGCAGCGCAGGGGAAACTTCTGCGCGCCGAACCCGTTGTCTTGCACGTACGTCCCGTCCACCCCGGGGAACTCGAAGCCCGCCGTGCGCTTTACTGTTTCACGTGAAACATCTTCGTACGAAAAGACCAGTCCGGTGTCCGGCGAGTCGGGCGGGAAGTACGCGGCGGTTCGGAGTCTATCTTCCCAGGTCATCTACTCTGCCCCACTTGACGCGACGCGGAGCTTGCTGCTGTTCCGCGGGCGGTTGCTTGAGACTTCGGCGCGCCCCGTCTCGTCTCGGAGGAGGATGTTGACGTCCTCCTTCATTACGAAGTTCCCGCCCGGCCCCGGTGGCGTCACCTGCGGAGTGGTTGAGGGAGGGGGAGGCGGCAGGCCGCCGGTGTACGACTCTTCTTCACCACCCCCGCCGAAGATGAAGTTGCCCATGCGCGCGGCCAAGCCGATGGGGTTGAAGCTGAGAATCTTCCCAATCATCTCGACGATGGTGCCGAGGATGGGTGAGATGCGGTTGGCGCCCTCCAGTATCGTTGACCAGAGGCTGCGAAGCATGATTTGCGCCTCCCGCCACGTGCCCACCAAGTCCTCCCAGAAGAACGCGACCAAGCCGATGGCTGTGAGGAAGAGGCCGATGGGGTTGGCGGCGATGGCCGCGGTGAGAACCCAAACCGCGCCCGCCAGCAGCTTGACGCCAACCGCCATGACAGAGAACACGCCCACGACGCGCGCAATGCGGGTGAGGACATTGATGATGAGCGGCCCGTTCTCCCGCAGGAACACGAGGAAGTCCGTTACGCCCTCCACGATGAGGTCCTTGTTCTGCCGCACCCACTCGGTGATGGACTGCACGATGCTGCGGAGGGGCGCCGCTGCTTCTTCGAAGATGGAAATCTTCACCCCCTCCAGCGTGGACTTGAGGATGGTCATGTCGCCGGTGAGCGTGTCCATGCGTATCGCAGCCATCTTCTTGGCCGCGCCAGAGGCGTTGTTCAGCTGCTTTGTCAGCTCGCCGAGGTTGATGCCGTTCTTGCGGTCGAACAAGTCCTTGAGGTTCGTGGCTGCCTTCTGTCCTCGCAGCCCGAACAGCTCCGCCATCACCCCCACTTGGTTCAGGTTGCCGCCACTCTTCTCCGCCAGCAGCGATATCGTTTCGATGACCTCGGGCAGCGTTTTCATGTCGCCCTCGGCTGTCTTGAAGCTGAGGCCGGCCTTCTTCATCGCCTTGGCAATCTTGGCCGGTGGCTTGGCCATGCGGGTGAGCATGGTGTTGAAGGAGCTGCCGGCCACGCTGGCGTCTAGCCCCACGTCTTGCAGCAGCGCCACGCCAGCAACCGCATCCTCCAGCGGGACGCCCAGCTGCCGGGCGGTGGAGGAAACGTTCTTCAGCGACTCGCCGAGCGTGCCCATGGTCGAGTTCGTCTTGCTGCTGGCCAGCGCCAACACGTCCGCCACGCGCGCCGCCTCGCTGGTATCAAGCCCGAAACCCTTGAGCGCATTGGACGTGATGTCCGCCACCTCCGCCATCTCCAGCCCGGAGGCCGCGGCGGCGTCGAGAACTGCGGGAACAGCCTTCATCGTGTTCTCGACACCGAAGCCGGCGCGCATGAGGATTTCCATGGCCTGCGCGGACTCGGTGGCCGTGAACTTGGTGGTCTCCCCGAGCTTCTTGGCCTGCTCCTCCATCGCCGCTGTCTGTTTGCGCGTCATGAGCGCAACGGCGCCGACGTTGGTTATCGCCTGCTCAAAGTCCGCGCCGGCGCTGAGTACCTTGAAGGCAGCGAAGCCGGCCGCGGCACCAAAGACGAGCAGGCCCCGGCCGACCTTCTTGATGCCGCGGAGGAACTTGCCGGCCGCCGCGCTGGCCTGGCGCATGCTCCGCTTCACGCCGCGGGTGAACTTGCCAAGCCTCCCCTCCATCTTGGCAATGGGCGCGGAGAACTTGTCGATGGCCTTGAAGATGGCTTCGACGTTGAAACGCGTGGCCACTTACGACCCCTTCGGTTTCGTTAGCTCTTGCAACTCAGCGCGGCAGCCCTCGAAGTAGAAGGACACCTCACGCATCGTCATCGTGCGCGGGTCGGGAAGGGACGTGTACAGACGGCACACCTGAAGAAACATCTCTGAGTAGACCGCCTGCACTGTGTGTTCCTTTCCAAGAAACGCGTCCTCCCCGTCTCGGACAAGGGGCGTCCCCGCTATTGAGCTAAAAAAATCGACGCGATTGCCATGCAGACTTTCAGGTCGCGGTTCTTCATGTTGGCAAAGAGGGACACGTTGGTCTTGGTCATGTCGGCCATGACGCGGAACATCTTCGCAACGGTTTGGTCTTGTGGCTCTGCGCCCCTGTCGCTCCTTCTGGTCGCTCGTTTGTCCATTGCCATGTAGCTGGCGCCGGTTGGTTCGTAGAACGTGATGGGCTCCCCGCCGCCCGTCTTGGGACGGTAGACCGGTTGCCCATCTTCGTCGATAGAGAGGTTGCCCGAGCATATGCTTCTCACAAGAAGCCCGAGCTGCTGGTTGTCGTCCTCGTCTAACTCGCTCTCTTCTACGTCGATGTCCATTGCCTCGAAGAACCTGTGCAGCTCTTGTCTGGCAATCTCCTCGGAGACATCTGCCATGGTCGACTCCTTACTGCAGCGTCAGCTGTCCTGAGCCCATCATGCTGATGGTCGCTGTCGCGCTGGTGTTGCTGAAGGACAGCTCATCAGTGAGCGTGCCCGTGCCTTGATAGGTTGCCTGGGACGCGTACGTGATGGCCATGGGGACAGCGTCCGCCTGGTCCGCCACTTGCTGGAGGAACTGCTGGTCCGCCCTCTCCTCGTCCACCTCCACCTGGAGGCCTCCGAGGGACCACGGGACGCGCGTCTTGATGGTGCGCGCCGTGCCGTCCCCGTTGGCCTGCACTTCGTTCTCGAAGCCACCGAGCTTTCGCGAGGTGTCCGCGTCTGCCGCCACCGGGAACAATCTCCCGTTGATGGAGACGCTTTGAATGCTTCCGCCTTTTCCTGCCATCTGTTTCTCCTATGCCGCGACGGCTGCACTGCCGAAGTAGAAGCCGAAGTTGAGGGTCACGTCCGTGACGTTGACGTTGCCGGAGAGCTGGACCGTCACAGAGACGTTCAGCCGCTTCGGGTTCTGCGAGTCGATGGTGGCCACGATGGTTTTCTTGGCCGCCGCCGCGTCACTGATTTGCCCTGCCAGCTCCAACCCGTCGAGCACGGTCGCCACGGCGGCGACGGCTTGCTTGGGTTGCTTGATGTAGCTTTGGACGGCTGGGCTCCCGTCGGGAACGAGGATGGCGCCTTGCCAGTCGTCCTTCGAGAACTCGATGTCTAGGTTGAAGATGACATTGGACAACTTCACAATGTCCGCGTCAAAGCGGAAGGCCGGGATGGGCTCGCCCACCGGCGCCCAGAAGGTGATGATGTTGGAAAGCTGAATCTCGCTGTCCACAATCTCCACCGTGCTTGAGCCCGCCTTCATGGCCGCGTCCCGCTGCGGGAACGTCCACTGGTCCGCATCTGCGCCGGGCGTCAGCCCGTCCGCGCGCATGCCGCTGTAGAGCCGACCCGGTTCGTTGTTGGCGCGCCGCGCAATGCGCGCAAGCTGCCGCGCGGCCACCTGGAACGGGAGGTCGATGGAGCCCGGTGCGACCAGCTGCCCATTCACCTTGTCCGTCGTTCGTGCGGCGCTGACCGTGGTCGCGTTCGCCACCGTGGTCGCCGTGTTGCCCGTGTAGCAGCGGAACGGTTTGCGCACCGTGGCGCCCCACCGCAGCTCCCCCTCGGCCTTGAACAAGTCCATGGTCGCGGTGTCTGCCGCGTCCATGCAGTTGTGGATGAGCGTGTACCAGACATTCCCCATCTGCGCGATGGCAGCGGTGACGTCTGGATTGACCAACCCGCCTGTCGGCTGGGTGAAGGCAAACGAGACACCCACGCTCGGCCCCTCTACGGAGACGACGATGGCGTTGGACGAAACCCCTTCCCACTTTGCAGTGAGGTCCAGAACCGTGGTGTTGTCCACCGCGATGACTGGCATATCCAACACGGCATTGATGGCCGCCTCCATACTCGTGATGATGCTCGCCACGGTGTCAGTGCCCGTGATGACAAACTCGTCGCTGAGGATGTTGTTTACCCTCACGCGGTACGCGCCGGCTTCTGTCGCCGTGCCACTCGGGGTGATGTCTCCAGCTGCGGCCACGCCGCTCGCATCATCGTCCAACGGGAACACGGTGAGCGGGATGGTCCCGATGCCGTCTCCGTTGGAGGGGAAGTATTCCTTCGCCGCCAAATGTAAAGGAGAGCCGAACCCGTAGGTTGCTCCCACCTCCGCGGCGCTAAAGACCACGGCCTTGTCGTTGCTGTAGGTGGCTTGAGCTGCCGTCGTCCCTTGTCCGAACACCCCGATTCGCTGCGGCACGAATAGCGCCGCACCCCCTCGCAGGTCTTTGAACACGGGCTCGATACCGAGCACGCGTGCCACCGCGCTCACATCAATAGTCATTCACAAACTCCTGTCCTTAGGTGACATCATACTCTGCGGTGAGGTAAATCTCGCCGGTTTCCTTTCGCAACACTTCAACGCCGATTTGCTCCAGCGGTGCGCCGGCTGCAATGGGCGCCTCTTCGTAGTAACGAACGCCGAGCCTGAGGCGCTGGGCGTGAACCTGGGTGGCTGCCTTCTCGTCCAGCGGCGGGCG
>Ga0209456_10000469_pt1 | contig 21822 bp, 21 predicted proteins | sample COG_11_FD_184755 | JGI IMG/M metagenome (GOLD analysis project Ga0209456, IMG submission 184755) | Pelagic marine sediment microbial communities from the LTER site Helgoland, North Sea, for post-phytoplankton bloom and carbon turnover... | ecosystem: Environmental > Aquatic > Marine > Neritic...
CGCGGCCGGGGGTGGCCGCGTAATATCCCATAACGGGAGGGAAGCATGTCCCCAAAGCGCATTTCTGCAGCCTGGAGGAATCGATCCCACCTCAACCAGCGCAGGGTCCGGACGTACTACATCAGCACGAAAAACTATTTGGCCTTCCTGACCGATCGTACCGACTTATATTCACCACTATCCAGCAAACCATCTCTGTTAGCATCTGCTGAATTAAATGCATTCTCGATAACTACCACCGAGCGTGCCTCGACGCGGCTCACATAACCATTGTGATCGCTGTCGATATCATGGAATGCGACAAAACCTTGCGCATCCACTGAAACCGGAGAATCCGCGAAACTCTGTGGTACCACTAAAGCCAAGACCACAAGAACCCGCCCGGGATTTTTCATTTTTCTTCACCCATGATCAATTGAATATTTATGCAGCAAAGGATGTGCCATCAAGCACAACTTCGGTAAAAAGCCTGCAGTTGGAGGCTTTTCTGACTGGCAGCCGTGCCTACCGGAACCGTACACAAGGCAAAACCGTCACTCTCTGGCGACAATATTTACGGCCCAACAAATAAAATAATTTATTTACAGCGAGTTACTTTGTCGCCATATGGCGACAGTTCAAGACGCGCGACTTCCCTTGAACTGCGAGGGATTAAGATGATGCTTGTGCAGCAGCTTGTAGAACTCGGTACGGTTACGCTTGGCGATACGGGCTGCCTGACTGACATTACCGTTGGTGATCTGCAGCAGCTGCGTCAGATATTCACGCTCAAAATGGGATCTTGCATCGGCAAAAGCCGGCATTTCAGCATTGGCCTCGTCGCGTAGTGCGCGCTGCACCAGACTGGCCGGAATCAACGAAGTCGTTGTGAATGCGACCGCCTGTTCGACGACATTAAAAAGCTGGCGTACATTACCCGGCCAGGGCGCCGATAGCAGCACCTCCATGGCATCAGGCGCAAAACCTTTCACCGACTTCTTCGCCGCATCGTCCAGACTGCCCAGAAAATGATTGGCGAGCAGGGGAATATCTTCGCGGCGATCGATCAGGGAGGGGATATCCAGGGCCACCACATTGAGCCTGTAATACAGGTCTTCGCGAAAGCTTCCGTCTTTGCGCAATTCATCCAGATCACAGTGTGTCGCGGAAATAATCCGTACATCAACTGGCACCGCCCGGGTGGAACCCACGGGTCGAACGCTCCGTTCCTGGATAGCGCGCAACAACTTAACCTGGAAGCTCATCGGCATATCACCGATTTCATCCAGAAACAGGGTGCCGCCATCAGCGGCCTGAAACAGTCCCTTGTGATCCCGCGTTGCGCCGGTAAAAGAGCCCTTGGCGTGACCAAAAAATTCAGACTCAAACAGTGATTCCGGGATGGCACTACAGTTCACAGCGACAAATTCGCCGTCTGCACGTGGGCTGGCGGAGTGAATGGCACGTGCCAGCACTTCCTTACCCGTGCCACTCTGGCCGTGAATGAATACACTGGCCTCACTGGATGCCACCAGACGCGCCTGACCCAGCAGGTCTTCCATCAGAGGACTGCGCGTCACAATATCCTGACGCCATTCTGCGACAGTTTCTTCTTCACGGCGTCCGTGTTGCTCGCCGGTAACCCGCAAGGCACGTGTCACCTGCTCCAACAAATCCTTGCTGTCAAAGGGCTTGGTCAGATAACCAAACACCCCACGACTGGTCGCGTGTACAGCATCGGGAATGGATCCGTGGGCAGTGAGAATGATCACCGGAAGCGCCGGACTGCGTCGACGGATCATGTCAAACAACGCCATGCCATCCATGCCATCCATGCGTAAGTCCGTGATTACCAAGTGAGGTTGGAAGGTAGGGATCTGCGCGATCGCCTTCTCACCGCTTTCCACGGCAGCAACTTCGTAGCCCACGACCGACAGACGCATGGACAGCAGCCGCAGTAAGGCCGGATCATCGTCAACTACCATAACCCGATAACGACAAGCACTCATTGCCACTCCCTCCGACTATTGCGGTATTTCACGTTGCTGAATATTCTGCTCAATGGTAGTCAGCTCTTGCAACTGGCGTTCCAACTCTTCAACGCGTGTCTCGGATTCCTCCAAATTGGCGCTCATGCGGTCTATTTTATCATCGAACCAGTCGTGCTCTGCGATGACTTGCTGCAACAGCGCCGACAACGCCTTGCCACTGTCACTGGCCTGATCCATATCCATCCCTTCCAGTAATTCTAACGCGCGTCTCTGGTCACGAACAGATCCGGGGCCTTCCGCCAGCAACAGGGCCAGGCGCAGGCGGTTGCGGGGAGTGGCCGATTGCTGGAATTCACGCTCCCTGTTTGCCAGAATCTCCCGCTGCTGGACCTCGGGTAAGCCGGAGATCCAGTGCCATTCCTCCAGCCAGTATGCCGCATCGTCCACTCTCAGCGCGATCGGCACTACCCCTTCGTTGTGGTGAACGGTCACTGGCTGACAAGCGCTCAACAGAAGAATAGCTATAAATATCAGCCTAATACGCACTCTTCACCCCGGGTAATTCCATTGGCAACACCACCCTCAAACAAGCTCCCCGATCTTCACTGTCGATGACTTCTATATACCCACCGTGCGCCTGTGCATATTCCCTTGCAATAGCCAACCCCAGACCGGTACCCCGCACATGGCCGTTGTCTGAATAGGTTCCCTGGTAAAATGCGTCAAAAATACGCCGCCGCTCCGGTTCTGGAATACCAGGGCCGGCATCCGCCACTTCGACAACAGCCTGCCCGTTCTGTTGGTCAAGACGCACCCTCAGCCGCCCCTGCTCCGGAGAGAACTTGATGGCATTGGAAAGCAGATTGTCCACCAGCGTCTGCAGTTTTGCACGGTCTCCGTCCATTTGCACCGGCTGCAAAGCCACATCCAGCACCAGTTGACGGGCCAGTACGGCGACTTTGTGGTCTGCCAGCACGGACTCTATAAGATGGTTCAGGGAGATCCGCTCTACGTGCAGTTGGGAAGCGCGCGAACTGGCAATGTTGAAGTCCAATAGATTTTCAATCAGCTTCTGCAATTGAACGGTGTTGTCGCGTAAAATAGCTGCAATTTCAGATTGTTGTGCATTCAGAGGACCAACCACCCTTTCGTTCAGGAGTTCCGCGCCTTCACGAATTGCGGTCAGCGGCGTTTTCAGTTCGTGGGAAATATGGTGCAGAAAGCGGTTTTTCTCCTGTTCCACTTCCAACAAGCGGGTCCGCATCCAGTCAAGCCGTTCACCCAGCTGCTCCAGATCGCTCGGCCCCACAATCTCTGCGGGTTTGGAAAAATCACCATCTCCCAGGCGGCGGATGGCACGGTCCATTTGACGGATTGGCCTGGTTATCAACAGGGTAAAGATAGCCGCCAGTATCAGCGCGCCCGGGACCAATGCCATTGCCTGCACCACCAGGCTACGCTGGACCTCAGCGCCATTGACTTCCAGTCGGTCAACCTCCCGTTCCACCAGTTTGCGGTTATCGGTCAGTATGTTGCGGGCATCACGGGCCAGCCCGACAAATTCATCCACAGCAGCCGCTATTTCGGGCGTATCGTACGGAAAACTAATCAGCGCATCGTTGATACCGTCTTCGACTTCAATAACCTGATCCAGGCGTCGCCGCTGCTGCTGAGGAAGGTTAAGTGCAGTCAAGCGAGTTAGGGTATCCAGAAATAGCTGATGATTTTCCTGATACACCCCCAGCAGGGTTATATCACCCAGCACCTTATACTGGCGTGCATTTCGCTCCATATCGCTAATGGACTCGACCAGCACTTGACTGTTTTGGGTTGCACGCACCGTCGCAAACAGGGCACGCTGTCCCTGCACAACCAGTTGATCCACCGAGTAGGTGGCATGGACCAATGCCACTATCAGAGGCAGAATTACCAGCACGAATCCTACCAGCAACAGACGGAGTATGGATTTTGGGCGATATAAGCGCACTGAGATCAACTTTTCCGAACGGTCCGTCTATTGTGGGACAAACGATACCGTTTTTGAAATATTGGCTGCCGGCAAAAAGAAGCAGGCACCAATAACACCCGCCGCTCCGGGCACAGCTGCTGGCACGTCCGGCCTGTGAGGGTATCGAATTGGGAGCAGACTCAGGATCTGCCAGATCCTGACATTTGGCGCGCCGGGTGACACCCCGGAGACTGCGCGCCTGATCCACCGCCTCTGGAGGTATGCCGGCCACCACGGTTACAGGCGGACATCCCTCGCTGCACACGAACGCCATGAAACAAGCCTGGCAGGCTCGAAAAGGGCCGAATGCTGACAAACGATACGGCCCGTCACCAGCAGCCTGTAGCGATCTCCAGGTTGGGGATGTAATGCCCGGTTTCCTGCAACAACACGGACGGGAAGCAGTTCACAGAATACTGCCGGGCCGGGCAGTGCCTCAGCCCGATCACAACGTCATCAAAAAACAGCTTCTATCTCCTAAACGACGCTGCCAAACCCTTTATCTACCGCGCCTGCTGGCGGCTCAAGCCCGGCAAGCCGGCAACCCTGGGCGATCGGGCCTCCCGGGAACAAGCGATACAGGAACTTGTAACCCCCCTTCCCATGAAACTTCTCATCCAGCGCGTCATGAAGTTCGCGCACGCTGTATTTGTTGCAGTCGTGGCGGGCGCAGTACTCCTGCAAGGCACGCAGGCTCTCCCAGTGGTCCTCACTCAATTCCAGCCCGTCTTCACGGGCGATATCCAGAGCGGTGTTTTCATCCCAATCTTCCGGGGCATGCGGAAAGCCGGATTGTGTATCTGCTGGTACCATGAAGTATCCTCCTCGATTCTTGTTGATCTGCCGTCGATCAAACAGGCCCACTAAAAAAAGAATAGCACTGATTTCTCAATCTGCTTGCGCCGGGCCAGGCGCTGTTCAGTGTTCGTGCCGGAAATAATATTATCAGTTGGTTCATCCTCAGCAGCGAACAATATAGAACACCCGAACCCCAATCAACCAGATTAAGCAGCTGCGGGTACGAAAAAATCCGCCACAATACCCCGATGTACGCCGGATATTTACTTTACAGCCCGCTGCTACACACTGTTGTGGTGCTCTGTGCCGACAATACCGGACGCGGTCACGACTAGCGAACTTTTATGCCTGCGCAGCCCTAAAGAACTTCCAGTTCATCCCCGAACCAGTCACAGGCCATACCCACGCGCTCGGTAATACCGTGTTTCTCGTAGGGCACGGGTTCACTATGCCCCCACACCGGACCGGGCCAGGCCGGATCGCTGGTAAAACGAGCAATGTGGTGTATGTGTAACTGGGGCACCAGATTACCCAGGGCCCCGATGTTGATTTTGTCGGCATGAAAACTTTGCGTCAGATTCCGTGCCAGACATGCTGATTCCCGCCACAGCTGACACTGATCGGCTTCCGGCAGCTGGAATATCTCGGTAACCCCGCGTCTCTGCGGTACCAGAATGAACCAGGGATAACGCGCGTCATTCATCAGCAACAGCATGCTTATCGGTAACCGCCCCACCCGGATGCAATCTGCCGCCAGCCTGGTATGCAACTCAAAACCTGCTGTCATGGTATCCCTCCCTATTTTCCGGTCTGTTTTGGACTTTTTACGCCTGAGGCCTTTTGGCTTCAAGCCGTAAAGGTTATCTTAACTGGACAATGGATTACATACTCGCCGTTGACCAGGGCACTCACGCGAGTCGTGCGCTGGTTCTGGACACAAGCGGACAAGTCGCCTCACAAAGCCTGCACGCTGTAGCTCTTGCACGCCCCCGACCGGGTTGGGTCGAACAGGATGCCGGTGAGATTGCGGCCTCCGTGCAGGCTGCCATACAGGAGGCGCTGCACAGCCTGACAGCCAATCAACGGGCTGCTGTGCGTGCCTGTGGCATTAGCAGCCAACGCTCCACGGTGCTTGCCTGGCAAGGCAATGGTACGCCGGTGTCAGCAGCCATCAACTGGCAGGATAGCCGCGGTGAGCCTCAGCTCGAGACCTTGCGCAGCCGGGCTTCCGCAATCCACAAGCTATCGGGGCTGCCGCTATCGGCCCATTATGGTGCGAGCAAATTGCACTGGCTGCACCAGTTACTGGGAAACGACCCGGGCATAAAACTCGGGCCACTGGTGAGTTTCCTGCTTTATAAAATAACAGGGGCCGGGTGCTGCGCGGTGGATCACAGCAATGCACAGCGCATGCAGCTGTTTGATATCCATACCCTGAACTGGTCCCGACAACTGAGCGACTGGTTCGACGTACCGATTGATAACTTACCGGCCTGCCTGCCCGTACGGCACAATTATGGAACGCTGGCACACTATGGCATTCCCATTGCCGCTGTGTGCGGCGACCAGAACGCGGCCTGGTTCGCATCAGGCGAACCCGATGCCGGCACCGCCCGCGTTAACCTGGGTAGTGGCGCCTTTATCCTTGCCGGACAGCCAAGGAACAGCGCAGTGCCGAATTTACTGTCCAGCATTGCCGACAGTGATCAACACCGCTGCCAGTACCTTGTGGAAGGCACCGTCAACGGTGCCGGCAATGCATTGCAGTGGTTAATTGCGCAAACGTCAGCGCAAAATATTCAGTCCCGACTTGGCGTGTGGCTTGAACAGATTGCCAAACCACCACTTTTCCTGAATACGGTGGGGGGGCTTGGCTCACCCTGGTGGAAACAGGGACTGGCGCCAAAATTTGTTCAGGATCTCCATCAATACAGCGACGCCGAAAAAGCGGTGGCTGTGGCAGAAAGCATCTTGTTCCTGGTGAAATACAATCTCGAGCAGATACGAAAACAACAGGCGATCCTGCGTTTGACTGTCAGTGGCGGCCTGTCACGGATAAAGCCTTTATGCCAGAAACTGGCCAATCTGAGCGGCCTTCCTGTAGAACGCGCCGAAGACGCCGAAGCCAGCGCGCGGGGTATCGCCTGGCTGGCCGCCGGTCGGCCGGAGAACTGGCGCCAGACAGGAAAAACACAACTTTTTGAACCCCTGTCCGATACAGGTTTGACAACACGTTACTCACAGTTCATTGAAAAACTCCGGGAATACATTGAGACCAGCGACAATGAATGAAGAACACATACCCCGCCTGGTTGCCCACCGCGGTTATACGCACGCTTATCCGGAGAATACCTGGCTGGGTCTGGAAGCTGCTCTGAAAGCCGGCGCCTGCTGGATCGAATTTGATCTGCAGATGTGTGCCGACGGGCGGTTCGTACTGCTGCACGATACTGACTTCAAGCGCACCGCCGATACACCAGTATGCGTATTCGACATTAATACCGAACAGTTAATGGACATCAGCGTCCATGAACCCGCTCGTCTTGGAGACCGCTACGCGCCGCTGCCGGTTTCCGATCTCGACACCGTCCTGCTGAAGCTGTCCGCTTTTCCGAAGGCACGCGCCATGGTCGAAATCAAGCAGGAAAGCCTCGATCAATGGGGCCTGGAAAGGGTCATGGATGCCTTACTGGAAAAACTGAACCCGTGTCACAGCCAGTGCGTTCTGATTTCTTACAGCCACCAGGCGTTGAGCTATGCCAGACAAAGGGACTCGATAGACATCGGCTGGGTACTGGACGCTTATGATCAGGAGCTTTTCAACCGTGCGAATCAGTTAAACCCTCAATTCCTGATTTGCAACGAACGCAAAATCCCGCAACAGCAAACACCCTGGCCAGGCACATGGCAGTGGATGCTGTACGACATCAGCGACCCTGCGCTTGCCCTGCAGTGGGCTGCGCGCGGCATTGAGCTGATTGAAACCCGCGCTATCGGTAGCATGCTGCAAGATCCTGCACTTGCCAGAAAAGCGTGTCCGCATGCGATATGATCTGGTTATCATCGGAGCGGGCATTCATGGCGCTGCCGTTGCACAGGCTGCCGCTGCCGCCGGTTATCGCACCCTGGTGCTGGAACAGTATGACCAGGCGGCGACAGCCACATCGAGCAAATCGTCAAAACTGGTCCATGGCGGCTTACGCTACCTCGAAAGCGGCCAGATCAGCCTGGTTCGCGAATGCCTGCGGGAACGCAGACGACTGTTAAAAAATGCGCCCCACCTGGTCCACCTGACACCTTTTCATATCCCCGTTTACAAGGATACACAGCGTCGCCCCTGGAAAATCCGCCTGGGCCTGAGCCTTTATACCCTGCTGGGCGGCAAAGCTTTTAGACAGGTAGCAAAGTCCGGGTGGCACCAACTCGACGGCCTGCGCACCAACAGTCTGAATACCGTGTTGCGTTACTACGACGGCCAGACCGACGATGTCAAACTCACTCTCGCTGTGCTGTCATCCGCCCAGTCACTCGGCGCCGAGGTTCAGTTTGAATGCACCTTCCAGCGCGCAGCATGCAGCCACCAGCGGTGCTGTGTTTTTTACCGTGAACAGGGTGTCGACAAGGAAATCCGCGCCCGCGCGCTGGTCAATGCCGGCGGCCCTTGGGTCAACTCGATTTTAAAGCGTGTCGAACCGGCTCCCGAAACGCTGGCAATTGACCTGGTGCAGGGAACCCATCTGGTCATTCCGGGCACACTGCAGCAGGGCATGTACTATCTGGAGGCGCCGCAGGACCAGCGCGCGGTTTTTGTCATGCCGTGGCAAGACAATATTCTGCTGGGTACCACAGAATCCCTATTCAGCGGCGATCCGTCCGCTGTACAGCCACGGGAAGAAGACATCCGTTACCTGCTGGCCGTCTACAACCACTACTTTGAAAACACGCTTGACCGCCCACAGGTCATGGCAGCATTTGCAGGTCTGCGTGTTTTACCCAAAAGCGAAGACGCGGCCTTTAACCGTTCCCGCGATACGCTGCTGCATATCGATGAAGCAAAATGTCCTCGGGTATTGAGCATCTACGGCGGCAAGCTGACCTCACACCGTGCCACGGCTGAACAGGTCATCCGCAGACTGAGGCCGCTGTTGCCGGAACGCAAGAAGCTGGCAGATACCCGCACCCTGTCTTTACCCGCCACCAGCTAGTGTACTGCCTCATTCGCTTACTCATGCGCGTAAGTGACTACAAAGAGCACAAAAAGTTGGCTCTTCCCCTGATCTAGTGGGTCATTCGGGCCTTGTAGAGCCTAACCGCGTGCCCCAGGGCACCCTCTCTTGTTCCACAATTCACCTTGAAGGACGCTAAGGACGCGAAGTAAAAAACTTGTTTTCTGATATAGAGGGTAATGTAGCTTAACACGCAGTTTTGAATAGAAATCCTCAATACTTCAATCGTTGTTTCCTTCGCGGCCTTAGCGTCCTTCGCGGTTAATTCTCTTGTGTAGTGGGCATTTACCCACTTGATCCAGTGAAGACCCAAAAAGTTAAGCGGTCGAGAGGTACAGCGCCAGCCTATTCCTCTATCAGCGGCAGCGTTTCGCCTTCGCCTGTGGGCGGTTTCAAGCCGAGCTGCGCGTAGGCATTGCGCGTCGCCATGCGGCCACGCGGCGTGCGAATGATAAAACCCTGCTGAATCAGGTAGGGCTCCAGGACATCTTCAATGGTGCCCTTTTCCTCGCCAATCGCGGCAGCCAGGTTATCCACGCCCACCGGCCCGCCGTCAAATTTCTCGATGATGGTGCGTAACAGGCGTCGATCCTGACTATCAAAACCACGCTCGTCGACATCCAGCATCTGCATACCAGCTTCGACGACCCCGGCGGTAACCACACCCTGCGCTTTTACTTCTGCGTAATCACGTACCCGGCGCAACAGGCGATTGGCGATACGCGGCGTCCCCCGTGAACGTTTCGCCAGCGCCAGGGCTCCCGCGTCTTCCATTTCTATGCCCAGAATACCCGCTGAACGTTTTAGAATGTAGGCCAGGTCTTTGCTGTTATAGAACTCGAGGCGCTGCACAATACCAAAGCGGTCGCGCAGCGGTGAGGTCAGCAGGCCGGCCCGGGTGGTTGCCCCGACCAGGGTAAAGGGTGGAAGGTCCAGTTTGATTGAACGCGCCGCCGGCCCCTCGCCAATCACGATATCGAGCTGATAATCCTCCATGGCCGGGTAAAGGATTTCCTCGACAACCGGGCTCAGGCGGTGAATTTCATCGACAAACAATACGTCGTGAGGTTCCAGGTTGGTCAACAATGCAGCCAGGTCACCCTGTTTCTCCAGTACCGGTCCGGCACTATGACGCAGGTTGGCACCCATCTCGTTGGCAATGATATGTGCCAGCGTGGTTTTGCCCAGCCCGGGCGGACCGAAGATCAGCACATGATCGAGCGCATCTTTGCGGCGCCGCGCCGCTTCAATGAAGACCTCCATCTGTTCGGTAACCTGCGGCTGGCCGACATAGTCGGCCAGTTTGCTGGGTCGGATAGCCCGATCCAGCGCTTCGTCCTCAGGCGAAGCGCCGGCGGTCACAATTCGGTCGGGCTCTATCATGAGTCTCAGCATACAGGCTGCGGAACAAGCGGTACAGAGCCTGGTGTTCCTGGAAATTTTCACTATTTACCAAGCCACACATTAGAATGCCGGCGGATCCACCAAATTGTTCTTAACCCCAAAATCCTGTAGCTTAGGCTGCTCTCACGCTATCCCGATAGCACCACTAAGTACGCAGCCCCGAACAAGGAGTCGTCATGAAAGCAAGAGCCGCGGTCGCCTGGCAGGCCAGACAAGCTCTTTCAATTGAAGAGATCGATGTCGAAGGTCCGAAAGAAGGTGAAATCCTGCTGAAAGTGATCGCTTCCGGCGTCTGCCACACTGATGCATTTACCCTGTCGGGTGAAGACCCGGAAGCTGCATTTCCCTGCGTACTCGGCCACGAAGGCGGCTGCGAAGTGGTGGAATGCGGCCCCGGCGTCAAAACCCTGAAACCGGGTGACCACGTCATTCCACTGTACATTCCGGAATGCGGGCATTGTGAATACTGCCAGTCGACGAAGACAAACCTGTGCCAGTCCATTGCCTCCACGGTGTGGACCGGTTACATGCCGGACGGTACACGGCGCTTTTCCCACAACGGCGAAGCCATCTATCACTATATGGGTTGCTCGACGTTTTCTGAATATACCGTGGTACCGGAAATTGCACTGGCGAAAATCAACCCTGCCGCCCCACTGGACAAGGTCTGCCTGCTGGGCTGTGGTGTCACTACCGGCATAGGTGCAGTGCTGAACACCGCCAAGGTGGAAGCCGGTGCGACGGTTGCCGTTTTCGGCCTCGGCGGCATCGGCCTGTCGGTGATACAAGGCGCTGTGATGGCTAAAGCCGAACGCATCATTGCGGTTGACATCAACCCCGACAAATTTGAAATCGCCAGGGCTTTAGGCGCTACCGATTTTATCAATCCGTCGGATATCGATACTACAGTCACCGAGGCTGTTGCGGAAATGACCCATGGCGGCGTGGACTACTCGTTTGAATGTATTGGCAACGTTGAAGTCATGCGCGAGGCACTGGAATGCTGCCACATGGGCTGGGGCATCTCCACCATTATCGGTGTTGCCGGGGCCGGCAAGCAAATCTGTACCCGTCCATTCCAGCTGGTTACCGGCCGCACCTGGAAAGGCACGGCATTCGGTGGCGTTAAAGGGCGTAGCGAACTACCCGGCTATGTCGATAACTACATGAACGGCAAAATTGAACTGGACAGCATGGTCACCCACACAATGCCGCTGGAAGAAATCAACACCGCCTTTGATTTGATGCATGAAGGCAAGAGCATCCGTTCAGTAATCATTTTCTAGGGACTAGAAGCGTGGAACAGATCGAGAGCGTCAAGGAGTTCGGCGGTTATCTGAACCGCTATCAGCACGATTCGCAGAGCTGCAACTGCCGCATGACTTTTTCTGTCTATCTTCCCCCCCGGGCAGAGACGGAAAAAGTACCTGCAGTGTACTGGCTCTCCGGCCTCACCTGCACTGACGATAATTTTCGCGTCAAAGCCGGCGCCCAGCGATACGCATCCGAACTGGGGCTGACACTGATCATACCTGATACCAGTCCGCGCGGTGAGAACGTAGCCGATGCCGCAGAGCGCTACGAGCTTGGCCAGGGTGCAGGTTTTTATGTCAATGCCACCCGCCAGCCCTGGTCAAGGCATTACCATATGTACGATTACGTGACGCGGGAGCTGCCGGCACTGATTGAAGCCAACTTTGCTGTCATCCCGGGCCTGAAGTCCGTTTCCGGCCATTCCATGGGTGGCCACGGCGCGCTGCTGTGTGCGCTCAGGAACGCGGGTGGCTATCGCTCCGTATCTGCCTTTGCACCCATCTGTAACCCGACTCGATGCGGTTGGGGCGAAACCTGTTTCAGCGCTTATCTGGGTGATGACCGGGAAACATGGAAGACCTACGATGCCACCTGCCTGATCGAGGCAGGCGCCCAACGCGTACCGTTACTGATCGATCAGGGAAGCGCGGATGAATTCCTCGCTGAACAGCTCTACCCGAAGAACCTGCAAGCCGCCTGTACAGCGCGGAATTTTCCGCTCACGTTGCGCCTGCAGGAGGGTTACGATCATAGTTATCATTTCATTTCCACCTTCATCGGTGAACACCTTGCCTGGCATGCCGGTGCTCTCAACGACTGATGCCACCAGCTCAACACAAATTTTTTCTACTGCACAGTCGCCTGTAATGCCACTCTTATAATGTCTTCAGTCGTCAGGTCTTCGCTGTCGACCGCCCGAACCATGCGACTGGCATCCTGTGGCTTGTAGCCCAGCGCGGTCAGCGCACTGACGGCCTCTTCGACCGGGTTGGCAACGTCAGCTCTGGCCGATGGAACAGATCCCGGACCGAATGCTAGCGAGCTATCCCAATCCGCCAGACGATCACGCATTTCAATGACCAGGCGTTCTGCGGTTTTCTTTCCGACACCCGGCAGTTTGATCAGCGATGCGGTATCGCCGGCCTGCACGCAAGCGGCGAAGTGACCAGCCTCGATACCCGACAGAATGGTCAACGCAAGTTTTGCACCCACACCATTCACTTTGATCAGGGTACGGAACAGCCTGCGATCAGACTGTTTACTGAACCCATACAGGGTGTGCGCATCCTCGCGCACAGCAAGGTGGGTAAACAGGGTGACAGGCTCGCCAACAGCAGGCAGGTCATAGAATGTCGTCATCGGCGCCTCAACTTCATAACCGACACCCTGCACTTCGACCAACAGGCCTGGTGGCTGCTTTTCACGCAATACACCCCGTAAAAAACCGATCACCTCAGCCTGCCTCCACGTAATCGTTGAGCCGCCGGGACCCTGCTCAGGGCCTTTTGCTGGAAGCTGTGACACAAAGCGACAGCCAGTGCATCGGCTGCATCGGCCTGCGGCGTATCGCTGAGATTCAGCAGAACCCGCACCATATGTTGTACCTGTTGCTTGTCTGCACCACCTTTACCAACCACCGATTGCTTGATTTCACGCGGTGCGTACTCGGCAACCGGCAGTGCCTGCATAACCGCAGCGCAGATGGCAGCACCCCGTGCCTGACCGAGTTTCAACGCAGAACCGGCATTACGCTGCATGAAGACAGTCTCGATGGCGAACTGCTTCGGCCTGAATTCGGCCATGAGCTCGCTCAGTTCGCGGAAGATCAAGCCCAACTTATCGGCAAGACTGTCACCGGTGACTTGAAGACAGCCGCTGGCAACATAGAGTGAACGATTGCCTTCACAGTCGATCACGCCATAGCCCGTCATTCGGGACCCTGGGTCAATACCAAGAATTCGCATCATCTATCCCGGCTGGACAAGAAAAGTTACTAACTAAGTATGGAAGTCAGCTGGATTGTTCACAGCTCTGCCAGTATTTCCGCGGAAATATCCGCGTTGGAATAAACATTCTGCACGTCGTCCAGATCCTCCAGACGATCGAGCAGGCGAATCATTTTTTCCGCGTCGCTTTTGTCGAGCGGTGTGGTATTTTCGGCACGCATGGTCACTTCGGCTTCATCCGTCTCAAAGCCCGCACTCAGCATGGCTTCACTGACGTTCGCGAAATCATCCGGCTCGGTCAGCACATCGACAGAGCCGTCGTCGTTGCTCACAACATCCTGCGCACCGGCTTCCAACGCTGCTTCCATAATCGCGTCTTCATCACTCCCCGCCGGATAGCAGAGTATGCCGGTCTGGGTGAACTGAAATGCCACCGAGCCGCTGGTGCCCAGATTGCCGCCGGCCTTGGTAAAGGCGTGACGCACCTCGGATACGGTTCGATTGCGGTTATCGGTCATGCAATCGACCATAACGGCGACACCACCCGGCCCATATCCCTCGTAGCGGATTTCGTCGAAATTCTCGCCATCCTGGGCCCCTGAGCCGCGTTTGATGGCACGTTCCATGGTGTCCTTGGTCATGTTGGCGGCAAGCGCCTTGTCCACCGCCAGGCGCAGTCGGGGATTAGCGGCAGGATCAGGGTCACCGGCACGCGCTGCGACGGTGATCTCACGGATCAGCTTGGTGAATACCTTACCCCGTTTGGCGTCCTGGGCCTTTTTACGATGCTGAATATTGGCCCATTTACTGTGTCCTGCCATTGCCGCCTCTCTAACAGTTCAAATTGCACTGATTTTAACATCGACAGGCAGGCGCGTCAGCGACTCTGCGAAACAGGGTCTGGGCCGAATGGCACCGACTTAAGCCAATGCCATTTAGATAGCCACGGAAAACACAGAAGGCACGGAAAATTTTTTGTGTATTTCCGTGCCTTCCGTGGCTGAATTCAACGCTGCTGGATCGGGGCAAGGCAACTGGGTGCTTAACTAAGTGCCATTGGGGTCTGCGTCCGATCAGGGTGAAACGTCGAGCATTCGCTCCAGCGCCGTCCTGGCCAGCCCGGCTTCCTTTTCAGGCACCTTGACCTGGTTAACCGGTTTGCCGTCGAGCAGATTTTCCAGCGTCCACAACAGGTGCTGAGGGTCGATCCGGAACATGGTGGAACACATGCACACGCTCGGCGACATGAAGTGAACGGACTTGCCCTGCGACTCGCACTCCTGGTGCAAACGATTTACCAGGTTCAATTCGGTTCCCACCAGCCAGCGGCTGCCCGCTTCAGAATCGCGAATGGTCTTGATGATGTATTCGGTTGAGCCGACGTAATCGGATTTCTGACATACTTCGAAACTGCTCTCCGGGTGGGAAATAACTTTGGCGCCGGGAAATTTTTCCCTGAAACGATCAATATGCTCCGGTTGAAACACCTGGTGCACAGAACAAAATCCTTTCCAGAGGATCATCTTTGCCTTGCGGATTGCATCTTCGCTCAAGCCACCCATCGGCTGATCATAGTCCCACACCACCATTTCATCGAGCGGAATACCCATCTTGTAAGCGGTATTGCGGCCCAGATGCTGGTCGGGAAAAAACAGCACCTTGTCGCGCTGTTCAAACGACCATTCCAGGACATTCTGCGCATTGGTCGAGGTGCAGACGATGCCGCCGTGATCACCACAGAATGCCTTGAGATCGGCTGCAGAATTGATATAGGTAACCGGCGTTACCCCCTCATCGGGATCCAGAACCCGGCTCAGCTCCTGCCAGGCGTGCTCCACCTTGGCCAGGTTTGCCATGTCGGCCATGGAACAGCCGGCAGCCATATCCGGCAGAATAGAGACCTGATCAGAGCGTGACAGGATGTCGGCGACTTCGGCCATAAAGTGCACACCGCAGAACACGATGTACCCGGCTTTCGAATTGGCCGATTCACGCGACAGCTTCAACGAATCACCGGAAAAGTCGGCGTGGCGGAATATCTCGTCACGCTGGTAGTGATGACCGAGAATAACCAGACGATCACCCAACGCTCGCTTTGCCGCGACGATACGTGCCTCGCATTCCTCATCGGTCAGCATAGTGTACGGCGTTACATCGAGGGCGGTAGCCTGCATGAGCGCATACTCCTTCGCAATCTGCTTATAGTGTAAGCGGTTCAAGCGCTAACGTAGCGTTCGATAGCCGTCCGGTTGGTGTGGGAACTGACCCGCTCGGCTGCCTGTTGTGCCGGCAACCACTCGGCCCGCAGGTGTTCCAGCCTGCTCAATTGTATGGGGGCGATTTCCGTAAGTTCAACCCGGAACACGTGTTCGGTATTCCAGCCGACACCAGGGGCATAGCGCGAACGCCAGGCCGGCAGGATTTCAAACCTGTTGCTGTAGCCACAATCCAGCAACTGATCCTGCACCAGCAGCCCGGTTTCTTCCCTGACCTCGCGGATAGCAGCCTCTCCCGGCGATTCATGCCAGGCCAGGCTCCCCGTCACCGACTGCCAGAAACCCGCTGGCTGCCGACGTTCCAGCAGTAACACCTCACCGCTGACGGTATAGATGACAACCAGCACCGATTCCGGGCATTTGTACTGAGTTGGAGCCATTCAATTCAAACGCTATGGGCAGCTAGGAGCCTGTCCGAGAATAGGCTGATCTACTCGGCAACTGCTCCTGCGTCGCCTAAAGCGCCTACTTTTGGTGCCTAACTCCTGCATCCCTGCAGTCGTGCGGACAAGCCTGGTTGGCCAGATTTCCCGATCATTTTCCTTGAATAGGCCCACTATTCGCCTCAAATGATCAAGAAATCTGACTCAACCAGTCTTGCCCTCGCTACGATCGCTATTCTCGGACAGGCTCCTAGGGCACGAAGTGTCGACATACCAGGCCTCCACAAGTCAGCCGACATAGCCTTCCGGTACCGTCGGCCGCATGGACGCGGCCGTCGAGCGTACAGGGATGTATTCACAGCGTGTACCGGAAGGCTATGTCGGCTGACTTGTGGAGGCACTCAGGATGCTGATTTCTCCGGCACCTTGCGCAAACGGATGTTCAGCTCGCGTAACTGGGTGTCTGCCACGGCGGATGGTGCGTCTGTCAAGGGACAGCTCGCGGTCTGGGTCTTGGGGAATGCCATGACTTCGCGAATCGACTGTGCACCCGCCATCAGCATCACCAGACGGTCAAGACCAAACGCCAGCCCGCCGTGAGGGGGGCAACCGTATTTGAGCGCCTTCACCAGGAAACCGAATTTGTCTTCAGCCTCTTCGTCACTGATACCCAGCAACTCGAACACTCGCATCTGCACCTGACTGCGGAAAATACGCATTGAACCGCCACCCAGCTCGGTACCGTTCAACACCATATCGTAGGCTCTTGAATGGCAGGCGCCCGGATCGGATTCCAGCAACCCCAGGTGTTCCTCCTTCGGCGCTGTGAAGGGATGGTGCAGGGAGATCCAGCGCTCCTCGTTTTCGTCCCATTCGAACATCGGGAAATCCACCACCCACAGCGGCTTCCATTCGCCTTCCATCAGGCCGCGGTCTTCACCCAGCTTGACGCGCAAAGCACCGAGGGCTTCGTTAACAATGTGCGCCTTGTCGGCACCGAAGAACACCAGGTCACCGTCTTCGGCGGCCGTGCGTCGCATAATTTCTTCGATGACGTCGTCGGGCAAAAACTTCAGAATCGGCGACTGCAAGCCATCGCGGCCCTTGGCAACGTCATTGACCTTGACATAAGCCAGGCCTTTGGCGCCATAGATAGCGACAAATTTGGTGTAGTCGTCAATTTCCTTGCGCGTCAATTCGCCACCCCCGGGCAGGCGCAAGGCCGCCACACGCCCATTCGGGTCCAGCGCCGGGCCTGCAAATACTTTGAAATCCACGCCCTGCATCAGGTCACCGACGTCAACCAGCTCCAGTTTGACACGCAGGTCGGGCCGATCCGAACCGAATCGCTGGATGGCCTCCTGGTGAGTCATGCGCGGGAAAGGATCGTCCAGCCTGACGCCCAGCACCTTGTCGAACAGACCCCGGATCATGGTTTCCGTCATTTCCATGATCTGACCTTCATTCATGAAGGCAGTCTCGATATCGACCTGGGTAAATTCGGGCTGACGGTCGGCGCGCAGATCTTCGTCGCGAAAACAGCGCACAATCTGGTAATAGCGATCCATACCGGACATCATCAACAGTTGCTTGAACAGCTGTGGCGACTGCGGCAACGCAAAAAATTCGCCGGGATGGGTGCGGCTGGGCACCAGGTAGTCTCGCGCACCTTCGGGTGTGGCACGCGTCAGCATTGGTGTTTCGATATCGAGGAAGCCGTTATCGTTCAGGAAATGACGCAACTCACGGGTAATCTGCGCACGCAGGCGGAGATGATTGAGCATTTCCGGTCGGCGCAGGTCGATGTAGCGGTAACGCAAGCGGTGTTCTTCGGAAACCGTGTCATCATCAAGATGAAAGGGCGGTGTCTCAGCGCTGTTGAGGATTTCCATCTGCTTGCCAAGCACTTCGACTTCACCGGTGGAAAGCTCCGGATTCTCGGTACCTTGCGGGCGACGACGTACACGGCCTTTGACCTGTAACACGAATTCACTGCGGACGCGTTCCGCGGTGGCGAATGTTTCCGCAGTATCCGGATCGATAACCACCTGCACCCTGCCTTCGCGGTCGCGCAGGTCGATGAAAATGACACCACCGTGGTCGCGGCGACGGTGCGCCCAGCCAACCAGGGTGATTTCCTGATCCAGGTGGCTTGTATTCAGTTCTCCGCAATAATGTGTACGCATGGACAATTCTTAACTCTGGGTTGGGTCGCTCCCTGACACAGTCGGGAGGACGAAGGGGTTAACCGGTCTTTTTTGTTTTCCCTGACGAAGAATTTGAGCCGGCACCAGTCTTTTTACCGGCTTTGGGCTTGGCATCCCCGGCTTTGGAAGCGGAATCCGGCTTGGCGACATTTTTCTTTTTGCCGCTTTTGAAGTCGGTTTCATACCAGCCACCACCTTTCAGGCGGAAACCGGCCGCAGACACCAGCTTCTGCAAGGCGGGTCTTCCGCAGGCGGGACAATCCGTCAGCGGTGGATCGCTGATCTTCTGCAGTTTGTCCATTTCGTAGCCGCATCCGCCACAACGGTATTCGTAAATCGGCATGTTTCAAACCCCGATTGGCAAAGCGCGCGATTATAGCAGCCTAACCCTGAATTGCCGACGTTTTGGCCATTTCGGGTACAATCCGACACATGCACGTACGCCACACCGAACTGCCCGAGTCACGCGGCTCCGATATTAAAACCCTGAAATCCCTGGCGCCTTTCCTCTGGGAATACCGCGAGAGAGTCGTGCTGGCGCTGGCTTTCCTGGTTCTGGCCAAGATTGCCAATGTCGGTATCCCACTGGTGCTTAAAGATATTGTCGATGCATTGGACAAGGACGATGTGCAACTGGTGTTACCGCTGGCATTGGTGCTCGGCTATGGTGCACTACGCCTGGCCGGCTCACTGTTCAACGAGCTGCGCGACTCGGTATTTGCGCGGGTAAGGCACGGTGCGATGCGCAAGGTGTCGACCCGCGTACTCGATCACCTGCACCGGCTGTCGCTACGCTACCACCTGGAGCGTAAAACCGGCGGCATCTCCCGCGACATCGAACGGGGCACCCGCAGCGTCAGTTCACTGCTCAATTACATGGTATTCAGCATCCTCCCGGTTATTGTCGAAGTGACACTGATCGCCGGCATTCTACTGAAGAAATACAGTGTGTGGTTTGCGGTTATCACCTTTGGCTCGGTGATCGTCTATATCTACATCACCTTTAAAATCACCGAATGGCGCATGAAATACCGTGTTCGCATGAATGTCACGGATTCCAAAGCCAACACTCAGGCTATCGACAGCCTGCTCAATTACGAAACAGTGAAATACTTCGGCAACGAAAACTACGAACTGGAGCGCTACAACGAAACACTGGAAGAGTGGGAGGATGCAGCGGTCAAGAGCCAGACCTCGCTGTCTGCACTCAATGTCGGCCAGGCTGCGGTTATCGCTATGGGTGTCACCTCGCTTATGATTCTGGCCACCAGCGGTGTGGTCGCAGGCGATCTGACCCTGGGTGATCTGGTTCTGATCAATGCCTTTCTGTTACAGCTTTTTATTCCACTCAATTTCCTCGGCATCGTCTACAGTCAGCTCAAACATTCCATCGCCGATATGCAGTTGATGTTCGATGTGCTGGAACGTTCAGCGGAGATTGAAAACCGGCCGGATGCCATACAACTGGACATCGGTGATGGCGAAGTTCGTTTCGATCGCATCAGTTTTGCCTATGACCCGGAGCGCCCCATCCTGCACGACATCAGCTTCGTGATCCCGGCCGGACACAAGGTCGCGGTGGTGGGCCCGAGTGGTGCCGGCAAATCCACGCTGGCGCGCCTGTTGTTTCGTTTCTACGACGTCGAATCCGGCTGTATTCTGATCAATGGACAGGATGTACGCGCCGTCACCCAACACAGTCTACGCGCCGCTATTGGCATTGTTCCTCAGGATACCGTGCTGTTTAACGACACCCTCTACCACAACATCGCTTACGCGCGTCCCGGCTGCAGTCAGGAATCTATTGAGCGCGCCGCGAAAGCCGCCAACATCCACGATTTCATCAGCAGCCTGCCCAAAGCTTACGACACGGTTGTTGGCGAGCGCGGACTGAAGCTGTCCGGCGGGGAAAAACAACGCGTTGCGATTGCACGCGCCATACTCAAAAATCCGAAAATACTGGTGTTTGACGAGGCCACCTCCAGCCTGGACAGTCATTCCGAACAGGCGATACTGGAAAGTCTGAGGACTGCCGCTGAAAACCACACCACCCTGGTCATTGCCCACCGCCTGTCAACCATCATCGATGCCGATCAGATCATGGTGATGAAAGAAGGACGTATCGTCGAACAGGGCAGCCACCAGCAACTGCTTGGACAGCGGGGAGTCTATGCCGATCTCTGGGAACTTCAACAGCAGGAAGAACGAGATCAAGCCGCTGTTTAATCGCCGTCCGAACGCCGGGAACGCAGCTGCTGGGTTTCCTTGGACATGATATGGCGAACCAGAAGCTCGCGATCGGCTTCACGCAGGTGTTCGTAGACCACCGAAATCAGCCAGGGGAATTTGAGATTCCCGTCGCCCGCGCGTTCGCACTGGATAACCCGGCTTATTGTCAGAAGCCCAACCAGTGACGGGAATAGCACCATACGCAGTTCCAGCAGGCTGTCGACCTTGATTTCGTGCTGGACCCGGAATGCGATACCACCGGCACTCAGATTCACCTCGCGCGTCGGCTGTTCATGAAGATTGATTTCCTCGCTCACGAACAACTGGGCAATCATGTTCAGTTTCTGGTCAATCGCCTGCAGGCAACGGGCGAGTTCCGGGGACTGATTCTGGACCTTGTGCATTACATGGGTCATGTGTCTGGAGGTCGCGGTGAAACTGGAAGCCGCCGTAAACCGGTCTACCATGCGCGACTGGATTTTCTCCCGCAAGCGCTCGGCCTCGTCCTGGCTTATCAGCCGGTAATCGAGAGCAACTTCATCGTCGATGCGGAAGTATTCTCTGCGTTCTTCACTCATAATAATCTCTGAACTTGTTTTTAACCGTCAATAAAATACCCGCCGCCGGCGCGCCGCCTTTCGGCGCGATATCACCGCCAGACGGCCGCTGCTGCGACGCCGGCTTAATTGCCAGCTTAATAGTGTAACCAGCTCGCTGCACTAGTGCCCCCCGGCTTTAATACCCAGACTCGGTTTTGCTGTCGGCTTGGCTTTTGCTGTCGGCTTGGCTTTTGCCACCGCCGGCTTCGACCTGGTTTTTCGTTGCACGGTCCGGCTGGGCAAGTCACCGGCTTTGCCTGTGAGCGGCTTTTTCCCACTGACGCCACCATCACCGGATGGTTTGTCCTCGCCCTGCTGCAGGATGATTTCAACACGACGGTTACGGGCGCGGTTAGCGGGCGTGTCATTTTTCGTCATGGGTTTAGTATCGGCAAAACCCTGCACCAGAAAACGATCCGATGGAATCTTGGTCGCCAGCATCATTTCATGCGCAACAGAAAC
>Ga0209456_10000470_pt1 | contig 21762 bp, 18 predicted proteins | sample COG_11_FD_184755 | JGI IMG/M metagenome (GOLD analysis project Ga0209456, IMG submission 184755) | Pelagic marine sediment microbial communities from the LTER site Helgoland, North Sea, for post-phytoplankton bloom and carbon turnover... | ecosystem: Environmental > Aquatic > Marine > Neritic...
CAACATCGCGCCGACCCAATATATCGCGGCCATTCGTGACGACAGCAACAACGAGCGCGAGATGGTCATGTTGCGTTGGGGCCTCGTGCCATCCTGGGCAAAGGATCCGTCCATAGGCAATCGCATGATCAATGCGCGCGCCGAAACCGTCGCCGAAAAGCCCTCATTTCGCGCGGCTTTCCGGCACCGACGTTGCATCGCCCTGGCCGACGGGTTCTACGAATGGCGCAAACAGAACGATACGAAGACGCCTTATTTCATTTCACTCGCCAGCGGGGAGCCGTTTGCTCTCGCAGGCCTTTGGGAGAACTGGAATGATAAACAGAGCGGCGCGTCGCTGCAGACGACGACGCTGATTACGACTGAGGCGAATGAATTCATGCGGCCACTGCATCACAGGATGCCGGTTATTCTGCAGCCGGAAACAGCCGACGAATGGTTGGCCGGATCTGTAGAGCTTTTGGCACACGCGGCAGACCGGACGCCAGAGCTGCAGGCATGGCCCGTTGACCGGAGAGTGAATAATGCCCGCAACGAGGGCGAGGAACTAATCGACGTTGCTGGTGATATCGTCCGCTGACACGGTGGGCCTGATCGAGACCAGGAGGGTGCCAGGTCCCCCGTGCACCCCGAGTGCAGTTCCCAATCCATTGAGCGTGAGCTTTTCGATGGCCGGCAGTCGCGAGCGAATCTGTCGCGCCAGTTCCTCGGCCTCCGACTCGCAAACAGCGTGCCCGACTCCGACTTCGATCGTTTGATTTTTCGGTGCCCGGCGCGCAACGAAGCTGGCGAATCGATTGATACGGTTATGCGTACCCAAAAGGAAGCCAGCCAGTGAGATACGACCATCGGCCGTTATGGTAATTATTGGCATTACACGAAAAAGACCAGCGACGGTCTTTACCCATTGCAGCAGGCGCCCACCCCGAACGGCGTACCGCAGATCACGGAGCAGCGCATACGTTCTCGTCTGCGGTACGAGCTCTCTGACCAGTTCGATTGTCGTGTCGATGTCAGTACCCCTGTTGGCACACTCTGCGGCGAGCACCACCAATTGGCCCTGGCCCATCGAGGCGTTCAGCGAGTCAATGACATGAATGCGACCCGGTGCGCTGGTTCTGGAAGCCGCCAGACGGGCGGCTTCAAAAGTGCCGCTGGCGGCGCTCGTCAGGTTGATCGACAGGACGTCTTCGAAATGGCTGGCGAGAAACTGAAACTGTCGGCGAAAATCACCGGGGGCAGGTTGTGATGTCGTCGGATGATGACTATTGGACTCCAGCTCTGCGTAAAACTCATCGATCGAGATGCTGACTTTGTCAAGATAGCCCCGGTCACCGAATTGAATCCGGCAAGGGACCATGTGGATGTCGAGACGTTCCATGTCGTCATCGGCGATATCGGCAGCCGAGTCCGTAATCACGGCGAAGCGACGCGTAGTGTCGTGCACACTATGCTGCTGCCGGTGTATGTCGTCCGCTTTCTCCGCGCTGAGGTCGCCGAACTGTCGGGCGATATCAAAAACCGCGTCAGGGTCATCGACGTGGATGTGGATTTTCGCCTTACGTTTTGTACCAGCCAGCACAACCGAGTCGCCGACGTCGGCAAGCGCCTCGCGCAGTTTGCGGCGGTTGATGTCAGCCGCCGTTACGATGCACTCTGTGCAGAACCGAAATCGTGACTCGTTATCGGCTTCCGCAAAGTCGACGGGGGGTTCGATGTCATATTGCAGCGCGGTATTCGGCATCGGAACGACCTTGCCGTTGCTGAGAAAGTCCGACATGCCGGCGACGAGTTCCGCAAATCCTTTCGCGCCCGCATCGACGACGCCGGCTTTGCGCAAAACCTCGAGCTGATTGGGCGTGTTCGCAAGTGCCTCTTCAACGCGTTGCGTCGCGTTTTCGATGGCAACCGAAAAATCCGCTTCACGAACCTCCGAAACCTGGTGGGCGATGCTATCGGAAAATGCGGCGATCACCGAGAGAATGGTGCCTTCGCGCGGCTGCGAAAGGGCATCGTGCGCATACTCGCTGCCTGTACGGACGGCCTTGCCGAACGTATAGGTCGTAAAACGGGTGATCTCGCCGGCTGAATCGCTCATGCCCTGGAAAAACTGCGCGACGATCGCCCCGGAGTTACCGCGTGCCCCGTCGAGCAGTGCATCGGCAACCGCGGCGAGCATCGTGCCGAGATGTTTCTCGCCGGGCCCGCCCAGTACGCCGAGCGCCGTGCTTAGCGAGAGGCTCAGGTTGGTACCCGTGTCGCTGTCCGCTACTGGAAACACGTTGATGCGATTCAGGAGATCCTGCTCGCCGATGACGCGGTGGATGCCGGACGTCAGGGCAACCGCAAAGGTATCGCCATCGAGATATTTCGACATCGGGCCCGTCAATCCGCGCGTTTTAGTCGCGCGTTAACAGGAACGAGGTGCCCTGGTACTCGAGAATTACGCCTTCCGGCAATATCTCCTTGACCACCGGCCCTTCGGTGAGCTGTGAGTTCTCGCGCTGTTTCGACATATTGATAAAAACGAACCTGTCTTCGGGGATATCGCTGTACACATGTATGTCGAGGTGCAGGTCGGGCAACATAACGGTGCCGTTGGCGATGACCTCATGAATCGTCGGCAATGACGTCGAGTTCTGCGGCGCGCTCGAGTAGACGACCCCCGGCGTGGTCGCCGGCGCGGCCGCCGGGGGCAAGGAAGGCGAAGTCTCTGCTTCTGCGACAACGGCGTCCTGCTGCCTGGGGACATTTCGTTTCGCTGCCGCAAGCTGTTCCGCAAAATCTGGCGCATCGACGGCAGGGGCAGGGGTCTCGGTGATCGCCGTCGGCAAGCCGGTTGGCCTGGCCTCAGGCCGAAACACCAATCCCAGTAATGCGACCAGGTTGATCGCAAGCAAGAGCCCGAGGACCCAAAGCCAGCGCGGTATACGGGTGTTGCCACTGCTCGTCGGCACACCGGCAAATTCGGCTGAACTCTGTTGTTGGCGCTCAGTTTCCGATTTCTTCAGCGCATCGAGTATGAATGACATCGGCTAATCCTGAGCCAGGCGAGGCGTTCTGAGGCGCGGGGTACCGTCAACGGCGAGCATTGAGTTGATAATGATTTGTGTCTGTTGCCCGGCAAGTCCATCGACAGCCAGCCTGTTGGCCCGCTGGAAGGCTCGGACGACCCGCGTGAGTTCCGCATCGTAAATATCCGAAGATGGTTTGCTGGTGACGAACTGATCGTCGATCGCCGCGAGACTCTCGCGCAGCCACAGGACGTCCGGGCCTCTGGAATTGGGTCCGAGAGAAGCCGCCTGACCCTTCGGTGGTCGCCACAGCAAGAGATACTGGCCAAACCAGGCATCCCTGATCGATTCAACCGGGTGTGTGACGAGGACGCCGCCGATGGACAATTCGGCCATGGCGCCGTTGATTGCGATCAGCACGACCTCGTGGGTTTCGCCGCCCTCATCGATGAGCGTGAGGATTGCCGGACGGTCCATCTGTCTCAGTCCGCTCCATGAACCTCGACTATAAAGGCACGCGAGACCCGCGTCGTTGGCTTGCGCGCAGCCGCTTTGGGGGCCGCGCCTGTATTCCAGGCCCCAGGTATTGAAAAGCGAAGTGAGTGCTGCTGACCTGTTCGTGAGATCGGCAGCAAGCTGCAGTTGTTCATTCAGCAACGGCAGTGGCTCCGGTGACTCAGCCGCGACGGTGGGCTCCGTCGGCACGGCGTCGGGAGCCGCGGCCGGAGCTTCAGCCTCGACAGCGACAGCCGGTGTCTCTGCAACGTCGGGGGGCGGCGTTGCTTGCGGCTGGTTGATGGACCAGAGGCTCGCGGCGATGATCGCGAGACCGATTACGCCAGCCGCTACGGCGATAGGGCGTAGCCATGGCGATCGCTCCAGCTGTCCGCGGACTTCTGCGGCAGCACGACGAATTAGCCGGCTGTCGACCTGGCGGGATTCCCGGCTGTACGCGCCGAGCAGTGCGCGGTCGCAGATGACATTGATCAGGCGAGGCACGCCCTGTGACAGGCGAAACGTCTCTTTTTTCGCGCTGCCGTCAAATACCTCCCCCAAGGCTCCTGCAACTTTCAGGCGATGCTCGATGTAGTGTGCGGTTTCTTCGCTCGTCAGTGGTTCAAGGTGATAACGACCGGTAATCCGCTGCGCAAGTTGACGAAGATCGTTGCGCGCCAGCAGGTCCCGGAGTTCAGGTTGTCCGATCAAAATGATCTGCAACAGCTTCTGCTTCGCGGTCTCGAGATTCGTCAGCAAACGTACCTGTTCCAGCACGGCTGGCGTCAGGTTCTGAGCTTCGTCCACGACCAGGATGGTTCGTCGGCCTGCTGCGTGCGCTTTCAATAGATGTCGATTCAGTGCGTCGGTCTGCGCCTTGATGCTGCCCCTGTTGTGTGGCACGTCGATGTGGAGTTCCTCGCAGATTGTTGCGAGGAATTCGAGCACGGACAATTGCGGATTCATTACGACGGCGACGTCGGCATTGTCCGGCATGCGATTGAGGAGCAGCGTACGAACCAGGGTGGTCTTGCCGGTGCCGACTTCACCCGTGAGCTGAATAAAACCACCGCTCTCCGTGACGCCGTAGACCAGGTGCGCGAGCGCCTCGCCGTGTCGCTCGCTCATGAAGAGGTAGCGCGGATCGGGCGTTATCGAAAACGGTTTTTCGTTCAGTCCGAAAAAGCTGGTGTACATGGGACCCCGCGGAGGCCTGTGCCGACCCCGGATTCTACCTTAAGGAAGCCCCGATCAATGATTTTATGAGGGCGGGTCAATAGTCCGGGCACGGCCAACGGCGGCCCCTCCGAATCGATCGCGGATCTTGTCAACGGTCTGGTCAATGACAGACCCGGGCGATTCCGCGGCTGTCGCGAAGAGGTCGGGCTGTTCCGCAGGTCCGAGGTTGCTGCCGCCGACACCCAGCAGGCGGATCTTTGCACCCGGATTGTGCCCCAGCCAATCCAGCAGCAACGTGTGTGCGACGGCGTATACCTGGTCAGTGCCGTTGGCTGGCGGCTTGAGGCTGCGCTGTCGCGTGCAGGTCTTGAAATCGGACCGGCGAATCTTGATCTGTACCGTGTTAGCGGCCAGGCCGGCTTTTCGCAGCCGGCCGGCGGTGCGCTCGGCCAGGCGCAACAATTCGCGCTCCATCTGCTTGCGACTCGCCAGGTCCGTACCATACGTCTCCTCCGAGCTGATGGATTTCTCGGCGCGCGACGGGACGACAGGGCGGCTATCGCGGCCAGACGCCCGATCGCGAGTCTTCCCCGCGAATCGGCCGAAGATGTGTTCGAGATCCTGACTCTCGGCCAGGCGCAGATCACGCACGCTGCGGATATTCCTGGTGGACAGGCGCTTCTGCGTTTCACGGCCAATGCCCGGAATCACGGATACCGGCAGTGGATCGAGTCGGACCTCGTAGTCCTCGGGCCTGATAATCGTCAGACCATCGGGTTTGTCGAGATCCGACGCGATTTTTGCGACAAGCTTGTTTTCGGCGACGCCTACCGATGCGGTCAGCATTGTCTCATCCCGTATGCGCTGCTTGATGGCTGTTGCGATCTTTACGGGAGAGCCGAACAGGACGACGCTCGCGGTTACTTCAAGAAAGGCTTCATCGAGGGACAGGCCTTCGATCGCGGGTGTGAACTCGCGAAAGACCGCGAATATCTGCTCGGATACCGACCGGTAGTGGGACATGCGTGGCTTCACCCGGCAAAGATCAGGGCAGCGCCGAATGGCCTCGGCCATTGGCATTGCTGAGCGAATACCGAACGTCCGGGCCTCGTAGCTGGCGGCTGCAACGACGCCGCGATTCGATGTTCCGCCAACAACGAGGGGTTTGCCGCGCAGTTCTCGGTTATCGCGCTGCTCGATGGACGCATAGAACGCGTCCATATCGACGTGAAGAATGCTGCGTACGGGCGATGGCATGGTGTCACTGGCCACGTTCGACAATGAATCGGGCGAGCCATTCCAGCGGTGCCGCGTCGTCATCGAAGATTTCGAGATGCCGTAGCGCGCCGTTCAGCAATTCATCGCAACGTTGTCGAGACGCGTCGAGTCCGAACAGGCCCGGATAGGTTGCCTTTCCGAGCCGTTGATCGGAGCCTGCCTGCTTGCCGATCACGCTGGTTTCGCCTTCGACATCCAGAATATCGTCTTTGATCTGAAAAGCGACGCCGATGGCACGACCAAATGCGTCGATTGCGTGGGCGCGACTGCCACGGAGGTCTTCTCGCAGCACGCAGGCAGACATCACCGAGGCACGGATCAATGCGCCCGTCTTTAGCGAATACATGTGTTCGAGGGCCGCCGTACTTAGCGAGCCGCCTTCCGCCGCAAGGTCGATCGACTGGCCGCCGGTCATGCCGGTGGATCCACAGGCATCGGCAATCAGGCGGACCAGGTCGATCTTCGCCCTGGCCGGCACGCCCTCGAGGCCTGACAGCACCGAGAATGCCAGTGGCTGCAGCGCATCGGCTGCGAGTATTGCGGTGGCTTCGTCGAATTTGATATGCACTGTCGGTTCGCCGCGGCGCAGGTCATCATCGTCCATCGCCGGCAAGTCATCGTGCACGAGAGAGAACGCATGAATCAGTTCGATAGCGACGGCCGGCGCGTCGAGCGTCGCTGCATCGACGCCAAGGCATTCTCCTGCAGCGTAGACCAGAAGCGGCCGAACTCGCTTGCCGCCGTTCAGAACGGCGTAGCGCATCGCCTCGTGCAAACGGGTCGGGCGCGTCGACGGCACGGGCAGCGCGGCGTCGAGGCACTCGTCCACGCGTGTCGTGTAGGCGGGAATTCGGTCTGCAAACGTGTCAGGCAATGCGCTCGACCTGAAGGACTCGGGCCATGTAGCGTACACCGAATTATGCTGCTGTGCGCGCGTCTCGCTGGGCTATAATTCGCGTCCCTGACTGGCAGATAACAGCAAGAGTCGTAGACATGCGGGCAACGGCAATCGCCCAGCCGAATATTGCGCTCATCAAGTACTGGGGTAAGCGCGACCTCGAGCGAAACCTGCCGGCGGTCGGCTCTATTTCGATCACATTGCGGGACTTGTTCACCGAAATGCAGGTCGATCTCGATGAGCGCTGGTCGGCCGACACGCTCACGGTGAATGGCTCCGTCGACGAGACGATGCTGCCGCGGCTGTCAAGCTGTCTCGATCTTGTGATCGGCAGTGCTCGGTCGCACGCCAGTATCGTAAGCCGCTGCAACTTTCCAATCGCAGCGGGTCTCGCATCGTCGGCATCCGCGTTTGCGGCTGCCACGGTCGCCGCGGCACATGCCAGTGGTCAATCGGCGAGCATTGAGGCGCTCGCGAATGTCGCGGGACGTTCTTCCGGATCCGCCGCACGCTCCCTCTACGGTGGATTCGTCGAACTCCAGGCCAGGGAGGCCGATATTGTCGTGCGCGAGCTTTGTGACAGTGTGCGTTGGCCCCTGACCGTCGTTGTTGCGATCACGGAAACCGGGCCGAAGGTCGTCGGTTCGACCGAGGCAATGGAAATCAGCCGCAAAACGTCACCCTTTTACTCAAGGTGGGTGGAGCGGCAAAATCAGGATCTCGAAACGGCCCGCGACGCCATTCTGGGGCGTGACTTTGAGCAGCTCGCGGCGATTGCCGAACACAACTGCCTGAAGATGCACTCGGTCATGTGGGCGTCAAGGCCACCGATGGTGTATTGGAATTCGGCCACGATGCGTTGCCTGCAGACCGTACGTAAACTGCAGGGCGATGGTCTTGGCGTATTCTTTACGATTGATGCTGGCCCGCAGGTCAAAGCGGTTTGCTTACCCGAGGACGCAGCAGGTGTTCGATCGGCGCTGGCGGCAACGGAGGGTGTCGCCGATGTCATGGTGACCGGCCTCGGTGAAGGTGCCCGGCTCGTGGACATCTCGTGACGGCTTCGTTTGCCAGTGCGCCCGGCAAGGTCGTGCTGTGTGGCGAGTATGCCGTGCTGGATGGCGCAGCGGCTATCAGCATGGCCGTCAATCGTCGCGCGACCGTCAGAGTATCGGACTTCGATGGTGACTGGCACCGTGTTTCAGCGCCCGGGTACTCATCGCTTGAAGGACGGTTTGTGTCCAACGATGCCACAGTCGACTGGTTGCAGGGGGAGGATGAATACCGGATCGTTGATGCGGTCTGGCGCACCTTGGGACGAACGGAGCATGGCTCCCTGTCGATCGAGTTGGATACTCGTGCCTTTCTGGATAGTGTCTCTGGCAGCAAAATCGGCATCGGTTCGAGCGCGGCGCTAACCGTTGCGCTTGCTGCAGCGCTTGGTGAATCGAGCGACGTTCTTGATCCGGCGATACGCGCCCACAGCGTGTTTCAACAGGGTGTCGGCAGCGGTGTCGATATCGCGACAGCTGTCAGCGGAGGACTCATCGAATATCGCGTGAACGAAGCAACGATTTCTCGATTGCGTTGGCCCGCCGGGCTGGCGTACCGGCTGGTCTGGACGGGCGTTCCTGCCAGTACGCGAACAAAGCTGGACAAGCTGCAGCTTGCGGGTCGCCGGACGTCACGATCCTCATTAGCGAGTGCGGCTGAGACGATGGCAACGGCCTGGCGATCCGCATCGGCCGTAATGTGCGAATACCCCGCTTACATCGAAACGCTGCGACAATTCAGTGTTGACCATGATCTCGGCATATTCGATGCTGGCCACGATAAGCTCGTGAGCGAGGCCGCCGCCGCAGGACTGGTTTACAAACCGTGCGGCGCAGGGGGTGGTGATGTTGGTATTTTGCTGGGGGACGATGACGAGCGACTGGATGATTTCGTGACTCGCCTGGAGCCGTGGGGGTGCCAGGCCCTGGAAGCTCGATTAGAACCCGATGGCGTCGAGATGGAGCAGCGTTGAACGATTCCCGCATAGCAGGACTTTACAAGCTCGATGTGGGTGAACGTATCGAAGCGCTTCGCACGCACGGCTGGTTGTCGCCCGCCGACGCAGAGCGATTGCGCGACGGCCGCCACGTATTGTCGAGTTTCGCTGCTGACAAGATCATCGAGAATGTGGTCGGCGTTTTCGGACTGCCGTTCGCGATAGCGCCCAATTTCCGGGTCAATGAACGCGACTGCATGGTACCGCTGGTGGTTGAGGAACCTTCTATCGTTGCGGCCCTCAGTGGTGCCGCGCGCCTGGCCCGAAAGAGCGGCGGCTTCCGCGCCAGCTGCGATGAATCGCTGCTGGCCGGACAGGTGCATATCACGGGCGTCGCAGACCCCGATGCGGCGATTGAGGTCTTGCGGGCGGAAAAGGCCGCGTTGCTCGATGCGGCGAACGACGTTCACCCCCGACTGAAATCACGGGGGGGCGGTGTTCGCGACCTGGAAATTCATCGACTCGAATTGCCCGATGGGGCGCCGTTGATCCGCGTTCATCTCCTTGTCGATACCGTGGATGCCATGGGCGCGAACCTGGTCAATACGATCTGCGAGGCGGTTGCGCCAGGAATTGGCGGACTTTGCCAGGGCGATGTGTCGTTGAGGATCTTGTCCAACCTGGCGGATCGGTCCGTCGTAACGGCCCGGGTGCGTTACTCGTCAGACGACCTCACGGGCAATGGCTTTGACGGTAGCGAAGTCCGGGATGCGATCGTAATGGCGAGCAATATAGCGTTGGCCGATCCGTATCGCGCGGCGACGCATAACAAGGGCGTGATGAACGGTGTCGACGCGCTGGCGATAGCAACCGGCAACGACTGGCGAGCTATTGAGGCAGGTGCACACGCTTTCGCCGCTGCGAGCGGACAGTACCTGCCACTGACACAATGGACCACGAATTCAGAGGGCGATCTGCTCGGCGAGATTTCGATACCCCTCAAGATTGGCACGGTTGGAGGCACGCTGGAGGCAAACCCGGCGGCATCGCTGGGGCTCGCCATAACGGGTGCACGGTCAGCCGCTGAGCTGGCCCTGCTTATGGCGGCTGTTGGACTGGCGCAGAACTTTGCGGCTTTGCGTGCGCTGGCCAGTAGCGGGATTCAGCAGGGACACATGAAACTGCACGCACGCAGCATAGCCGCCTCCATCGGGACCCCGGACCAGTGCTTTGACGATGTAGTAAGCAAACTTGTCGATAGCGGCGAGATCAAGAGCTGGAAGGCAGAAGAGATTCTCGACCAAGTGAGCGCGTCGACCGCCGGCCAGAAGGTGCCCAACGCGGTGGCGGCGGGCAAGGTAATTCTGTTTGGCGAGCATGCTGCGGTTTATGGTCGTCACGCCCTCGCATTGCCGATTCCCGATGCTGTGTCTGTCACTGTAGAGCGGACAGAGTCTGCTACTTCTCTCGCTATTCCCGCCTGGGGCATCGCCGGAAGAATAGATCGCGACAATCCACAAGGTGTCGACGCGGCCATTGCGCTGATTCTGCAGCAGCTCGATCTTCAGGCGGCCGAATTCTCCATTGCGGTAGATTCCCGATTGCCGAGGGCGATGGGACTTGGCTCATCCGCGGCAATCGCTGTTGCGGTGACTCGCGCTGTATGCGATGTCATGAATCTCTCCATCGATAACGACCGCATCAATGCGATTGCATTTGAGTGCGAGAAACTGGCGCATGGAACACCGTCGGGTGTCGACAATACGATCTCGACATTCGGTGAGCCCATGTTGTTCTGCAATGACGGGGGCTTACGAATCGAGCCGTTGACTTTGACGGAAACACCGCCGATCGTTATTGCGTGCAGCAACAAAGCAGGGCTCACGAGCACCGAGGTTGCGGGCGTAAGGGCGCGCTACGAGCGCGCGCCGCAGCGCTACGACGCCTTGTTTGATGAGATCGATCAGATCAGCCTCTCAGGCGCGAGGCTGTTGCAGGAACGGAATTACGGGGAGTTGGGTCTGTCTATGAACGTCTGTCATGGATTGTTGAATGCGATCGAGGTATCGACACCCGAGCTCGAGCGCATGATTGCGTTGGCGAGGCACGCCGGGGCAGCCGGAGCCAAGCTTACAGGCGCGGGCGGTGGCGGCTCGATCGTCGTGCTGTGTCCGGGAGAAATGGACAGTGTCCAAAGCGCTTTGCAACAGGCCGGATATCGAACCCTGGTATTGCAGCAATGATCGCGAAACACAGAATCGTATCGTCCGAGGACGAGGAGTTGATCCTTGTCGATCGCGACGATAACGAGGTGGGTTACCTTTCCAAGGCCCTTTGTCACAATGGTGCCGGCGTTTTGCACCGGGCGTTTTCTCTATTCCTGTTCGACGACAGTGGCCGGTTGCTGCTGCAGCAACGCGGAGAAGGCAAGCGCCTGTGGCCAGGCTATTGGTCAAACAGCTGTTGCAGTCACCCGCGGCGCGGCGAGTCCATGGAAACTGCGACGACGCGACGCTTGATCGATGAGCTCAATGTCGAGGCATCGCTCGAACATGTCTACAGTTTTTGCTACACGGCGGAGTACGGCGAAGCCGGTTCGGAAAACGAGCTGTGCCACGTCTATCTTGGCAAGGTAAGCAGTGACATACAGCCAAACGACAGCGAAATTGCCAGCGTGAGGTTTGTCGCCGCAAACGCTCTTGACGCGGAACTGACCCAATCCCCGGAGCGATTCACGCCCTGGTTCAAACAGGAATGGGGGGAGCTCTCGGAAAATCACAGGGAGCGACTGGCTGTTTATTTGGGATCCGCTCAGGCGATGAACTTGTAGTACTCGATGCCCAGATCGGCGAAGTGGCGCTCGTCGGTGCCACCAACACTGTCGATAACAAACTCGTTGCTGGGCACATAACTGAGGCCGGTCACCCGACGCCCGTCGTGTAGAGCCTCATACTGTTCGCGATCGAGGTCAACGGCGAACTGCATCGCATCACCAAAGTGAATTCTTGCCGTCGCTTCACGCCAGCCATCCGCCATGAAAAACGGGATGACTTCGGCGGCGTCGCCACTGCCATAGCCGAGGGTCAGCACTTCCTCTCCGGCGCTAAGCGAGTCTTCGTCCAGCGCCTGCTCGAAGCCGGCCGCCATCCAGGCTGGCAGCGCGGCGGTGTAGAGGTTCCCCAGATCGAGCATCGTGTCGCTGCCGAGAGCCATCTTGTCGAGAATTTCCTTGCGAAAGTGTCGCGAAGCACGAAAGGCGCGCAGTACCGCCATGGTCAGTGGGTAGACTTCGTACTGCAGTTGTTCGGCGTTCGCCAACGCAGCGACTTCCGGCTTGCTGAGCATCTCGGATCGAACGGCGTCCACATCGACACCGGCCTCGTAGCAGTACGACGCCAGCTCGGCACGATCTTCGGCATTGCCCCGACTCAGCGCGAACAGGTAGGAGACGGCCCAGCCAGTCTCCGGCATACGCCGATACGGCCGATGCATGAAAACCGTTCGCAGCGACCGCAGGTATTCACTTGGGTTCAAATCGCGTTTTTCGTACATGTCGTTGAGTGCGTGCAGCGTCTCATCGACATAACACGTGGTGGAGTACTTGCCATTGAATACCGGAAAGTCCTGTACCTGGTGCGACTCGGAGCGATCCTGGCCGCAGAAGCGCAGCATGGGTTTGCGGAAATCCATGATGCGGTAGTCGGATGCCGAGCCCGAGCCAATGAGGTCGACGACCGCGAGCTGCGGGTCTTCCTCAAGCAGCATAGCCACGGCGCCGGCCCCCTGCGTCGGCTCACCGGAGCTGCCACGCGCGTACTCGGCGATATCGGCGCAAACGACAATGGCCTGACTGCCGGCGCCATCCAGCGCCAGGTGCCGAATAGCGCCTTTCATTCCGTAGACGCCGCCCAGACACGCGTGTTTGAACTCAGGGACCTCACAGCTGCGCGATATAGGGGCCTTGCCTCGCGTTTCCAGCGCCGCATCGACCATTCCCTTGACGACGATGGCGCCGGCGGAGTTATCGGTACTCGATTCCGTGCCAAATCCCAGGAATTTCACCCGGGCCGGGTCGACGTCATATTGGTCGATCAAACGCAATACAGCATTTGCCGCCATTGTGTAGACGCTATTGTTGGGCCCGCGCACGCGGAAGCTTCGCCCCACAACCTCCCGTATCTTCGGCCACTGGTTATCCGTCCAGTTGCACCAGTCCTCCAACCAGACCCGGTATGGCGGGACGTAGGCGGCGAGGCCGCTGATTCCGATGGATTTATTGGGTCTGGACATAGGTCATGGCTGAAGTCGACGTAGCCCGGCGATTTTAGTGTCCCCGGCCAAATCACTCAACCATTTATTCCACCGTTATTGTAATTGGGTCGGAGAATACCGGAGGATCATGAGGAATATGCCGATGATCCGCCAGCAAAAGTCGCAGCGTATGCTCGCCGGGCTCTAGCGTAATCTGTGTCGATGTGCTGCCATCACCGAAGTGCACATGATTGGCGTCAGCGGGAACCGGCAATCCCAAATCGGGAAGATCCGTGTCGATCAACAGGTGATGATGACCCGAATCGGTCTGGTTGTCGCCCGCTTTGACGACGGCCATGCCCTCGATCCCAAACTCGATGTGTATCGGGTTGGATGCCGCGTCTCCATTCGCGGGACTTATGAAAAATACCCGAGCGCCCTCCGGCGACGGGGTAAGCGCGAGGGCCGCAGCACTCTCCGCCACTGCTTCGGTCTGTGACGATTCTTCTGCCACCGTGTCGGATCGCTCCCCGCAGGCCGCCAGGCAAAACGCCATGGTCAAGATACCCATCGTCAAATTTCGTGGAACCATTTAATTGCATCCCTCTGCTTGCTTTTTTTAAACGGCGACCAGCGCGAACAAGACGGCGCCGAGCATCGTCAAGGTCGCGCCGATCGAATAACAGATGACGAGCACGACGTATTTCATGAACGTGAGAATCCGCCCCTGACCATAGACTTGTCGCATCGCCATGAACAGATATACAGGGATATAGAAGGCCGCTGCAACAATCGCGAGTATGGCGACGGCCTCCGGAACCCGTAATAGCGTAGTTATCCGGGCGAAGATTATCTGCAAGGTGAGCATCAGGAAGAAGAAGGCATGGTAGTGAACAACGAACAACAGGTGTTCTACGAAGTACCGGCGTGACAGCGGGTACAAGACTTTCAGCGCCAGCGCCATGAGCGGCAGCAGAACGAACAAAGCGACAGGGATGTTGTCGACAATCAGGCCGCCAAATACCTTGCCTTTATCGGCAGTGACCCGTTCGCAGACGTGTTTCAGACGCTCTGGCGTGAACCGTCTCTTGAACCACTCTGGCAAGTCGTCGAGGTCACCAGCGTCAATATCGCATTCCCCGGTTTCGTCGTCTATCTGGACATTCAAACCGGTGTTGAGATCTCCACTATCCTCCGCGATGACCTCTTCGCCCTGCTCGTCGACCTCCGCAGCTTGTTCAGCAGGAATTGTATCGCCGACAATGATGCCTTCTCTGGCAAGCTCGTCCAGAACTTCCTGTTTCGCTTGCTCGGCTTCTGATTCCTGTTCCGCTAATTCTTCCGGCGTGGGCTCGGGTTCCGGCTCAAACAACAGGCCCAGGTCATCGCGGGGATCAAAAAACGCCACGAGGAAGAAAACCACGCTGAGAACCAGGTAGGTGCGGAAAGGGGGCATGTAGCGCGCGCGGCGACCCTCGAGGTAGTCTCGCGTCAGACGACCCGGACGGACGAGGAGTGGAATCAGGGTCCGCCACAGGCGCGAATCGATTTCCAGCAGGTCGCCAAAGGCTTCGCTGATCAATTCCCAGAGACTGATCAGCCGGTTGCGTGCCCGTTGTCCGCAAATACCACAATACTGGCCGCGGAGACGTGTGCCGCAGTTGAGACAGTCAGGACTCTCGACCGGCGGCACGTCGAGCAAGTTGTCTTCGCGCAGCGTGCGACTCGAAACTTCGACCGCGTCGGCGAATTCCTGGGCGACGGCCGCATCGGTGTCGGCGAAGAAGCCATCCAACAATTCGTCGATGGCGTTGTCGTCAAGACACTGGAACTGACAGGTCCAGGCGGCGTTTTTCTGCGCATCGTCGCTGACCTCGAAAACACGTGCATCAACGATGCCCTGATGATGCGAGGACTTTTCGGTGAGCTTAATAAGCCAGTCCTCGAACTCGGCGGCCACCTCGCCCTCGACCAAAAAAGTCAATTCATACAGAGGCCCGGGTCGAGTGATCATCAGGCGGTATCAGGTTTGCTTGATCTTCTTCTTACTCCCCGCCTTCTTGCTGGCCACTCTCTTCGCAGGTGCCGACTTCTTGCGGGTGGCTTTTTTCCTGGGCGCCTCCTTTGGTGGAGGAGACCCAGCCTGGTCCGCGGGTACTCGGGCAAGTTCCTCGGCCGAAAAGTCATCGACGGCGAGCAGGGCCGATACCTTGTCATGATACTCGCGCAAACTGCGCGCCTCCGCCTTGCTGATCACCTGAGCTTTTTCCGCCTCGCCAATTTGCAGGCCGAGATAGTCGGAGTGGATGAGTCCTTCTTTTTGCGCCTGACGCAGGCGACGTTCGAGCGGCATGTATTCTTTGGTCAGCTCGAGAGCTTCCTGCAACAGCCCTAAAGGATTTCCGGGCTCGAGTGTCTTGTACGCGAGTGCGCTGAGGCGTTCACGTGACTCGCCCGGCGTCGTAACGATCTCTACGACTCTGGCCCCGATTTCGTCCGAAGGCGACGAGTAAGTGCGGCCGCGCGGGAAAATGAATACACGAAGCAGGGCCGCCACGACGCGGTTCGGGAAGTTGCGCAGGAATGCATGCAACGATTCCTGCGCCTGGTACATGAGCGTACGAACCGACCATTCGACCAGGGGCAGGTCCGTCGCGCGACGTCCCTGGTTTTCGAAATGCTTGAGCACGGTCGATGCCAGGTACATTGAACTCAATACGTCGCCCAATCGCGCCGACAGTAGTTCGCGTTTCTTCAGGGCGCCACCCAGGGTCAACATCGCGAAATCCGAAGCCAGTGCGAAGGCGGCACTGTAACGATTGATGTTCTGATAGTAACGGCGGGTCGGTGTATTCAGCGGTACACGACTGAACTTGGCATGAGTCAATGCGAGGAAAAACGAACGCGCCATATTGCTTATCGCGTATCCGATGTGTCCGAACAAAGCGTCGTCGAATTCGATCAGCCCGCGATCCTGATCTTCATCGCGGGCCGCATGCAGCTCTCTGAGCACGAACGGGTGGCAGCGAATCGCACCCTGACCATAGATGATCAGGCTGCGTGTAAGAATGTTCGCACCTTCGACCGTAATAGCAATCGGGGTCGCCATGTAAGCGCGGGCGAGATAGTTGCTCGGCCCCATCATGATGCCCTTGCCGCCATGTACGTCCATGGCGTCGTTCGAGACTTTGCGGCCGAGTTCAGTGCAGTGGTACTTGAGAATCGCGGATGGCACTGCGGGTTTTTCACCCTGGTCGATCGCGCCGGCCGTGACAGACAACGCCGCGTTCATTATGTAGGTGTTACCGGCGATACGTGTCAGCGCTTCGCCAACACCCTCGAAATTCGCGATCGACGTGTTGAACTGTTTGCGAATAACAGCGTAAGCACCCGTCGCGTAGCTGGCTGCCTGACCGCCGCCCGCGCCCGCCGAAGGCAACGATATCGCGCGCCCGACGGACAACAGCTCGACCAGCATCTTCCAGCCTTTGCCTGCCATCTCCGTGCCACCAATGATGCAGTCGAGCGGTAAGAATACGTCTTTGCCCGTGGTCGGACCGTTCTGAAATGGAATCGAGAGCGGGTAGTGGCGACGCCCGACTTCGACCCCTTTGGTGTCAGTTGGTACGAGAGCTGCGGTAATGCCGTATTCGTCCTTGTCGCCGATCAGGTGATCAGGGTCGTAGAGTTTGAACGCCAGCCCGAGTACGGTCGCGACAGGTGCAAGCGTGATATAGCGCTTATCCCAGTTCAGGCGAATGCCGATGATTTCCTCGCCCTGCCACTGACCCTTGCAGACGACACCGCTGTCGATCAGCGAAGCGGCGTCAGAACCCGCCAGTGGCGACGTCAACGCGAAACAAGGAATTTCGGTGCCTGCGGCGAGGCCGGGCAAGTAGCGTTGCTTCTGCCCATCGGTACCGTAATGCATTAGCAGTTCGGCGGGACCGAGCGAGTTAGGAACGCCAATTGTCGAGCCCGCCGTCGCATTGCGGCTCGCGATCTTGCGGAGAACACAAGAGTTGGCGTATGCGGAGAATTCGAGGCCGCCGTACTGCTTGGGAATAATCATCGCAAAAAATCTCTTCTCGATGATGTAGTCCCAGACGCGTTTCGGCAGGTCCGCCAGTTTGTGGGAGATTTCCCAGTCGTCGAGCATCCCGCAAAGCTCTTCGCACGGACCGTCCAGGAAAGCTTGTTCCTCCTCCGACAGTTTGGGCGCGGGATAGGACATGAGCCTGTCCCACTCGGGCATTCCCGAGAATAGCTCACCGTCCCACCAGACGTTGCCGGCCTCGAGCGCTTCGCGCTCGGTGTCCGACATCGAGGGCAGTATCCTTCGATAGATTTCGAGCAATGGCTTGGTTATCTTCTCGCGTCTGACCTCGATAAGATTCGGAACGATCATCAGTCCGAAGAGCCCCGTCAGGGCGAGCTTCCAGAGCACGAAACCGTCGCCGAAGATCCAGTAGGCGAGCACGGCGATACCCGCCGCGACCGTCGATGTACGCAAGTCGATGCGTTGGTAAGCGAGAAATATTCCGCCGCCAATAAACAGCAGCAGCCAGAGAAGACTAACGACAAAACCGGACAAATCGTGTACCTCTAAAGGCGAAAAAAGCTAATGTTACCGCCGCCAAGCGGCGCCGATTGAAACTTTATAACAGTTCCTCTATCGCGGCACGTTCCTCTCTGAGCTCCGATTCGGTGTTGTCCATACGTCCGCGACTAAATTCGTCGATCGACAATCCCTGAACGATTTCGTACTGGCCATCACGGCAACGCACCGGAAAGGAATAGACAATGCCTGGCTCAATGCCATAGCTGCCATCGGCCGGGATCGCCATGCTTACCCAGTCGCCGTCGGGTGTACCGAGCGCCCAGTCATGCATATGGTCGATGGCGGCAGAAGCTGCGGAGGCGGCCGACGATGCGCCTCGAGCCTCGATGATGGCGGCTCCTCGTTGCTGCACCACCGGGATGAATTCATCAGCCAGCCAGGCCTGATCAACCAGGTCGGTCGCCGCGCTGTCGCCGACGCTTGCGTGACTAACATCCGGATACTGGGTCGCCGAGTGATTACCCCATATTGTCATGCAACGGATATCGTCAACGTGGTGGCCGGTCTTGGCCGCCAGTTGTGCCATCGCCCGATTGTGATCGAGGCGCATCATCGCCGTGAAGTTGCGCGAGTCAATATCAGGAGCGTTGCTGCTCGCGATCAATGCATTGGTGTTCGCCGGGTTACCGACGACGAGCACCCTGATATCACGACTGGCATGATCGTTGATCGCCTTGCCCTGGACGGAAAAAATTGCGGCGTTGGCTTGCAGCAGATCCTTGCGTTCCATGCCCGGGCCGCGCGGCCGTGCGCCTACCAGCAGGGCGTAGTCGCTATCCTTGAATGCGGTGTTGGGATCGTCGGTGGCCACGATGCCGGCAAGCGTTGAGAACGCACAGTCATCGAGTTCCATAAGCACACCATGTAACGCAGGTAGTGCCGGCGGAATCTCCAGCAACTGCAAAATGACGGGCTGGTCGTTGCCAAGCATCTGGCCTGACGCGATACGGAAGGCAAGCTGATAGCCAATCTGGCCGGCAGCGCCAGTGATGGTGACGCGAACGGGTGCTTTCATTGGTTGGATTCCTGCGTTGATGTACGGCGATTTGCGGCCGAGATTTTAGCATCGGCAGGACTTTCAGACACTGGTGTTGATTACTTATCCGCTCCTGAGTCGACAAAATCCGGGAATATTTGCCGAAATGCCTCGTATTCGCTGTCCGCGAGATCTTCCTGCCCGTTATCCCGCAGCGCTTTAATGCACAACCACCAGGACTTGGCGGATTCGCGCACCTCGAGAGGACACGCCGGCTCCGTGGCTGAGGCTGGTGCAGTCAGGACGCGCTCGGTCGAGCTGCGGTCGGCAGGACCGCCGTCGATCTCTGCGCCTTTGGTAGTTGGCGCCTGGTCAGGACCCGCCTGCGCACGCGCCATATCCTCGGCCTCGCGCAGAACAGTCATGCCCTGTGGTGCGAACGCATCTTCCGGCGCACCAATCGCAGGATCCGTCTCGATCGATGGCAGGCGGGTGAGCTCCAAAACGAATGCGAAGCTCAGACCAATAGTGGCGGCCCAGGCCATGGGCCTTATCCATGCGCGCGCCCGGGAATACCGCGTACGGCCTTCACGCGCCGCCAATCGAAGCACCCGCTGGTTCAGGTGATCGGGCGCCTGTTCGCTGGCCATCGCTTTATAGACGTCCGTTACGAGCTGGTCGTTTTCTCGGTTTTTTCGCTCGTTACTCAATGTTGCTCCGGGGGTTCGTCAATTGCCGCGCGCAGCTTGTTCATGGCGTAACGAAGCCGGCTTTTGGCCGTTTCACGGTTGCAGCCGCTCACAAAAGCAATCTGGTCGAGATTCAGACCGGCTTCTTCGCGCAGCAAGAACGTATCCCGCTGCTCGTCGGGCAAATCCAGCAGGGCTCTCGACAAGCGTTCTCTAGCCAGGCTGCGTTCAGCCGATGTCTCGGGTTGTTCGCCGGGATGGCAATGCAGTTCGGGCTCCAATTCGGAATTATTCGCATGGCGTTTATTGCGGCGTACGTGGTCAATAAAGCAGTTGTGAGCGACGCGATACAAGAATGTCGTGAATTTGGCGGTTGGGCGGTACGACGCGCGTGCTTTGACGATTTTGCCCCATGCGTCCTGGAAAATGTCCTCAGCTGTGTCCCGGTGGCCGCATAATCGCAACAAGTACCGGTACAAAGGGTCGTTGTGGCGCCGATACAGGGTCTCGAACGCCGATACGTCGCCGTCCTGGTAGCGCAACATCAGTGCACTGTCGTCCGGTGTGTGCCCCATGGTCGGAGCATAGGTGAGCTCTCCGCTCCTGCAAAGTGTCTTCGTCGATCTGGGCAGGGATTCTGCGGTGGCCGCCATAAGGAACCTCGTACTCCTGGCTTAATAAACGTGTCTCGAGCCGGCTTCGGGTTACAAAAAGTGCCTGCAAAGGGGTTGCAATCCAAATTCATAGTGTTATAGTCAACTATAACACCAGTTCACCACTATTGAGGGCCGGGCTTATCCCGAGAGACGCAAAATGTCCAAGTTAGTACCGTATATCAATGAAATCGTAAGCTTCGCCGTCATGGTGCTCATGGCCATCGCCCTGGTCGCGAGCCAGGCGGATGCAAGAATCCATGAGGCTGCCGCATCAGCAGAAGCAACGGGTGCAGTCGAGATCGACACACCATTCAGAGCGATGATCAACGCACATATCGACGGTAACCCGCTGATGATTTCGATCGATGCGGTCGCCGAGTTCAATCATTTCCGCTTCGAACACCAGCAAGGTAGCGACGTAGCGGCTGCGCCGGTCTCCAGGTAGACCGGCGCCTTTTTCAGCGCAGATGCGTTCAGCAGCAGCCAGGGACCGACAATTGATGGATCCGAAATGGGATGAAGATCAGCCGATTTATCGTCAACTGCGCGATCGCGTGGTGGTGATGATTCTTGAGGGCGTGCTCGATGAAGGCGATGCGTTGCCGTCCGTGCGAAACGTGGCCGCCGAGTATCGGCTAAATCCACTCACTGTTCTCAAGGGGTATCAGGAACTGGTGGACGAAGGACTGGTGGAGAAAAAGCGCGGTCGCGGCATGTTTGTGAATGAGGGTGCCCGCAAAAATTTGCTGAAAGCCGAACGACAGCGGTTCCTCGACAAGGAATGGCCGAAAGTACTCGCGACGATCGATAGACTTGGACTGGATGAGACAGAGCTACTGCGATCGACAGGATCGAATAATGATGCAGGAGGGGAGAATGACTAGCCTGGTCAACGCCCGCGGAGTTTCCAAGCACTTCGGCGCGGTCCGAGCTGTTGATGACGTAAGCTTTGAGATTGAGCAGGGCAAAATTCTCGGATTGATCGGCCCGAATGGCGCAGGCAAAACCACCCTGCTTAAAGCCGTACTTGGCTTGACGGATTGCGACGGCGAACTCTCGGTGTTGGGACTGGATCCGTTCAGGCAGCGCAAGGAACTGCTGAAGGATATCTGTTTTATTGCTGACGTGGCGGTATTGCCCCGCTGGATCAAGGTCACACAGCTGCTTGATTTCGTCGAGTCCGTGCATCCGAATTTTTCGCGCAATCGCGCCGAGGCATTTCTGAGCCAGACCAAGGTCAGGGCGACCGCGAAAGTTCGAGAGCTGTCCAAAGGTATGGTGACGCAGTTACACCTTTCCATCATCATGGCGATCGACGCCAAGCTGCTTGTCCTGGACGAGCCTACGTTGGGCCTCGATATCATTTTCCGCAAAGAGTTCTACAGCAATCTGTTGAATGACTACTTTGATGAAAAGCGAACCATTCTGATTACCACGCACCAGGTAGAGGAAATCGAAAACCTGTTGACGGACATCATGTTCATCAATGACGGTAAAATCCTGCTCGATAAGCCAATGGACTCGCTGGCTGATTCCTACGTCGAACTCCTCGCCTTTGGCGAAAACGCCATCAAAGCAAAGGGGCTCGGCCCCATCGCCGAGCACGAGATGTTCGGCAAGGCCGTTCTGTTGTTCGAGAACGTAAGTCGGGAGAACCTCGAAGACCTGGGCGAGCTTCGCACACCGTCAGTGGCGGATCTGTTTGTCGCCAAGGT
>Ga0209456_10000472_pt1 | contig 21703 bp, 15 predicted proteins | sample COG_11_FD_184755 | JGI IMG/M metagenome (GOLD analysis project Ga0209456, IMG submission 184755) | Pelagic marine sediment microbial communities from the LTER site Helgoland, North Sea, for post-phytoplankton bloom and carbon turnover... | ecosystem: Environmental > Aquatic > Marine > Neritic...
CTTCCGAAGCAAAATCTTTAATTGCGATATACTCGGCACAACTAGCACCAACTGCACCCGCTCCAACTACTGTAACTTTCATGATATACTATATTTTAAAGTGATTTATAAGCTGGTAAAATTACAGAAATTTAACAGATTTAAGAACCCATTACCAACATATATTTTCGCTTGAAGTTTTGATTTGTGTATACATTGTTTTATAAATATGTTAAAATAAAATGCAATTCAACGAAGAAAATACAATTCTTATGCAATACATCGATTTTTAACAATACCTGTTTTAGTATTGCCGTTAGAAATACTAATAGATCCCAAATCTAAAACCTACTAAAATTGAAAAAGCTTTTCTCCTTTATGGCGATAGTTGCTATTGTTTTAGCCAGCAACTGTTCCAGAATCCCAGAAAATAATGATCCGGTCATTGGTATTTGGTATAGGGTCGATGTTATTAATACCAGCGAAACTAATAAACAAACCGTCAGACAGGAATGGATATTCAATGACGTTTATTTAGGAAGGTATCAAAAATACAATGGGTCTCAGCTCGACTTCAAAACTGATTTTAGCTGGGTAGCAGATAAAAGTGTTTACACTATTTCCTATCCCGGAACAGATATGATAAAGAATGTTGTGAGCATGAAAGAATCTCCGGAAGGTATGATGCTGGAAGATGTAAAAGGTGAAATCCTGGCAAAACGAGAGTAATTCCCCAATTTTTTTCCATATAGTTACTAAAAGCAGTCTTTTTTAAAAGGCTGCTTTTTTAAATTAAGATTAATAGCTTCGAGCAACAAAACGGAAACTTATACCTTTATACCAAATAAAAAATCCCGAAGCCTTCACTACGGGATTTTTTACTTGAAATTAATACGTGTTATACGTCAATATTCGCATAAACAGCATTTTTTTCAATAAATTCCCTTCTAGGGGGAACCTCGTCTCCCATTAACATAGAGAATATTCTGTCAGCTTCAGTAGCGTTATCAATTGTAATCTGCCGTAAGGTCCTGAAAGCTGGATTCATAGTGGTATCCCAAAGCTGTTCTGCGTTCATTTCACCTAAACCTTTATAGCGTTGTATTGGGGCACTACCTCCAAAACTTTCAACAATCTCATCGCGTTCCCGATCACTCCAGGCATAACGTTTTTTGCTCCCTTTTTTAACGAGATAAAGAGGTGGAGTTGCAATATAAACATGGCCTCCTTCTATTAATTCCCGCATATAGCGAAAGAAAAAAGTTAGTATCAATGTTTCTATATGGCTTCCATCTACATCCGCATCACACATGATCACAACTTTGTGATATCGCAACTTCTCAAGATTCAGGGCTTTACTATCTTCTTCAGTTCCTATTGTTACCCCCAGTGCCGTGTAGATGTTTTTTATTTCTTCATTTTCAAATACTTTATGTTGCATGGCTTTTTCTACATTCAAGATTTTACCACGCAGTGGTAATATTGCCTGAAAATTTCTGTCACGGCCCTGTTTTGCAGTTCCACCTGCAGAATCTCCCTCGACGAGAAAAACTTCGCATAAGCTTGGATCCTGTTCAGAACAGTCAGATAATTTCCCCGGTAAACCTCCGATACTCATTACCGTTTTTCGTTGCACCATCTCCCGCGCTTTTGCAGCAGCATGGCGTGCCTGAGCGGCCAGAATCACCTTTTGTACAATTATTTTCGCATCATCTGGATGTTCCTCCAGATAATTGGTAAGCATCTCTGAAACCGCCTGACTAACAGCCGAAGAAACTTCCCTGTTTCCAAGTTTTGTCTTGGTTTGTCCTTCAAACTGAGGCTCCCCTACTTTTACCGAAATAATCGCCGTAAGACCTTCTCTGAAATCATCCCCGGCTACCTCAAATTTCACCTTATCTAACATCCCGGAATTATCGGCATATTTCTTTAAGGTTGTGGTAAGCCCCCTCCTGAATCCCGAAAGATGTGTTCCGCCTTCGTGGGTATTGATATTGTTTACATAAGAGTGTAAATTTTCAGTATAGCTATTGTTATAGATCATAGCCACCTCAACTGGAATCTCATTTTTTTCACCCTCCATTGCTATGACATCCCGAATCAAGGGTTCCCTATTGATATCTAAAAAACGTACAAATTCTTTTAACCCCAGATCTGAATAAAATGAGTCCGACACAAAATTACCTTCTTCGTCTTTTTGACGCCTGTCTGTAATACTTATTGTCACTCCTTTATTCAAATAAGAAAGTTCCCTCATCCTGTAGGCCAGGGTTTCGTAACTGAATTCTATAGTTTGGGTAAAAATGTCGGTATCCGGGTGAAAAGTCACTATAGTACCCGTTTCCTTTGATTCTCCAACACTTTTTACGGGATATAATGATTTTCCTCTTTCGTATTCCTGTTCCCATACCTTGCCGTCTCTGTGAACAGATGCCTTTAAATGATCTGAAAGAGCATTTACAACAGAAACACCTACACCGTGTAATCCACCAGAAACCTTATAAGAATCTTTGTCAAATTTACCACCAGCTCCAATTTTGGTCATTACTACTTCAAGTGCAGATATGCCTTCCTTTTTATGGAGATCCACCGGTATTCCCCTACCATTATCCTTAGTAGTAATTGAATTATCCTCATTAATAACAACCTCAATAGCGTCGCAATAGCCTCCCATTGCTTCATCAATAGAGTTATCCACAACTTCATAAACCAAATGATGTAATCCTCTGACTCCTATATCTCCTATATACATGGACGGCCTCATGCGCACATGCTCAATACCCTCTAATGCCTGAATACTGTCAGCGGAATATTCTTTGTTTTTAGCTTCTTCGCTCATACAATAATTTAAGTATTTTATTTAATTTTTTGCAATCTTACAAATATAGGGAATACCCTATAGAATATAGTGTTTGTGCCCATATGAAGCTCTTAAGTTATCAACAATTTAACAACAATTTATGCATCCTTTAAGGAAGTCCATAAAAATTGATTAAACATGACTTTTGTTAGTTATCTTAATAGTCAATTAGTGTACTTTTGCACGGAAACTTTACAATAAAAAAATGGCTGATTCCAGAACCGCCTCGATCAAAATTTTATCTGAAATACAAAGAGTAGTAGATATTCAGAGTAAAATAATCTACTTCTTGCTAAGTATAATAGCCGCAGGATCTCTTACATATTTTTTATACGAACCTTCGATGAATGAAGCCCAATTATATGTCCTCTTCATGCTGTTCCTGGCAATCGGTCTTTGGTTTACCGAGGCCATACCCCCCTTCGCGGTCGGATTGCTTGTCTTTGGTGGTTTAATCTTTGCCATGGCCAATTATTATAGCAAAGTTGATCCAGAGAATGTCCAAGGCCACATGATTGAGTATGTGAATTCTTGGTCGAGCAGTGTCATATGGCTGATGCTGGGAGGATTTTTTATTGCTGAGGCAATGAGCAAAACAAAGCTGGATCAGGCCGTATTTCGAATGTCTATCTCAAAGTTTGGAAGCTTACCAAAATATATATTATTAGGGCTAATGCTCACTACCGCCTTATTCTCAATGATCATGTCCAATACAGCCACAACTGCTATGATGATTGCTTCCGTATTGCCTTTTATCAATACCCTGGACAAAGATTCTCCTTTTGCCAAGGCAATTCTTATTGGAATTTCCGGTGCTGCTTCCATTGGCGGCATGGGTACTTTAATTGGCTCACCGCCGAACGCAATTGCCGTGGAAGCATTGAATAATCACGGAATCCCCATAGGTTTCCTGGAATGGATGATTGTAGGATTTCCGATCGCCATCATTCTAACTTTATTGTTTTGGTTTGCTCTAACCAAAAAATATATTCCCAGACAAAAGGAAATGCATATTGATATAAAGGAGGATACCCTGGATCCCAATGACCCCAATTACCGCTTCGAAAAAATCAAAAAAAAAGTGGTCCTTTCAGTGTTGGGTCTCACACTTCTCTTATGGCTCACAGAAAATTTACATGGCTTTCCTGCAGCTATGGTCTCCTTTGTGCCCATTATTTTATTGACTATGACAGGTATTATTTCCGGTGAGGACGTGCGCAAACTACCTTGGGATACTCTCATGCTTGTAGCAGGAGGTCTGACACTTGGGCTCGCCATTAAGGATACAGGACTAGCTAGTTATTATATCGAACAGCTAGATCAAACCAATTTGAACTTCTATATAATTGTAATGAGTTTTGCCTTCCTCACGGTTATTTTGTCAAATATTATGAGTAATACAGCCACTGCTACAATTCTTATTCCAATAAGTCTTATTCTTACCTTTGAAAATCCAATTATTTTACCCTTGGTAATCGGTTTGAGTGCCTCCACGGCCTTATACTTGCCTATATCTACTCCTCCTAATGCTATTGCATATAGTACGGGCAAACTCGAACAAAAAGACTTCCGGTTTGGAGGTACCCTTTTTGGAATATTAGGGCCCATAATCATCACGTTTTGTGTTTTTGCCATAGCCGCCTTATACCAAATGATCATATAAATACAGTAGTTCATGATGAGAAAAATGCAAGAAGCAAATAAAAGAAGCGCCTTCTGAGCGCTCCTTTGTGACTATTTAAGCTTAAAACCAATCCTCACCGAAGGATTCGGGTCAACGATTTTAAAAGCAAGGGTACTGTTTACTTAACATAGGCATCTTCGTGCACCTTGGCTACAGCCCTACCCGAGGGATCATTCATGTTTTTGAAGGCCTCATCCCATTCCAGTGCAATTTTAGTACTGCAAGCTACCGATGCCTCCTGAGGCACAGACCATGCAGCTGCATCACTTGGGAAATGCCCTTCAAATATAGACCTGTAATAAAATTCTTCCTTAGTGGTTGGAGTTTGAATGGGGTATCTGAATTTGGCATTAGCTAATTGTTCGTCAGATACTTCCTTATCCACAACTTCCTTCAATGTATCTATCCAGCTATAACCTACCCCATCTGAAAATTGTTCTTTTTGTCTCCAGGCCACACTTTCGGGCAATACAGATTCAAATGCTTTGCGTACCACCCATTTTTCCATGCGTTCGCCATTTATCATCTTGTCTTTTGGATTAATCCGCATAGCCACATCCATAAATTCTTTGTCCAGAAATGGAACTCTGCCTTCTATTCCCCAAGCTGCCAAAGATTTATTGGCCCTTAAGCAGTCATACATATGTAACTTGGTCAATTTCCTGACAGTCTCTTCATGGAAGTCTTTTGGACTCGGTGCTTTGTGAAAATATAGATACCCTCCAAATAATTCATCTGCTCCTTCACCGGATAGTACCATTTTAATACCCATAGATTTTATTACCCTAGCCATGAGATACATCGGCGTTGATGCCCGGATAGTAGTAATATCATAGGTTTCCAAATTATAAATTACATCCTTAATAGCATCAAGGCCTTCCTGTATAGTAAACTTAATTTCATGATGGACAGTGCCTATATGGTCCGCAACTATTTGTGCAGCTGCCAGATCCGGGGACCCTTCTAATCCTACAGAAAATGAATGCAATTGGGGCCACCAGGCATCCTTGGTATCATCAGACTCTATTCGTTTTTGAGAATACTTTTTCGCTATTGCGGAGGTAATTGAAGAATCAAGACCTCCTGAAAGTAAAACTCCGTAAGGTACATCAGACATCAGTTGTCTGTGAACGGCTGCTTCCAACGCATCCCGTATTTCATCAATGCTTGTCTGGTTTTTCTTTACTGCCTCATAATCCATCCAATCTCTGTTATACCATCTTTTTAGTTCCCCGTCACTACTATGCAAATAATGTCCAGGCGGAAAAAGCTCTATTTTGGTACACGTACCTTCCAAAGCTTTAAGTTCTGAAGCAACATAGAAGGTTCCATTCTTATCCCAGCCCATATATAATGGAATTATACCCATATGATCTCTGGCTATAAAATATTCATCCTTCTCTGAATCGTAGATTGCAAATCCAAATATTCCATTCATATCATCGAGAAAGTCAGGGCCTTTTTTCTGGTATAAAGCAAGAATAACTTCACAGTCAGATTGTGTACTGAAAGTGTAAGATCCTTCAAATTGCTTTCTTAATTCTCTATGGTTATAAATTTCCCCATTAGCGGCTAAAATAAGTTTCTGATCTTCACTAAATAGGGGCTGTTTTCCTGATGCCGGATCCACAATTGCGAGACGTTCATGGGCCAATATAGCCTTCTCATTTGCATAAATCCCACTCCAATCTGGACCTCTGTGTCTTACTTTCTTGGACATTTCCAATAATTGAGGCCTCAGCGTTTCTGTACTTTCCTTTAAATTAAAGGCACAAACTATTCCACACATTCGTTTATATTTTATCAATTAAGAGGCAAAGATGCATATAAACTTGTTAATTAGAAATAGAAAGTGCCTTATTTATTTCAATTCGTAACTATTATTGTTAATATTGATATAATTGTTAATCAAAAATCATAAAATTGAAGTATTGCACAAGCATTTTGTAAGCAGTTAAAATTTTAACGACTTTTTATAAGACCTCAAAGGGTTTACTAATTAGATTTGATAAATATAAAAACAAGCACTATTATGAAAAAAGTATTGACACTAACGATGATGGCCTTAGCCATAATTTTTACAAATGAAATTACAGCACAAGAGTTTAGCGGGATGGATAAAAGCCCAGCAGATATTGCTTCATATCCCTCCAGTTACAAAGTTTCCGATAAATTGATAAAAGTTGTATATAGCAGGCCACAACTGAAAGACAGATCACTCTCTCAACTTGCACCTGATGGAAAAGTTTGGAGAACAGGGGCCAACGAAGCTGCAGAGATTACACTCTATAAAGACATGATGTTTGGAGATACTTCTGTGAAAGCAGGAACTTATTCTATTTTCACCATACCAGGTGAGTCTGAATGGACGGTTATTTTAAACAGCAATTTAAATCAGTGGGGAGCTTATTCTTATGATGAGTCTGCGGATGTAGCAAAGGCCAAAGGTTCTGTTAGTATGGGAGATGAATCATTGGAAGCATTTTCAATTGGATTCAAGGAAGTAGACACCGGAGTACATATGGTATTAGGATGGGGCACTACAAGAGTGGCGGTTCCTTTTAGTATGAGTATGTAATAAACATAGAAAATATTAAAAAGCCGAAGTCAAACACCTCGGCTTTTTTTTGTTTGATACTTTAAGAATTAATCTGTTAGGTTTCCAGTCTGAAGTATCCCGTCTATATATACCTGTTCTGCTGTTATTTCAGGGATATCCTTTAAAGGCACTTCCATAATATCCTTACTTAATACTACGAAATCTGCCAGCTTTCCTACCTCTATACTGCCCTTTTCTTTTTCTTCGAAGTTAGAATAGGCAGACCATATTGTCATCCCTTTTAACGTTTCTTCCCGGGATAAAACGTCCTGCATCTGAAATCCATCCGGAGGATAATTCTCCAGGTCCTTACGTGCAACTGCGGCATAGAAAGTAAGGAACGGACTTACCTGTTCAACCGGGAAATCTGTTCCCAATGCCACCAATCCGGCATTTTCCAAAAGCTTTTTAAAGGCATATGCGCCTTGCATCCTATCGTTTCCCAATCTCTCGTCTGCCCAATACATATCACTTGTGGCATGGGTAGGCTGAACAGAAGGAATTATACCATTCTTAAAAAAATCAAAATCATCTGAAGAAATGATCTGGGCATGTTCTACCTTCCACCGTTGGTCCTTCTTACCATCCAAAGCTTTTTCATATGCCCTGAGAACCACAACATTTGCCGAATCACCTATGGCATGTGTATTCATTTGATAGTCCGAATTGGCAATTCGTTTTGCCAATGCCATCATATCTTCGGCTGGGGTTATCATAGCACCATAATGTCCGGGTTTGTCTGAGTAAGGTGCCTTTAGTGCCGCACCCCTGGAACCCAAAGCACCATCACCATATACCTTTACGGATCGTACGTTTAACCTTGCAGTCTTAACGATGCCTTTATCCAGATAATAATCCAGATTTTCGGGATAATTACTGACCATAGCATATACCCGTATTGATAAATCACCAGCCTGTTGCAAACTATCTATCAATTCAATAGTAGTCCTGTCCAAGCCTGCATCATTCACTGTGGTAAGTCCATACTTTAGACATATTCGTTCAGCATCTTTAAGGGCCTGTATCTGAGTGTTTTTGTCCGGAGAAGGAAAAACGGTGTTTATCATTTGCATGGGGCTATCAACAAGTACTCCTGTAATTACCCCATTTTCTTTTACTATTTCACCACCTTGCACCTCAGTGTGATTATTAATACCAGCTATATCCAATGCTTTTTGATTAACCAGCAAGGCATGCCCGTCAATCCGCCTCAAAGCAACAGGAATATCCGGAAATAGGATATCCAATTCTTTCTTAGTAGGAAATTCTTTTAACTCCCAATCATTCTGATCCCATCCCCTACCTTTTATAAAATTACGTGGATTTTTATTGTGAAACTTTTGTACCCTTTCTATAACCTCTTCATAACTTTTGGTACCAACCAAATCTACCACCTGTTGATTTAGTCCTAAACCGAAAAAATGACAATGTGCATCTATCAATCCCGGAACAATTGTACTTCCGCTAGCATCAACTATTTTAGTGGCATTAAACTTCAATTTTAAATCTTCTGAACTTCCTACTGCTACAAATATTCCATCACGAACAGCAAAGGCCGTGGTTATCGAAAAGTTATCATCAACTGTATAGACATTTGCATTCAGCACCAATAGATCTGCTGTATCCTTTGTAACTTCGCAGGCAGTGAGCATAAGAGCTAAAATAAATATGAGGTTTCTCATGTAAACATTTATGTATTAAAGTTTGAGGAAAAGATTTCCTTATAGCCTTATTAACAAGCAGGTAAAGTAGATAATATATTTTTAATTATTTTGTAAATCCTCAAATTCGGCGATTACCTTCAAGCATAAAAGTGCCATCAGGGGTATTGCTTTCGCCTTTAAAAGAATCTCCATCCATGATAAGGGAAACGTCAACTATACTGCCTTCTATATCCACAGAGAAAGTCAGTTTATTTTTATCAACGCTTACGTTATCAGCAGGCAGGCTACCCCCAGGCATCTCCAATTCCACTGAGTACACCTTCTTTTTTTTAGAAATATGCATTACTCCGGAACTATATTCTACAGGCACGTCCTGAACCGAATATTCCCAACTTCCGGTCCATTTCTTTTTTTTAATTAGAATATCAGATATCTCAACCCCATTTAAAGTACCGCACATTTCAAGAGAATATCCGTTAGAAAATATTAGGACTAATAATATAAGGCCGAAATTTTTAAAAGTTGTTTTCATTTGAAAAGTTATTTAGTTTATGCCTAAATGTACAGCAATTTTTTAAAGTAAAGATCAGTGCTTTTCGGAAATTATAAATGCTACGCGCCTATTCTTCTGCCTGCCCTCTTCCGTTTCATTACTTGCTATGGGTGCTATTCCACCATGGCCTTTCCAACTTATCCTATCCTCTGAAAGCCCCAGTTCTATTAAATATTGAGCAACAGCGGAACAACGTCTATCTGACAAATACTGGTTATAAGATATAGTTCCAATATTATCTGTATGGCCCTCAACAATGATCTGAAGAGACTTGTTTGCATCCAGATAGTCATATATCTTTTGAACATCTGTTTTAGCAGAATCCAATAGCATAAATTCATCAAAATTGAACAGGAGACTTGTAAAAATATGGATCTTATCCAGCTCGTAATTTTCGGTTGCGAGATCTGTTTCAGGAGATAAATTCACAATGGAATTGATGGATTGCACAAGATTTAATGCAACCATATCCAGGTAATAATAAGCTCCCTGCTTGGCTCCTTTTTTTGTTTTGAATTTTCTGGTACCGGCGTTATTCTTAAAATTGCCAATTATCATATAATTTTCTGTGCCTTTGGCCACGAATCTGGTGCTTACCAGAACCCAATCTCTGGTATCTCTATAAAAATTTGTAGTTCCAATCTCCATAAAATTATAGGTATTACCCGCTATTTTGTACATATGCATTTTTGAGAGTTCTTTTTTTATATTCAGGGCCAGTCTTTCCTTTGAAAATAGAACCCCAAAATCTTTTACGGCGAAGTCTGAACGTTCAGCAAGACTAACATAGAAAGAAATCTGATAAGTTTTACCTTTTTCTAAGGTTTGAGTAAGAGGTGCCTGTATATATTCCCTATAATCATTCGGGGCGTATAGATAAAGGCCTGCATAACCCTTGCCAAAATCTGAAGGTTGTGTCCCATTAAAATTTTCAGGGGTACCCATTATGATGCTACAACTATTAAAATAGTCGGTAGATCCTTTTGTTGGTGTGCTCCAATGGGCGACATCGGTATCAAAATTACCGAGATGTACCGGGCATGTTTCATATTGCTCAAAACTAGGATTTTGAATCAGGTTTTGAGACAGAAGAGCTGTTATACCCCAAAAGTAGGCGAGCACCAAGCTGTATGTATTCTTAGCAACCAAAATAATAAGAGACTATTACTTCAACCTAAAATAAGAATTAATCTCCAAGCGTGAAGTTAATACCGTTTAACTGTATCTTTTACAGATGATTGAGCTAACTTTTAACTTTTTTTTCTACAAAGTCATTTAAAAATCAAACTTGTAGGATACCCCAGCTAATACCTGTAAGCTCTGCACTCTATAATTGGCCCATCGCTGATAAGCGTTATTCGCGATATTATTCGCTCTGGCAAAAATGGAAAGATGCTCATTATAATGGTATCCCACATGGGCATTTGCATCAAAAAAACTATCTAATGTGATTACTGTGGACGGGAAATCTGAAGGCAAAACATTTTCCACCACTTGTGAACTTAAATCCTGGCGTTCCCCTACATAAAATAAATTAGCCCCCAGAAACCATTTTTCTCCTATCTGGTAATCCAAAAGCAATGACCCTTTTACATCAGGAAGGTTCCATGCAGGATTATCGGTCTCCGTGTTGTAATCAAATAGTTCTACGTTTACTCCAAGTGTGAAATCTCTGTTTATATCAAGATTTAATTCGGCAAACAATCCAAGGGTTTTGATATCATCATAAAATAGTTCAAATGAATTTCCATAATAATATCCTTTTTCATCATCCCTAAAATCATTTTGAGGATTTAATTTATAAAGTGGTTTTCTGTTTTCAGCTCTATAAAATCCTTTTACATTATAACTCAGACTAGGTATTAATTGACCTTTAATACCCAGGAATCCATCATACTGCTTATCTGTAGGAAGTATAGTTAAAGTGGGTGATACAAATGGATTTTCGCCTGCAAAACTATAATAAGAATTTTGAACTAATCCCCCTACCACCCCTCCATAGGCAATAAGAGAATCCTCTAACAATTTGTATGAGGCCGTTATTTCCGGATAAATGTAAAAATTGCTGTCACTTACTTCTGTATCCAAACCATATACTAAAGAAGCTCCCAAATTTAAGCTGTATTTATCTCCGGATAAAACCAAATTTGGATTTGCACCAATTTGCATTTGGCCGTAATCTATACCCATTGTGTTGGTTGCGCTATTTATACTGGCATTTTTAAAACTCCCACCTACATAATCAAAATTAACTTTTAAAGTCACTAATTCTGATGAGACCGGGAATTGAAATTCTGGTTTTACAAAAAATCTATTTTCACCGGAATCCACAGCATCCCAAAATCTTCGATACAATACTTCACCGCCAGCAAAAACAGATTCTTCCATCTGTAGCTGGGCTCCCGCTTCCAGGTCAAAATAATTTTGGCTTTCATCAATTGTACTTATTGTGGCTTCATCAAAAATCCCTTCAGGAAGTCCATACCAATTGTATTTCTGATGTTGAAAACCAACATCGGTACTCCAATTCAGATCTCTGTCTTTTTGGCTATAGGTAGCGTTCAATTTTGTATTGTAAAAATCTGTGTCGAGTAATACATCTTCTAAATCTCCTCGCGAAGAATGATGGTTAAGACCAAAATCTACCCTTTTATTTCCCCTGTCAATGTCTCTGCTGGTATAAAAATCTGCGAGGGCACTGCTAAAATTTCCAAGGCTGACAGAAGCATATGAATTATATAGTTTTTCCGGTTTGGCTTTTTGCACAACAGATGCCTTACCTTTGGCCGGCGTAAAAGTTGAAGCCACGGGTACTGAGAAAATGCTGTACTCAATCTTCTTTTTTTGAAGTACGATAGAATCATTGAGATTTGGAATAGATTTGACCTTGAAGGCATCTGAAACTGTTGGTGAATATGGCCTTACCACAGTAACAGTTTCCGTTCCAATGTCTTTTTCGTCTTGTGCCGATAAAAGTTGCACTAGACCTATTAAAGCGATAATCGTAATTTTTAGTTCCTTTTGCATATTGTGCTCTTCACTATTTAATTTCCGTCGGGAACAATGGATGAATTTCGTTGTGCTTCTTTAGATTTTATAATAGCTAATTCCCCTTTTGCGTCAGCAACGATTTGGTCATAATCGCCAAAATTTGCAATTACACTTTCAAGAATATAGGTAGCCTGATATGCATCATCCAATGCATAATAATTCTTAGCCATAATAATTAGGCCTTTACCACCCCACTCCTTATAGGCAGCATAATCTCTTGCTAATTTTTGCACTGAACTGTTTGAACCCTCAAAGGACCCTGCTTTTTGCTTAAAGTAGGCGTCATAATACCAAGCTTCTGCCGCTAATTCGCCGCTGGCGATTTTCAAAACTTCGGTATAAGCCTTCTCTGCCCTTTCTTCATTACCAGTAGCAATAGCAGATCTTGCGATCATTATTTGTGCATCACTCTTTATTCTATCGTCAATATTATCTGTTTCCAGAACTTTTTCAGCATAAGCTATGGTCTGGTCATAATTCTTTTGTTCATAATAACCTTTCATTAGGTTAGATTGGGCAAATGTTCTGTTCTGTTGAATATCTGCGATTGTTTCCAATCTCTGAAGGAAAGGAAGTGCAGAGGAATAGTTTTTATTTCCAATATATATCTCACAGACCCTGGTGAGGGCTTGTTCTGAATATTCACTGGCGCCACTGTTAGCAACATACATATATGCCGGAAGTGCCTGGTCTTTATCTCCTTTCGCAAAATATAATTGGGCAAGGTTAAAGTTGGCATTGATAGTATGTAATCCATTTGGGAAATCCCTGATATAGTTTTCATATCCTTTTATTGCCGCATCTTTCTTACCCTGAAGATTTTGCTTCTCAGCAGATTCATAACTTGCATTATCTAATTCTGTATTTGACACCTCAACAAAGTCTAAACCTTCTACCCATCTGGCGTACTCGCTAACCCGACCTGTATCTACATAAATAAGTTTAGCTGTGGCTACCGCCTGAATTGCCTCCTGGGAGTTTGGATAATCGCGCACTACTGTTTTAAACTTACTTAAAGCCAGATCATTATTGTTGGAATTATAAAACACCAGTCCCTGCCTGAGCAACGCCCGGGGGACCAAAGTACTACCGGGATAGTCATTTATTAGCCGATCATAAGTTTGCAATCCAATTGCCTCCTGGTTTTCTTTAATATATGAATTCCCCAGTTCAAATAGTGCATCATCCTTTAAACTCGATTTAGGATACCTTGAAATAAAACCATTAAGTTCCTCAATTTTCGTGGCACTCCTATCAATAAAACCATAGCTTATAGCCTTCTGGAATGAGGCATAGTCCTTCTCCGGACTAGTGGATTGTAAAACTTTATTATATGATTCAATCGCAGGCCAGTATTTACTTGTTACAAAAAAACAATCCCCAAGACGCACGTTAGCATCATTTTTTTTAACCGGTTCTGTCCCCTTATCGGTATAGGCCTGGTAATAAGAAACTGCGTTGTTATAGTCTTTTAGTTTAAAATAGGTATATCCCAGGTTATAGTCCAGATCCTGAATTTCTTCTGTTAATGGCGATGCCGGGTTATTTTTAAACTGAAGATAGTCTGAAAGTGCATCCTCAAAAGCATTGAGCATATATTGAGATTCAGCCTTCCAATATCTGGCTCGTGCCTTGAAAAGTTGATCCGGGGCATTATTGAGTGATTTAGCAAACAACGCATGCGCAGAGGCGTAATCTGTTTCAATAAACAATTCAACTCCGCGGTAGAAAGCAACCTTCTGATATGTTGCTTTACTGGCAAAACTGCTGTTTTCCTCCAACAGAGTGAGTGCACCTTCAAAGTTTTTGGAGGTAATATAGGAGTCAACCAATAATTCCTGAATTTCTTTGGAATGAGTATCATTGGGATAGGTTTCCAGGTAGGTAGTCAAGACCTTAGGTACAGGTTCATAAGGATTCCCAATTTCATAACTCAAACGGGCATAATTAAGATAGGCATCCTTTTGTATCTCTGCATTAAAATCCATTTGGGAAGCATTCCTAAAGGCATTCAAGGCTTCCTGCTTTTTATCCAGGTTTAAATAACACTCAGCTAAATGGTAATATGCATTTTGAGCAACTCCATTGTTACCGTCAATTATTTTATTGAATTGGTTAATTGCGTTAGCGTAGTCTTCCTGTTTATAATAACAATAGCCTAATAAATAGTGATCTGTATTGCTCCATTTACCGCGTTTTCCTTTATAAGCCTCTAAATAGGGTATTGCATTTGAATACTGTTCCAAATTGAAATAGCTCTCTCCAATAATTTTATTTAATTCAGATACTTCCTGTCTGTCCGATTTGGATAACTGTGACTTGGCCAGCTCAATAGCCTCTTCAAATTTACCCAGCTTAAAATTCATATCAGCCTGATAATAGGAAAGCTTATCACTTAACAATTCCTGATCCGCTATCTGATCGAAACGTTCGTTAGCCCCCTCATAATCATCTTGCTGATAGGCAATATACCCCAGATAATATTTGGCTTGGGAACCATATGTAGGTGATGTGGTTACCTTGCTTAGATAACGTTCGGCTTCTTTCGGTTTTTTAGAGCTAAACAAGGAATAGCCCATATTAAAATTAAACCGCTCCTTCTCCTTGGGAGACATAGAATTTTGGTCCACCTTATTATACCACTTCAGGGCGTAAGGATATTTGCCGTTTGCAAAATAATAATCGGCTACATCCATAAAAGCAGAATTTTTTTTTGTAGAAGTTGGATAGTTCGATACAAAACTTTCCATTAATCTGTCTGCCCCAAGCTGATTTAATCTTACCGCCGCATTGGCTACATAATATGCACTGTTGGCTTCTATTTCAAAATCTTTGGTAGTTGTCTGGACTTTTTCAAAAATGGTCTGAGCAGCCTGATATTGTTTGTTATTGTACAACTCCAGGGCGTCCTTATACTGCTTTTGATGTTGGGTGTAAATTTTTGATTCCTGGGTGTATCCAGAAATGGCAATGCCCATGAAATATAGAAGTAGCGCGGTTTTATTCTTTCGCATAATGTTCTCTAGCTGTTAAGAAGTACCGTAATTTCCCTTAATAACGTCAAATATTGTTCCCAAGTATATCAGACAACTAAATAATAGATTTTTACTTCTTGTAACATTGAATTAAGCAGGAACTTATTACTTTTATATCAACATTAAAATTATGGGTGAAAGTATTCTGAATCTAAAAGATGTAGCCGTTTTCCAAAAGGAGAATATGGTACTCAACGATATTACGCTTGAGGTAAAAAAAGGTGAGTTTGTATATCTGATCGGAAAGACAGGAAGTGGAAAAAGTAGTCTTATGAAAACCCTTTATGCAGATCTTCCACTTTTAGAGGGACATGGCCGAATTGTAGGATTTAATCTAAAAACCCTTGAAGAAAAGGATATCCCTTTTTTAAGGCGAAAACTGGGCATAGTATTCCAGGATTTTAAACTACTCCCTGATAGAAACATCAACAGAAATCTTATGTTTGTTCTCAAAGCAACCGGTTGGAAAGATCAGGATAAAATGGATACTCAAATTGAGGAAGTGTTGGACAAGGTGGACATGAAAACCAAAGGGTTTAAATTCCCTCATGAGTTATCGGGTGGCGAACAGCAGCGGATTGCGATTGCCAGAGCACTATTAAATGACCCGGAGATAATCCTGGCAGATGAACCAACAGGAAATCTTGATCCACAGACCAGCGTAGAAGTTATGAAAGTACTTCAGGAAATTAATAAGACCGGAAGAACCATCCTAATGGCCACCCACGATTATGCCTTATTGCTAAAATATCCATCCAAAACCCTAAAATGCGATGGTGCAAAAGTTTTCGAGGTAATTCAGAAAGCCGTTTAATAACTAATTGCCACACATTTAAACTACTGGGAACTGTTATTTTCTTATCTCTTTAAGAAATAATTAATAGTTGCTAAAGTTAATTTTACTGAATTTATATTTATCTTTCATGTTAATCAATTCTTATCCATGACATTTCCAGTTAGTTTAACTATCTAAATTTGGAAACAAATTGAATTAATTTTTTGACATATTAATAGTATTAAAACCAACCAAACCAAGTGATTATGAAAATTAACAAATTCTTACTTTTTGCGTTTGCCCTTTTACTTGCCTTCTCATGTAAGGAAAACCAACACAAACCGGAGGTTGTAGAAAAAGTTGAAATTCGTGAATGGAAACCGGAAGACACCCGAAGTTTAACTGGTGTTTCTGCAAAACGGGGGGTGATTTTAAATACAGAAAATGGAACGGATGGCTATGTTCTTTTTGAACCCTCAAGCAGCACATACACATACCTTATAAATAAGGAAGGAGACGTAGTTCATACCTGGGAATCAGAGCTGAATTCAATGAATTCCTATTTACTTCCAAACGGACATTTATTTAGACTGGAGAGAGATGAAAACTTCCCCACATTTGCGGCTGGTGGCCAAGCCGGACGTATACGCGAATATGACTGGGAAGGAAATATGGTCTGGGATTTTAAATACTTTAATGAAAAAGAATTAACACACCATGATTTTGAAATTATGCCCAATGGCAATATTCTGGCTATTTCTTATGAAGCACTTACCGTAGAAGAAGCTATAGCTGCTGGCAAAGACCCTCATCATATTCCAAAAGCAGGCATATGGCTCGATAAAATTATTGAAGTTAAACCTGTTAAACCAGATGGAGGTACCGTTGTATGGGAATGGCAAATGAAAGACCACCTGATTCAGGATCTAGACCCAACTAAGAGTAATTATGGTGTAGTGACTGAAAATCCAAGAAAGATCAATATCAATATCCCAAGTGCGGAAGCAGGTCCTCCAATGTCAGAGGAACAAGTTGCGCAGATGATAAAAATGAGAGTAATGACTTCTAATGCCACAGTAGACAATCAGGGATCCGATCTTACACACACCAATGCCATCTCTTATAATCCAATATTAGATCAAATTGTGATTAGTGTTCCCGGCTTTGGAGAAATTTTTGTCTTGGACCACAGTACCACTTCTGAAGAAGCTAAAGGAAATTCAGGAGGAACATCAGGTCTAGGCGGAGACCTTCTGTACCGATGGGGTAATTCGGCTAATTATGGACGCGGCACCAAAGAAGATCAGGAGCTTTTTCTTCAACATGATGTCAAGTGGATTCCAAAAGGATATCCAGGAGCAGGCAATTTAATGGTCTATGTTAATGATATTACCAACCCTAATAATAATTTATCTTCCATGGGAGCCGCCCTTGCAAGTGCAACCTCTCCTGAGATGAATGTTGCCATTGGAGACATCGGTAATCATAGCGCCGTGTATGAATGGACCATACCAACTGATGAAGATGGCAATTATGTTCTTCCGGATGGAGGTGCCTTTGGTCCTGAAGCCCCAGATTGGTCCTATACAGCACCGGATAAATTTTCTTTGTATTCTGCTTTTGTTTCTGGTGCTCACCGCCTGCAAAATGGTCATACACTTATAACACAAGGAATGCAAGGACGATTTTTTGAAATAGATCAGAATAATGAAATTGTATGGGAGTATTGGACACCTTATAAATTTGATTATGCTCTGCCTGATGGATCAGCTGCCCAACCCACAGGTCCATTTATTTATGCTATGTTCAGAAGCACTTTATACCCAGCCGATTTTAAAGGTTTTGACAATAAAGAATTGAAGCCAATTGATCCGCAACCTGAACCTTTTATCTTTAAAATGCCACCCCCACCTGCAGAGCAGGATAGTATTCACTAAATTGTAAATCAATTAATAACTAATATAAAACTACACAAATGTCATTAAAAATTATAGGAGCCGGATTGCCAAGGACCGGCACAAACACCTTAAAACAAAGCCTGGAACAATTAGGCTATAAACACGTTTACCACATGAAGGAATTGCTGGTAAAGCCGGAGAAACTGCATTATTGGAAGACTCTTGACGAAACCGGCGATACAGATTGGGATGCGCTTTACAAAGGTTATGACGGTACAGTGGATTTTCCAGGTTACCCATGGTACAAGGAACATATGAAGCGCTACCCCGATGCGAAGGTTATCCTGACAGTGCGGGATTTTGAAGGCTGGTATAAAAGTGTAGACAGTACTGTATTCAGGGCGGGACCACAAACTCCAGGTGAAAAAATAAAAATGTTGACAAAATTATTATTCAATTCCAGGGCTCGGAATGTTGTTAAGGTCATTAAGTGGTTCAAGAAAGTCTTTTTTGCCGAAAGACTGCAGGGGAAGTTTGGCGATAAGGAATTTGCGAAAAAATTCTGGGAAGATCATCTCGCTACAGTAAAAGCCACTGTGCCCGAAGACAAATTACTGGTTTATGATGTGCGCGACGGTTGGGGACCACTTTGCAAGTTTTTAGGTGTAGAGGAACCTGCTGAACCCCTCCCACATTTAAATAAAAAGGAGAATTTTAAGGCAATGCTTCCCAAACTCATGAAAGGGGAAATGGTCTAAAAGCAGTTATCAATACAAATCAAAAATCACTTATGCCCCCGGTGGCTTATACCCACCGGGGGTTAATTATAAATAGCATCGACCATGAATACTGAAAGCTGGCAGGTAAAAGTCACCCTTTTACTGGTAAGTAGTCTTACCATAATGTCTATGATTACCATATCGGCTTCATTGCCCGATATGACAAAGGCATTTTCAACTTTAGCAAACGCTGAAAACCTGGTAAAGCTTACGCTTTCGTTTCCAGCTCTTTTTATCGCCTTAACTGCGATAATCGCAGGAAAGTTCATTGATAGATTTGGAAGATTGAGACTTTTAAGCGCTGCCTTAATCCTATATGCCATTGCCGGTAGTTCAGGGTATTGGTTGAACAATATCTATCTTATTCTGGCTGGAAGGGCATTGCTGGGTATTTGTGTTGGAATTACAATGACGATTGCTACAACACTCATAGCAGATTATTATCAGGGCAAATCCAGACAAAAGTTTGCCGGTTTGCAAATAGCAGTGATGTCTTTAGGAGGTATTATGTTTGTTACTCTTGGGGGAGTATTGGCCGATATATCCTGGCGGGTTCCTTTTTTACTCTATTTATTTCCACTGCTAATCTTACCGATGACCAGTTTATCTTTAAAAGAACCAAAAACTTTACATATTGCAAAAAGTAAGGATACTTCTGTTAAATCCCCTAAAATAATTTGGCTTGTCTTTATAAATGTGATGATTATGTGGATTCTGTTTTTTATTATCCCCGTACAGATTCCATTCTATTTAAAATCTATTGGCATTGAAAAAAACACTTTGATCGGCATCGCAATAGCTTCGACCACTTTTTTCTCGGTGATTTCTTCGCTTTCATTTTCCCGTATAAAGGACAGATTAAGCTATCAGCAAGTTTTTGGTATTGGCTATTTGTTAATGGCCCTCTCCTTTGCAAGTATAGCCTATGGCGGTTCATATGCTATGGTCATGTTGGGAATGTTACTTGCCGGATTAGGAATGGGTTTAATGATCCCAAATGCAAATGTTTGGGTAATGCAATTAGCCCCCGAACAAATTCGGGGTCAGGAAATTGGCAGGTTAACCACATTTTGGTTTATGGGTCAGTTTTTATCCCCTATAATTTTGCTTCCTTTTTTAAATATAATCTCACAATCTCAGCTATTTTCCATATTAACTTACATAATATTAGGCTTGAGTATTGGATTCTTCTTTTATGGAATTCTAAATAAAAAGAGCCCAGGCGGAGTTTAAGGACTAAAAATATTGGCCGTCAAAAGTAGCTATGCCCATAGATTAAATTATTTTTTCTAAATATCCATTAACTTAGTGGTGGAGCAACTAAATCTGACGTGATTCTTAAAAAACAAGATAATCTGCCCAATAAAAAATCCGGCCCCTATGTTGGCATACTCCTTTTTATAGTGTCTTTATTTTTGCTAATTCTTACCGGGCCTCTAGGGTTTTTATACGGCATCATATATTCCTTATTCACAAAAGGCTTTAGAGGTATAGGAGAATATCTATTAAAGATTGCCGTATCTATAGACCAGTTGGGCAATGTATTGATGCAACATTTACTCAATGCACTGTGGGTGAAAAAAGGAGGTTACAAATTTGGCAATAGGGATGAGACTATCTCAAGTGCCCTGGGTCGAAACAAGAGACTAGGTACACTAACCCGTTTTGGGATGGCAATTGATAAAATACTGGATAAAATAGACCCTAACCATTCTCTTAACTCCATCGACTATTATATTGAACCATCGCAGGGTGTTCTGGATGTGTTGGCATGGATTCATACTGCAGACAACCGAATCTTATGCACGAGGAGCTCAAACAAAGATGTCTATTATATCCCCGGGGGTAAAAGAGAACCCGGAGAATCTGATATTCAATCTCTTTCTAGAGAAATAAAGGAGGAACTTCAGGTGGCTTTGGATCCTACTACATTAAAATTTATCGGGATTTTTGAGGCCCCGGCCCATGGAGTTCAACCTGGCGTCATAGTTCGTATGAGATGCTATACTGGAGGTTATACAGGTGAGTTATGCCCCGATTCTGAAATTTCTGAAATGGTATGGCTCAATTACGGCGACAGAAATATGGTGTCTGAAGTAGACAAACTTATTTTTGATTTTCTTAATAAGAAAGGATATCTAAAATAAAAATCCAGTAAAGCTCTATTAGTTTTTCGTTACTTTTGCTGGCAATTTTATTAACCTTTATAATAATTTAAAAACTACAAATGGTAGTATTGGGCATTGATATTGGTGGCTCCGGAATGAAAGGTGCCTTGGTAAACTCCAAAACAGGTGAAATGCTGACCGAACGTTTCAGAATTCCAACTCCTGAATCCAGAAAACCACAAGAAATGGCAGAAGTGGTTAAAAAAATTGTAGAACACTTTAACCATAAAGGCCCGGTAGGTTGTGGATTTCCAACAATTATCAGGCGCGGAGTATGCAAATCCAAAGGAAATTTACATAAATCTTGGGTGAATGTAAATGTAAGAGAACTATTCAGTAAGGTTACCGGACTCCCGGTAACGGTTATCAATGATGCGGATGCTGCCGGATATGCAACCATGAATTATGGGATAGGTAGAGACAAAGAAGGTTTTGTTGTAATGATTACTATTGGCACCGGATTGGGTAGCGGAGCATTTTTTAATGGTGAGCTAATACCAAATTTTGAATTGGGCCAGATACCTTATAAGAAATTCAAAAAAATTGAAACCTGGGCAGCAGCATCTGCAAAGGAAAATGAAGGCCTTAGCTTTAAAGAATGGGGCAAGAGATTTAATATATTTTTAAAATATGTGGATCTTTTAATATCGCCGGACTG
>Ga0209456_10000473_pt1 | contig 21697 bp, 18 predicted proteins | sample COG_11_FD_184755 | JGI IMG/M metagenome (GOLD analysis project Ga0209456, IMG submission 184755) | Pelagic marine sediment microbial communities from the LTER site Helgoland, North Sea, for post-phytoplankton bloom and carbon turnover... | ecosystem: Environmental > Aquatic > Marine > Neritic...
CTGGATGACCTTGAAACTGCGATGGGCCTCGTGCCCAAACAAAAACGACCACGGGCAAGAGCGAAATCGGCCCGATGACGACAGGAGTTCCCTGGTGTCGCAATCCATTCCCCGATCCAGGACTGACGACTACACTGATGAAATGGTCGCAATCGGCCCTGGCGTCATTGTCGACTGAGCTATAGTTTTTCCAATGGGACGCAACCCGGCAAAAGTCTCACCATCGAGCTCGTTGTCCGGGCTGCATCTTTTGTTGACCTACGAGTGCAACTTCGAGTGTGATCATTGTTTCGTCTGGGGCGCGCCATCGCAAACCGGCACCATGACCGTCGAAACCATTCGGGACATACTCGGCCAGGCCGACGCGCTGGGCACAGTCGAATGGATCTACTTCGAGGGCGGTGAGGCGTTCCTCTATTACGAGGTACTCGGTGCCGGCGTTCGACTGGCTAAAGAGTCCGGTTTCAACGTTGGAATTGTCACCAATGCCTTTTGGGCGACAACGGATTCGGAAGCCATGGACTGGTTGAGACCGATGGCCGGCTTGATCGACGATCTTTCCATAAGCAGCGATGCCTATCACGGCAGCGATGAAAGCCCCAAATGTCCCGAGATTGCCCGCGGGGCGGCAAAGCAACTGGGCATACCGGTTGACTTTATCAGCGTGGCACAACCCGAAGCCGTCGAGGCGACAGGCGCGGCCGGTCAATTGCCGGCGGGAGAATCTGCGGTCCTTTACAGGGGCCGTGCGGCAGAAGTGCTCGCGTCACGCGTCGAAGCGAAGCCTTGGGAACAATTCACCGTATGCCCGTGGGAGGACCTTCGGCAACCACAGCGTATACACGTGGACCCTTTTGGCAACCTGCACATCTGCCAGGGTATTTCTATCGGCAACATGCTCGAACGCTCTCTGACAGAAATCATGCGTGATTATGACGCAGACGATCACCCGATCGTCGGGCCGCTTCTTGCCGGTGGCCCGGCAGAGATCGTTCGCCGATATGACCTTCCACACGAGGACGGATACGCTGATCACTGCCACCTTTGCTATAAGTCGCGTTGCAAACTGAGAGAGCGCTTTCCGGATGTACTAACGCCGGATCAGATGTACGGCACGCCCTGACGATCACCGACCGGCGAACTTGCCATTGATCGCGAGTTGCCGGGCACGGAAGACTATTCTTGGAGTTTGTCGGCTTTGTTTCACAAACGAGCCAGCGACCCGCTCATGCGGGTCGCTGGTCGTGCGGTCTTTTCGCCTATTCTTCGTTGCTCGGCGTCGAAAGGTCCGCGTCATAAACCCACACGGTATAGTCGGAACTCTCGAACCCCGATCCAAACTTCGCGAACATCTTGCCGGCCTCTTCGACAGAACCCGTCTTTTCTGCGATGAACTCGAAAATGCTCTGCTCGCCTGGCGCCATGTCGGCAAAGCTCTCGAAACTCGTTACGATTGCTATTGCGGGCTCGCCCCCGATCCGCTCCAGCCAGAGCCAGTTGTGGCCGGCCTCGGCCCAACCTTCATTCTTGGCCATCTGGCTAATTTTCTTGCGCATTTCTCCCGGCCCTGGGCCTGCGCCCTGCTTCCAGGTCCAGGACGTCGCGCCAAAGTACGGTCCGTTCGAACCTTCCGGCCAATGGCTGTGCTCCCAATCGTTTTCCTCAAGGTAGTGGTGGTAGTGGTCGACGTACTGATCGACGTTCTCGTTCCAATCAGCACTGAGACCAAGTTTGTCCTCCTCGGCGATATAGGCGTCCTGGTCCGCATAGTCGAAACAGCATGCGCGGTAATGGACGACGTTCATGTTGTGAGCAATAACCGGGCGGAATGCCATCCATGTCCGCGAGTCACCCGCTTCGGCGCGACGCGCCATATGCTTCTTCGCGGCTTCCGTAAACTCGGCCTGCATGCCTGGCTTCGGCACTATCAGCCAGACGTCTGTCAGCGGCGCGCGTTCCTCCGCCTCTTCGTGGTGATCCGCCAAGGCTCCCAGTGGCAAGATCAACGCCGCGAAAACGGCGATCCAGGTACGCTTTTTCATTGTTGTTCTCCCAATTTGACTCATGACAATTATAGGTCATCCGTCGCATTTTGCTTGCAGGCAGAGATGAGTAGCGACGCGAAAGGGGCGGATCTTCGGCAAACCACCGATCGCCTATCGCGAGTGAGTCGCGAACGATTCCTTAGCGTATAGGCACGGAAGTCTTATTTGCGTCCGATGTCTAGCGTACGGATTGGTCAACAAGAACAATAAGGCATGTGTCGTGGATCGATACGACTCGATCATCATCGGGGCCGGGCACAACGGCCTGGTTTGCGCAGCCTACCTGGCGAAGAGCGGCCAGCGAGTGCTAATTCTCGAAGCATCGAGTACCCCGGGTGGGCTCGGTGCGAGCCGCGAATTCCATCCTGGCTGCCACGTTTCGGTCGCACATTCGGTCAGCCACTTCTCCGCGCAAATCGCCCGCGACCTCAATCTCAAGTCACACGGCTTCGACTCGTTATCGAAGCCGTTGTCAACAATCGGGCTGAGTCCTGACCAGGAGCATGTCATCGTGCACCAGGGTGCTTTGAGCGGCACCAGCAGCGACGACACGAATGCCTATCAGGACTACTCGCAACTCATGCACCGTTTCGCCGATGTCTTGAAACCTTTCTGGCATAAGACGATGCCCCGCATAGGCAGCACCAGCCTCGCTGACCTGATGACCTTTGCGCACGTTGGCCTTAACATTCGTCGCATGGGCAAGAAGGATATGCGGGAATTCATGCGCATTGCTGCCCTTCCCGCTCGCGACCTGATGGACGAATATTTCGACAATGAAGTCCTCAAGGCTACATTGAGCTGGGACGGCCTCATCGGTGCAAAAATGGCACCGCGGTCACCCAACAGCGCCGTACTCGCTATGCTTTACCGCATGGCCGAAGAATCCAGGGGCGCCCACGCGATTCCCACTGGTGGCGTTAACGGCCTGGTCGCGGCCCTGGCTGAATCGGCTACCTCTTCCGGCGTCACGATCAAGTATGGAGCACCGGTCAGCCGCATTCTGGTTGACGCTAATGCCGCGGGCCTCGTTGCCAATGGCGTGCAACTGGCAGACGGTGAAAAGATCGAAGCGGAACGCGTTGTCTCCGCGACGGATCCACAACGGACCTTTCTCAATCTCGTGGGCGTCGAGAACCTTGACATCGGATTCACGAATCGAATTCGACGGTTGCGATGCAACGGTTACGTCGCGAAACTGCATCTCGCACTAAACGGGCTGCCCGAATTTGAAGGGCTCGAGCAGGCCGACGGTCGCATGATCCTCGCACCGGATATGGATGCCATCGAATTTGCATTCGACGATGCCAAGTACGGCGAGTGTCCTTCAAATCCGGTCATGGAAATCGTGATCCCGAGCGCGCATGACGCGTCACTCGCACCCGCCGGTCAACACGTTTTGTCGGCTCACGTCATGTACGTGCCGTACCAGCTCAAAGGCGGCTGGACCGACGCGGCCCGGGAACAGATATGCGAACGAGCGATCGACGCGATCACGCAATACGCGCCGGCGATTCGCGAGCAGATCCTCGCGAGCGAATTCCTGACACCCGCGGATCTCGAGAGCGAGTACCGCGTGACCGGCGGCCACTGGCACCACACCGAATTCGCGATGGATCAAATGCTGATGATGCGGCCAACGTACGAGGCCGCACAATACAACTCACCGATACCCGGCTTGTTCCTCTGCAGTGCAGGCTGTCATCCCGGCGGCGATATCACGGGTGCAGCCGGGCATAACGCCGCACGTGAGATTTTACGATGACCCATTACGACGCGGTCATCATCGGCGCGGGGCACAACGGACTCACAAATGCCGCCTACCTCGCGAAGGCCGGCCTGAACGTCGTCGTCGTCGAGAAGAACGACTACATCGGTGGCGCCTCGGTAACCCGCGAGCTTCACGAGGGCTGGAAATACTCGAACTGCTCCTACGTCTGCAGCATGATGCGCCAGGCGATTCACCGCGATCTCAATCTAGGCCGTCACGGCCTGATCCTCGTGCCGTACCTCGGCACAATAAATTTCGGGGATGGCGACGAGCGCCTGTTCGCCTATCACAACGAGGAAGCGGCATACCTCGAATTGAAACGGCATTCGCCGCATGACGCTGATGCCATGTTCCGCTTGCAGGCAGACCTGACGCGCTATTCGCAGCTGATCCGCAAGACGTTGATGCGCACGCCGCCGGACCCGGCCTCGTTCAAGCCACGCGACATCATGGAACTCTTGTGGCTTGCGAAGAAATTCTGGGCGCTGGGCGAGAAAGAGATTTACGAATACGTCCGCTTTTTCACGATGAGCGCCGCGGAGTTCCTCGACGACTATTTCGAGAACGACCTGATCAAGGCGGCGATGGCGGGCCCGGGGATCATCGGCACGGCCCTCGGGGTCGAGTCGCCAGGTTCATCGTACATCCTGTTGCACCATGTCATGGGCGATGTCGACGGCAGCATCGGTGCCTGGGGTCTCGCGCGCGGCGGCATGGGCGCCATCTCGCAGGCAATCGCTAACGCGATGGATGAGTTCGGCGGGGAATTGCGGACCAGTGCGGGTGTGCAGAAAGTGCTCGTCGAAGATCGTAAGGCCGTCGGCGTCGTTCTCGAAAACGGCGACGAACTTCGCTCACGCATCGTCGTCTCGAATCTCGATGCCAGGCGCACCTTTACTCGCATCATGGACAAGGACGACCTGCCCGACGGTATTTACGAGAAAGCGAAGAACTTCAAGATTCGCGGCTCATCCGGCAAGGTGAACATCGCACTGTCCGGCATGCCGAAGTTCACGCACGTCCCGAAAAACCGCTACATCGACCGCGGCGGCCAGACGTTCTCGGGCTCCCTGGAAACGATGGAGCGCGCCTACGACTGCTGGAAACGTGGACGCTGGTCTGACGATCCGTTTGTCGAGTCGGTCATTCCGTCGGCCTGGGACCCGACCGTGGCGCCGCCGGGCAAGCACTGGATGTCGAATTTCATCCAGTATTGTCCGCCGAAACTGGCCGACGGCCCGTGGACGCCCGAGAAACGCGACGCCTTCGGTGAGTCTGTCATCAGCAAGATCGAGCGCTACAGTCCGGGTTTCCGTGACCTGATCGTGCACATGGAGGTACGGACGCCGCACGAGATCGAGAACGAGATCGGCCTGACCGAGGGCAATATTTTCCAGGGCGAACTCACGATCGACCAGTTGTTCTTCAACCGGCCGTTCCCGGGCTACGGCCAGTACCGGATGCCCGTGAAAAACCTCTACATGAGCGGCTCGTCGACGCATCCGGGTGGCGGCGTCTCCGCCGTGTGCGGCGCGAACTCGGCACGCGAGATCCTCAAGGATCTCAGGAAGCCGAGCACGGTTCCCGAAGATGACTTTTATGATGAGTAGACGATGAGCGCGACTGACCCATTTGCCGGCGAACGACTGAAACACACGCATTTCTATCCGCGTGCGAAAGAGTTGAACATCCGAGACGCCTGGTCGGCCTGGAACGGCTACAAGTTCGCCGACTGCTACTACGACGCGGAATACGAGTACTTCTGTATCCGCAACCAGTGCGGCACCTACGACATCTGCCCGATGCAGAAGTACGACATCAAGGGCAAAGATGCCGAGGCCATGCTGAATCGCATGATCACGCGCGACCTGAGAAAGATCGGCATGCATCGCGTCGCCTACACGGTCTGGTGCACGGACGAAGGGCGCATCATCGACGACGGTACGGTGTTCAGGCTCGCAGACGATCACTTCATGCTGACCTGCGGCAGCCCGAACACCGCCTGGCTCAGGAAGGCCGCATTCGGCTTCGACGATGTCACCGTAACCGATATCAGCGATGACCTTGCCGGATTGGCGCTACAGGGCCCGACGTCCTGCGCCGTGCTGAAAAAGATGGGACTCGACGGCATCGAAGAAGCCAAGGCCTTCGACATCCGTTTCTTCCCGTTCCACGGCGACACCCTGATGGTCTCGCGGACCGGGTTCACCGGCGATCTCGGCTACGAGCTCTGGATCAAGCCGGAACTCGCGCTGACGATGTGGGACGAACTGTACGCGGCGGGCGAGGACTACGGCATCCAGCCGTACGGCGAAACAGCGACCGACATGGCGCGCATGGAAACGGGCTTCATCATGCCGTTCGTGGATTTCACCGAGGCGCTCAAGACCGTCCACTTCCAGCACGACCAGACGCCGTACGAGTTGCGGCTCGGCTGGCTCGTCGATCTCGACAAGCCTCACTTCAATGGCAAACGGGCATTGCTGGAGGAGAAGCGGCGCGGGCCGAAGTGGCAACTGACCAAACTCGACATCGAGGGCAACTGGCCGGCCGAAGGGTCGATCATGTACGACAGCAAACGCTGCAAGAAGACCATCGGCTACGTCACCTCGGCCATGTGGTCACCCGCGGTCAAGGCGAATATCGCCCTGGCGATGATCGAGACGAAGTACCTCGAAGGCGAGCTGTGGGCCGAGATCTACAAGTACAAGGACTTGCGCCCGTACCGCCGCATGTCGAAGTGCGAGATCAGGACCAAACCGTTCTGGATGCCGCCGAGGGCGCGCGCAACGCCACCAACCGATTACTGATGCACCGCGTCAGTCGGTCGCTGGGCGGGAGTCGGCTCAACGCGTGACCAGTTTCTCCAGATAGGCAGAGATCAGCCTCTTCTGCACTTCAACGGGCAGCAACTCGGAATGCAGCAGGCTCAGTTGGCCGATCCCGGCCGAGTAAGCCCATATCGCTTTCGCTTCAAAGTCCACATCCAGCGTCCCGCTGATCTCGCCTGCTTCCTGGGCGTCTGTCAGTAAACCTCTTATCCTCGCCAGCCAGCCGTCGATCAGTTCGGCATGCATTTCGGCAAAAGACGCCTGCAAGGCCGCTTTGTAGAGGAAAGTCACCCAGACCATCCAGTCGTCTCGGGAAGACTCGGTAATGATCGCGTCATCACACAAGAGATGCTCCAGCGCCTTTAGGCCGGAATACTGGCTCGTGAACTCGTTGACCCGCCTGCTTTGCACAGATGCGGAATGGCGCACGATATGCATCAACAATTCGTCCTTGGAACTGAAGTAATGGAATAGCGAACCGTAGGACAGGCCCGCCTCGGCAGCCACCGCGCGCATGGTCACTCCTTCGAGGCCATGCTTCGCAATGAGGCTCATGGCCGCTTCCGCGAATTTCACCCGCTGGACATCGTGATCTACGACTTTTGGCATGGCTGTATTCCTTCGTTGCCCGTCTTGACCTGACTTGACTCTGGTAATTATACGTGTATTATATCGATCAGTTGGTTTAAATAAAAGCAATAAAGCCACACGCGGGAAATGTGATGAAAGCAAGCCATCAGAAGCAGGATCACACCCGGTCGTACTACGCGGCGACGGCTAATGAAATTACCAATTACCCGGTGCTTCAGGGCAGCAAATCTGTAGATGTCTGCGTGGTCGGCGCCGGCTTCACCGGCGTTGCCACCGCCCTGACCCTGGCCGAACGTGGCTATTCTGTGGCCATTGTCGAGGCCAACCGGGTCGGATGGGGTGCTACCGGCAGGAATGGCGGGCATCTGATCAATGGCATCAACGGATTGGAAAAGATCCGCAAGAAACACGGTGAAGGCATCGCCGACATGCTGTGGGACCTCAGGTGGCGCGGCAATGACATCATTTATGACCGTGTTGAGAAATACGGGATTCAGTGTGACCTGAAGAGCGGCTTTGTTGAGACCGCTTTGAAGCCGCGGCAGCTGGCGGACCTCGAAGAATATGCCGCGCTGCGCGGGCGCCGCAATTTTCCTTACAAGTATGAATTGTGGGACAGGGAGAAGACTCGCTCCATGCTCGGCACCGATGCATATATCGGTGGTTTCGTCTGTTACCGGGACGGCCACTTGCATCCGCTCAACCTCTGCATTGGTGAAGCGCGGGCAGCGTACGAACTGGGTGTGCAGATATTTGAGCAGTCTCCGGTCACTGGTATAGAGCATGGCAACCGACCGAGAGTAAGAACCGCGGCTGGGCACGTGGATGCCGACGCCGTGGTAATAGCTGGCAACGCATACAGCTTGCTCGAGCCAAAGCACTTGTCCAACCTGGTCTTCCCCGCCGGCAGCTACGTCATCGGCACGGAACCGCTCTCCGAAGATGTGGTTAACAAGATCAACCCGCTGGACGTCTCCGTCTGCGATTCGAACGAAATCGTCGATTATTACAGGCTGTCAGCTGACAAGCGCCTGCTGTTTGGGGGCAGCTGTAATTACTCGGGCCGCGAGCCGACCAGCATCAAATCCTACATCCTGCCGCGAATGCTCGACGTCTATCCACAACTCGAAGGCGTAAGAGTCGATTACGAATGGGGTGGTATGATCGGTATCGTGCTGAACCGGATCCCGGTCATGGGTCGCATCAATAATAACGTCTACTTCTGCCAGGGCTACTCGGGCCACGGCGTGAACGCGACACACCTCATGGGTGAAATCGTGTCCGACGCCATTACCGGCACGATGGAGAAATTCGACCTGTTCGCCGACATGAAACACTTCCGCTTACCCGGCTCGCGATGGATAGGCAACCAGATAATCGCCCTGGGCATGCTGTATTACAAAATGAAAGATCTGCTGTGAACAAACGACGCAGCGAGTGAGTAACGTAATGCCTCGATACGACTCGATTGTGATTGGCGCCGGACACAACGGCCTGGTCTGCGCTGCCTACCTGGCGAAGAGCGGCCAGCGCGTTCTCGTCCTCGAAGCATCGGACACGCCGGGTGGGCTTGCCGCAGACCGCGAATTCCACCCCGGTTTTCACGCCTCTGTCGCGCACTCGGTCAGCCACTTCTCGCGGAAAATCGCCAGCGATCTGAAACTTGTATTACACGGCTTCGAGGCAACGTCAAGAACGTTGCCAACTATCGGTCTGAGTGCCGACAATAATCACGTCGTCGTACAAAAAGGCGGTCTGCGCGGCGCCAGCAGCGATGACGCTGATGCCTATCAGAACTACTCGCGACTCATGCGCCGTTTTGCCGATGTATTGCAGCCTTTCTGGCTGAAGACGATGCCGCGTATAGGCAGTACAAGCCTCGCTGACATGATGACCTTCGCACACGTTGGCCTCAACATTCGTCGCATGGGCAAGAAAGATATGCGGGAATTCATGCGAATCGCTGCCCTTCCCGCCCGCGATCTCATGGATGAGTATTTCGACAATGGTCTTCTCAAGGCAACGTTGAGCTGGGACGGACTCATTGGTTCGAAACTGGCGCCACGATCGCCGAACAGTGCAGTACTCCTGCTGCTGTATCGCATGGCCGGGGATTCGAGGGGCGCTCACGCAATTCCCGCCGGCGGACTAGCCGGACTGGTTGAGGCCTTATCTTCGGCTGCCACCACATCGGGCACCGAGATCAGATACAGCGCCGCCGTCAGCCGCGTAACAATCGACGGCAGCACCGAAGGTCTGCTCGCCACGGGCGTACAGCTGGCCGACGGGGAGAAGATCGAGGCAGATCGCGTCATCTCCGCGACGGATCCGCAACGCACCTTCCTGAACCTCGTGGGAGTCGAGCACCTCGACATCGGATTCACAAATCGGATTCGACGGCTGCGTTGCGACGGCCATGTCGCCAAATTGCATCTCGCGTTGAATGGTTTACCCGAATTCGGCGGACTCGACCAACCTGATGGGCGCATGATCATCGCCCCCGAAATGGACGCAATCGAGTTCGCGTATGACGATGCCAAATACGGCGGTTTACCTGAAAAACCAGTCATGGAAATCGTCATTCCGAGTGCGAATGAGGCATCACTTGCGCCGAATGGACAACACGTGCTATCGGCTCACGTCATGTATGTGCCATACATGCTGAAAGGCGGCTGGACCGACGTTGCTCGCGACCAAATGTGTAGTCGGGCCATCGACACGATTGCTCAGTATGCGCCGCGGATCCGTGAGCAGATCATCCACAAGGAGTTTCTGACACCGGTGGACCTGGAGAAATCCTGCCACGTAACCGGCGGCCACTGGCATCACACCGAATTCGCGATGGACCAGATGCTGATGATGCGGCCGACTTATGAGGCCGCACAATACAACACGCCGATACCGGGCTTGTTCCTGTGCGGTGCAGGGTGTCATCCGGCGGGGGATATCACGGGTGCTGCCGGGCACAACGCCGCGCAAGAGATCCTGCGATGAAAAACTACGATGCCATCATTATCGGTGCAGGTCATAACGGCCTGGCAAACGCCGCGTACCTCGCGAAAGCCGGACTCGACGTCGTCATACTCGAAAAGAACGACTTCATCGGCGGCGCGTCCTGTACCCAGGAGTTTCACGAAGGCTGGAAGTACTCGAGTTATTCGTATGTCTGCAGCATGATGCGACAGGCGATACACCGGGACCTCGACCTCGCCAAACACGGCCTGCTGATCGTGCCCTACTTCGGAACTGTCAACTTTGGGGATAAAGGCGAGACACTGTGTACCTATCTCGGTGAAGAGGCGGCGCAGCTCGAGTTGAAACGCCACTCACCCCACGATGCTGATGCCATGCACCGCTTTCAGGCGGATCTGACTCGTTACGCACAGCTGATCCGCAAGACGTTGATGCGCACCCCGCCCGACCCAACGTCGTTTCGTCCGCGGGACATCATGGAGCTCCTTTTCTTCGCGAAGCAACTCTGGAATATGGGCGAGAAGGAAATCTACGAATACGTCCGCTTTTTCACATTGAGCGCGGCCGACTTTCTCGACGATTACTTCGAGAACGATCTCATCAAGGCGGCGATGGCCAGTGCCGGCATTATCGGTACGGCGCTCGGCGTCTGCTCCCCCGGCTCTTCGTACATCCTCCTGCATCACGTCATGGGTGACGTCGATGGCAGCATCGGCGCCTGGGGCCTGCCGCGTGGCGGCATGGGCGCCATATCAGAATCCCTTGCCAGTGCGATGAAGGAACACGGTGGCGAGCTTCGAACCAACGCCAGCGTGAAGCAGGTGCTGGTCGAAGACCGCAAGGCCGTCGGTGTCGTGCTCGAAAACGGTGACGAGATCAGGGCACGCATCGTCGTCTCGAACCTGGATGCGAAGCGCACGTTCACGCGCATCATGGACCGCAACGACCTGCCCGATGGTATCTACGAGAAGGCCTGCAAATACAAGATTCGTGGCTCGTCCGGCAAGGTCAACATTGCGCTCTCAGATATGCCGAAATTCACGGGTGTACCGGACAACCGGTACATCAATCGGGGAGGACAAGGCTTCACGGGCTCCCTGGAAACCATGGAGCGGGCTTACGATAGCTGGAAGCACAAACGCTGGTCCGAAGACCCGTTTGTGGAGTCGGTCATCCCGTCCGCCTGGGATCCGACGGTTGCACCTCCAGGCAAACATTGGATGTCCAATTTCGTGCAGTACTGCCCGCCCGAACTCAGCACCGGGCAATGGACACCGGAAGATCGCGACCAGTTCGGCCAAGCCGTAATCGACAAGATTGCGCGCTACAGCCCGGGCTTCAAGGACCTGATCGTGCACGTAGACGTCCGCACGCCCTTCGATATGCAGGAGGAAATCGGACTGACCGAGGGAAATATCTTCCAGGGTGAACTCACGATCGATCAGCTGCTGTTCAATCGGCCGTTCCCGGGTTACGCCCAATACCGCATGCCGGTGAAGAACCTGTACATGTGCGGGTCATCAACGCACCCTGGGGGCGGCGTTTCCGCAGTCTGCGGCGCGAACGCGGCGCGCGAGATCCTCATGGACCTGCGCCGGCCCAATTCTGTTCCCGAGGACGACTTCTACGACGAATAGACTATGAATACGACCGACCCCTACGCCGGCGAGCGCCTCAAGCTGTCACCGTTCCACCCGCGGGAGCAGGAACTCAATATCCGTGATGCCTGGGCGGCGTGGAACGGCTACAAGTTCGCCGAGTATTACTACGACGCGGAGTACGAGTACTTCTGTATCCGCAACCAGTGCGGCACTTATGACATCTGCCCGATGCAAAAGTACGAGATCAAGGGTAAGGACGCCGAAACCATGCTCAATCGCATGGTGACGAGGGATGTCAGGAAGATCGGCATGAATCGGGTCGCTTACACCGTCTGGTGTACGGACGAAGGACGCATCATCGACGACGGCACGATTTTCCGGCTGGCAGACGACCGTTTCATGCTGACCTGTGGCAGCCCATGCACGGCGTGGCTCAGAAAGAGCGCGTTCGGCTTCGATGACGTGACGGTGACCGACATCAGCGATTCGCTGGCGGCACTTTCTTTGCAAGGCCCCACGTCTTGCGCGGTCCTCAAGAAGATGGGACTGAGCGGCATCGAGTCGGCGAAAGCGTTCGACATCATGCACTTTCCGTTTCACGGCGACACGCTGATGGTGTCGCGCACGGGCTTTACCGGCGATCTCGGCTACGAGCTCTGGGTCAACCCGGAGCTGGCATTGACGATGTGGGACGAGTTGTACGCTGCCGGAGAGGACTACGGCATTCAGCCCTACGGCGAAGAGGCCACCAACATGGCAAGGCTCGAGGCCGGTTTCATCATGCCCGATATGGACTTTACCGAGGCCCTCAAGACCGTCCACTTCGAACACGACCAGACGCCGTTCGAACTGCAGCTGGGATGGCTGGTCGACTTCAAGAAGCCGCACTTCAGCGGCCGTGCCGCACTGCTCGACGAAAAGAAGCGTGGGCCGAAATGGACGCTGACCCGGCTCGATATCGAAGGCAACTGGCCCGCTGTAGAATCGAACATGTACAACAACAAACGCTGCAGCAAGACAATTGGCTATGTCACGTCGGCCATGTGGTCGCCTGCGGTAAAGGCGAACATCGGCCTTGCGATGATCCGAACCGAGTTCCTGAAAGGCGAATTATGGGCCGAGATCTATCGCTCGAAAGACCTGCGACCGTACCGGCGCATGGCCAGGTGCACAATCAGGACCAGGCCCTTCTGGACGCCTCCCCGAGCGCGCGCGACTCCACCCCCCGATTTCCAGTAGTCGGTGTCGAAGCCGCGACGTCAGCTCTGCGCTTCCGGCCTAATAACCGGTCATTCCACCGCGGCGGGCCCGTAACAGCTTGAACCGGTGAAATCCCAGATCGATGTACGGCTGCAGTGGAAAATCCACCATGCCCTCCAGCTCGCGCTCCTTGATCTTTTGTGAGCACTGAAAGCGAATATTCTCGCCCTTATTTATCCTGGAAATCGACAAATAACAGAGCTTTGCAGGACAGGTGAGCGCACAGCCGGCATTCGCGAAGAGCGTGATTCTGTCCTTTGCTTCTATTTTTTCGAGAAATTCGAAGTCTTCATTAAGATTCATTGGCAGAACGGCCGAATCGTACAATTCAAGAGCCTCGTCCAATTTTCGATGGGTCTTGAGATTCTTGATAACACTTGCATCGAGACGATAGTGCGGAAAATCACGGCGAATCCATTTCGCCAGCTTGTCGTTTGTGATGATGACGGAATTACCCGGGCGATGATACTTATCCAGAAGCGGCAGGTTTTCTTCATACTCGTCACGCTCGACATAGTGGTTCGACATCGGCAGCCGGATACCGATACCTGCGTTGTTGAGTTGCAATACGTCGCGATTGGACAGCTCACGCCGAACGAACTGCCGTCCGCCGTACAGTGTGCTCCGTTCAACAAATCCGAACAGGCTGTCAATTTCGCGTAACGGCAGATTGCCATACTTATTTCTCAGGAACGCAAAGACATGAGCCTTGGGAGACTTGCTGCGTGCGGAAATCGTGTACGTCGCCGCAGGTGGCGGCAGAGGCTCCGACTTGGTGAATACCCTGTCTTTTTCACACACTGGCACAGGTGTTTCGTGGTCGGTTTCCATTGATCCGTAATGTTGACGCATGGGCCCAGTGTGGCATTTTTTCATCCTTCTAGAGGGATGAATATCCGTGGATGTCACGACCCACGATGGCTCCGGGACGAATATGCGTTTCGGATATACCGGATCGCGAAAATACCGACGCTGATCCAGATTACGCTCCAACTGACCATAAGCGCCATCTCGCCAGTCGCCCAGTCCAGCGAGCCATCGGGGCGCAAAGTACCTGTCGCTCGCTGGTAAGGAAGCACGTAATAGATCGTCAGCAATACGGGCGACAATACGCCATTCACGAACAACAATACGACAGGCGCGATGATTGTTGTGCGCGTCCGTCGACGGCTGATTTCATCGGCTGGTCGCACATGCAGTTTTTCGAGATATGCAGCCTCCGCGTCGCCGACCACAGTGTATCGCGAAACGACAATCGTCACGATCAGGCTTGCCACACCGCCGATGATGACCGGGTTGAGATAAGACGGCAGCGCAAGCATGCCGATAAACTCGAAGAATTTTGGCACTATGTTGAGCATCAGGCCGGTCAGCATGCCCCAGAATGCGGCTTGCTCGGTGATACGCTTGCTCCAGATAGCCATCAGGCCTACCGGACCCCACGACGACGCAAATATCGTCGCAATGAATGTCGTCAGCCAGAAAATTTGTGGGGGAAAAACGAGCGCCGCCGCAAGTGCCATCGCGCCGACGAGCAACATCATGATACGACTGAATCGAAGCGTCTTCTGTTCGTCCCCCTTGTCGTGTATACCAATGTCGTTGCTGACACTGAAGCCAACCAGCGACAGAAACGTCGATGCCGAGGACAATACTGCGGCCATAATGCCGGCGAGCATCAGTGCGCCCAGGATTCTCGGCAACATGTGTAGCGACGCCCAGATCGTCGCGCTTTCGGGTGGCGAGATCGCTGGATCGCCGAGATTGATGACAGCACCCATCCCGTAAACCAAGACTTGCAACAGTGCGACAACGACCGCCGCTATAACCGCCGATCGGACAACGACGTGTTCATTTTTCGCCATCTGGTGACGGCTCGATTGCCACGGGCTGACCATGTAAACGAGCATCCAGCTAATGTCGATGACAATAGCCCAGATCAGGTAGTCCATTGCCGTCGGCCATACGGTGCCCGGCCCGATGACGCCGTGCCAGGACATCAGGTCGGGTTTCTGTTCGACAGCGACCAGGTTCTCGACAATAACAGGAACACCACCGAGCTCCCGAACAAGGAACACCAGCGCCGCAACACTTGCGAAGGTAAAAAGCAGGAACATCAGGGTGTCGGTCAGAATCACACCTCGGGACCCGGAATACATCGTAAACAGTGTGTAACTCAACCATGCGACGACGAGGGCCTGCACATAACTCAGGTCCGTTAGTTGCGAGAGCAGAATCGCGGCGCCTTGTGTGACTGCAAGCAAATAACCGCCGAGGGCAAGGACTATCGTGACTCCCGACAATACCTGCACACGTTTGCTGTTAAAGCGACGGCCGAAAAATTCCGCGAGCGTGTTGGTACGGCTACGCCGCAGGTAACGCCCGAAAAACAAAGCACCCAGCACGTAGCCGATTGCGGCCGCCTGGGGGAACAGCACGTAGGGTCCGCCTTGCGTGTCGTATGCAAAGCCTGCTTCTCCCAGGAACATCGTCGAGCTCATGAGGCTCGCTACCAGCGTTCCGACAATGATCAGCGTCGGCGCGCGTCGACCGGCAACATAGTAATCATCCAGGTGTTTGATTCCCCGCCCTGCGTAGTTGCCGATGGCGATGTAAACAAGGATGCTGATCCCAATGGTCGTCGTGTAGATATCCATCAATCAGGCGTGCGAGCGAGCCAGGGGGGGTGCCTCGTAGATTTCGACCGTCACATCATCGCCGGCGCTAATGGTTCCCGCCGCTTCTACTACACCGACAACGCCCCGCGTCAGTTTTGCCGCCTTGGAGAATGCGGTTGAGCGCAGTGGTCTTCCCGACCCGGTCGTATACTTTGCGGCCAACTGCTTGCCCATGTCGTGGCAGGGAGGATTGTATTCCTCGACGGATAACTCTGCGCCGGACGGGAACTTCAGCAGGGTCCCCTTTGGCAGACGAGACAGTTCCCTGATTCCTTCCAAGCAGAGGTTTGCACCGAGCGTCGCGGGGCTCAACGGCTCACTGAGGTCCAGCGTGTCCGTTAGTTCGGCCAACTCTTCAAGCGACACGGCTGACCATTGGCGCTCGTTACGCCGTATCGTCCCTTCCGGCTGTTTGTCGCCTGGCCACGTTTCGCGCAGGTAGGAACGGTGACGATCGCCAACGATGCCATCCAGCTCAACCTGAATCGTCGGCCGTTCTTCTTTACTCAGATCGTCGTTTGATCCGGCGTGTACCGAAACCACTCGCGCTACCAGTTTTCTCACTCGTCACCCCGTCATGCTTTGATAGGTATGCGCACGGCGAAGCCCAAGTCTAATCGGCCCGTAGAGAGCAGGCAAAATACCTCTCTGAGCGTATCCTGCATCCTCGCTGCCCCTTTGGAACTCGAGCCGCCCGCCATTCCATAAACATACGCGTATCCGGGCGCAGAATGCCAATTTTCCGGTCGAATGACCGAGAAACCGGAATGAATTTTTGTATACTGATAGGCGGGGATCAGGAGAGCGCATGCAGGCGACCAAGTTTGTCGAAAGCTATTTTGACGCGTGGAATCACGCCGATCCTGAGGGCGTTGCGGATCACCTGACGCCTGACGGGATCTACCTGGATATCCCCGAGCACGTGCAGCGCACGCACGACGAGCTTATCGTTAGCCTGAGTGAGTTTTTTGCTGATTTTCCTCAACGATACGAATTGATCGGCGAAATACTGACGAGCAAAGACACCATCGCGTTTCAATATCGGGTTTACCCGGCCGATGACTGCAAAAGTGGGAATTCGGCGATGAGCTATTGCGGCGCCGAGTTCATGACGCTGAACGGCGAGGCGGCTGTGACGATCACCGATTACTACGATGTGCCGGAGCGGGTTAATCAGGACAAGTACGCGAAGTCCGGGTTGCGGCGAGAGCAGTTGCATGAATATATGCGGCGGCTCGACGTAATTATGGAGTCGCAGCGCGCGTACCTGAAACCGAACCTTACCCTGCCAGCTCTCGCGGGCGAAGTTGGCTGTTCGGTCAATCACCTGTCACAAGTCATCAACTCCGGTTTTGAGATGAGTTTCTTTGACTACGTGAACAGTTACCGCGTCAGACATGCCAAAGAGTTATTGCTCCAAATCGACCGTCAAAACGGCGCTATTCTGAATATTGCCTTTACCGTCGGATTCAATTCCAATTCAGCCTTTTACGCGGCTTTCAAGAAGCACGTCGGCATGGCACCCGCTATGTTCCGTCGCTCACACAACGGGCAATCGCACTAGAAGTACATCGGTGCCGCCTATAGGGTGAGATGAAATCTTTGCGGGATTTCGCCAAAAGCCACTTGACGAGATCGACTGATGACGCACCCTGAAGCACACACCGGCTCTTACTACGCAGCCACTGCCAATGAGATCACTGGCTTCGCGCCGCTATACGGTGCTCAAAATGCCGATGTGTGCGTCATCGGTGCCGGGTTTACCGGAATCGCCACAGCGCTGCACCTGGCTGAGCGCGGCTACAACGTACACGTCGTCGAAGCAAACCGGGTTGGATGGGGCGCGAGCGGCCGCAATGGCGGCCAGCTGATTGGCGGTATCGCAGGCGAGAAACGCATTGCAAAAAACCTGGGCAAAGATCAGGAAGAGATCTTTGGAAAACTCCGTTGGGCCGGACACGACATTATTCGTGACCACGTTCAAAAGTACGACATTCAATGTGATCTGAAGTTCGGGTACCTGGATGTTGCTATCAAAAAAAGACACCTTCGTGACATCCGCTACGACTACGATCGACTCCGGAGCGCAGACTTCCCATATGAAGTACGCGTTCTTAATCGCGAAGAGATCCGTGAAATCATCGGCACCGATGTATACATCGGTGCGCTCCTGAATATGGCTAACGGCCATCTGCATCCGCTGAACCTGTGCATCGGCGAAGCGAACGCGGCGGTTTCTCTCGGCGCGACTATCTACGAACAATCGCCCGTGCTCGAAATCGAAAAAGGCAAGCGGCCCAAGGTCGTAACGATGAACGGATCGGTCAGCGCCGACGCTGTAGTCATCGCGGGCAATGCCTACCACACGCTCGAGAAAAAACTGCGTGGCATCATGTTTCCGGTAAACAGTTTCATAATTGCGACAGAGCCGCTTTCCGAAGCGCTCGTCGCCAGGATCAATCCGAAAGATCTCGCGGTTTGTGATCCGAATTTCGTGCTGGAATATTTTCGCCTCAGCGCCGACAAGCGCCTGCTATTTGGGGGCCGCTTCAACTATTTCGGCGATGATCCCGAATACATCAAGAAAAGACACCGTCGCAAAATGGCAAGAATCTATCCGCAGCTTGCGGATATCGGCATCGACTACGCCTGGGGCGGCGCCATCGGGGTTCCTGTCAACAGAGTGCCACAACTCGGCAGGGTTTCCGGAAATGTCTTCTATTGCCAGGGCTACTCCGGTCATGGCGTCAACGTCACACACCTGGCGGGACAGATCATGGCTGACGCGGTTGCCGGAACGTTCGAGAAATTCGACCTGTTCGCGAACGTCAAACCATTGGTCATTCCTGGCGCATACAGGTTCAGCAAACCGATGGTGACACTCGGCATGATGTATTACCGGGTCAAGGACCGGCTGTAACAAGCCGGTCGGCGCCAGGCGCCTGTAGCGTGCCTGCGTGAAGGCATGGATACCCGCTCGCAACAGGCATCAGTATGATCAACCCATGATTGCACGATTAAAATCCATCTCCGAATCGGACCTGCACAAGATTCAACAGGCGGTCAAGTGGATTGTCTACACACTGCTAATAATCAATTGGGGGTTCTACATATTCGAGGACTGGAATCGGGCGGTCCACACACTGAATCCCGGCTCGACGCTTTTGGAGTGGGCCAGGGAATTTGCAACCAGCATCGATGAATCTGCCTGGTTCATCCTTTTGTTCATGTTCGAGCTCGAGACCTACGTTCTAGATGACCAGGAACTGAAAGGCTGGGTTACGAAAACCGTGCACGGCGTCCGCCTGGTTTGCTTCCTGATGATCATGCACACCGTGTACGCGTTCGCTCTCACGGTCGTCGACTACCAGCCCACAGTCATAATAGAGAACGTGTCGAACCTCTGCGATATGACCGACGAGGAGGTTTCTTTCGTCTACAACCTCGAGTACACAGAGATTACCGAGCAGACCTGCGGGGGCCTTTCGGAGGAGACCGAATTCTACTGGATCGGAAATGACCCGGTAGTTAGCTCCCTCGCAGGCCTGAACCTCGAGAGAAACCTGGCGTGGGCTGATCTTGTGGAGGTCGTAACCTGGTTGCTGATAATACTTTTGATTGAACTTGTCGTGCGTCTTCAGGAACACGGCATAAGCGGCGGAACACTGATTTCCGTCGCAAACAAGGTGAAGATCTCTCTTTACCTAATTCTTTTCGGACTAGCCGTTTATTGGGCGTCGCTATCACACTGGTTATACACCTGGGACACGTTCGTCTGGATCGCCGGATTCGCAGCCATCGAAATGAACATCAGCGACTGGCGCGATGAACTGCTTGAAGAACAACACGAAACTGTAACTGAAGGAGTACGCACATGATTCACGGTCACTGCGAATGCGGGCGCGTTCAATACGAAGTTGATGGTGCTATCAACGATTTTAGCCATTGTCATTGTTCGCAATGCCGGCGGCTTCACGGCGCCGCATTCGCTACTTTTGCTGGCGTGGCAGCTGATCAGTTCCGATACGTCTCGGGTGAAAGTGATATCAAGTCTTACGCCTCGTCGGAGTCGTCTGAGCGGGTCTTTTGTGGCAATTGCGGCTCCAATATCCTGGTGGCTGTGGACCAGGAGCCCGAGTCTCTGTACCTGAGCATGAGTGCAATCGACGGCGACCCACCCCACCCTACGGGCTATCACATCTACGTCGGGTCCAAGGCCGCCTGGTACGAGATTAACGACGATCTTGCACAATATGAAACAGGGCCATCGGTATGATGCTCAAATAGTGCAAAATTGCAGAACTGTTTTCGAGGAAGCGTGCGATCCAGGACACTGACATGAAAGCAAGCGACCAAGAACAGGAGCACACTCGCTCTTATTACGCCGCGACCGTCAACGAAGTTACCGATTACCCGGTACTGCAGGGCGATCAGTCCGCCGACGTCTGCGTGGTAGGCGCCGGTTTCACCGGCGTCTCCACGGCGCTTACATTGGCGGAACGAGGCTACTCGGTGGCACTGGTGGAAGCCAACCGTGTCGGCTGGGGTGCATCGGGCAGAAACGGCGGGCAGTTGATCAACGGCATTAGTGGATTGGAAAAAATCCGCAAGAAACACGGTAACGGCATCGCCGACATGCTTTGGGACTTGAAATGGCGTGGCAATGACATCGTCTACGACCGGGTCGAGAGGTACGATATTCAGTGCGACCTCAAGAGCGGGTTTCTCGAAGTTGCGTCCAAGCTATCACAGCTGAGCTACCTGGCAGAATATGCTGAGGACCGCAAGCGCCATAATTTCCCTTATGACTATGAAATCTGGGACCGGGACAAGACCCGCGAGATGCTGGGCACGGACGCATTTCACGGTGGCTTTGTCTGCTACCGTGATGGTCACCTGCATCCTCTGAATCTTTGCATCGGTGAAGCTCGCGCTGCGCATAATCTGGGCGTTCAAATATTCGAGCAGTCGCCGGTCACGGGCATCGAGCACGGCTCGCGACCCAGAGTGAAGACGGCGGCCGGCGTGGTAGAAGCGGATTCAGTCGTCCTGGCCGGGAATGCCTATAGCCGGCTCGAACCCGATCACCTGTCCAACCTGGTGTACCCGGCCGGCAGCTACATAATCGCCACGGAGCCCTTGTCGAAAGAGGTGGTCGATGATATCAACCCCCTGGATGTGGCTGTCTGCGACCTGAATGAAGTCGTCGACTACTACCGCCTGTCAGCGGACAAGCGGTTGCTTTACGGGGGCGCCTGCAACTATTCCGGCCGTGACCCGGCCAGCATCAAATCGTACATCCTGCCGCGAATGCTAAAAATTTATCCGCAGCTAAAGGACGTTCGAATCGACTTCGAGTGGGGCGGCAAAATAGGTATTGTCCTTAATCGCATTCCAGTCGTCGGCCGCATCAACAGCAACGTCTACTATTGCCAGGGATATTCCGGACACGGCGTAAACGCAACGCACATCATGAGCGAAGTCATGTCGGATGCCTTAGCCGGGACGATGGAAAGATTTGACCTTTTCGCCGACATGAAGCACTTCCGGATCCCAGGGTCCCAATGGATAGGAAACCAGATCATCGCGCTGGGCATGATGTACTACAAGATCAAAGACCGCCTGTAATTCATATTTGGGGTCCATATTTGGGGTCAGAGTAAAAACTAACCCACAGTATTACCCGGAGGACATTGTCGAGGCCGCCGTGGCATGTGCAGTTGCACTTTCTCGTCGAATTGGCTGGTTTTTACTCTGACCCCAATTGTCCAGAATTACCCGGAGGACATTGTCGAGGCCGCCGTGGCATGTGCAGTTGCACTTTCTCGTCGAATTGGCTGGTTTTTACTCTGACCCCAATTGTCCTACAAGATGATGGACAAGTTGTAACATCGAGCTTTAGTCGAACTCGATCCAGGTCGTTTTCAGCTCGGTGTAGTCGTCGAAT
>Ga0209456_10000475_pt1 | contig 21658 bp, 14 predicted proteins | sample COG_11_FD_184755 | JGI IMG/M metagenome (GOLD analysis project Ga0209456, IMG submission 184755) | Pelagic marine sediment microbial communities from the LTER site Helgoland, North Sea, for post-phytoplankton bloom and carbon turnover... | ecosystem: Environmental > Aquatic > Marine > Neritic...
TTTGCGGGAGGAAGACAGCATGAAGAACAAACCGACCGTTGGGGAAATTCTGCAAGCCAAAGGCGTGTCGCGCCGCGGATTTCTCAAGTACTGCGCGACCACGGCCTCGTTGCTGGCTTTGCCGCCCGCGATGATCCCGCGGATCGCCAAGGCCATTGAGAGCGCGAGGCGACCATCGGTCATCTGGCTTTCCTTCCAGGAGTGCACGGGCTGCACCGAGTCGCTCACGCGATCGGCAGCGCCGACCGTCGAGGGGCTGATTTTCGATGCGATCTCACTCGACTATCACCACACGTTGCAGGCCGCATCGGGCGAACAGGCCGAAGCGGCGCGACATGCCGCGATGGAAGAGAATGAGGGCGGTTACCTGGTTCTTGTCGATGGCTCGATCCCGATGGGCAACCCGGGATTCTCGACGATCGCCGGCATCAGCAATCACGACATGCTCATGGAAACGGTTGCAGGCGCAGCGGCCGTCGTTTCGATCGGCACGTGCGCAGCGTTCGGCGGCATCCCGGGCGCCAACCCGAATCCGACCGGTGCCGTCGCGGTCCAGGACCTGGTCAAGGACAAACCGATCATCAACGTGCCCGGCTGCCCGCCGATTCCGATGGTCATGACCGCTGTGCTGACGCAGTTCCTGACCTTCGGACAACTGCCCGAAGTCGACAAATTCGGACGGCCGCTGGCGTTCTTCGGCCAGACGATTCACGACCGCTGCTACCGGCGCCCGTTCTACGAGCAGGGCAAATTCGCCAATACGTTCGACGACGAAGGCGCAAAAGCCGGTTGGTGCCTGTACAAACTCGGCTGCAAGGGCCCGACCACCTACAACGCCTGCGCCACCGCGAAGTGGAACCAGGGTACGAGCTTCCCGATCGAGTCCGGCCACCCGTGCCTCGGTTGCTCGGAACCCGGCTTCTGGGACAAAGGCGGCTTCTACGAGCCGTTGTCTACCGGCAAGTTCGGCAGCGGCGCGAAAGTCGCCGGTGCGGCAGCTGCCGGCGTCGCGCTCGGTGTGGCCGCCGCAGCAGCCGGCCGCAGCCGTCAAGCCAAGTTTACAAAGGAGGGATGACATGGACCTTCTGGATTTTGCAAGAGGCCCCGCGCTGCAGTGGGCTGCCTACATCCTCGTCGCAGGAACGATCTGGCGCATCGTCGGGATCACCCTGCTGAAGGAAAAACCTGACTACTCAGAGCCGCGCAAGAGTGCCGGCTATCCCGCTGCGCTCAAGGTCATCTGGACCCGCGCATTTACTGCCGAGCCGTTCGCGAAAGCGACCTTGTACCCGAAAATGATGGCCTACGTCATGCATATCGGCCTGTTCGCGGTCATTTTCCTGTTTACGCCGCACATCGTGTTCTTCGAGGGCTGGACAGGACTGGACTGGCCCGGATTGCCGAACAGCGTCATCTTCTTTCTCGGCGTTGCCACGGTAGTCTCGGCGGTCGCGTTACTCGTGCGGCGGCTGACCAATCCCGTCCTGAAGCTGATCTCGAATTTCGACGATTACTTCAGCTGGTTCGTGAGCACCTTACCGGTGGTTACCGGGCTGCTAATTCCCGTACGAGTCGGTTTGCGGTACGAAGACTTGCTTGCGGTACACATTCTCAGCGTGGCGCTGCTGCTCATCTGGCTGCCATTCGGCAAATTGGGACATACCTTCCTGGTATTCGTCACACGCGGCACCACCGGAATGGTCTTTGAACGCAGGGGGGCCAAGACATGACCACTGTAGACGGCAGACATGAACTCGATCGTGAAGCTGAACGGCTGGCTTACAAACCACCCGAGATTCGTCACGACAAACAGGGCGATATGGAGTCGGAGGAACGCATCAACAAAGCGATGCATCACTTCGTCAAGAACTTCAACACGCAGACGGCGTCCTATCTCGACGGCTGCCTGCACTGCGGAATGTGCGCCGACGCCTGTCATTTCCATGTGCGCACGGACGATCCGCGTTACACGCCGATCTGGAAGATCGAGCTGTTCAAGCGGACCTACAAACGGCAGGTCGGTCCGTTCGCGTTCTTCTATCGATTACTGGGTCTGAAGCGGCACGTCACGATCGAGGACCTCGAGGAATGGCAGCACCTGCTGTATGACAGCTGCACAGTTTGCGGCCGCTGTTCGCTGGTTTGCCCGATGGGCATCGATGTTGCCGGGCTGATCTCGATGGCGCGGCACGGCATGTTCAAGGCCGGGCTGATTCCGGAGGAACTGCATGACGTCGCCAAGCGCGCTGCCGAAACGGGTAGCCCGCTCGGTATCACGCCCGACAAGTTCGAGGATCGCGTCGAGTGGATGGCGGACGAGCACGACGTCGAAATCCCGATGGATGTCGAGCAGGCCGACGTACTCGCCGTAATGTCCTCGATCGAAATCCAGAAGTACCCGCAATCGATCGCGGCAACCGCGAAAATACTCAATGCGGCGGGCGAGAGCTGGACGTTCCGAACCGACGGCTTCGAGGCAACCAACTTCGGCATGTTGTCGGGCAACCCCGACTGGCAGAAAGAAGCGACGATGAAACTCATTGATGCGGCCATCAAGATCGGCGCGAAGATGATCGTCCTTCCCGAATGCGGGCACGCCTACATGGCGCTGCGCTGGATGGGTGCCAACATGTACGGCAAACCATTACCGTTCAAGGTATATCACATCTCCGAGTACATGGCGGATGCGTTGAACACGGGCAAGATCAAGGTGAAAAAGGTCGAAAAGAGTGTCACTTATCACGATCCCTGCCAGGTTTCACGTCGAGGCGGCGCCACGCAGGCCGCACGCGACGTCATCAAGCACCTCGGTGTCGATTTCCGCGAGATGGAGTATGGCGGCGATTACAACTGGTGCTGCGGTGGTGGCGGCGGTGTGGTCACGATCAAGCGTGCCGATCCCCTCAGGCATCGCGTCTTCAAACTGAAGATGGACCAGGTCGAGAAGACCGAGGCCGACGAACTGTTGTCGAGCTGCGCGAATTGCCGCCAGAGCTTCGACGACTCCCAGCAGCATTTCAACTGGGACTACACCATGGGTAGCCTGATGGAAATGGTTGCCGAAAACCTTGAGGAGGACAACTCATGAGCTCTCGAGTCGTCGTAGATCCCATCACGAGGATCGAAGGTCACCTCCGCATAGAAGCGCAGATGGACGGCAACCAGATCGGCCAGGCCTACTCGTCCGGCACGATGGTACGCGGTATCGAAATCATCCTGCAGGGTCGCGATCCGCGCGATGCCTGGGCATTCGCCCAGCGCATCTGCGGCGTGTGCACGCTGGTCCACGGCATAGCATCGATTCGGTCGGTCGAAAACGCCGTGGGCGCCAAAGTGCCGCCAAACGCAGAGTTGATTCGCAACCTCATGATCGGTGCACAGTACATTCACGATCACGTGATGCACTTCTATCACCTGCACGCGCTCGACTGGGTCGATGTCGTATCGGCACTGAGCGCGGATCCGGCCGCAACCTCCGCGCTCGCGCAGTCCCTGAGCAGCTACCCGCGCTCGTCGGAGGGTTATTTCAGGGACGTGCAGAAGAAAGTCGCCGACTTCGTCGCCGCGGGGCAACTCGGTATCTTCGCGAAGGCCTACTGGGGCCACCCCGAGTACAAGCTGCCGGCCGAAGCCAATCTCATGGCCGTTGCACATTATCTCGACGCGCTCGAATGGCAGCGCGACGTGGCACGCCTGCACGCAATCTTCGGTGGCAAGAACCCGCACCCGAACTTCGTCGTCGGTGGCGTACCGTGCCCGATCGACCTCAACTCCGATTCGGCGATCAACTCGAAACGGCTCGCGCAGGTCCAGGACATCGTCAACAAGATGAAGACCTTTGTAGAACAGGTTTACGTCCCGGACACGATTGCGATCGCCAGTTTCTATAAGGACTGGTTCGCACGCGGCGAAGGACTGGGCAATTTCCTGTGCTTCGGCGACCTGCCGAGCAACGGAATGGGCGATCCCGACTCGTTCCTGTTCCCGCGCGGCGCGATACTCGACCGTGACCTCACGACGATCCACGAGGTCAAACTCGACGACCCGGCCGGCGTACAGGAATTCGTATCGCACTCCTGGTACGACTATTCAGGCGGCAAGGAAGTCGGCCTGCACCCGTGGAGCGGCGAAACCAACCTGAACTACACGGGACCGCAGCCGCCTTACGACCAGCTCGACATCGAACAGAGCTACTCGTGGCTGAAATCGCCACGCTGGAAAGGCAAGGCCATGGAAGTCGGGCCGCTGGCACGCGTGCTGATGCTGTACGTCAAGGGTCACGAACTGACGCAACACCTCGTCAACAGCACGCTGTCGAAGCTTGATCTGCCGCCACGCGCACTGTTCTCGACGCTCGGCCGCACGGCGGCACGTACGCTCGAGACCGCGATTCTCGCGGACGGCATGCAGGGCTGGCTCGACTCGCTGATCGGCAACATCAAGGCCGGTGATACCAAGACCTTCGATGACACGCTGTGGGAGCCCGAAAGCTGGCCGCAGGAATGCAAGGGCGTCGGTGTGATGGAAGCACCGCGCGGCGCCCTGTCGCACTGGGTCGTCATCAAGGACGGCAAGATCGCCAACTACCAGGCGGTCGTGCCGAGCACCTGGAACGCCGGACCTCGCGATCCCGTGGGTCAACCCGGCGCGTACGAGGCCGCACTCGAGGACGCTCACATCATGCACGATCCGGAACAGCCCCTCGAAATACTGCGCACGATACACAGCTTTGACCCGTGCATCGCCTGCGCAGTGCACGTCACTGATCCGGAAGGGGAAGAACTCGTGAAGGTCGCAGTAAGGTAGCGATCACTCCGTGGCGAGTTTCTCCGGCAGCGGTGCGGGGGTCCAGACCTCCGCACCCTGTCTGAGCTGCTTCATTCGTGCGTCCAGTTGTCCGGATTCGTCGAGTCGCCGGGTGACAAGCCGATAATATCTCCGCTCGTGTCGATACCGAGACCCAACACTGTCCGATTGGCGTATCCGAAATAGGCCGTCACCTGGTTGATCTCGAGTATCTGCCCGTCGTCGAGACCCGCTGCGCGCATGCCCTCAATGTCCTCTTGCGTTACCGACGGCGCGGCGCCAGTCAATTTTGCCGCGTAGTTCAATCCCGCCAGCTGTGCACCCTGAAAAGCGTCCTCGGGCCGTCCGGACTGCAGTGCCTTCCTGATCGCCTCCGACCGAACCGCGTCATCAAGCAGGCGCGACATGCCGGCAAAATGGTGCTCGAGACAATAGCCACACTCATTGAGGTGACTCACATACACGCCGATGGCCTCGAGATAGGCCTTGGGCAGGGTGTTGCGTGGGTGGTGCAATACATACTTGTAGATCGTCATGTGACCCTGCATCGAGTGCGGACGCAACGAGTGCGCCAGCATGATGTTGTCGACGTTGTCGTCGGGACCCTTGATTCGATCGTACAGCTGCCTGAGCTCGCCGTTCGCATCTTCGTACGCAATCGTGTCTATCCAGGTCATCGCACCGCCCGCTATTCTGACGCCAGTTTTTCGAGCAACGGTGCCGGGGTCCAGGCCTCCGCGCCGAAGCGATCGCGGAATTCGCACACGCGCTCGTAGACACGCTTGATGCCCACGGCGTCAGCGTAGTGCATCGGCCCGCCGCGCGTTGCCGGGAAACCGTAGCCGTAAACATAAACGACGTCGATGTCGCTCGGGCGCTGCGCGATGCCCTCCTCGACGATACGCATGCCTTCGTTGACGAGCCCGTAGACCAGCCGATCAACGATTTCCTCGTCGGGAATCTCACGCCGCTCGATACCGAAGGTCGCTGCTTCGCGCTCGATAATCTCGGTGACTTCCGGGTCACTCGAGTGCCTGCGCGTCTCGGGATCGTACTGGTAGAAGCCGGCGCCTGTCTTTTGTCCGAGACGCCCCATTTCAGCCAGCACATCCGCAACACGATAGGCCCTCGGGTCGCCACGCTGATCTTCGGACAGCGCCTGGCGTGCCTTGTAGCCCACGTCGATGCCGGCCAGGTCCGCGACACGCAACGGGCCCATCGCCATGCCCCAGCTTTCCATCGCGTTGTCGACCTGCTCCGGGGTCGCGCCCTCGATCACGCAAAGCTGTGCCTCGCGGAAATAAGGTTGCAGCATGCGGTTGCCAATGAAGCCGTAGCAGACGCCGGACATCACGGGCACCTTGCGGATCTTCCTCGCGAGCTTCATGCAGGTTGCGAGCACATCGTCCGCGGTCTTCTCTGCACGCACGACCTCGAGCAGCTTCATGATGTTCGCGGGGCTGAAAAAATGCAGGCCGATGACATCCTCGGGTCGGCCCGTCGCCGCGGCGATCAGGTTGACGTCCTGGTACGAGGTGTTGGTCGCGAGAATCGCCCCCGGCCTGCACACGCCATCGAGCCTGGCGAATATCTCCTTCTTGAGTCCGGGGTCTTCGAACACGGCCTCGATGACGAGGTCGACGTCAGCGAGATCACCATAATCCGTCGAGCCCGTTATGAGTCCCCTGAAGTGCGCAGCGTCTTGTTCGCTTAGCTTGCCGCGCTTGACGCTGCCCGCGTAATTCCTGTCGACGATGCCGAGGCCGCGCTCGAGTGCTTCGTCGTTGACCTCGACCATCGTCACGGGAATGCCCGCGTTCGCAAAACTCATCGCGATGCCACCGCCCATCGTGCCACCGCCGACGATACCGACGCTGTCGACGTCCCGGAGTGCCGTATCCTTCGGCAAGCCGTCGATCTTCGCCGCCTGGCGCTCGGCGAAAAACAGGTGCCGCATCGCGGCCGACTGTGAGCCCTGCATGAGTTCCATGAATTTCTCGCGCTCCACCGTGGCGCCTTCCGCGAATGGCATGCTCGTTGCCGCCTGCACGCAGTCGATGATGCGCTGCGGGGCAACCTGTCCACGCGCTCGTTTCTCCGCCATGCCCCGGGCCGCGTCGAACACGGCAGGATCATGATCGGGCACGGGCAGCAACGAACTCCGCCGCACGGGCGCGTTTTCCGCGACGAGTTCTTCGGCCCAGGCATGCGCTCCCGCGCGCAGGTCGCCGTCAATTATCTTGTCGATCAGTCCGAGTTCGACCGCCGTTGTCGCGGGAATCGGATTGCCGCTCGTCATGAGCTCGAGGGCCGCCTCCACGCCGGCCAGTCTCGGACTCCTCTGCGTACCGCCTGCGCCGGGCAGCAGGCCGAGTTTCACCTCGGGCAATCCGATCTTCGCGCTCGACACCGCACACCTGTAGTGCGACGCCAGCGCTGTCTCGAAGCCGCCGCCGAGCGCCGTGCCATGGATCGCGGCGATTACGGGTTTGTCGAGCGCCTCCAGCCGGTCGAAAACCTCCGGCAACCAGGGTTCCGCAGGAGGTTTGCCGAACTCGCTGATATCGGCCCCGGCAATAAAGGTGCGTCCCTCGCAAACGATGACTACTGCCTTGCTGGCGTCCCCTGCAGCCGTGGCGACTGCGTCCAAGATGCCTTGTCGAACCGCCTGGGAAAGCGCGTTGACGGGCGGGTTGTCGACCGTAATAACGCCAATATTGCCTTCAAGACCATAACTGACCGGGGATGACATGCTCTCTCCTTTGCAAATGTTCACGCACACTGTAATGTAGTCTGGCAAGCCAGAATCAACTGGGCATAACCACGATGTACCGGCAACTCACAGACCAGGCCGAGAAATACCTGAAATCGCTCTACCAGCAGGACGATATAGCAGGCGAGCTGAAACGCAAGCTTGCCGACCTGATGGCAAGAGGCGAAGCGAACGCCGATGCCGCCTGCCGTGCATTGAGGCTGAGCCGGCGTACCCTGCAGCGACGTCTCAAGGCCGAGAAGACGAGTTTCCAGAAGGTCCTCAAGGAAGTGCGCGCGGAACTCGCGGTTAATTACCTCAAGGACGCAAGGCTCAAATCACTCGAGATCGCGATGCTGCTCGGCTATTCCAATATCAGCTCCTTCACAACGGCATTCAAGTCCTGGTACAAGATGCCGCCGGCCGAATACCGCGAGAAGATCCTCACCGCCTGAGTCGGTCCGGGCATTGTCGCATCCCGGCTACCCGTAGCGTCAAATTAGGCTATTATGCGCGCCTCATTCGAGGAGGAGCGTACATGCTCGAGAAGCTGCAATTCTATATCGACGGCAAATGGGTGGACCCAGTGGAGGCTCGCCCGCACGACGTCGTAAACCCGGCGACCGAAGAAGTCTACGGCCGTATCAGCCTGGGCTCCGCCGCCGATGTCGATCTAGCCGTGGCTGCTGCAAAGCGTGCATTCGAGGATTACTCGCAAAGCACCCGGGAGCAGCGCATGGAACTGCTGCAATCCATTCTCGATGTATTCTCCCGCCGCCACGACGACGTCGCCGAAGCAATCATGGACGAAATGGGCGCGCCCTGGGGACTCGCCAAAGGCGCACAGGCAGCCAGTGGCCCGCAGCACATCAAGGCCGCGCTCAGGGCGCTCAAGACCTTCGAATTCGAAGAGCGCATCCGCACGACCCTGGTCGTCAAGGAGCCCATCGGCGTTTGCGGCCTCATCACGCCCTGGAACTGGCCGATGAACCAGATCGCCGTGAAGGTTGCTCCCGCGCTTGCGGCCGGCTGCACGATGGTCCTGAAGCCCAGCGAGATTGCACCGTTCGACGCCATGATCTTCGCCGAGATACTCCACGAAGCGGGCGTCCCGGCCGGAGTGTTCAACCTCGTCAACGGTGATGGTCCCGGCGTAGGCAGCGCATTGAGCGGCCACCCCGACATCGCGATGGTGTCGTTCACGGGGTCGACGCGCGCCGGCGTGCTCGTGGCACAGAACGCGGCACCATCCGTCAAACGCGTGGCCCAGGAACTGGGTGGCAAGTCGGCAAACATCCTGCTCGATGACGCCGATTTCGACAAAGCCGTGGCGAGTGGCGCCGGGGACATGTTCGAGAACACGGGGCAGTCCTGCGACGCGCCCTCCCGCATGCTCGTGCCGAAGGAGCGCGTGCAGGAAGCGGCCGGGATCGCGGCGAAGGTCGCGGCCGAGACGAAGGTGGGCGATCCGCGCGACGAAGGCGTCGAGGTGGGCCCGGTCGTTTCCGAGCAGCAGTGGTCGAAGATCCAGGACCTGATTCAGCAAGGCATCGATGAAGGCGCGACGCTCGCCGCGGGCGGCACTGGCCGTCCCGAAGGGCTGGACAAAGGTTACTACGTGAAACCAACCGTGTTCGCGAATGTCACTAATGACATGACTATCGCCCGCGAAGAAATCTTCGGCCCCGTATTGTCGATCATCCCTTACGAGGACGAAGACCATGCGGTTCGCATCGCCAACGATACGCCTTACGGCCTGTCGGGTTACGTCACGTCATCGGATCTCGACCGGGCGCGACGCGTGGCGTCGAAGATGCGCACCGGAATGGTACATATCAACGGGGCCTGGCTGGATTCGGCGGCACCGTTCGGTGGCTACAAGCAATCAGGCAACGGGCGCGAATGGGGCGCCCATGGCATCGAAGAATTCCTCGAAGTCAAGTCGATCTACGGCTATGAGGAGAGAGACAAGCAATGAAACGGATTTCCGCAGTACTCGCGGCCTGCCTGCTGGCGGCCTGCGGCAGCGATTCGAGCCTGCCCGAAGCGAGCGGCAAGGCCAACTTCCGGGCGATCAACTCCATCCCGACGTCCGGTGAGATCGCCTTCCTGATCGAGGAACGCGCGAACGGCGCCGCCGGGTACCAGGACGTCACGGCGACCACCGAGTGGGACGACCTTTCTTACAACTTCAATTTCGACGTGTTCTTCGCAGGCGAGACCGGGCTGACCCGGATCGCGACCCAGTTGGTGGATGCCGTGGCGGACCGCGACTACACGTTCCTGATTTCCGGCTCGATCGCGAATCCGACGCTGACACTTTACGAAGACGAGGTCCGGGAATTTGACACGGACGGCACCATCTTCGCCGCCAAGTTCCTGCACTCATCGACGAGGCCGGGTGCTCTCGACTTCTACTTCGCGGATCCCGAGGTCGCGCCCGTTCTCGGTGAGCAGGTTGCCACGCTGTCTCCGGGCGAGCTTTCCACGAGTGCCGACTTCGACGCGGGCGAATATGTCGTGACGCTGACCACGGCTGGTGACCCGAACGACATCGTGTACCGATCCGAGACCGTACCGTTCGTTCCCGGCAACTCGTTCTTCATCACGCTGTTCGATGGCGATGCCAACGATACGGCGCCGCTCATCGTCCAGGCGCTGCCGAGCAGGGGCACCTCGGTCGCGATGCCGGACCCGAGCTATCTGCCTGCAGTCGAATTCATCAACATCTCCATGGATCTTGGCGCGTCGGACATCTATGACGATGAAGCGCTAACCTCCCTCATCGTGCAGGATCACGGTTTTCGTGACGTCGAAGACGAACGCGAGACCGCATCGGGAGCGAATACGTTCTATTACACGCCCACGGGCGACACGAGTGCCGTTACGCTCGAAGGCGAACTCACGGCGACAAGTGGCACACGTTACCGGTTTTACGCGGCGGGCGTCGCGGGCGCTTTCGACACGGACATCGTGGTCCCCGACCGGAAGTCACTCGAGACGATGGTCAAGCTCACGATGTATCACGGCGCCAACAATTTTGATTTCCTCAATCTCTATGCCGTCGATGCCGGCGAGAGCGTCGACGATAACTTTCCGGTGCTGGCCGCAATTTCAAGGGGTTCGCAGTCCCCCAACGTTGCGCTCACCGCCGGTGTCTACGATATCTACGTGACCGAGTTCAACGACAAGACCGTGCTTGCCGGACCGTACCGCTTCGACACGTCCCTCGGTGACATTGTGGATCTCGTCGTCGTCGACACCGTCGACCCGGCCGTCCTGGACGCACTTTTCCTGTCAGGTACGCTTGTTCGCTGAGGCGTGAATAGCGGCCAGTGCTGCTGACAGTTCGGCCGCGCCAAGTTCGTCGAGCGGTAACTCGAGCATCGCCACGATGCGACGCCTGAGCCTCCTGTAAGCACTGTCGAAATCGCCGTCGCTCGCCGGGTCCGGGATACCCCAGTGGGCCGTGACGGGGGTGCCATTCCAGGTCGGGCAGGTCTCGCCGGCCGCGTTGTCACACACGGTTATAATGACGTCGATCGGGGGTGCATCGCTGCCACTGAATCGGTCCCAGGACTTGGATTCCAGCCCATCGATCGAGCGCCCTTCGCGCGACAACTTGTCGATTGCGCCCGGGTTCACCTCCCCGGTCGGGTGACTGCCCGCACTAAACGCACGCAGCCTGCCGCCGCCGAGTTCGTTGATGAGCACCTCGCCAAGGATGCTGCGGGCGGAATTCCCCGTGCACAGGACGAGGACGTGGATGGGTTGCTTCGTTTCTGCTGTGCGGGACATGCCCGCGATCCTACAGCAGTACGGCCTAGTTTGCCGTCGCCCGATCGACATAGGACGCGGCGTCGTTCGCCGCCTCCTCGTCCGAGATCGCCTTGGCGTCGTACATCGCCTGGTCCGCAACGCCGAGCAGGTGCCACAGCTCCTCGCCGTGCTTCGGCATCAGCGAGATTCCGACGCTGGCCGTGCATTCAATTTCCTGTCCCTGGATGATGTACGCCTCGCCCGCGGTCTGCACGAGACGCTGCGCAATATGCCTGACGTCCTCGGGGGTGACACCGGGCAATACGATGGCGAATTCGTCGCCGCCGAGCCGGCCGAGTACGTCTTCGGGACGCAGGCAGAATCCGAGCCGGTGCCCGAATGCCTTGAGCAGCGCATCGCCGGCCTGGTGACCGAATCGATCGTTGATCGACTTGAACTGGTTGAGATCGAGATACAGGACTGCGCCGTTCTCGTGTTTGCGGATTGCGGCTGCACCCTGTTGTTCGAAACCGCGCCTGTTGAGCACGCCGGTCAACGGGTCTCGCAGCGCATCGGCCATCATCTTGTCTTCGTTGCGTTTACGCTGCGTGATATCGACGAGCGTCACCGAAAAGTCTTCGCCCACGGGTTCAGCGACGATCCTGAGCCAGCTCTCCTCATCGCCGTCGTCGTCACAAACTTCGAAGCTGATCTGCTTGACGGGTTGATCCTCGGCGAGAAAGTGCTTCATGAGCCGTTCCGGGTCCAGTTGCCGGAGCTTGCCGAGTGGCATGCCGATGAGCGTGGCCTGGCCATCCCCCACGAACGACTGTGCCGAGCGATTGGCAAAAACACAGCGGAACTTGTGGTCGGGATCGTTTTCGTCCCTGGCGAGTCGCAGGATGCCGTTCGATGACGTTTCAATCAGCGTACGGATCAGGTGCTCGCTGTCGGCAAGCTGGCTCAGCGCCTTGCGTCGCTCCGTCACATCGCGGCACACGACCACCATGCCCATGTTCTGTCCCTTCGGTCCCGTCAGGGGACCGACGCTAACCTCGTAGACGTTGTTCGTGTCCATCGTCAGCGTTTGCGTCAGGTCGAGTTCCTTGGCCTGCTGGAGGATCGCGCGCGCGGCAGGGAAGTCCTCCCAGAGCATGCCGCCGATCAGGTCTTTCTCGGTACCGCCGAGCAGTTCCTGCGCCGCGTGGTTCGCGCAGATGATGCATTGATCATTGTCGATAACGAAGATCGGATCGCGAACGTGGTTGAACAGCGTCTGGTAAGCCACAGGACTGAACTCGTGTACGCGCGTCTTGACGCTGAGATACGCGAAGAACGGCCAGAGCAGCGTCAGCGTCATGGCCGAGTACGGCACCTTCGGCGGCCCCATGTTCACGTAGTTGTTCGCGAAGCCGACCGCGAAGGGCAGCATTCCGCAGACCAGGAGCAACAGCACGGTCTTGCGATGTGCGGGAGCGATTGATGGCAGCCGACCTGCCAATGCAACTGCGGAAAAACCGATCAGGCCGAAGAAGTAAGGCGCATAGACGCGCGTGTACCAGTAGTGACCGGTCGCGCCCGTGAAGCTGACGCCTTCGGGCGTCACGACGGTCGTCCACAGAATGTTGTGCATCGAGTTGGTCAGCGCAATTGCCGTCGTCGCGATCGGGATGATCGACAGCATCGCGATGACCAGGGTGGGCGGAGGCCCTACCGTGTACTCACGGTAGATTATGTAGAAGACGATCGGCAGGAACCCGGCCGAGAAGAAATTCAGGACTCGCCCGATGTCGTACATGACGGGATCCGTCGTACCGTAGGCGAACGCGGCCCCCGCTACGACGCCGGCGAGCAGGAACATGAGAAAGCTGATCATGCTCTTCGCGTATTGCGGGCCCGAGCGGGAAACGCGCACGGCAAGGCCGGCGTACGCCATGGCGGCGACGCCCAGCACAGGCGGCAGGAACTGCTCCAATACCTCCTGCATCACCGGATTCCGGGGGTTCCGGATTGGTCTCTGGAGAACATATGACAATGCTAGCGGGGCGCAGGGCAACATAATGCGACGCACTGCGCATTACGGTCCCGCGAGTGTGCCGCAGGTCACATTTCGGGCCCCGAGAGGCCCGCGGGGCGGGCTGGAGGCCGCGTTCTCAGAGGCCTTCGGCAGTGTCTGCGATCAGGGTGTCCACAACCGCCTTCAGGCTGTCTTCGACACTGGCACCGGAGGCGCGCTCGAGTTCGTAGCTCTTGAGCTGGCGGTGCGCGCTCGTGCCCCGCGTCAGGATGTCGCGCACGCCCGCGATTTCATCTTCGCAGCCGAGCGCCCGGGCATCCTGTGCCACGAGCGAGCAAAGCTCGTCGAGCAGTTCTTCGAACGGCACGACGTCCCCCTTGGCGAGATCGATCAGGCCTTCGTCGAAGCTGTAGCGCATCGCGCGCCAGCGGTTCTCGCGGATCAGCATGGGCGTGTAGATGCGCCAGCGCTGGTTGCGCGTTCGCAGCCGATACAGCATGCGCAAGATGCAGGACAAGAGCGCCGCGAGTGCGACGCTATCATCAAGCCGCGTGCAAACGTCCATGATGCGCGTCTCGAGCGTCGGGAATCGAGCGCTCGGTCGCAGGTCCCACCAGATACGCGTCGAATCATCGATGATTCCGGCGTTCATCATGATGCGGACATGACGCTCGTATTCGGCGAAGCTCGCAAAGCGTTCCGGCAGGCCGCTACGCGGCATCGCATCGAAGATCGTCAGCCGGTAACTCTTGAGCCCGGTGTCCTGGCCCAGCCAGAATGGCGAGGAACACGACAGTGCGAGGAGATGCGGCAGGAAATACGACAGCTGGTTCATGAGGTCGATGCGCAACTCGTCGTCTTCGATTCCCACATGGACATGCATGCCACAGATAACGAGTCGCCGAGCTGCACCCTGCATCTCGTGCGTGAGATCGTCGTAGCGTTCCTTGCGCGTATGTTTCTGCTCGGTCCAGCGCGAGAACGGATGCGTCGATGCGGCGATCGGCGCCAGCCCGTGACGATCGGCGACTTCGATGACGCTCCGGCGCAGCCGCGCCAGGTCCTCGCGCGCTTCCCTCACGTTATTGCAGACCTTGGTACCGACCTCGATCTGTGAGCGCAGCAGCTCGGCCGTCACCTGCGAGCCGCACATCTCCTCGGCCTCCGCCATCAACGTTGACGGTGGTTCGATGACCAGTCCGCGGGTTTCCTTGTCGACCAGCAGGTATTCTTCTTCTACGCCGATCGTGAATGCCGGTTCTTTGCTGGCCATATTCAGCTTCCCCCTGTTGCGTTTCCCCATTTACGCCGTGATGCGTTCGTCCTTCAATCCAACTTTTTCAGGAAGTGACTCGATTATTCCGTGCATCACCTTTGCGATCTGTGCAACGCCCTCTTCATCGTCGACGAGGTCCTGGCGGATTTCCAGGCCGACGTGCGGCAGCCCGTTGTCCTCGGCATGGTGGTCGATCGTAAAGTCCTGCGGAGCCTTGCCTGAATACGGTTCGTTGTCGCCGACGTAGTAACCCGTGTCACGAAAGCCCTCGATGAAGACCTCCTTGACGCGTTCATCCTTGTCCCACAGCACGCCGATCTGCCATGCCCTCGATTCGCCGTTGAGCACCGGAGTGAAACTGTGAATAGATATAAAAAAAGGCGAAGGCCCTAGTTTGCGCAATCGCTGCACCTGCTCGTCAATCGCACGATGATACGGCCAGTAAAGTGCGTCGGCGCGCAACTCTTTTTCCTCACGGTGCAGGTTGTGATTGCCTGGCACGAAGATGCCGTCGCCGAATTCGAGGAATGCGCCCGGGTCCATGAGATGCCGGTTGCTGTCGACGATGAGGCGCGAGTAATTATGGACGACTGCCGTTACGCCCAGGCTCTCGGCCAGGCTCTCGGTCAGCGGGCCTGCCCCGATATCGATAGCCAGGTGGCAGCGGCGCGCGAAAGGGTCGAGGCCCATATCGCCGAGCGACGCCGGAAACCGGCAGGACGCGTGATCACAGACCAGCAGCACGGGCAATTCGGCGAGCGGGTTGACGACCCTGAACGGCCCGGGTTCGTTAGCAGCAAGGAATGTCGATAGTCTGTTGTTTTTATTGGGGCCTTCCGGCATACCGCACCGTAATATCGTCAGCTATCGGTCAGTGTACCGTATCGGTGGCCAAGCGCCACCCGTGGCGATATCGAATGGTCCTCAGGCGAGCTTCTGCGAGGCCGAGTCGTCGCTCCAGGGTTCGAAGGTATCGACCGAGGCCGGGCGGGCGATGTAGTAGCCCTGCGCGAACTCCACCCCGAGAGAACCCAGCTTCTCGAGTACCTCGCGGGTCTCGACACGTTCGGCGATCGTCTCGATGCCCATGGCGTGCCCGACTTCGTGAATGGCCTTGACCATGCTCTCGTCGACGTTGTCTTCGACAACGTTGCGGATGAACTGTCCGTCGATCTTGAGGTAGTCCACGGGCAGGTTCTTGAGATAGGTAAATGACGACAGCCCGCTGCCGAAATCGTCCAGCGAGAACTTGCAGCCCAGCTTCTTGAGCGCCTGCATGAAGTGCACGACGCGCGACAGGTTTGAAATCGCTGCGGTTTCGGTGATCTCGAAGCAGATCGCGCCTTCGGGTAGCTGCTGCTTCCCGAGTTCGTCGATCACGAAATCGAGGAAGCGGTCCTCGCTCAGGGAAGTACCCGAGAGATTGATCGCCAGCGTGTAGCGTGCATCGCCGTCGGTGTTGCGGTCGGCGAGTTCGGACAAGGCCTCATGGATCACCCAGCGATCCAGCGTCGACATGAGATTGTAGCGCTCGGCAGCCGGGATGAACTGGTCCGGACCGACGAGCTCGCCGCTCTCATCGCGCATGCGCAGTAGCAATTCATAGTGGCCGCGCGCCGTGCCGTCGTGCTCGCCGATGCCGATAATCGGCTGGTAAAACAATTCGAGGCGGTCGTCTTCAACGGCGCTCGTGATGCGCGACACCCACTTCATTTCCTCGTGCCGCATCGATGCGTCGCTGTCCCGGTAGAGATGCACCTGGTTGCGACCCATGTCTTTCGCGGAATAGCAGGCGACGTCCGCCGAACTCATGACGCTCGCGACGTCGGCATTCTCGCTGTTGATCAGCACGACACCGATCGAGCAGCGTACGCTCGTGAATGAGTCCTGCCATTCGAAGCGATGACCCTCGATCGCGCCGCGGATGGCTTCTGCAACCTCTATGGCGCGTTGTTCGTCGCAACGCTCGAGCAAAATGGCGAATTCATCGCCGCCGAGGCGCGACAGCAGGTCCGTGGAACGGATGTTCGCCTGGATACGCTCGGTCAGCTGCCGCAGTAGCGCATCGCCCGCCGTATGCCCGAAGGTATCGTTGACAACCTTGAACTGGTCGAGATCGATGTACAGCAGCGCGTGTGTTTCCTCGGTGTTCTCGTGTGCTTTTTCGAGCGCAAGCACGAGTCGGTTCTCGAACTCACGGCGATTAACCAGCCCGGTCAGCGTATCGTGCGACGCCTGGTAGCTCAGCTGGCGGAACAGTCGCGACTCCTTGCTGACGTCGTGGAAAACCATGACGGAGCCGATGATGTTGCCGATGCGATCGCGGATCGGCGCCGCTGAGTCCTGGATCGGTACCTCCTCGCCCTTCTTCGTGATCAGCACGGAGTTCTCGGCGAGCGTAATGACGCGGCCTTCCTTGAGACAGCGCACGACCGGGTTTTCCACAGAGGCGCGCGTGTGCTCGTTGACGATCATCATGATGTCGGACACCGGCACGCCGCGTGCACTGCGCATGTCCCAGCCCGTGAGGTCCTGCGCCACGGGATTGATGTAGTCGACGTTGCCGTCCGCGTCCGTCGTGATCACGCCGTCGCCGATCGACTGCAGCGTTACCTGCGCGCGCTCCTTCTCTTCGAAGACGCGAGTCTCGGCACGCTTGCGCTCCGTGATATCGGTGATCGTGCCTTCGTGGGCGACGATGTTGTCAGCGTCATCGTAGATCGCGCGCGAGTTCTCGAGCACGACGATTTCGCTACCGTCCCTGCGCCGCAGTCGGTATTCGAAATTCTTGACGACGCCCTCGGCATCGAGGCGCGCAAACACGCGCTCGCGATCGATCGGGTTGACGTACAGGACAGTGGTCTTGCCCGCGGTCTTGAGGTCTTCCACGCTGTCATAACCGAGCATGTCCACGAGTGCCGGGTTCGCCGTGATGATCTCGCCGTCTCGCGACGCGATGTAGACACCATCGATGACGTTTTCGAACAGACCGCGATAGCGCGCCTCGCTGCTGCGAAGCTTCTCTTCGTCCTGCTGGCGCTTGATGGCGATGCCGGCCAGGCGTGCCATGCGATTGAGCTTGTCCAGCTCGTCGGTCGTGGGGGCGCGCGGCGTATCGACGTACACATCGAGCGTGCTGATGACGTGGCCGGCCGCAGCGTAGATCGGGAACGACCATGCCGCGGCGATACCGTGCGTGGCGGCCTGTTTGCGGGCCCCCGACCAGCCTGCATCGTCCTGGATGTTGGTCGTGATACGGTCCTGCGCATGATAGACGGCCGCGCCACAGGTCAGGCTGTCGGCAGCCACTTTGACGAAATCGAGACACAGCTGGAATTCGGGGGGCAGGCCTGGTGCCTGCTCCACCGACAATGTCTGGCTCTTGACGTCGAGATGGGTGATCGCGGCCTTGAGCCCGCTGCCGATCTTCTGCACGAAGCGACAGAGCGCGCGCAGCGTCTTGTCGTGCGGCGTGCTCGCCGCGATCATCTCGAGCACCTTGTTTTGCGCGAAGGTCATTGCCTCGTTCTGCTTGCGCTCGGTGATATCGGTGATGCTGACACGAAGCAGCCGCTGGTCGTCCGACGGCAGGCTGCTGAAGCGAACCTCGCAGGGCAATTCCTTGCCCGTCGAATCCTTGTGCATCCATTCGAACGTCGGGTGTCCGCCCTCTAGCGCCCGGTCGATATGGCCACGACGAATGCCGAACGACGGGGTACCGTCGGGCTGGATCTTCGGGCTGATTGCCTCGGGACCGACGGTCAAGAGGCGCGAGCGCGACAGGTTGAACAGCGCGCAAGCCTTGTCGTTGGCGTCGGTGAAACGATTGTTGTCGACGTCGAAAACGATGATTGCTTCAGGGGCGTTTTCCACGAGGGCGCGATAGCGCTCCTCGTTTTCGCGCAGTGTGCTCTCGGCCTGCTTGCGACCCGTCACGTCGCGCAGGCTGATCACGAAAATGGGACCGTCGGGCGTCGACAGTTCGCTGGCGTTCACCTCGGAGATGAAGACTTCGCCGTTCAGGCGCAACGCCTCGACTTCTCCTTCTTTAAGTTCGATCTGGGTGTCTTCGAGGCTCGACAGGTAAGGCGCGAGGAATTCGCCGATGTTGCGGTTCCGCGCACCGGGCAGGATGTTCGCGACGCGCGAACCCACGAGCTTGTTCCTGTCGCGACCGAAGTAGCGAGTGCAGACCTTGTTGCAGTTTCGAATGATGCCGTCGGCGCTGACCGACAACAGCGCGTCGGTTACGCTGTCGAAAATGGCTTCGATCGGGGTGCTGTCCTGGAAGGTACGCGTCTGGATCGACTGCGTAATGGTCGCTTCCATCTTGTCATAATGCTGGTCGATCAGTTTCAGGAGCTCGACGAAATCGGGTTTCGTGACACCGGAATCCTCGGTGGCGGCCCTTATCTTGTCGCGTATATCCTGTCGCATCGACCAGCTCATCCCTTAGCCTGGTCAATTACTCTAAATGAGATGTGGCGCCCAAATCTGTGACGCGACTTCAGTTCTGAAATTTATTTTGGGAAATTTTTCCCTTTTCCTGGTTTTGGGGACAGTTTACTAATCTCTGCCTCGAATTAGGTGAACCAGCGGTGAACCGGGGGACAGTGACCCTAATTCTGAATTAGGGTCACTGTCCCCTAATCTTGGTCATTGGTGAGGACCCGTACGGCCTCGCCATCCTCGTCGATCTCGACCTCGCCCTGTTCTTCGATGACGCGGCCGCCGGTCCCAACCTGGATCGGTATCGCAACCACGCTCGAGCGCGATCCATCTCCGGTCTCGACCGACGTCGCGACGTTGAGATACAGGCGCCCTTCGCGCTGCGGGATGATCGTGACCTGCTGCATGACGAAGTCCTCGTTAGCCGCGGGCGAAACCTCCACATTGCGGGGCTGGGCATCATGGAACGTCATGGCCGATTCATCGTTGATGCGATAACCGACGTTCAATGGCCTCGATCCCATCGTCGTGCTCACGCGCAGGTTAACCGTGACCGGACTGCCGACGATCGGCGTACCGATGACGTCGTAGGTTACGCGGAACGGCGCGCCGGGCTTGCCCGTCGCTTCTTCGTAGCCGCGCTCGACTTTCGGGGGAACTGCGTTCGTATCCCTGGCCTGTTTCGCAACGGCGGCCTCCGGCGTATCGTCGCTGTCGGCGCCACAAGCCGCGAGGGCCAGCGCGACCAGAGACACTACAAGGTATTTCGCTCTTTTCATTGGTATCACCCGGTTCCTTTAGAAGGCGACGATCGAGACGTTGTAACAAACCTGCGACGGGAAATCGCTGGCGGCGCCCGCATCTTCGTGTCGCCACTCCTGCATCTCGATCACGTGTGTGCCAGCAGACAGGGTCTGCGTCGTAAACTGTTCGAAGTCTGCGTCTTCGCTCTGCCCGAATGCGACGAGGTTTTCCCGTGTGTATACGAACAGGTCCGGGTCGCTGCGATCGCGGACTCCGGGTGTCGTATCGGTCGTCGGCGGCGGCACGGGATTCGCTTGCGCGGTGATCGTCCAGCGACCGTTAGTTGGCGTCGTGAATCTCAGGTAGCGCCAGTCGCTGACCTTGTTCACGACGCCCTCGACCTGGTAGTCGTTGTTGATGCAGAGATTCGCGAATGCGCCGTTGGTCTGTACCTCGGTGTACACGGGCGTGAGGTCGCGGCCGCCGTTGAGCGCATTCGACGGCGTCGTGACCTGCCCATCGCCAAAGATCGTCACGTTGGGCGTGTCGATGTTCTCGCGATTGAGCTGGGCATCGACGAACGCGAGATCGGCTGCATTGAGCATGGGCCGCAGTTCGGCCGCAAACGAGAAGACGGTAGTGAATGCGTCGGTCGTGCGCTGCGGGCCGACCATCGTGTCGTAGATCGGGCCGAAGCCGATCGAACCATCGTCCACCGCGTCCGCATTCGTGTCCCAAAGATCGTAGACCAGGGTCATGACCGACAGCTCGTTGAACCAGCCCTGCCGTCCGCTGTTGTTACTCTCGGCATTGAAACCGAAGCTGCCCGCGCCGGCTGCGGACCCGGTATCGCAGTACTGCGGCTCCGCGAGAGAGATGGAGCTCAACGCGTGTGCGAAGCCTTCGCCCCAGGCGAGCCTGAGATCGAGGGACTCCCCGAGGGTGTGCCCGCCGCCGATCGAATCGGAGCGCGAGAAACTATCCTCGAAATAGTGGGACCACTCGTGGTTGATAACGTGGTCGTCGAATTCCTCCGTATCGACCTGCGAATCGCCGAGCAGGAATAGCGAATCGATGTCGCCACGGTAAAAGGACGTCCCTAATTCGCCGGTGTCGACGTCAGTCTGGCCGGAATCGATGCGAGTGTTGTTGACACTCCAGAATGCGTCCAGCGGTGGAAACGTCGCCGCGGGATCGACGCTCATGATCAGCTGCATCGCCGTGTAAATGGTATCCAGGATCGCAAACGGCGCTGCCTGCCGCTCCTCGCGGTAGGCGCCGTTGACGTAGCCCGTAGTGGCCGTGAAGTTCGCACCCGTCACATTGCTGTTGCCCGTGTTGAACAGGCCCCACTGGACGGCATAGAGCGGGCGGGATGCGAGCGGTGGCGGATTCGCGCTCACGTCGACGTTATCGCGGACGTCGACGTCCCAGGCGTTCTGCCCGGAGTTCTTGAGCTCCGCGCGCACGCGCACACGAACGTCCGTGTTGGCCGCGATGTTGTTGAAACCGTAGCTGCCGTCATCGCCGGCGACTGTCGTGCCGAGAACAGTATTCGCCGAGTTCAGGAGCTGTACCGTGGCGCGGCGAATCGGCCGCGGCTCGGTCGACGCGAAGTCGAGGCCATTGCACTGCGAGCCCTGGACGATAGGCGGCACAAATTCGTAGAAAACCTCGCCCGACACCCTGACGGACGCGAGCGCTTCCGACACGGTTACAGCCAACGTGTCGGTCATCGTGACCGTGCCATCGTCGACGGCGAGTTCGAAGGTCAGCGTTTCGCCGCCGGGCCCGACGTCCGGCGCCTGGAAACTGGCAGTCGCCGATGTACTGTTGATTATCGACACAAGCGACC
>Ga0209456_10000476_pt1 | contig 21611 bp, 22 predicted proteins | sample COG_11_FD_184755 | JGI IMG/M metagenome (GOLD analysis project Ga0209456, IMG submission 184755) | Pelagic marine sediment microbial communities from the LTER site Helgoland, North Sea, for post-phytoplankton bloom and carbon turnover... | ecosystem: Environmental > Aquatic > Marine > Neritic...
TACGAGGCAGAGGGACATGTGCTCTTCGATGTCTCGTCTCACAAGAAATACGGCGAGTTATCGAAACGTAATCTGCGGGAGATGATCGCCGGCTCGCGAGTCGAAGTTGCACCTTACAAAAAGGCCGCTCACGACTTCGTGCTCTGGAAGCCATCGACGCCGGAACTTCCGGGATGGGATTCACCGTGGGGCAGAGGACGACCCGGATGGCACATCGAATGCTCCGCGATGGCGGAAAAACACCTGGGCGAAACGATCGATATTCACGCCGGCGGGCAGGATCTCGTCTTTCCGCACCATGAAAACGAATGCGCACAGAGCAGCTGCGCTCATGATGGTGTGCCGTTCGCGCGCTACTGGTTGCACAACGGCTTCCTGAGCATCGATCACACCAAGATGTCGAAGTCGCTGGGCAACGTCTTACTCGTGCACGACCTGATAAAGACCATTCCCGGCGAAGTCATTCGCCTTGCCTTACTGAGTGCGCATTATCGACAGCCGCTGGACTGGTCTGCGGAGACGATCGAGTCGGCACGACGCATGCTCGACCGTCTGTATGGCGCGGTTCGCGGTATCGAGGTTTCGGAGGAGGCTCGCGGTGCCGCCGTTGTGCCTGACGCGCTGGTTGCGGCGTTGGAGGACGACCTCAACACACCGAAGGCGTTGGCGGAATTATTTGCGCTGGCACGCTCGCTGAACAAGGCGAAGTCCGATGCAGAGAGGGAGTCACTTGCGGCCCGGATGTATGCCTGTGGAGAACTGATGGGCCTGCTCGGCAACGATCCCGAGCAGTGGTTTGCAGGACACGTCGAGGGTGATATGGCTGCCGATGAAGTCGAGGCGTTGATCGAAGAACGCAATTCGGCGAAAGCTGAACGAGATTTTGAGCGAGCCGATGCCATTCGTAATCAGCTCCAGGACGCCGGTGTCAGTATCCAGGACGGTCGCGATGGCACGACCTGGCGCCGTAGCGGCTAATGCGATGACCAGCGAAGTACAGGCGGCACAGCAGGAAGTCATCGAGGAATTCAGTTTTTTTGAGGACTGGATGGATCGCTACCAGTACCTGATCGACCTGGGTCGCCGATTGCCTGAATTCCCGGAGGAGCTGCGCACCGAAGAAAATCGTATCAAGGGTTGTCAATCACAGGTCTGGTTTGTCGCCGAGGAAAAGGAAGGTCGGCTGCTGTTTCGTGCGATCAGCGATGCGGCTATCGTCTCCGGACTTATCGCTCTGTTGTTGCGTCTCTACAGCGGCAGATATCCCCAGGATATCCTCGACACGCCGCCCGATTTCGTGACGGCGCTGCAACTCGAGAGTCATCTGAGTCCGACACGCAGCAACGGTCTGTCATCCATGCTTACGGCAATCCGCGGTTTTGCGACCGAGGCGTTGCGGGCCGCCTGATGCCCACCGCGGCGGGCCGGCTGCTGGCGCAGCCACTGATCTGGCTCGTCAAGTTCTATCGGTTTGCAATCTCTCCGTGGCTCGGCGGCAATTGCCGTTATCAGCCCACATGTTCGAACTACGCGATCGAGGCCCTGGAAACGCACGGTGTACTTCGAGGCAGCTGGCTGGCGGCAAAGCGCATGGGCCGCTGCCATCCCTGGGGAGGCTCGGGCTACGACCCGGTACCGCCGGTCGAAGCGGATAAGCGTGAAACCGGCTGACGTTGTTCGGGCACTCGTTTACCCGGTGACCGATTCCAGCGTGCTGATCCCGCTGCTGGTCTTCTGGCTGCTCACGTCATTCGCGATCTGGGGCGGTCTGCTTGGCTTATTCCTGGTGTTCCTGGTCGTTGTGCCCGCCGTCATTCGCTTCCAGATGATAGTGCTGGAGGCTCGCGCCAGAGGCGTCAGGCCGGCGACGCCGGATATCGGGTTTTTCAACTGGTTCGGCAATGCGTGGACATTGTTCCCGTTCGTCATCGTGGTCGTTCTCACGTGGGCGACTGTCTTCGCCGGGCGGAATTTCGGGACGGCATGGGCCATCCTGCCGGTGCTGTTCGCAGCTGCATTCTTGCCGGCCTCGGTCGCCGTGCTGGCGATCACGCATTCACCATTACAGAGCCTGAACCCGCTGGCCCTGAGTCGTTTATGGAAGACCTGTGGCGGCACATTCTGGGTGGCTACCGTGTTCCTGATTGCTGCGTCGTGGCTGGCCGCAGAGGCAACCAGGCTGCCCGTCATTTGGGCCAGCCTGGCCCGTTTGCTACTGTCTTTCGGCTTCTTTTCCCTGGTCGGCAGCCTGATCCAACCTTATGGACTGATCGCAGACATAGCTATTCCGGCTCCCCTGGAAAAGGATGCGGTGGCGAAAGCCGCTGATCTGGACAAGGTGCGCACGGACATACTCGACCATGCTTACGGTTTCGTCAGCCGGGACAATCGCGCGGGCGGCCTCAAGCACGTACTCGACTGGATCGATAAGGATCCGGACCCGGTTGCGGCATGGGCCTGGTTCTTTGAGCACATGCTGTGCTGGGAGAACCAGGGGCCTGCGATGTTCTTCGCGCAACATTATCTTCACGACCAGTTGCAGCACGGCGAGCAGGCGCCCGCGGTCAAATTGATGATGCGTTGCCGTCTTGTCGACGAGCAATTCCGGCCCTGGCCCGAGGACGTGCCAGCCGCGACGGCCGCGGCCGATGCGTGTGCGAACGAAGAACTCGCGGCTTTGTTAAGACGAAATTGAGCCACAAAATGGGGTTTTTAAGCCGCCAATGCGCGGTACAATGACACGCCATGGACAAGCGACTTCTGACTATCTTGCGCTGTCCGGTGAGCCATAAAGGTTTGTCGGTTCTCAAGAACGATAAGTTGGAGCGGATCAACGCCGCGATTCACGCCGGCAACCTTGTCAATCATGAAGGCGTCAAGCTGGCCGAGCCGCTGTCTGAAGCACTGGTCACCGATGACGGCAAGCGCATATACCCGGTCGCTGACGGCATCCCGGTCCTGCTCGAAGACGAATCAATCGCCATGGAACAGCTTGATTGAAGATTCAGGCCAATCAGCTCTCGTCCCATCTCAAGAAATCGCTGGCGCCCTGTTACCTCGTTACAGGCGACGAGCATTTGCTGGTCGCCGAGGCACTGGACGCGATTCGCGATGTAGCAAGGGAGCGCGGCTTTGGTACGCGTGAGTTGCACGTAGCAACGACAGGGTTTGACTGGGCGCAACTCACGGCGTCGAGTGGCAACCTGTCGCTGTTCGCGGAGCAACGCATCATCGAGTTACGTCTGCCGACCGGCAAGCCCGGACGCGCTGGCGGTCAGGCGATTATCGAGCTCGCTGAACAGGCTGGTCCCGATACCTTATTCATTGTTACGGCGCCGAAACTGGATCGAAGCGCCGCCGCCTCGAAGTGGGCAAAGACGATGGATCAGAAAGGCGTCAGTTTGCCGATCTGGCCCATTGGCGTTCGTGAGCTGCCGGGCTGGATTGCCAACCGTATGCGGAGTGTCGGGCTGCAGCCGGAGCGCGATGTCGTAACGCTCATCGCCGATCGGGTCGAAGGCAACCTGCTCGCCGCGGGTCAGGAAATAGAGAAGTTGCGTTTGCTGCTCGGCAAAGGACCCGTCAGCGCCGAGGACGTCATTGGTGCAGTCGCCAACAGCAGTCGCTATGACGTCTACAAACTCACTGACGCGGCTATGGCTGGTGACGCTGCGCGCGCGGTCAGGATTCTGGGTGGCCTGCGGTCTGAAGGTGTCGAGCCGGTCATCGTCATGTGGGCGCTTACGCGCGAGCTCCGCACCCTGTCAAAGCTCGATGACGTTATTCGCCGCGGGGGTGATCTCGGCAGCGCGATGCAAAAGAACGGCGTTTGGCGTAATCGCCAGGGACTCGTGCGCAGCTGTATCGGCCGACATCAGCAGGGCGCTTTTTATCGTATGTTGAAGGCGACAGGGCGCGCAGATGCCGCTGCAAAAGGACAGCGTGGTGGGGATCCCTGGCAGATGGCCAGCGATATCGTGATTGGAATGGCTCGCTAATGGGGCCCATGGGTATTTTCGGTGGCACCTTCGACCCGATTCACTACGGCCATTTGCGAACAGCATTCGAACTGCTGCAGGCATTGCGGTTCGAGGAGGTACGCTTCATACCTTGCGGTGATCCGCCGCACCGAGGCGCAACGTTTGCAGCCGCGGTCCAACGTCTGCGCATGGCTGAATTGGCTGTCGCCGGGCAGGATGGATTTACTGTCGATGACCGGGAGCTGCGGCGCAAAGGACCTTCCTACACGATCGACACACTTTTAACGCTGCGCGAGGAATTTTCGGATCGTTCCCTGTGTCTCATAGTGGGAATGGATGCGTTTCTCGGTTTGCAGGAATGGCATCGTTGGGGAGAAATCCTCGATGTTGCGCATATCATTGTCGCGCACCGGCCAGGCTGGAGGGCGCCCGATATCGGCCCGCTTGGCGATCTGATCGCGGAGCTTGGTACCCATCGTATCGATGACCTGCACATGACGGTGAACGGGCGTATTCATATTCACGCGGTAACACAGCTTGAGATCTCATCGACCGAGATTCGTGATCTGGTGGCGGCGGGCCGTGATCCCAGATTCCTGATGCCGGATGCGGTGCGGGATGAAATCGAAAAGAGCGGGTGTTATGCCTGAATGTTCAGATGTTGAGACGTCAGCGGAGCGGGGCGTGTCCGCGACACAGGATTCAGGAAATGAATAGGAGCGCAATTTGAAGATCACCGAGAACCACGTATGAACAGCGAAAAGCTAGCGAACCTGGTCATTGGCGCCCTTGATGATGTCAAAGCTCAGGACATCGTCAAACTCGATGTGCGCGATATGACGACGGTGACGGATTACATGATCGTCGCAAGCGGCACATCCAATCGTCATGTAAAGGCGCTGGTCGACAATGTTTCCGAAAAGGCCAAAGAGGCCGGCCATCGCCCCGTCGGAATCGAGGGTGAGGACGGCGGTGAATGGGTTCTGCTGGATCTGCAGGATGCCGTCGTACACGTTATGCTGCCGAAAGTACGTGAGTTCTATAATCTGGAGAAACTCTGGTCGATTGTCCCGACAGGGGACGCGACGGCAACCGACGGGTAGGCCCGTGCATATTCGACTACTCGCCGTTGGTGACCGCCAACCGTCCTGGGTGAACGAGGCCTTCGGCATTTATGCCGAACGGTTCCCACGCGAGTGGAAGTTTCGTCTTGATACCATCGCAACCGTCCGACGCAGGAAGAACGACAAGTCGCGTCGAGCGATGACGGACGAAGGAGAGCAAATACTTGCCAGGCTCGGCGCGACAGAGCAGGTCGTTCTCCTCGACGAACAGGGCAAGCAGCTGTCGAGCCAGCTGCTCGCAGCCAGGCTCAAAGAATGGCAGTCTGACGGCCGCGATCTGTGTTTCGTCATCGGTGGCCCCGATGGTGTTTCCGACAATTGTCGGCAGCGTGCGAATTTCACGTGGTCCCTGTCTCAACTGACATTGCCGCACGGCCTGGCGCGGGTGCTGTTCGCCGAACAGATGTTTCGAGCCTGGTCGTTGCAAACCGGGCATCCCTATCACCGAGAATGAACGCGAGTTAATGCTGCCACAGACAAAACTAATTCTGGCTTCGACATCGCCGCGTCGGCGGGAAATACTGGCGGCGCTCGATCTGAAGTTCACTGTCAATGGCGTCGAAATCGATGAACGTTGTCTGGATGGCGAAACAGCGGAGGATATGGTGTTGCGGCTGGCATCGGAAAAAGTGGCCGCAGTACAGTCAGGACGCTCGAATCGGGTTATCGGTGCCGATACAGCGGTCGTTCTGGGCGATGCCATCCTCGGTAAACCGCGCAACCGGGACGAGGCTGTCGCCATGCTCTTGAGTCTGTCAAACCGTCGTCATCGCGTACTCACCGGGGTCGCGCTTCGCGGGCCGGACGGTGTGCAGACCGCACTCAGTGAGACGGATGTGTATTTTCGCGCAATCAGTCAGGACGAGGCGCATGCTTACTGGCAGAGTGGAGAACCCCGCGACAAGGCAGGAGCCTATGGTGTCCAGGGGCTCGGGGGGGCGTTTGTCGAGCGCCTGGACGGCAGTTATTCGGGCGTCGTTGGATTACCGGTTTTCGAGACTGTGCAATTGCTGCAAAACGCGGGTGTCGATGTGTTGGTGAAAAGAACAAATCATGACGGATGAGTCGTTAAAAGAAGAAATACTGATCAACGTAACGCCCAGCGAAGTGCGTGCGGCCTTGCTTGAGAACGGCGTGCTGCAGGAGGTCTACATAGAGCGTGCTGCACGTCGCGGGTTGATCAGCAACATATACAAGGGCCGCGTGTTGCGTGTCTTGCCAGGCATGCAGGCAGCATTTGTCGACATTGGCCTGGAGCGCACGGCTTTTCTGCATGCCTCTGACATTGCGGCGGGCTCGCCACAGAACGGTTCAAGCGAGTTGCCGAACATTCGCGACCTTGTTCGTGAGGGCGACGAGATCATGGTGCAGGTCGTAAAGGATCCCCTGGGCAACAAGGGAGCGCGATTAACGACTTTCATTACGTTGCCGTCCAGGCACCTTGTGTTACTGCCGCGCAGCGATACTGTCGGCATTTCGGCGCGCATCGAAGATGAGGATGAGCGTGAACGACTTCGCCTGATCGTCGAAGAAATTCTTGCTGAGCGAGGTCTGAGCTGTGGTGCGATAGTGCGAACCGTCGCCGACGGAATGGACAAGAAGACCCTGGACGCAGACCTGAAGTACACGGTCAGGTTATGGGAGGTTGTTCAGGAGCGGTGCAGCAAGGCCCCTGTAAAAATGTTGGTACATGAGGATCTGTCGCTGCCGCTGCGCATTCTGCGGGATATGGTGACCAGCGACATCGAGCGTATCCTGGTTGATTCTGAAGAAGATTTTCACGCCATGCAGGACTTTGCAGACACCTATTTGCCCGATATCGAGCCGATGCTGGAGTTGTACAAGCGCCGCCGGCCCATATTCGACCTGCACGGCATCGAAGACGAAATCCGCAAATCATTGGACCGAAATATTCCTTTAAAATCCGGTGGTTACTTGATATTCGATCAGACGGAGGCAATGACCACCGTCGACATCAATACGGGTGGCTATGTCGGGCACCGAAATCTCGAGGAAACCATCTACCGAACCAATCTCGAAGCCGCTGTCGCGATCGCGAGGCAGCTGCGGCTGAGAAATCTGGGCGGCATCATAATCATCGACTTCATCGACATGGAAGAACTCGATCATCGCGAAAATGTCCTGCAGGTGCTCGAGCAGTCGATGGCCAGAGACCACGCGCGACATCAGATTATGCCGGTTTCGCCTCTGGGCCTGGTCGAGATGACGCGAAAACGTACGCGCGAAAGCCTGCAGCACATTCTGTGTGAGGATTGCCCGGGTTGCGCGGGTCGCGGCTTCGTGATGACAGCAGAAACGGTCTGTTTCGAGATTTTTCGCGAGATCATACGACAATCCAGGCAGTTCGAGTTCGACGAGGTGATGGTTCTTGCGCACCAGGATGTTATCGAACTGTTGCTTGATGAACAGGCCCGGAGTCTCGCCGAACTGGAAGAGCAGACCGGCAAGTCGATTCGGCTGCAGCCCGAGTCGCTCTATCTCCAGGACCAGTTCGACGTTGTGCTGATGTAGGTATGGCTGAAGCTGGCAAAATATGAAGACATTCCTGCGACGCCTGATCAAATTTGCCGCCTATACAGCGGCCGGCGTTGTTATTCTGCTCGCAATCGCTGTCGGTCTGTTTCGGTTGTTCCTGCCGCGGCTTCCCGAGTACCAGGACAATATCAAGGATTGGGCCAGCGCGGCGATTGGTATGGAAGTCGAGTTCTCCGGAATGGATGCGCGCTGGGGATTGAGCGGGCCGGAGCTCGCATTCTACGACACGCAGCTTATCCGGGAAGCGGCCCAGACGCGCGTTGTCGCGGCCGAAGAGGTTCGTGTCGGTATCGCGCTGACGCGCTTGCTTCTCGAAGGCACACCGGTTGTTGACCGCATCGTCATCAGAAATACAAGCGTTGAGATACGGCAGCTCGACGACGGACGCTGGTGGGTCCAGGGTGCCCTTGCTGACGAGTGGCTGGGCCCGCAAACAGGCGGCAAGCTGGGCCTGTCCGAGGCCGAAGTGATTGGTGAGGACATCGAAATCGTTTTTCTGCAGCCTGGCGACGAACGACCCAGGTTTTTCGAAGTAGCGCGCGCGACGGTGAGCATCGACAAGAAGCGGCTCGCGGTTGACGCGAGGGTTCGCTTGCCCGAGGACCTCGGTCGCGAACTCAGCGTTTCGGCCGCGCAACGACTCACCCTGCCGAAGGATGATCGTGAGTGGGACGTCATCATCGAGGTCGAAGACATTGACCTTGCCGGGTGGTCGGAGCTGCAAAAGACTGATAATAGACGCGTACTGTCCGGCACCGGCGACGTGGATCTTTCGGTTGCCTATGCAAAAGGTGGCATACGTAGCGCGAGTGCCGAGGTCGACTTCGCCGATATTTCGCTCGAGGAGGAAGTCCTGTTCGACCTGAGCGGGCGTTTCGAACTCAATATTGCAGCTGCCGGCTGGCTCGGCGCCGCCGAAGAATTTCAGGTTACGACGGCAGACCATCAATGGCCCGAGGCGTCATTGCGAGCCGAAGTCAGTACGGACGACGAGGGACGAATCGTGCTGACGGATATTCGTGCTTCTTTCCTGGACTTGCAGGATGCCAGTTTGATCGCGCCTCTGTTGAGTCCCGAGAGGCAACAACAGCTCGCAGAGCTTGCGCCCAACGGCATCGTTCGAAACCTGGTCGCCACAGTTTCCGATATCGATTCCGATTCGCCGCGCTTTGATATTGCGGCAGAACTGGAGAGGGCAGGTGTGGCCACGGTGGAGAGTCGCCCTGGCGTAAGGGGATTCTCCGGTGTGGTGCGCGCGAACGGGCTGGGCGGACGGCTCGAGATCAGCTCGAGCGATATGGTTATTGATCTACCCAAGTACTTTTCCACACCAATCGATCTCGATTCTGCAGAAGGCACGATCATCTGGCGCAGCAGCGACGCGAGCACGACGGTGCTGTCGGACAGTATTCGAGTTCGCAATGAAGTCTTCGATAGTCAGAGCAGCGTGCAACTGATCATCGACAACGAAGAATCGTCGCCGGAGATCGACCTGACCAGCACGTGGAGCGTCACCGACGTCTCGGCAGTGAAAACGTACCTGCCGGACAAGATTATGAAACCGAAACTGAAGGCCTGGTTTGAGTCGGCGCTCCTGAACGGCTCGATCCCGCAGGGGATGACCACGTTGAACGGCAGGTTGAGTGATTTTCCATTCGACAACGACGAAGGTCGCTTTCTTCTCGAGGCATCGGTCCGTGACGCGACTTTCCTCTATCAGCCGAAGTGGCCTGCCGCCGAAATGTCCGAAATGGAAATCGTCCTCGACAAAACGCGCTTGTACTCCGTCCGCAATCGATCGGATAACCTCGGCAATGAGACGATCGATGCGAAGATAGAAATCCCCGACTTGCGTGACCCGCTACTGACCGTTGAAGCGTTCTCGACGGGTACGCTCGAGACGATCCGTTCGTTCTCGCGCAGGAGTCCCATTGCCGACGTATTCGGTGGCCAGCTGGAGCGTATTTCCGTGTCGGGACCGGCTTCCTTGTCGCTCGATCTCACGATACCGCTGAAGGACCCGAAGCGCTTCGAATTCACGAGTCGTATCACGAGCAACGGCGGTACGCTTGCCATTGAAGGATTCGAACCGCAGCTGACGGACTTGAATGGCGAAGTGACCATCGTGCGAGACGATATTTCCAGTTCGGCGCTCGGCGCGCGCTTCCTCGGTCGGGACATCGTAATGGAACTGGCGACATCGACGGACCCGCGGTTCAGCGTCGTTGCGACCACCCGGGGATCTGTAAGCGCGGAGGCGATTGTCGAAGAGCTGGGTGTGCCCCTCGATGGCCTGATCAGCGGATCTGCGAACTATGAAACTCGCATACTGTTTCCGCGCCGCGAACAGGGCGTCCTTTCGCCGTTCACCATTCAAATCGACAGCGATCTCCAGGGCCTGGGTATCGGCCTTCCCGAGCCCGTCGGCAAACCCGAGGAATCGCCCTGGCAGATCAAGGGTGACATTCGCTTCATGCCTGGCGGTGAGAAAGTCGAAAGTGCCGGTGCTGCCGCTAACGGAATCGCATGGCAGGTGGCTTTCAATCGTCTCGAAGCCGGGTGGGATTTCGATCGCGGCGTCGTCACGATGGGTACTGATGACATGCAACCAGCGGAGACCCGAGGCCTGCACATTCGCGGAAATGCCAGCACGGTGCGACTGGAAGACTGGTTGAGTTTGTCGCGCAGCGGTGACAAGGAAGTCGGCGTAGCCGAGCGAATCCGTTCCATTGATCTGCTCATTGCCGATCTGTTCGCCGTGGGACAGCATCTGCAGGGACATCATGTGCGAGTGGATCGCAGCGCACGTGACTGGCTGGTTCAAGTCGAGGGTGAGCATATCGTCGGCTCAGTGTTTGTACCTTACGATTTTGGTTCCGAACGCGCGATGGTGGTGGAGATGGAACGTCTCTACCTTCCCGGCGACGACGAGTCCGTCGATGAACCATCGCCGCCCGACCCGACGACGTTGCCGCCAATTGCACTAACGGCCGGTGATTTTGCGCTTGGCGATCGTCATTTCGGTGTTCTCGAGGCGCGGGTGGAGCGTGTCGCGGACGGTCTCGAAGCGACGATGATCACAACGAAGGACGACACCTTCGAAATCGAGGGTACGGGAAAATGGGTCGTGGACGAATTGGACCCGCTCGGCAGCCGCACGTCGCTGACGACGACCCTGACCAGCAGTGATGTCATGCAAACGATGGCCCGGCTGAACTTTACGCCCGGGATTGATAGCGACCAGATGGACGCCCGGGTCGACCTGAGCTGGTCTGGCGGGCCGCGCGCCGATTTTCTCGACGTCCTCGATGGCGAGGTGCAGGTGCAGTTTGGCAACGGTCAGCTCGAGGAAGTCGAGCCGGGTGCGGGTCGTGTGTTCGGCCTGATGAGTATCGTGGCCCTTCCTCGCCGTTTGTCGTTCGATTTTCGCGACGTATTCAGCAAGGGATTTGGTTTTGACAAGATCGCTGGCACCTTTCGCATCGTCGATGGCGAGTCATATACCTGTGACCTTTCGCTTGCGGGACCTGCCGCGGACATCGGTATCGTAGGGCGCGCCAGTCTTGCCAATCGGGATTACCAGCAAACGGCCGTCGTCAGCGCAAATGTCGGCAACACGTTGCCGATCGTTGGCGCCGTAGTCGCCGGACCGCAGGCTGCCGCAGCGTTGCTCATATTCTCACAGATCTTCAAGAAACCGCTGCAGGAGGTAGGACAGTTCTACTATGACATCAGTGGATCCTGGGATGAGCCCATCGTCGAGAGTACCGACGCCGCGAACTTCGCGAGCAACAGTGACCTTGCGGGTTGTATTGCCAGCGCAGAGTAGAATACGGGCGGAGGAGCCAGACGGGGATCGAACATGCGTGTAGCAGCTATTCAGATGAACAGCGGGCCCGACGTTTCGGCCAACCTCGACCTTGCCGACAGGCTGCTCGGAAAGGCGGCCGAGGAGGGATGCGTGCTCGCCGTTCTGCCTGAGAATTTCGCGCTGATGCCGGAGCGTGGGACGGACAAGGCGAAACACGCGGAGCAGCCTGGCACCGGGCCCATACAGGATTTTCTTGCGAGTGCAGCCAGGCGCCATGGGATCTGGGTCGTGGCGGGAAGCATGCCATTGGTCTCGCCGGAGATTGCGGCGGAGCGCGTCTTCGGTGCCTGCCCGGTCTACAATCCCGATGGCATCGCCGAGGCGGTGTATCGAAAGATTCACCTGTTCGACGTCGATCTTGTCGACAAGCAGGAATCCTACCGGGAATCACGATCGATGTACCCGGGCGATGAGCTCGTCACCGTGGATACGCCGTGTGGGCGGATTGGACTGACGATATGCTACGACGTGCGCTTTCCGGAGATGTTCCGGCGCCTCGTCGACGATGGCGCGACGGTCTTCACGGTGCCTGCCGCGTTTACGGCGACGACCGGTAAGGCACACTGGCACGTTCTGTTGCGTGCCAGGGCCATAGAAAATCTGGCATATGTGATTGCACCCGGGCAGTATGGCCATCACCCGGATGATCGTGCGACGTTTGGACATTCACTGATCTGCGATCCCTGGGGGCGCATCCTGGCAGAGCGGGCCGAGGGCAACGGCATTGTTACGGCGGATGTTGATCCGGAGTTGCCTGCGAGGCTGCGAAGTGAGTTTCCGGCGCTATCGAATCGTCGTCTCAAATAGTCCGTATCGACCGGGTCGCCCGAAGCCGACCGCCTGAAAAAGTGAGTCTGGATCAAAAATGGGATTACAAACTTGAGCAATACAACGCCCAAATCGATAGACGCGGTCATGTCGCGCCTGCTCGAGCCTGCCGGGCTCGGGGAACAGCAATTGACCACCACACTCGGAACCGTAATGCGTGGTGGTGTGGACTATGCCGACCTGTATTTCCAGGTTAGCCGGCAGGAAAGCTGGACGCTCGAGGACGGCATCATCCGCGAGGGCAGCTTCAGCCTCGATCAGGGCGTCGGCGTTCGGGCTACTTGCGGCGAGAAAACGGGCTTTGCCTATTCGGACGAGCTCGTATTGCCCGCACTGGAGCAGGCAGCGGGCGCCGCACGCGCTATTGCGCGTCAGGGGCAGGAAATGCGTGTAAGGGCGTGGCGGCGCAGTGTAGCTCCATCCCTGTACCCGCTTGCCGATCCAACGAGCAGCATCGACGATGCTCAAAAAACTGCCTTGTTGCTCGAAATCGACACGGTGACGCGTGAGCTCGACAAGCGTGTTGAGCAGGTCGTCGTAAGTTTGTCGAGCAGTCAGGAGCTGGTGCTCGTCGCCGCATCAGACGGTACTTTGGCTGCCGATGTACGGCCGCTAATCCGCCTGAACGTCAGTGTCATTCTCGAGCAGGATGGCCAGCGGGAACAGGGCTACGCAGGTGGTGGCGCGCGCGCCGATCTGCATTACTTCATCGACGGCGACTTGCCGCTCGAATTCGCGCGTGAAGCCGTTCGGCAGGCCGTCGTGCAGCTGGAGGCCCAACCTGCACCAGCCGGCACGATGCCCGTAGTTCTGGGTTCGGGGTGGCCGGGCATTTTGTTGCATGAGGCTGTGGGCCACGGACTCGAGGGCGACTTCAATCGCAAGGGGGTTTCTGCGTTCAGCGGCAAGGTTGGGCAAAAGGTTGCCTCGAAGCTTTGCACGATCGTCGATGACGGGACTATCGCGAACAGACGCGGTTCGCTCTCGGTAGATGACGAGGGGACGCCGGGCCAGAACACGGTACTCGTGGAGGACGGTATTCTGCGTGGCTATATGCAGGATAAGCTCAACGCCCGTCTGATGGGCGTCAAGCCAACAGGCAACGGGCGGCGTGAGTCTTTCGCACACATACCCATGCCACGAATGACAAACACTTACATGCTGGCGGGTCCGCACGACCCGGATGAAATCATTGCGTCCGTCGATAAGGGACTTTATGCACCGAACTTCGGCGGCGGCCAGGTAGATATCACATCCGGCAAGTTCGTGTTTTCGGCGAGCGAGGCCTACCTCATTGAGAAAGGCAAAGTAACAATGCCCGTGAAAGGCGCAATGCTGATCGGCGATGGTCCCGAGGCATTGCAAGAGATTTCCATGGTCGGCAACGATCTGAAGCTCGATACTGGAGTAGGAACCTGCGGCAAGGAAGGGCAGAGTGTGCCGGTTGGCGTCGGGCAGCCGACGCTGAAGATCGATGAACTCACCGTCGGCGGCACAGCGTAGGGTCGAAGGGGCTGACGACGGGCGTTCAGGACTTCACATAAGCCGAAAATGTGCCGGTATACCACCCACAGTGTGAGATACCTCACTGCATTAATAAGACGCCTCAAGTAATGTCGCTTTGTCTCCAGAGAGGGAGTGCAAAATGGCATTCGAGAGTACAGTTGTAGAACAAGAAATGGATGCAAACACCCGGTTGCTTGTGCAGGGGTTTCGCGACGATGCCGCTGAGATCGAGCCGGATCTGGCTGTCGATGGTCTGTCCGATTCCATTCTGTCGAGGCTCATAGGAGCGTTTGGCGGGGGACGATCCTGAGGTCCAAACGCAGACCACCAAAGTTCTGTCACCAATCAAGAAAATACCCTGGACCCGGTTGCGAAGCCGGGTCCCCTGGGTTATGGCACTGGACAACGTGCCGCGGCTATGGAGAATGAAATAGCCGCGAAGCAGAAGCAGACAATATTATGTGGATATCAAAACCAATCTACGAAAGCCTGCCGTACTTCTATTTACTCGTTGGCGCGCTGACCCTGGGAGCCTCGATGTACGTAAGTCACTGGCATTGGCCGACAATCTGCTTTGTCGTCGGCCTCGTGTGCCTGGTCGCGGGGCTGGTTGTATTGCTGAAACGGCGTGACTATCGAGTCACCGACCGGCGCGCAGGCCAACGGCAGGATCACTAGCGCGGCTTTCTATTGCTCGTTGACCGCCGGTTCCTGGGTGCCGGTATCTTCGACGTCCGGTATCTGGTCTTCAATCAGATTGTTCCCCTCTTGCCGGGCAAGCCGCAGGTCACGGTACACAAGTTCGTGCACGCCCAGCGCGACCTTGTCACCGTCGCGTAGCCGGTATTTCTTCACCTGTTTTTCGCCGATGAACACGCCGTTGGTGCTGTTGAGGTCTTCGATGACACAGCCCGTATCGTCGCTTACGAGCTGTGCGTGGTGACGGCTAACGAATTTGCTCTTGATGTAAATCTCGTTATCTGGCGAGCGCCCGATGATAACGCGTCCCAGCGGGAACGTTTGTTCAGCGAGGAGCTCTCCATTCGAACGTACTTCGATGAGCGTCACATGTTCGTCGGCCGCCACGCGTTGCTCGACCTGTTGCAGCTTTTCAAAAACATCGGTATCGCTCTTGTGTTCCGTCCAGTTCAGTTCCTCAACGGCTCCCAGGACATCAGATTCTTCTACGACGGGCTTTTCATCCGCAAACGCGCAAAGCAACGCCGTGTCACAAAGCGTGTTGATCAGGCGTGGCACCCCACCAGTGAAGCGGTGCATGGTGTCAAAACATTCGTCGGCAAAAAGGTCCTTCTGTGCGCGGCCGGCAACGGCAAGGCGGTGCTCGATGTATTCGCGCGTTTCGCGGCGGTCGAGGGAACTGAGGTGGAAGCGCAAGCGTACGCGCTGCGCCAGCTGTTTGAGTCTTGGCGCATCCAGCTTATCGCGAAGCTCCGGTTGCCCGGTCAGGATAATGCGCAGTACCTTTTCTTTATGTGTCTCGATGCCGGAGATCAAGCGAATTTCTTCGAGCACCTTCTTGGTCAGGTTCTGCGCCTCGTCGACGACCAGTACGACTTTTTTGCCGTTCGAATACTGTTCGATCAGGAACATGTTGAGCATGTCCAGAAGCTCAACCTTGCGCATGTCGAACGGCTTGAAACCGAACTCGGTCAAAACCGCCTGCAGGAATTGTGTTGGGGTCAGCTGAGTCTGGGATACGACCGCGTAGACAACGTCGTCTTCGAGTTCTGAAAGGAATGACTGCAGGAGTGTCGTTTTGCCGGAGCCGATCTCACCCGTGATAACGACGAATCCGTCGGAGAGCCAGATTGTGGATTCCATGTACGCTTTGGCGCGGGCATGCTGCTTGCTCCAGTAAATGAAGTCCGGATCGGGTGTCAGTCTGAACGGTTGCTCCGACAGGCCGAAATGTTGCACGTAAGACATGTCGAAAGAGTTTACCTTCTTTTCCGGCCAACTTACTACGCCGTCGTCCCAATGCCACGGGTCGACTACGTCACAGTTTTGTAAATTTGTTCGACAAGCGCATCGCGACCCGCCGCCGATTCACTGAGCACCGTGATATGGCCCAGCTTTCTGCCCGGCCGTGGCGCCTTGCCATAATCGTGCAGATGAGATTCGCCGAGTTTTCGTGCTCTGTCGGGAATTTCGCCGATCAGGTTGATCATGCCGGCATGGCCGTGGTTCGCCGTGGAACCCAGTGGCAGGTTCATCACGGCACGCAGGTGATTCTCGAACTGGCTGGTTGCGGCCCCTTCGATCGTCCAGTGGCCCGAGTTGTGTACGCGCGGGGCGAATTCGTTGGCCAGCAGCTGACCATCCTTCACGAACAACTCGAGAGCGAGTACGCCAACGTAGTCGAGGTGCAGGAGCAGCCGCCGCACGTACTCTGCCGCCTTTTCCGCGAGCAGCGGTGCGTCGACCGGTGACCGGGATACGCGCAGAATGCCGTCTTCGTGGACGTTGTGACTCAGGGCGTAGATGCGGATTTCGCCATCGACATTTCGGACGCCGATCGAGGAAACTTCGTAATCGAACGGTACCCATTGTTCGGCAATCAGGAGCTGTGTTCCGAGTTGTCCCCAGGCGGCATCAATGTCGGCTGTGGCTCGGACTACGTACTGTCCTTTGCCGTCATAGCCGAGACGGCGGGTCTTGATCACCATTGGCAGGCCGAGCACATCGGCAGCAGCAATCATGTCTGCACGCGTAGCGACGGCATGATACGCAGGCAGGGGAATGCCCAGCTGCTCGAACAGTCTTTTTTCATCCAGGCGGTCTTGCGCATTACGCAATGCATCCACCGGCGGATAGACCGCAACCTTATCCTCTACTTGCTGCAGCGCATTGATGGGGATGTTTTCAAATTCGTAGGTAATAACGTCGCAGTCTGCGGCCAGCTCGGCCAGTGCCGCCGCGTCGTCAAACGGTCGCTGGATGACGTCGCCGCATACACGGGCGGGCGGCGAGACCGACGGATCCAGGAAACGGCACTCGGCGCCGAGATCGCGCGCGGCAAATCCCAGCATCTGGCCGAGTTGCCCGGCGCCGATAATGCCGATGCGCATCGTCGTTACTGTGTGGGATCGCTGTCAGCCAGAACTTTGTCAGTCTGCTTCTTGCGATAGGTGTCGAGGGCTGTCGCAACGGCGGCATCGGTGTTGGCCAGCATCGCAGCGGCAAGCAAAGCGGCATTGATGGCGCCGGCGCGACCGATCGCCATGCTGCCGACCGGTATTCCGGCAGGCATCTGCGCGATAGACAGTAGTGAATCCATGCCGCTGAGGGCTTCGGACCGCACGGGCACACCGAGTACGGGCAGGCGCGTCTTGGCGGCGGTCATGCCCGGCAAATGAGCGGCACCACCGGCGCCCGCAATGATGATCTTGAGGCCGCGCTCAACGGCCGACGCCGCGTACTCGAACAGGAGGTCGGGCGTACGGTGTGCCGAAACGACGCGAACCTCACAGGACACGCCCAGCGCCTCGAGCGTATCGCTCGCGTGACGCATCGTCTCCCAGTCGGACCGGGAACCCATGATAATGCCGACATCAATATTCATCACAAAATTCTATCATTCTCGTCGATTAATGGCAGAGACGCATGATCGCCGCGCGAATGGGTTTCGGATCGACGCGGCGCATAATCTTTCCTATGTACTGTTTTTGCCGCCGCAGCGCACTGCGCGACTTGATCTGACGTGCTTCGAGAACGGCATGCAGCAAATCCTCGTCCAGCCCGATTTGCCGGAGATCTGACTCCTGCAATGTGATTAGCTCTTCGCCGAGTTTCTGCAGTGCAAGAAATTCGCGTTTTATCGCACTTTTGCTGGGCTTTAAATCTGTCACCGGCTAAAGTACTCCCGCTGTCGGACCTTTAGTTCTGCGGCGGCAGTCTACCACGTGGTGGATCGACTCTTGGACAGCCATTACAGGAAGCAGTAGACCATGGCAAAACTCGCCAGACGAGAATCATTGGGCCGTAAAGATCTCGAGAGCCTCGTAAAACTGGCCCTCGACGAGGCGCAGCAACGTGGCGTCGATCAGGCCGAAGTGTCAGCCAGTCACGACATAGGACTGGTCGCAACGGCGCGTCTCGGCGATGTGGAGAACCTGGAATACACCAATGATCGCGGTATCGGCATCACGGTCTACAAGGATTCCCGCAAAGGCAGCGCCAGCACATCCGACGTCTCGCCGGAGGCCATCCGTGAAGCTGTGGCCAAGGCGTGCACGTTCGCCGAGGTCACGGCCAGTGATCAGTACGCCGGGCTTGCAGAAGCTGATCTCATGTGCACGGATATCAAGGATTTGAACCTCGATCATCCCTGGGCGATCGACGCTGGTGGTGCGATAGAGCTGGCCATCGAGGCCGAGGCGGGGGCGCTGAAATTCGATAAACGAATCAGCAATTCGGAAGGCGCTACCGTGTCCACGAATCGCGGGTCGCGCGCCTACGGCAATTCACACGGTTTCCTGGGGAGCATGTCACGTACCAGTCACAGCATCACTTGCGTCGTGCTCGCCGAGTCGGACGGGGTCATGCAGCGGGACTACCACTACACTGCATCACGGGATCCTGATGACCTGAGTGAACCCGTTTCTGTCGGCCAGACCGCCGCGCGTCGCGTTATCAACCGCCTTGGTGCACGCAAGATAAAGACCATGCGGGCGCCGGTGTTGTACGTGCCTGAAATCGCCCGCGGTTTTATCGGTCACGCGATCGCCGCGATCGCCGGGGGTGCGCAATATCGGCGTTCGTCGTTTCTGCTCGATGCTGCAGGCGAGAAAATCTTCCCGGACTTCGTGTTCATCGAGGAGCGGCCGCACCTGGAAAAAGCCATGGCAAGTACTCCCTACGATGCCGAAGGTGTGACCACCTACGATCGTGACATCGTCACGGATGGCGTTCTCCAGGGTTATATTCTGAGCAGTTATTCAGCGCGACGCCTCGGTCTCACGACAACAGCCGACGCTGGCGGAGCACAAAACCTCATCATTCCGGGTAGCGACAACGACAAAGAGTCCCTGATAAAGGAGATGGGCACAGGGTTTCTCGTTGAAGAGTTGATAGGGCAGGGTGTCAACGGCGTTACCGGCGACTATTCGCGCGGTGCCGTTGGACAATGGGTCGAAAATGGCGAGATCCAGTACCCGGTTCATGAAGTAACGATTGCCGGAAATCTTCGAGAGTTGTATCCACGCATTGCCGCGATTGGCAGTGATCAGGATACCCGCGGTGGAATCCGCTGCGGATCGGTGCTCGTCGAGGAGATGACGATCGCGGGCAGTTAGTTCTGGGCCTGATCGAGCAACTCTGCAAGCGTCGTATGATCAACCGTCGACGCAACAGCCTTGTCGAGCTCTGTACCGATGTTCTGGACGGCGGGCGACCATCGCGGTTCGGTGATCGATCCGGTCTCCCCGAACTCACGTACGACCGCCAGAATATCGCCGAGCGCAATAAGCGCAGTATCGCGGCCGGGAACCAGTGCTTCTGCCTCTGTTGAAGTCAGCAGGCCATTCTTTTCCAGGCCGGCGATGATAGGGTCGAGCGTGATAGACGGAATCCGCAGCCTGTCGCTGATATCGGCGATTGTCACAGTCGTCCGCGAATCGCGAAAAGCCTGGCCGACGAGCAACATGATGTTCAGCGCCAGCCGCTCCCGCGTACCGCCGGACAAGCGTGGTTCACGTCTGCCGATGCGCAGGTATGCCGGATTCTGGTGGTAAAAGGCGAGCTGCGCGCCGACCAGCAATACGAGCCAGTTAAGATACAGCCAGATCAACGCGATGATAGCGATTGCGAAGCCGCCGTATACGCTCATCGTCCTGGCGGAATTTACGATGAACGTCGCCACGATTACACCTAAGGTCGCCCAGAGAAATCCGCCGGCGACTCCGCCAACGAGCGCTGAACCGAGACGAACCCTGGTATTTGGCATGAACCAGTACAGGAACGCGAATGTGCCTGTCACGAGCAGGAACGGTGTCACCTTGCTGGTGGCAACAAACAGAGGTCCGACGAGTTGGTTCTCGAGAAGATATTTCACCAGTCCTTCATCTTGCAGGGAGCCGATCATGCCAAGCGCAAGAACGATAACAACGGGCCCAATGGTCAGCACGAAAACGTATTCGGTGAAGCGGCGTGCAAAGCTTCTCGGTTTGCTGACGTACCAGGCATAGTTGAAGGCTTCTTCGACCTTTTGCACCATCGATATCGCCGTGTAGATGAAAAACGCCAGACTGACGCCGCCGAGCAGGCCACCATTGACGTTTTTCACGAGCCTCATGACATTGTCTGTAATCTCCCGACCTTTATCGCCCAGTGGTTCCAGTATCACGTACATCTTGTCTTCGAGCAGTTCGTGGACGCCGAAGCCTTTCAGAACCGCGAAACTAAAGGCGATGAGTGGCACGACGGACAGCAGAGTCGTGTAAACCAGGCTCATGGCTCGTAGCGTCAGTTGCCCTGCGAACATATCCCGTAGAACAGCGTACAGATTGCGCAGCATAGCCGTCAGGATTCGTCCGGGCAGGCCGTATTTCTGCAGCGCGTCGCCCCAAACGAGATTATCGAGCTGATTGCTGAAGTCGCTGATCATGAATCTATAGACTCGTCATTCGCTCGAGCGCTTCCCGGTATTTCTCGCTCGTTTGCTGGAGCACATCGGCGGGAAGTTCGGGACCGGGTGCCGTTTTGTCCCAATCGAGTGTGTCGAGATAATCGCGGACGAACTGCTTGTCAAAGCTCGGGGGACTGATGCCGATTTCGTAACCATCCACGGGCCAGAATCGCGATGAGTCCGGGGTCAGTGCCTCGTCGATGATGTGCAAGCGGCCTTCGTCGTCCAGACCAAATTCGAACTTCGTATCCGCGATGATGATGCCTCGCTCAAGCGCGTAGGCGGCTGCACGTTCGTAGATCTGAATCGACACGTCACGTACATGATCCGCAAGTTTTTCGCCGATCTGATCCACGACTGACTCATAGCTGATGTTTTCGTCATGATCGCCGGCAGCCGCCTTGCTCGCCGGCGTGAAAAGCGTCTGCGGCAGCTTCTGCGCCAGTTTGAGACCTTCGGGCAGATCAATGCCGCAGACCTTGCCTGTATCGAGGTAGTCGCGCCAGCCGGAGCCAATCAGGTAACCACGCACAACCGCTTCGATGGGCAATGGCCGGAGGCGTTTTACAACCAGAGCACGGCCTCGCAGCTGCTCCCGTGACTCCGGATCCTTAACCACGTCATCGATGGTCAGGTCGGTCAGCTGATTGTCGATAATGTCGGCCATCATGCGGAACCAGAACAGGGATAATCGAGTCAGCACCTGGCCTTTGCCGGGGATTGGATCCGGCATTACTACGTCATAGGCCGACAGGCGATCCGTCGTTACGATCAGGAGATGGTGGTCGTCGATGCTGTAAACGTCCCGGACCTTGCCGCGGCCAAGCAGCGGCAGCTCGGGAATCGACGACTCGAATAATACGTCGCTTGTCCTCATCTCAGTGTGCTCGTTGTTTTGGCTACTGGCATCGGATGATCCCCCGTCCGCGGCGGTCAGGCAAGCGCTGAGCATAGGAATGAACGCAAACAACCGTTAGGATTGGTGTTCTCATCACTGCCCGATGGCAGGAATCTGTATTGTACTGGGGCAAGATCATCGGAACCGTGGCGGGGCTCGCGACGCTGAAGCCCTGGTTTGCGGTTTTGGGCCTGTTCCTCGG
>Ga0209456_10000477_pt1 | contig 21596 bp, 18 predicted proteins | sample COG_11_FD_184755 | JGI IMG/M metagenome (GOLD analysis project Ga0209456, IMG submission 184755) | Pelagic marine sediment microbial communities from the LTER site Helgoland, North Sea, for post-phytoplankton bloom and carbon turnover... | ecosystem: Environmental > Aquatic > Marine > Neritic...
ATGATGCTCGCAACGTGGGTGCCATGACCGTAGTTGTCATTATGGCGACCTTCCTGGTCCTTGATCGCGTTGTAGCGAACCTGCATGCGACCGTTGCCGTCCGTATCCTTCTGCAGCTCGGCGATAGCCGCCATGCCGCTATCGAGGATAGCAACGGTCACGGAGCGACCGCTAACGCCACTGTCATGCACCTGGTCGGCACCGATGAGCGTCGGGAAGTTCGCGTAAGCATTCGGGGAACCTCCAGCGGTGCCGCCAGCCGTCTTGACCGGTGCGTCTTCGCTGATATCGAGGATCGCCGGGTTCACGAGGAGCTCATCGCGCTGCGGCAGCGTCAACGTCGCCGCGACGGCGTTGATGATTGCCAGCTCGTGCGTGATCTCGCCTTCGACAGACTGTACTGCCTCGATGACTAACTCGGTCGATTTGCCCTGCAGGATGTAGGATGCGGTCTGCTCTGCTGCGCTCTCGTCCTTGCTGTCACTCGACAGAAAGAAACCGAGACCGGCGGCAAGACCGTAGATCGCGATAAATGTAAAGATAACTTTGCGGTTCATGACTCTGTCCTCCGAAATGTTGGACACATTCCAACAGAGACAGGCCGGTTTGGGAGGTGTGGGGCCGAAGCGCGGCCCGGGGAGTCTTGTGACATGGATCACGTAACGGCGACGTTAAATGCCTGCCGATCAGGCGAAATATGGACCTAATGACTTGTTTTTACAGCGATTTGCTGGCGAACAGTCCCAAGGTCGATCACGCTCGTCTCGTCGAGGACCTCGTTGCAGGCCTGCAGGAAAGTGGCCACATTGTCGACAGGCAGCGGCTCGGTGTACAGGAAGCCCTGCACGGCGTCGCAACCGCGCTCGCGCAGGAATTCCACCTGCAGGCGACTCTCGACACCCTCCGCGATAACGGTAATCCCGAGTTCGCGCGCCATCGCGATCATCGCTGAACAGATGGCCTGTTTCTCGCCGGGCTCACGAACTCCGTCGATGAACGCGCGATCGATTTTGATCGCCTTTATCGGACGACTCGTCAGATTCGCGATCGATGAATGCCCCTGCCCGAAATCGTCGAGGACGATCCCTACGCCGAGCTCGCTGAGTTCGCGTAGCGTGCTATCGGCCTGCCTGTTACGCATCAACATGCCTTCGGTGAGCTCCAGCTCAATCTGGGAGGCCGGCAGGCCGGCCTTCTCGAGCGAACTCGCAACGAGGGCCACGAGGTCATCGCGCGCGAACTCCTGCTGCGACAGGTTGATCGATACAGCCGGTGCCTCATTATCTTCCCGGTACCACTCGGCGGCCTGCTGGCAGGCCGTTTCGAGCACCCACTCGCCAATCGGAAATATAAGGCCCGTGGCCTCGGCGAGAGGAATGACTTCGCTCAGCGGTACGCTGCCGCGCAGCGGATGCATCCAGCGCAGCAGGGCTTCGAGCCCCGCGACGTCACCCGACACGAGGTCGATGCGCGGCAGGTAATGGAGTTCGAGCTGCTCCTTCTCGATAGCCCAGCGAAGTTCGTTCTTGACGTCGAGTCGCTTCTGCGCCCTGTACTTCATCGTACTCGAGTAGAACTCACGCCCCTCGGCGCTGAGCACCTTGGCTTCGTCGAGCGCAACGCGCGCGTTCTTGAGGAGATCATCCGCATTGTCGCCATCGAGCGGGTACATCGAAATCCCGATGCTGGGCGTCACCCTGAGCTTGTGGCCCTCGATCGAGACCGGTTCGCCGAATGACTCCTGGACCCGACCCGCAACAGTGCTGATGTCCTCGCGGGATTCAATGTTGGCCAGCACGAGCACGAATTCATCACCACCGATTCTCGTAAGACTCGAGCCGTCGCTGTCCTCGTCGATTCGCGCCAGCTTGTCCGAACTTCTGAGACAACGCTCGATGCGCTGGGCGGTCACCTTGAGGACGCCATCGCCCACAGCACGTCCCAGCGTGCTGTTGATACGGCTGAACCGGTCTATGTCGATGCAGAACACGGCAACGCCGCGCTCCCGCAGCCGGGCGTCCGCGATCACGGAATCGAAATGGCTCATGAACACTTCGCGCGTCGTCAGTCCCGTCAATGTATCCGAAGACTTCTCCTCCGACGCACGGATACCGCTGTCCCCCAGGTCCGTCACGTTGCGAATGACCATCAGTACCTTGTCGCGGCCCTGCACGAGAAGACGAACCTCGTAGTATCGTTTCTCGGTGTCCTGGTGCAGTTCGATTTCGAAAGCGTGGCATTCGCGCGATCTCAATACGCGCTTGATGCTCTGCAACACGACCTTGGCCACATAGGGTGGCCATACATCCGAGATCATTTGCCCTTCTATAGCCTCGGGAGCCAGCACCGGGTCATCGTTCGCACCACCCAGATACTGGCGCAGCAGGCCGTCTTTCCCGGCAATGAAAAAGGCGTCCGGCAGTGTGCGAAAGACCGCAGACTTGGTGGTGTGCATGACGCGGATACCGCTGATCGTACGCCCCGTGTCACCCAGCGAATGAATGTGTTTCCTGAAAACGTCCGGATCCACGGGCTTCTCGACCACGGCGGTGACGTTTTCATCATAGGCGCGCTCCGCCGCCTCTGTGCCCTGGTCATCCGAGAGCAGTAGCAAGGGGACATAGTCGCAGCCCGGCATCTGCCTGATCGTATGGCACAGGTCGAGCGGTTTCTTCGGCGCGATGGCGGCATCGACGACGATCACGGCGGGCGACGAGCCGGTGACCCTCTTCTCGATGTGCCCGGGGTCGTCGCAGATCATGACCGCGTAACCGGAGGATTCGAGCAGCCGGGACACGAGCGCCGAGAGCTTGGCGTCGTAAGTTATGACCAGTGCGTGGCCAATCTCGTCAGTTTCTGTTGGGTGCGACATCAACGCCCGGCTTTGGCAGGTACTGCAGGGGTTATCGACCGCAAGCCGGCGAACTTTAAGGGTTTGCGCGAATATCAGGCGGGCAGATCGACCGGCAAGACATGCCATACGATGCCGAGGAAATGGCACAAGCCTCCGCCGAGCACGAACAGGTGCCAGACGGCGTGGTTGAACGGTATTCTCTTGGCCACGTAGAAGATCGCGCCGATGGAATACAGGAGGCCGCCCGCCACGAGCCAGGCCACGCCGTTGGCGCCGATCACGGCCGCCAGCTGCGGCGCGGCAATGACCGCCAGCCAGCCCATCACTAGATAGCTCGCGAGCGCGATCTTCGGGTAGCGGTGGCGAAACCAGAGTTTCTTGAGAATACCGGCGGTTGCGAGCGCCCAGATCGTGCCGAACATCCACCAGCCCGTATTCGTGCGCATCGCGACGAGCAGGAATGGCGTGTAGGTGCCAGCGATCAGCAGGTAAATAGCGCAATGATCGAGCAGCTTGAATATCTCGCGATGACGCGACGCATACATGCCGTGGTAAACGGTCGACGCGAGAAACAACGTGATCAGGCTGGCCCCGTAGATCGAACTTGCCACGATACGCCAGGGATCGGCGGCACCGATCGAAAGGTAAAGCATCCAGGTCAGCCCCAGGATGCTCAGCAACACACCTACACCGTGCGTGATCGCGTGCAGCACTTCCTCGAGCACCGTATATTCGTGGGCGGGTTTAGCCATCTCGCGCATCTTACGCACCACGTTCGGTGGGCGATTGCGATTTCGCGCCAATCTTCAGGCGCGGTAGAATGCCCCGGTTGCCATACAGGACCTGATATGACGCAAAGCAAGAACTCGTTCCGCCTTATCGCCACTGCCCTGTCCCTCGCGGCCCTGGCGTCGTGCGCCGCCCCATCGGGAAGAGACGCCAACGAATTTACGCTCACCATTATTGGCATGAATGACGTGCATGGCGAGCTCGCCCCGCGACCGGGGCGTGGCGGCGTCGTGGCGATGTCCGGCTTCATCGACGCGACCCGCGATGCGCGGGCTGCCGATGGCGGCGCGGTTCTCGTGATCGACGCGGGCGACATGTGGCAGGGAACGCTCGAATCGAATCTCGGAGAAGGCAGAGCAGTCGTCGCAGCCTACAACAAGATCGGCGTTACCGCCGCCGCCGTAGGCAATCACGAATTCGATTTCGGGCCGGCAGGCAAGGCCGCGATCCCGGCCAGTGCTGCGGACGATCCGCGGGGCGCGTTGCTTCAACGCGCCTCGGAGGCCAATTTTCCGCTGCTCGCCGCGAATATCATCGACGAGGCAACCGGGAAACCCATTGCGTGGCGGAACGTCCGGCCATCGACGACGGTCGACGTACAAGGCGTCACGGTCGGTATTATTGGCGTGCTTTCGGAGAATGGGCTGCGAGCGACGATCGCGGCAAATACCGTGGGCCTCAGGATGGCGCCGCTCCTGAGCACGATAACGGATGAAGCCCGCCGCCTGCGCGCGTCGGGTGCGACCGTAGTGATTGTCACGGCCCATGCCGGGAGCCGCTGCACCGAGTTCGTCGATCCCACCGACCTCTCCTCCTGCCGGATGGGTGGCGAGATCATGCGCCTCGCCGAAGCGCTGCCCGCTGGCCTGGTTGACCACATCGTTGCCGGCCACGTGCACCAGGGTATCGCTCACATCGTCAACGGTATTGCCGTCACGTCGAGCTACTCGAATACCCGCGCTTTCAGCCGCGTCGACCTCACGATCGATCGCGGCGATGGCGCGGTAACCGGAAAGCAGGTGTTTCCTCCGCAACAGGCATGCCTGAGAATCGTCTCGACGACAGGCCTCTGCGCGACGGCCGATGACGACGCGTCGCTCGTCGTGAATACGAGCTACGAGGGTCGCCCGGTAGTCCCGGATCCCGTCGTCGCGGCGATCGCCGATCGCGCCACGGCTTTCGCGGATGCGACGAAGCGGGAGAAGCTCGGAGTACGCCTCGCCTCCGATTTCGCGCTTGTGCCCGACAACGAATCGCCGCTCTCCAACCTGATGTTGCAGGCGGTACTGCAATCAGTAGACGGCGATGTTGCCATCCACAATGTTCTCGGCGGAATCCGCAACTCGCTGCCGCAGGGGGACCTTACCTACGGCGCTGTTTACGAAATGTTCCCGTTTGATAATCGCATCGTCGTGCTGGACCTGTCCGGCGCACAGTTGCGCGCGGTCCTTGCGCACCAGGCGCACAAGCATCGCCGGCGCGCGGGCATTGCGGGCATACGGGCAGCAATCTCATGTGACAGCGATGAACTGGAGATCGTCGCTGTGCGGCCCGACGGCCGGGAAGTCCGCGACGATGAGAGAGTGCGCGTCATTGCCAACGATTTCCTGACCCTGGGCGGAGACGACATCCTGACGCCCGTGATTCCCGAGGGCGGGTTCGCGATCGATGAGTCCATGCCACTTGTCCGGGATGTGCTCGTCGACTGGTTTCGCAACGGGCCCTCGACACTGGCGCCCGAAGACTTCATGACCGTGGGTGAGCCCGTATGGAGTGTGCCGGCAACTTTACCGCCGGGATGCTCGGCCTAGACTACGGAACGGGCCGTCCGTTGCGCGCTTCGAGCAGTCGATACCAATCCTCTCGCGAGTAGTCGACGTCGAGCGCGCGCCTGGCAGCAGCGATGCGTTCCGGCGTCGTCGAACCGATGATCGGCATGATCTTCGCCGGGTGTTTCAGCAGCCAGGCCAACGCGATAACCCAGTCCTCGGCACCGTAGATCGAACACTGCCGATCGATCTCGGCCCTGACCCTCGCTTCGTCCTCGGCGGAGAACGTATTGCCCCAGGCCGGGTACGCGACGCCGGCAATCGGGCACCAGGCCATCGGCGTAATCTGCATCCGCTGGCACTGATCGAGGGTGCCGTCCTCCAGTGTATGAATATTGTGGATATTGATCTCCACCTGGTTGACTGCGAGAGGTTCCGACGCCTCGCCATCGAGCAGCGCGACCTGGGACGGCGAGAAATTGCTTACGCCGAAATGCGCGACCTTGCCGGATGACTGCAGCCTGTCGAACGCAGCAGCCACCTCGTGCGCGTGCATCAGGTAGTCGGGGCGGTGCAGCATGAGCAGATCCAGCCGTTCGATCCCGAGCCGCTGCAACGAGCCCTCGACGCTTTGTTCTATGTAGGCCGCCGAGAAGTCATACCTTGCAGGATCATCAGGCCCGGGGCTGCCCGCAAAACGGATGCCACATTTGCTCGCGACGATCAGCTTGTCCCGGAGCCCCGGCGATTCCTGCAGGACCTCGCCGAACAGCGATTCGCAGGCGCCGCTGCCATAGATATCGGCATGATCGAACAGCGTGTAACCCGCTTCAACCGCGGCGAGGACAGCACGCTTGCCCTTCTCTCGATCAGCGGCGTCGCCAGCGCCCGCAATGCGCATGCAGCCGTAGGCGAGTCTTGACGACTCGAGATCACTCCGGCCCAGCCTTATCGATTCCACTGCTATTTCGCCCGTGTTAGTGTTCGCGCCGCGCAACAATAACAGGCAGGTTTATGGATTTCACGCTCTACTGGTTCATGTTTCCTGTGGCGATCGCCGTCGCCACCTGCGCGATGTTGAGCGGCATCGGTGGGGCTGCCCTGTTCACGCCGATCTTTGTGCTGCTGTTCCCGATTTTGGGCCCCGAATACGTACTGGCCTCCACGTTCGCGGCCATCAGCACCGCGTTGCTGACCCAGACGTTTGGTTTTCTCTCGGGCTTTGTAGGTTATTACCGGCGACGCATGATCGACTTCGACCTTGCACTGCGGTTCATAAAGATCACCGCGCCGATCGCCGTCATCGGCGGGCTTGTCGCCCATGCCGTGCACGACGGTATCCTGATCGCGGCCTATGCCCTGCTGGTCTTCGTGCTTGCCTTCGGCATGCTGTTCCTCAGGCGAGGCCAGTCGACGGCTCGCCCGAACTACGATGCCCCGTACGACAGGCCCGAGATACCCAAGAGCGATTTCTTCCTCGGTGGCGTCGGCGCGTTTCTAACCGGGCTCGTCTCGGTCGGCATCGGCGAGATCCTGATATCCCGACTCACGAAACGCGGCATCCCGGTCGGTATAGCCGCGGCCACGTCGGTAGCCATCGTGTTCGTTACCATCCTGTTCGCGACGACCACGCTGGTCTCGCAGTTGATCCGCGACGGCGGTGTCGGGGCCGTGCCCTGGAACCTCATCGTCTACGAGGTGCCCGGCGTTCTCATCGGCGGACAGATCGGGCCGCGCCTGCAGGGCCTGGTCTCCCAGCGCAGTATGGAAAAGGCGATCGGCGTGTTGTTCGTGCTGCTCGCAATCGCGATGTTGAGCGTCGCGCTGCGCAAGCTCGACATTATCTGACCTCGGCCCCTTCTGATACCATGCGCCCTCAACAACAATAGGGGTTTCGATGACCATTCTCACTCGCTTTGCAGCGGTAGCCGCTGTCCTGTTACTCGTCGTTAGTCCGACGCCGACCCACGCCGAGGACGATGAGAAAGCTGTGCTCGTTACGGGCGCCAGCACGGGCATCGGCCGTGAGATCGCGGAAACGCTGGCGCGCAACGGCTATTACGTGTACGCCGGCGCGCGCAAGCAGAAAGACCTCGACGCACTCAACGCCGTCGATAACATCCAGGCGGTACGACTCGACGTCACGATCCAGGACGAGATCGATGAGGCCGTCGAGACGGTTCGCAAAGGCGGCAGGGGCCTTCACGGACTCATCAACAATGCAGGCATTTTCGTTGGCGGCCCGTTGATCGAAGTCGACATCGACGAACTCGAGTGGCTCATGGACGTCAACGTCTACGGCGTTTACCGGGTTACACAGGCCTTCGCGCCGATGATCATCGAATCCAAAGGCAGGATCTCGACCATCGGCTCGATCTCGGGAATACTTTCGGGCCGCTTTTCAGGCATCTACAGCATGAGCAAGCACGCCGTGGAAGCCTATACGGATTCGTTGGCCGTCGAGATGGAGAAGTTTGGCGTCCAGGTCAGCGTCATCGAACCCGGTAATTACGATTCGAAAATCGCGGATACGGCTTTGAAACGCATGCGAGAAAAAGACTACGCGCAGCCGGGATCGTATTACGCCGAGGAACTCGAGGAATGGTTGAGCCAGCCCTGGGACAGGAGCATCTACAAGGGACCGGCCGAAGTTGCCGAAGCGGCCTTGCACGCGATGGGCAACGACAAGCCGCTGCGACGTTACATGGTCGTGCCGAAGGAAGAAGAGGCCGGCTGGACGATCGACCAGATCATGCGAGAGATGGTGCAACTCAACCAGTGGCAGGCCTACTCCTACAGCCGTGAGCAGCTGATCGAAAAACTGGATGCGGCAATGGAGTCCGCGAAGGACCAGTAGCGCCAGACCGCGTTGGGGAAGGACAGGATCCGGGAGCATCTTCTCCCGGACCGTCAGGTGAGATGTTCGTCGATCGTGCTCTCGATGGCTCTGCGGATCGGTCCTTCCATGAGCTTCAGCGCAAAACCGAGCCTGACCACGAGTTCGATGCTTTCCTCTGCAACCGCCAGGTGACCGTCCACACCGTTGCCGCGGACCATCAGTCGATCACCCACCCAGTTGGACGTCAGCGAGAACTGTTCCTCCAGGTGCCCGGCGATATCGTTGGCGCGGCTCTTGGCCTCCTCGATACCGAGCTGATGGTTGCGGCGGATTCGCATCTAGTGTGATCACCCTAATTTCCAGAGTTAGGATTCTATGCATGGTCAGACAATGAATCCAGAGGAGAAATACCATGGCCGGCAAGAAAGGCAAGACAAAACAGACAGATAGCAAGAAAAGAGTTGCGGAAATCACGGAGCAGCTCGAACACGCATTCCTGGCAGGTCTCGGCGCGTTCTCGAACGCACAGAAGGCTGGCGAGAAGACCTTCGACAAGCTCGTAAAGCAGGGCGAAGACTTCCGCAAGAAGACCGGCAAGAAGACCGAATCGCTGATCGATGACGTGCAGGATGCCATTCGCGACATGACGGGCGATGCCCAGTCACGCGCCGAGGGCCTGCTCGACCAGGTTCGCGACAAGTCGAATATCAGCAAGCTGCCCAGCGTATTTGACGCTCGCGTAGCGGACGCTATGGAACGGCTCAAAGTGCCGACGAAGAAAGACGTCGACGCGATCAACAGGAAGCTCAGCAAGATCCTGAAGCTGCTCGAGGAGAAACCCGCGAAAGCGAGCGCCCCGGCGGCGAAGAAGACCACGAAGAAGGTCGCGAAGAAGACGGCTGCCAAGAAGACGGTAGCCCGGAAGACAACCAGCAAACCTGCCGCGGCAGCGAAGCCGGAAGAGAAAGCGGCCTAACCCGATTGCGATTGAAGGAGTAGGGAAATGACGGAGAAGAAAGTAACGAAGAGAAAAGCAGCGCCGAAGAAAGCGAAACAGAAATCTGTTTTCGAGACGCTGGAAGAGAGTTTCGTCGGAACGCCGATCAAGATTGCCAACCGCACGTTCCTGGCCAGTCTTGGTGTGGTATCCACGATGCAGACCGAGTTCACGAAATTCCAGACGGATTTCGAGAAGAAGTTCGACCAGCTCGTTAAGGACGGTGAGAAGGCCCGTAATCGTTATCGCAAGACGCTCAAGGGCGTCCGTGAGGACGTCAAGGACCTTCGCGAAGACGTCGTTGAAGAAGTCGTCGAAGTCAAGGACCGCATCGTCGAGAACGTAAGCGCAGTCGCCAAGTAACTGCGCTAAGCGCCCCGGCCTTCCCCCCGGCCGGGTACCTGAAGGGCCGCATCTTGCGGCCCTTTTTTATGAGTTCTCGTATTGCGTCGCAAGCTCCCGGAGTTCTGCGGCTGCGCTGGCCTGCACGTAAGGCTTGAGGACATTGAGGACGGCCGCGGCAATGCGTAGCGCCGAATCATCGGCCGACCGCGGCAGGTCGACCAGCGCATCGAAGCGCTGGGAAAACAGCGCGATCACGACCAGGTTGCGGCTCACGAGCGGCATATCGTCGCTGTCGATCGTCATGACCCCGCTCTCCGCCAGGGCATGCAGGTAGAGCTCGAAGGTCGCGCCGAGCCCGCGTGCGAAGTGCCGCATCGCGTTGGCCACCCTGGGATACTCGACGAGCAGTGATTCCATGTCGCGCAGCAGGAACTGATAGGCCGCCTTGAACTCGAGAAACAGGTGCAGGAATACCCAGAAGTCGTCGAGCGAAACCGGGTGCTCCTCGGGCGGCGCGAGAACGCGCCTCGCATCCGCCTGGAACTCGGCCAGCAGGGCCTCGACGAGATCGGCTTTTTTGCGGAAATGGTAGTGCAGGTTGCCCGGGCTGATATCGACTTCGTCAGCAATATCATTCGTCGTTGTGTTCGGTTCGCCCTGTTCGTTGAACAACAACAGGCTCGCCACGAGGATTCGATTTCTTGTATCGCGTGACATGCTCGATCGGGCTCCCGGGCTTGCAGTACTTACCTACTTACGGGCACTACGTATTGTGCCACCCGCAGCCGCTCCGTATTCATAGTAGCGCGTGATCAAAGAATAAGAAATCACCTATGTCGTTCGTCAGGGGAATTGGCGATGAAGTGGCACGTACTGCGGCCTTTGTGGGTCGCAATCGCATTGGTCGGGGCGATTTTTGTCGCCAGGGCACTCATTGTTCCCGATGACTTTGGCGTCCACGGCAGGAACTTCACGTACGGTTTTCATCGGCTGAGCAACATACAGGAGTGGCGGGACTTCCCCATCAAGTATCAGGGGCGCGAGGCCTGCGTCGAATGCCATGAAGACAATGTGGCTATGCTCGATCGAGCATCACACGCGACGGTCGAATGCGAAAACTGCCATGGGCCGGCCGCCGGCCATCCTGACCCTGTCGAATTGCTGCCGCTGAATACGACGCGGGAACTCTGCCTCAGGTGTCACGCGCGCCTCGAATTACCCAATACCGACAGGGGCGATCTCGTCGGCATCGTGGACCGCAGGCACAAGCGGCGCCAGAAATGCACCCGGTGTCATAACCCGCACGATCCCGCGGAGGACATGCGATGACCTGTTCCCGGAGAGACTTCCTGAAGGGCGCGGCTGGCGGCTCGCTGGCCTCGACGCTGCCATTGAGCGCATTCGTCATCCTGAGCCGAGCGGAAGCGCGGCAGGCGATCGATGAATCGAACCTGCGGTGGGCGTTCCTCGTTGATACGAACAAGTGTGTCGGTTGCGGCCTGTGCGTCAAGGCTTGCAAAAACGAGAACGAAATACCTTACGACGCGCCCGTGACGCGCACCTGGGTGGAGCGTTACGTCATCACCGATGACGGCCACGCGCATATCGATTCGCCGATGGGAGGTCGCGACGGCTACACGAGTATGCCGGTTGGTGAGGATGGCGAAGAGATTGACCCCGACACAGTCGCCAAGGCCTTCTTCGTACCGAAGCTGTGCAACCAATGTGACAACCCCGCCTGCGTGCAGGTCTGCCCGGTAGGCGCAACATACCAAACCAACGATGGCGTGGTACTCGTCGACAGAGACTGGTGCATCGGCTGTGGCTACTGCATCATGGCGTGCCCTTACGGCGTTCGCTTCTTCCATCCGGAACATAAAGTCGCCGACAAGTGCAACTTCTGTTACCACCGCATCACCGACGGCATGCTGCCGGCCTGCGTGGAATGTTGTTCTTTCGGCGCGCGCCGCATTGCAAACCTGAAAGATCCCGATGATCCGGTGACGAAGATAATAACGACCGAGCGGGTTGCTGTCCTCAAAGATGAATATGGCACCAAACCCCATGTGTTCTATCTGGGTCTCGATGCGAACGTGAGGTGATCTCATGCCCGAAGACGTAATTGTTCACGGTATCGAATGGACAGTAAAAGAACTGTTCGTTTATCCGAACGAATATATCTACTGGAGCATACAGATCGTCATGTATCCCTACATGACTGGCCTCGTGGCAGGCGCATTCGTACTTTCTTCGCTGTATCACGTATTCGGCCAGAAACAGCTCAAGGAAATAGCACAGTTCTCATTGGTATTTTCGCTGGCACTGCTGCCCGTCGCGGCATTGCCCCTGTTGCTGCATCTGCAACAGCCCCTGCGTGCCATGGAGCCTTTATTGACGCCGCATTTCACCTCCGCAATTGCAGCATTCGGTATCGTTTTTACAGCCTACGGCCTGATCGTGCTCAGCGAGATCTGGTTCGTGTATCGCGGGTATTTCGTCGAGCAGGCGCTCGCGTTGAAAGACCAGCCCGGCCTGGCCAACGCCATGAGTCGCTGGGTTTACAGGGTTCTCACCATAGGTGCGTACGATGTCAGTGCCGACGCGCTGGGGGTGGATAAGAAGGCTGCCAGGCTGCTTGCGGCCATCGGCATCCCGGTGGCCTGTTTCCTGCACGGCTACGCAGGCTTCATCTTCGGCTCGGTGAAAGCCAACGCGCTCTGGATGTCGCCGCTGATGCCCGTGATCTTTATCATGTCCGCAGTGGTGTCCGGCATTGCGCTATGTATGCTGACCTATATCGTCATCAGGGAATGGCAGGCTTTTAGACGGCGGCGGCGCGGCGGAGTCGCTGAGGCAAGCGAGATCAAGGGCGCAGAAATAGACGTCATTGACAGGGCGACGCGCTATTTACTTGGCTTCCTGATCGCTGCGATCAGCCTCGAGTTGCTCGACCTCATCTTTCGCGGCTATACGGCGATGAAATCCTGGGATATTTTGAGGTCCGTCATGTACGGCAAGGACTTCATGAACATCTTCATCCTGCAGTACACGCTCGGAAACCTGGTTCCGTTTTTACTCCTGATCCTGCCCGGAAGGACGTTGAAGCGCACGGTTGTCGCGTTGCTGCTGGTCCTGTTCGGCGTATTCATGATGCGCTGGAACGTGGTCATCGGTGGTCAGGCATTCTCGCTGTCGTTCTCGGGATACATGCACTACGAAATCCCACTGATCCCGCACAGCGTGGAGACGTTCAAGGAAGGACTGTTCGGCGCCCTCACAGTAATTACCGTGCCGTTCGTCCTGTTCTGGATCATCAACAAGTTCGTGCCGTCCCTGCAGCGAGAAGCGAGCGGCAAGTAGATGCAGGATCGTATTGCGGATCTTGAGCAACGTCTCGCCGCTGTCGAACAGCGACTCAATCGTTTGGAGGGCCGGGCCCCGGCAGCGCCGCAACCGGCCGCCGAGGTGCCGGATGAACCGACGCTCGGCGAGGGATTCTCCACGAACGCGCCGGCGCTTATCGGCCGGGTCCTGCTCATATTCGGCGGCGCCTACCTTCTGCGCGCTATCACCGAATATCAAATAGTCCCCACCGGCATTGGCCTGTCTCTCGGTGCTGCCTATGCCCTGTTCTGGCTATTCAGGGCGTTCGCAATCGGTCGGGATGCGGCGCATCAGACAACGGCTCTATTTTTCGGTGGAGCGTCCGTGCTGCTGGCTTTGCCATTGCTGGCCGAAGCAACAGGCCGCTTCCAACTGCTGTCGGGCGCTCAGGGTATTTTCGCGCTCGGTGTATTTGCGGCAATGTGCCTCTATGTTTCGATTGCAAGAAACGTACGTTTGCTCGCCTGGCTCATCGTCCTCGGCGGCACTATTACGGCCTTTGCCATCTTGCGGATCTCGCACAGCACCGTACCGGTTTCGATGTTTCTGTTGATCCTCGGGCTTGCATCGCTGTGGGCATGTTACATGCGGCAATGGAAAGGCGTGCGATGGCTCGGCGCTCTCGGTGCAGCCGCCGGCGTGCTGGCACTGGCACTGCTCACCGGGAGCGATCAATGGTCGGTGGATGAACGTGCCGTCTTTCTTCTCGGGGGCGCGCTTCTGGTGACGTACCTCGTAAGTTTCGGCATTCGTACTCACATTCAGGGGCATGATGCGGGCGTCTATGAATCGGTGGTCACGTTGGCGGCTATCGCGGTGGCGGTCATCACGGCCCTACTCGCATCGAAGGCCGGTCGGCTCGCGATGGAGCCCGTCGGCCTCGCTGTACTAACCTTGTCCGGATTCGCGTACGCGCTGGCATTCTCAACAGAAACTCGTACGACCCGTGGCCGTAATTTCTATTTCTACACGACACTCGGTCTCTTAATGCTGGTTGTCGGCAGCAGGATGTTGCTGTCGCCAGCCGTGGCAGCAACCGTGTGGTCACTGCTGGCATTGGCCATGGCGTGGTGCAGCGGTCGGTTCAGGAGAGTCACGCTCAGTCTGCAATGTACATTCCTGTTGCTTGCGGCCGGTATCAGCTCCGGTCTGCTCGAAACCGGGCTCCTGGCACTGGCGGGAGGAGATCCGCAGCTCTGGCCAACCCGCGTTGCGTGGCACCTTGTGATTGCCCTGACGACCGTCGTGTGCCTGTTTATTCCGGTTGCACAGCACTCCGAGCGTTGGGGCGTACTCGCCGGCGTGCCGCAGCTGATAGTGCTGGCGCTCTCGGTTTGGGAAGTGGGCGGTCTCATGGTGGCGTATGCTGCCCCGCTACTTGCCGGTGCCGGCACGGCCGAGGCCGATCGCGCTCTCATTGCGGCGCTGCGAACGGCGGTGCTGTCGGCATCCTCGGTTACGCTGGCGCTATCGAGCCGATTCGAGCGGTGGCCCGAGGCCCGCTGGCTTGTCTACCCGGTGCTGGCACTGGTCGGCATCAAGCTATTCGTCGAAGATTTTCCTGAGGGCCAGCCAGTGACGCTATTTTTCGCACTGGCATTCGTCGGTAGCGCCCTGATTCTGGTTGCAAGACTGCTTAGTCGCGACAAAACGGCCATCTAGGCATCCGTAGAAGTCCCTATCTGACTTCATTTACAACGTATTGAGATTTCCTGCGCATCAAGCATGATGCGCATCAGTAAATTAGCATGTCCTAATCGATTGCGATCTGATTACGGACGGAACGCCGCGCAACACCAACAATGAAGCGCAACGCTCTACAGGCCGCGCCCGCCATGCTTTCCCCGGCTCCGGATTCCACCGGGCAGATTCTCCTCCTGAATCTGCCCGCCATTTCTATTGTTCACACACGTTGGGAGAACCAAGATGACACTGTTTAGGCACGGATTTTCTCCGCCTGTCGTACTCCTCCTCTGTACTTTCGGGCTCGGACTGGCAGGTTGCGAGGGCGACGACGGCTCGGCCGGTGCAGCAGGCAACGCCGGTGCGGATGGAACGGACGGCATAAGCTGCTGGGACATCAACCAGAATGGCACCGGGGACCTGCCGGACGAAGATTTCAATAACGACGGCGTCGTCGACACGCTCGACTGCAACCCGTTTGCGGGCGGTGCTTATAGCGCGGAACAGCTTCATAAAGGCTATTTCACCGAGAATCCTTACGAAGGCACCCAGTCCTGCCTGGACTGCCATGGCACGATCGCTGAAGACGTCATGAACACGGCTCACTTCAAGTGGGAAGGCGTTGCCTCCAATATCGAGGGCTTCGAGGGCGAAATCCACGGCAAGAACGACATCATCAACAACTTCTGCGTCGCTGTCGCGACCAACGAAGGCCGCTGCACGCAGTGCCATGCCGGTTACGGATACTCGGACGAGACGTTCGCATTCAACGACCCCGAGACCGTCGATTGCCTGGTATGCCACGACCAGACCAATACTTATGCCAAGGCCAAGACGACGGCTGGCCTTCCGGAAACGGTTCCGCCGGTTGATCTCGATTTCGTTGCACAAAGCGTCGCTGATAACGACGGCGTACCCACGATCGAAAACTGCATCGATTGCCACGCGAAAGCCGGCGGCGGCGACAACGTCAAGCATGGCGATATCGCAATGGCACTTGCCAATACGACACGCGAATTCGACGTGCACATGGGCACCGATGGCCTGAACTTCGAATGCGTCGAGTGTCACCGGGTCAAGAAAGACGCTGAGGGCAACGTACTGTCGCACGGCATCGGCGGCATGCCATACCACTCGGTCGACGAAGGCGACATGAAGCAGTGCGACTTCTGCCACGATCGCACCAGTGAACACGTCGGCAGCACGGTCGAGACTATCGTCGGCCTGCACCCGACGCTCGCTTGCCAGGTCTGCCATATCCCGACCTTCGCACGCGACACGTCAACCAAGGTCGAGTGGTACTGGGCAGATGCCGGTCAGGACATCGTCCCGATCCCGGTAGATCCGGCAACCGGTCGTCCGACCTATGACAAGAAGAAAGGCACATTCGTCTGGGCGAACAACGTCCGGCCGACCCTGCGTTACTTCAACGGCAAGTACGAGAAGTTCCTCGTTGGCGCAAACGACGTGTACGCGAGCCTGCCGGCCGTCCTGGCCGAGCCCGTCGGCGATTACACGGATCCGAACGCGATGATCTATCCGTTCAAGAAGATGATCGGCAACCAGCCGGCTGACGCCAACAACCAGACCGTCCTCGTACCGCACCTGTTCGGTTCGGCCGGTGGCGCGAACGCATACTGGGGCAACTGGGACTGGAACCTGGCGCTGCAGGATGCCGCCAATGTGACTGGCCAGCCTTACACCGGCGCCTATGAGTTCATTGACACCGTGATGTATCTGTCCGTCAACCACGAAGTCGCGCCGGCTGAACAGGCCTACGGCATGGACGGCGCTTGTGGCGACTGCCACGTTTTGGGTGCAATCGACTGGACCGAACTCGGTTGGACCGACGATCCGGTCACGGGTGGAACCCGACCCTGAGATCAGAATAACGCAGAAAAATCACAAGCCGTGATCGGCACTCAAAGGCGCCCCACCTCCGGGCGCCTTTTTTTATTCGAGCGGCAGATAGATGACGGTATTCGTGATCAGGATCATGACGAAGATCAGGCAGGTGATCATCGGGCCGAGCCAGATCGAGCCCGTCATGCGGAAGAAATAGCGGTTGAAGTACGGCAGCACGAACATCATGGGAACGACGGCGAAGAGGAGGTTCACGTACAGCCAGCCGTCGGTCCAGTAGACCATCCCCGTAAGCGCGAATGTGACGTACTGTACGACGACGATCAGCAGCAGGCCCAGCGAGTTCGCGATACCACCGAGCAGCATGCTGCGCCACTCGGGCTGGCCGTCGAAACGCATGGCCCCGTTGATGCGCAGGGAGTTCGAGAGGAAAAAAACGAAAAAGAACGGCACGTACATCAGGAGCAGGACAAGCAGCGCCGGCTGGAAGACGCGCACACCCATGAACAGGAAGCGATAGTCGACGTGAAAGAAGTAGTAGACGACGAACAGCAGCAGGAAATAACAGGCAAACAGGGTACCGGCGAGCAGGACGGTCTTCAGCAGCCTTTGCCGGTCGATTTCGAGGCCCCACATGTCCGGCGAAATGCCGTTCTTGCTGCCGAAATACCTGTAGCTGAGCCAGAACATCAGGAAGCCGACTGTCCCGTTCAGGACCGCCCACAGCATCACGGCGTTGTTCATGCGCTGCGGGAAGAACCACGTCAACTGCCGGGTCGACGCCGCGACGAACAGCTTCTGCGATAGCTCAGCCATCGGTATGTAACTGAAGCAGGCGATGAGCGCGCCGACAACGAAGGTCCCCCAGAACAACCAGCGCCCCCTGCCGGCCGGTCGCGGCAAGGCGCGCGGCACGGGCCGGACCAGGCTCGCGAACCAGGGCGTTTCGAGCAGCAGGCGGCCGAAGGGAATGATCGCGATCAACGCAGCGGTCAGTGACACGACGCTCAGGATCTCTTTCCAGTACCAGGTCTGGTCGTAGCTATCGATACCGGATTCGAAATCGAAAACGCGCTCGAAGTACTCGATCTGGTTGGCAGTGGCTTCCGTATTGTAAGGCTGGAACGGGTGCAGTACCCGCTCGTTGTGCATGACACGCAGCGTGCGATTCGCCTTGTCACCGTAGTACTTCCCGATTTCCACGACATCGACCGGCGCAGCTTCGCGGTTAATATTGATGAGCCTGAGCGCCTCGGGTGCGGTGCGCATGTCGCCGTTCTGCAGTTCATTGCGATAGGCGCCTTCGTCGTAATACGCGTAGCTAGCGCCGACATTGGAACGCACGTCTGTTAACACCTCTTCGGTGAGCGTCAGCACGTATCCCGACACGTAAACGGAGTCCAGCTTGCTGGGCCGCCCGGTCCGCTGCGCTTCCCGCCCGAAGTAATTGGCACCGCGAATGGCGGCGTTGCCGCCGGCGGAGTGGCCCGCGGCGCCGATACGGTCGCGGTCGATGTAGTTGAGATTCGAGGAGCTGGCCGCGTAGTCGACAACGGCGAACATGCCATAGCCCTCGGTCGTCGCCGCGATACGGCTGAGAGACGCGCTCGAGCCCCCCTGTGCGTAGGGGTCGATGCTGAGCGCCACGAATCCGCGCCGCGCCAGCTCGAGCGCGATATTGGACAATGACTCCTTGGACCGCTGGAAGCCCGGCACGACGACGATGAACGGTGCAGGGTTATCACTGGTCGCACTATTGGGTTTGAACAGGTCGCCTACGACCCACTGACCGTTGTGCGTCGGTATCCTGATGTCGCGTACCTGGACGTCACCGAAGGAACTCTGTATCTCGGAGACAAGGAAGCTGGAAAGCAATATGGTCAGCACGCAGGCGAGCAGCAGCCTGTCGCTGGCCTTTTTCTGCAGGGGCAATGTGTTCATGACCCGGAGCCTAGCAAAAGGCGCCGCGTGTTTTGCGTTTACTACAGGAGCACTGCGGCCAGGTGAGACGTCGTTTGCTGGCCCCACTCGGTTCGGTAGACGATCGACTGGTTACGCCCCTGGCTCTTGGCCTCGTAGAGTGCGTCGTCGGCCTGCCGCAGGAGTTGGTCCGGCGTCATGTTGCCGGCGGCCTCGGCGATCGCGGCCCCGACGCTCAGGCTCACTGTCGGCGTCGCTTCCGATGCCCGGTGCTCGATGTCCAGGTCAACCACCTGGTGACAGAGGCTGCGCGTAAACGATTCGAGGAACACGGGCGTCGGGTCGTAAAGGATCATCGCGAATTCCGCGCCGTTATAGCGAGCAATCAGGTCGAGTGGCCGGCTCACGACTGCGCCGAGGGTCGCGGCGATCCGCTTGATACACGCGTCGCCTTTCGGGTTGCCGTAGCAGTCGTTATAGAGCTTGAAGTGATCGATATCCGCGATCACGATCGCGATTTGCTTGTCGTCCCGCCGCGCCTGTTTCCAGACCTTGGCGAAGTGCTCATCGAAGGTGCGGCGGTTGTAGAGGCCCGATAACACATCGGTACGCGCGAGTCTCTTCAGAGCCTGGTCGTTGTCGAAGATTTCGCGTGCGTTGCGCTCCAGCCGATAACTCGCATACGTGCCGAAAAGGTTGGAAGCACCGAGAAGGAGGCCGCCGTATATGACATCGTGTGCGGGCATCGACAGCCCGATCCCCATACCGAGAAAAGTCACATAGATGGACCAGCCCGCCATCATGCTTTGCCGGAAGTTGAGGCCGAGCACCAGGTAGATGCTGAACGTCAGGAAAATCGTGCCTCCGAACACCATCTCTGTATCGGTCTGCGTGGCAATATAGCTCGTGAGCAGCGAGGATACGCCGACGAGAATCGCGACGGCCTGCAGCAAGTAGGGGAACCAGCTGCTCTTGTTGAAGAGGAACGTCGCGCCGACGACGCCGAGCATCGGAACCACCATCGCCATGACGCGTAATGGCACGACCTCTACGACAAAGGCTTTTGGCATCAGGTACATATCGATGATCGTAATCGCTATGACCAACGCCACGCCGGTGCCGATTGCGGCCCTCGCAACCGGCAGGGTTCGGTCGACATAGTATTGTCGAAACGCCTGTTCCTGCATGGAAATCTCTCTCGCGTGCTACGCAGAAACTATCGGCCGGGACACGCAGAACCTTAGACCTCCTTGGTGTAAGCTCGCCCGTATCAACAGACTCCCGACATTCGTCCTGGCCCTGCTGCTGCCAACCGCCAGCCCGGCCGAGGACCTCCCGGATGGCGAGACGCTACAGCAGGAAGGCGCCATCATTGGCGAGGTCACGCTCGAGAAATCCAACGTGTTCGACCTGTCTGACCCGGAAGAGAACAACTGGCTGTATCGGCTCGCCAATCGGATGCACATCGTCACCAAGGACAAGGTGATCAACAAGCAGCTGTTGTTTCGTCCCGGCGACCGCTACTCGTCACGCCTGGTCGACGAATCCGAACGCATCCTGCGCCGCAATGAATACCTGTTCGATGCGGACATCGCGCCGGTCAGGTACGAGAACGGCGTCGTCGACCTCAGGGTAAAAACAAAAGAGGTCTGGTCACTGATGCCGGACATCTACGTGTCCCGAAGTGGCGGCGAGACCAGCTCCAGGATCGGTATCGAGGACGATAATTTCCTCGGCCTCGGGCAACAGATCAACATTTCACACACCGAAGACGTCGATCGGGATTCGGACCGGTTCGAGATTGCGGACCGGCACCTCGGCAGAAGCTGGGTTGCCGCGCGCCTGAAGATCGAAGACAACTCCGACGGCAAGTTTAACCTGCTGTCCGCTACCCGGCCTTTCTACGCCCTGGATACACGCTGGTCCGCAGGCGGTACGGTGTTCGAGGACGAACATCGAACAGCGCTTTACTCGCTGGGCGACGAGGCCGCCGAATTCCAGCAGGATCGCGATTTCTATACTGCGTTTGGCGGCTGGTCGCGGGGATTGCAGGGCAAATGGGTCAGGCGCTGGACGGCGGGCTTCACCTACGACGACAACGACTTCTCACAGGTTCCGGACCCGACGCTGCCGGCCGCTATTCCCGAAGATCGCAGGCTGGCATATCCATTCATTGGTATCGAACTGCTGGAGGACGAATTCCAGGTTGCCAGGAATCGCGACCAGATCGGCAAGACCGAGGACTTCTACATGGGGACGCGCGTGTTCGCCTCGCTGGGCTGGGCGGACGAATCTTTCGGGTCCGACCGTAACGCGCTGGTTTTCACTGCCCGCGCACGACGCGGCATTGGTTCACTGGACAAGAATGCGCTGCTGTTGTCGGCGCTTTCTTATGGCCGCATCGAATCCGGCGACGCCAGGAACGCCGTGTTGGAGGCGAGCGCCCACTACTACCGCAAGCAATCCGAGAAACGACTGTTCTTTGCGAAGCTGAGTGCCACCAAGGGGCATGCGCTCGATCTCGACAACCCGGTACAGATCGGCGGAGACACCGGCTTGCGCGGGTACCCGCTGCGCTACCAAACCGGCGATTCGAAAATGCTGCTCACGATCGAGCAACGCTACTTCACGGACTGGTACCCATTCCGCTTCATGCGTATTGGCGGCGCCATCTTCGCCGACGCGGGCAGAGCCTGGGGAACGAACCCGGTCGGTGAGGAGAATCTCGGCTGGCTGACCAACGTCGGCCTGGGTTTACGCATCGCGCCTACCCGCTTCGCCACTTTGAAAATCATTCACCTGGACGTCGCCTTTCCCCTCGATGGCGACGACTCGATCGACTCGGTCCAGGTGCTCCTGGAGGCGAAACGCACTTTCTAGGACGTCAGCAGGTCGCGGAGGCGCGTCGTCTTCGTGCCATCGTTGTGTGCCACCATGGCGATCAGCAGTTCCGCCGTGGAGAGCGCATCGACGAGGCTGTCGTGCGCATCGTATCGTGGCAGATGATAGGCATCTCGCAGGTCCGCGAGCCGTAGTGAGCGCTTTTCGTTCACATGGTGTCGACGTTGTTGCCGACGATGCTCGAGCGCCAGCGTATCGACAACGGGAACAAGAAGATGCGCACCGAAGTGCTCATGGCACAAGCGATCCAGG
>Ga0209456_10000478_pt1 | contig 21506 bp, 18 predicted proteins | sample COG_11_FD_184755 | JGI IMG/M metagenome (GOLD analysis project Ga0209456, IMG submission 184755) | Pelagic marine sediment microbial communities from the LTER site Helgoland, North Sea, for post-phytoplankton bloom and carbon turnover... | ecosystem: Environmental > Aquatic > Marine > Neritic...
CCCATCAACCGTCTGAAACGCAAAATCCGCCGACTGCATACCGCCCGCAGCATACTCGAATTAACTCTCTAATCGACTTCTAGGAAGCGGGCCCAGAGGTTTAGGCCTTTGTCGCAGTAGTTTTGGAGGACATTGACCATGGATGAGCGCTTGTCTTCGTTGATCAGGGGTTCGGGGAGAAGGGGATCGAGGACGACGTGACGGATTCCCTCTCGTCCGAGGAGAAACGCCTCGCGGACTGAGTCGTTGAGTGGCAGCTCCTCCAAACGGTCCATGCTGACCGTCAGGTCTCCGTGGAGCTTCGAGTAGGTTTGCTCCAATCTTGGGCTGTCCCACATCGCCCGAGCACGCTGTTCCTGTTCGGGGTTCAGCTCCTGCATGCGAAATACCGACGCGTCTACATCGAGGCCGAGCGCAACGAGCTCGTCACGAATGCCGTCGATGCCGGGTGTCAGATTGTTCGGTCTCAGGAATAGGCCGGACTTGAGCTCCTCGAAGCCGAGAAAGCGAAGTGCGCGCAAGCGGCGGCGGAGGGCAGGCCGATCGGTTCGTGATAGGTCCGCTGTAAAGACCGCTGCCCATGCCCCGTCCCAGTCGCCGACTCGGGAAGAGACGGTTCGCCACCCGTGGATCTTGTCGTTGACCACCTGGGCGCTCGGGCCGAGACGGTATTCGCCGCGCCCCGGCGATTCGAGCAGCCCTTCGGCCCGCAGGCGGACGATCGCGACGCGGACGCTGTTCTCGGCGATATCGAAGACCGATGCTGCCTGCACGAGTGACCGGACCGGTAGCGTGTCCTTGTAAATCGACTCCCCCGCGGAGAGGACCTCCAGGACGACAGCTTTGGCACTTACGTTCATGAGCATGGATATATTACAGAAAATTAGGAAGCGCGCTAGCAGAAGTAATAGAACACGTTCTATTTTTGGTGTAGCGCATGGCTAGGGTAGAGGCCAGCCGATGCTGACAGAAAGGGAGTCCAGAGCTAAGACTGCCGGCGATGGTGCGGCTGAGCGTCAACGTGAACAAAGTCGCCACGCTCCGGAACTCCCGGGGCGGAGCGGTCCCGAGCGTGGTCGAGGCGGTGCAGGCGTGCGTCGCGGCCGGAGCTCCGGGGATCACCGTGCATCCGCGCGCCGACGAACGGCACATTCGGCCCGACGATGTGTACGACGTCGCCTCCGCCCTCGAACCGGTGCGCGACCGTGTCGAGTACAACATCGAGGGGGACCCGCGGCCGGACTTGATCGAGCTCGTCGAAAAAGTGCGTCCTGACCAATGTACGCTCGTACCCGTTCGACCCGGTGAGCTGACCAGCGAGGCCGGCTGGCCCGCAGACACGCCCAAAGGCGAGCTTGCCGAGACGATTCAACGCTTTCACGACGCAGGCGTCCGGGTCAGCGTATTCGTCGATCCCGAGCCCGCGCCGATCGACTGGGCCGCGGAGCTCGGTGCGGACCGAGTCGAGCTGTACACCGAACCGTACGCCCGTGCCTTTGAGCAAGGTGGCGATGCGTTGGGCGCTCAGCTCGACCGTTACCGTGACGCGGCCGTCCTTGCCGCCAACAACGGCCTCGGCGTGAACGCTGGGCACGACCTCGACCTCGCAAACCTCCCGACATTCCTGACCTTGCCCCATATCGACGAGGTCTCGATCGGGCACGCCTTGATGGCGCGCGCGGTGTTCGTCGGATTGGCGTCCGTGATCGCGGAATACCTGCAAATTACAGGGTCGCGTTGACAGCACGGCCCATTTCTCTAGAGTGCGCCAGCTATGGCCGAGAGGAAACACGACAACCCACTCACCGCCGTCGTGAGTGGGTTACTCGACCAACGAAGCAAAGGGCCGAAGGTCGCGCCCGTGCCCGCCGATGTGCGACTCGACGGACGCACTTGTCTGGTGACCGGCGCCAACAGTGGTCTCGGTAAGAGCATCGCGATTCGGCTGGCCAAGCGCGGCGCGCACGTGATCATGGCATGCCGAAGTGGGATCCCCGAAGCGGGGGAGGACGTTCGCGCGCAGAGCGGTAGCGACGAAGTCGAGATGATGAAGGTCGACCTGAGCAACTTCGATTCGATGATGGCGTTCTGCGACGAGTTGCGTGACCGAAACGTCACACTCGACGCCGCGGTATTCAATGCGGGTGTTGTGCCGGTGACCTCTCGCAAGAACGAGCACGGCCTCGAGCTGATGTTCGCGGTGAACTTTCTGGCGAAGTTCGTTCTGCTGAACCGCCTGCTCCACGACGGGGTCATCCCCAACGCCGCCTTCGGCAACAACTCCCGTGCCGAGGACCCCCCGCGAGTCATCTTCATTTCGTCCGAGACACATCGGAGCTCTATCCCGATCAACTTCGACGCATTTGGCGAGCCGATCGAGTACGGCGTGTCCGATGGGGTGAAATACTACGGCCTCAGCAAGCTCCATCTGACGACGTACTTCCAAGAGCTGTCGAGGCGGTTGAATCCCGGTAGCACCGGCGAGAATCCAGATGTCTGTGTGCACGCCCTTTGTCCGGGCGCCGTCAACTCGAACATGGCCCGCGAGGCGCCCACTTGGCTCAAGCCGGTCCTCAAGCCGGTGATGGCGTTGCTCTTTCAAAGCCCTGAAAAGGCCTCGATTCCGGCGGACTACCTCGTCGTTTCGGACGAGATGGGCGCAAAGACGGGCGAGTATATGCACATGATGCGGATCAAGGAGTCCTCGCAGGCCTCGATGGACCCGGCAAAGGGCGCACTGCTTTGGAGCAAGACGGAAGAGCTTCTACGCAGACACAACGTGATTTAGGAAGACCACATGACTGACGAGCTAAGCAAACAAGAACGAGAGATCCTCGATGGAGCGGTGTGGAACCAGTTCTGCGACACGCTCAAGATGGCGGGCAACGTCGTGCTTGGCCCGAACACGCCCAGCGATCCGATGAATCGCATGGAGGGCTTCCGGTACTTGAGCCGGATCGCGCGCGCGGCGCTCCAAACCTTCGTCGAGCACAATGATCCGCTTGCGCCGGTGTTGCAGCGTGTGGTGCACGAGACCGCGAAGATGGGTGCCGACCACCCGGACAACTACTATCAGAACGCGGCGATCAGCGGCGAGCACGAGTACCGTATCCGAGGCAACCGCGGGACGGTTCACTACCTCGGCTTCTTCACACAAAAGGGGAACTACGGGCAGGGCCGCGGCATGCCGCCCACCGGGTACCTCGAAGCGTCGACGTTGGAGATCGAACCCGACGGGAGCTTCGAGATCATCTTGAGCACCGAAGAGAAGCGCGGAAACTGGCTGCCCATGGAGAAGGACACGGGCACCCTGATCGTGCGGCAGACGCGCTTGGATCGCGAGAACGAGACGACTGCAGATCTGCAGATCGAACGCATCGGTGGGGATGGAATGCCGACGCCCTTCGACCCCGTGAAGTGCGCTGAAGGCCTCACGCAGTCGGCGGGGTTGGTTGCCGGCGCCGCGATGTTATTCGCGAGCTGGGCCGAAGGCTTCAAGAAGCACACCAACAAGCTGCCGCGGTTCGACCAGAACGTTTCAAACATGGCCGGCGGTGTACCCGACATTGCTTACTACCACAGCTACTGGAAGCTCGCGCCGGATGAAGCACTGGTGATCGAGGCGACGCCGCCGGAGTGCGAGCATTGGAACTTCCAGCTCAACAATTACTGGATGGAGTCGCTCGACTATCGCTACTACCCGGTTCACGTGAACAAGCACACCGCGAACTATCGGCCCGACGGGTCGGTGCAAGTCGTGGTGGCCGCGGAGAACAAGGGCTTCGACAACTGGATCGACACGGTCGGCCACGAAGAGGGCACGATGTGTTGGCGATGGGTGCGCGCAAACGAGCACCCCGAGCCACAGACCCGAGTCGCAAAACTGACCGAGCTCTGAGGTCTCCGATGTCCTCCCCCGAAGTCACGAGCACGTTCGACCGACCGTATCGGCCGGCTGCGATTGCGCTCGCGAACCGCGTGGGGCGGCTTCTGTCGGGGGTCGGCGTCGGAGGTGGGCCCATCACGGTGGGTGGGGTGCTCTCGGATGCCCGGCGCAAGGTGGGGCTGAGCGACTTTGGCGACGAGGGGTTTGTCGAGCCTCTCGAGGTGCTGGTCGACTCGATCAATCGAGAGGCTGCGCTGAATCCAGTGGGTCGCATGATCATCCGCGGCCGAATCGTCGGCATCTTGGCCAACAAGCTCGTCGCGCAAGACACGATCGAGCAGCATCCGGAGATCCTCGACATTCCGGTCGAGGCGCCGATCATCGTAGCCGGCTTGGCGCGCACCGGAACAACCATGGTCCATCGCTTGATCGCGAAGGACCCTGCAATTCGTTCGCTTGCGTCATGGGAGGCGATCAACCCCGCGCCTCCGAAACGGAAACCGTGGCAAAAGAAAGACCCGCGATTCGCACAAGCCGCGGCTGCCGCCAGGGGCCTCAAATACATGTCGCCGGGCTTCTTCGCGATTCATCCAGCAGAGCCCGACGCGCCCGAGGAAGACGTGATCCTTCTCGAACAGTCATTCCTGACCACCACCCCCGAAGCGATGATGAACGTACCGACGTATTCTCGGTGGCTGGAGGGCCAGGATCACGTGCCGGCGTATCAGGCCCTGAAGCGGATGATGCAGTATCTGCAGTGGCAGCGACCAGGCATCGGCACGCATGCGCGCTGGGTGCTCAAGACGCCGCACCATCAGGAGTATTTCGATCCGCTCCTCGAGGTGTTTCCCAACGCAACCATCGTCCACACCCATCGCGACCCCCTGAAGACGAGCCCATCGTTCTTCAGCATGGTCACCCATCTGCAGATGATCTTCAGTGACGACGTCGACCCAAACCGAGTAGCAAGTCACTGGCTCGGCAAGATCGAAAACATGGCCCGCCGCACGATGGCGACCCGTGACCGCGTGAAGGACAAAGGCTTCATCGACGTGTCGTACTACGACCTGATCAAAGACCCGATGCCCCAGGTCGCCCGAATCTACGAAGCAGCCGGTCTCGCCCTGACCCCCGAGGCCCAAGACGCGATGGAAGCCTCTCGCAAGGTCAACAAGCAGCACAAATACGGCCGCCACAAATACTCCCTAGCCGACTTCGGCATGACCAAAGACGACGTCGAATCCCGCCTCACCGCTTACCGAGCCCGCTTCAACGTCCCCTACGAGTAAAAAGGTAGGCGCTCGTGTGGGGGCGGCGGGGTGGGGATGAAGGGCCCACAATCCGCGTAGCAAGTGCGCCCAGTTGCCGTGTGAAAAGAAAAGGGAACTGTCCCCTTTTCAGAAGGGTTAGCATACCCGGCGATGATGGGTGACTTGGGTGCGGTTCCGTTTTGGCAGCGGTTGATTTCGCTGGGTGGGTTGTTTGCGATGGTGGGGATCGCGTGGCTTCTGTCGAAGCATCGCGATCGGGTGCCCTGGCGGGTCATTGCATGGGGCGTCGGGTTGCAGGTGTCGTTTGGCATCCTGGTGATGAAAACCGACATCGGGCTTCGGCTGTTCGCCGTCTTGAATGATGTGGTTCTCGCACTGCTCGGTTTCACCGCGCAGGGGACCGAGTTCATCTTTGGCGATTTTGCGTCGGAGAAGTTCACGATCGCGATCAACGTGCTTCCGACGCTCATCTTCTTCTCCTCGTTGATGACCATCCTCTACTACCTTGGCATCATGCAGCGGTTGGTGGGCGTGTTCGCATGGGTCATGCGCCGCACGATGCGAACCTCCGGCTCGGAGACGCTGTCCGCGGCAGCAAACACCTTCGTCGGTCAAACCGAAGCGCCCCTCATGATCGCGCCGTTCATCCGCACCATGACGATGTCGGAGCTGATGGCGGTGATGACCGGCGGCTTTGCAACCGTGGCTGGTGGAGTGCTGGCCGCTTACGTCGGCCTGCTCAAGGGCGTCTTTCCGGACATCGCAGGGCATCTGATCGCCGCAAGCGTGATGAGCGCCCCCGCTGCGCTCGTGATCGCCAAGGTCATGTGGCCCGAGACCGAGACGCCCGAAACCGCCGGGCAGGTCACCGTCGAAGTCGACAATCCCGATGCCAACGTCATCGACGCCGCGGCGCGAGGAGCGTACGCGGGGATGAAGCTCGCCCTCAACGTCGGGGCCATGCTGTTGGCTTTCATCGCGCTGATCGCGCTCACCAACGCGCTCCTCGGCTTGCCATTCCAGCTCTACAACGACTGGATGGGACTCGAGGGCGTGGCAGCCATCGAGCCCCTCACACTGCAGCAGATCTTAGGATGGATCTTCTGGCCATTCGCTTTTCTGATCGGGGTACCCGTTGCCGAGTGCGCCACCGTCGGAACGCTGCTCGGCGAAAAGCTCGTCCTCACCGAGTTCATCGCGTACTTGCATCTCTACGACTCCCTATCTGAGGGCGTCGCCCAGCTATCGCCACGCACCGTCGTGATCGCCAGCTACGCGCTCTGCGGATTTGCGAACTTTGGGTCGATTGGGATTCAGCTCGGCGGGATCGGTGGGATTGCGCCCGAGCGGCGGCATGACATTGCACGGTTGGGGCTGCGGGCGATGTTTGGAGGGATGCTCGCGTCGTTGATGACGGCCGCGGTGGCCGGGATGCTGATCTAGCAGCGACAGCGCCAGTGTCAGTGTCAGTGCCAGTGCCAGTGTCAGTGCCAGTGTCAGTGCCAGTGTCAGCGCGACAATTTGCCACCTTACCGATCTGAGCCACCGTGCTTATGTGGCCCTGTGATGTTGCGTATTGCTGCGATTTTGGCGCTTCTCGTTGCGTTCGGAAGCGCTTCTGCATCGGCTGAAGAGACCCCCGCCGAGAGCCGCCAAGTCCAGTCTATTGTCCGCAACACCGCGAGCCCGTTCTGCCCGGGCAAGACCCTCAACTCCTGCCCGAGCCCCAAGGCTGGGGAGTGGCGGCGGGATATCCGTCAGTGGGTCGGGGAGGGCGTCCCCGAGCCCGAGATCCGCGATCGCCTGCAGGCGAGGGTGCCCGGGTTCGACTTGAGCATCCCCCCGGTGAAGTCTGGCTGGGTGATCCCGGTGATCGCGGTTGCGTTGTCGACGTGGTGGTTGGTCGCAATGGCGCGGCGGTTCCGGCGGGGTCGTGTGCCGACGCGCGGAGTCGAAGCGCCCACGCACGATCACGCTCTAGACGCACGGCTCGACGAGGAGCTTGCTGGTCTGGATTGAAGACAGCTTCTGTAGCTCACTCTTCGTCGTCTGGTTCTGCGTAGAAGAACGGGTCGGATGCCATGTTTGGGTCGAGCGTTGCCTTGATGCGTGAGACCCAGCGGTCGTAGTTGTAGCAGGCGGGGCCGAGCTTCTTGTTTGCGTTCACGCCGAAGCCGGCGATCGGGAGGCCCATGGCTTCGTCGATCGCGGCGCGGAGGCCGCCTTCTACCAAATCGCGCACTGCTTCGACCGATGCTGGATTGCTTGGGTCGTACATGATGATTCCCTCGAGGTAGCCGAGATGACCGCTTTCGAAGGTTCCGCCGGCTCCGAGGTCGCCGCCATCTGCGATGATCAGGCCCTGCTCGATGTACTTCTGTTTGGCCTTCGCGGAGTATGCAGCTTGTGTGTGCGCTAAGTCCCAGGTGTCGAAGGCGCCCATCATCGTGGCCATGCCCTGCGACGGCCGGTGTGCGGCTTGGATGTTGACCGCGTTGCGGATGAGAAGCCAAAACAACCGCGACTGGGTGGCCCTGCGCTGGTCGGCGCCAAAGCCAGATGACTCGGCGAACCGCTGAAGCCTCGTCGATTTTCGGATCGGGGCAAGTGGGTCCTTCACGCCCGCCAGCAACTTGCCTGCGACTTTGAGTGACCGCACGGACGCCGTGAGGTTGAAAGGGACGGGCGCCGCGTTGGTCTCCTTCAAGATCTCCGCCAGTGCCTTCTCCTTCCAGGCAAACTCGCCGTCCGATGCGGCGAAGAACGCGCATGAAAGCACATGGTTGGCGAACTTCGGGAACAGCCCGCTGTCGAGCGCTTCCTTGAGCTCGAGGTTGTTGTTGGTGAGCCCGAGCGCTGTGAAGAACATCGGGGTGCGGAACTCGCCGTAGTTGAGCTCCGCTTCGCCCATCTTGTAGCCACCGTCCTTTTCGGCCTCGCGCGACGGAAAGGCGATTGCAGTGAACTTACTTCGTTTCGGGATCTCCTTCAGCACGTAGTTCGGAGACTGCCCTTCGAAGTCCCACGAGCGCGGCCCGTCGTACTTGTAGAGCTTGATCGCACACTTGGTGAACACCCCCAAGCCTCCGAACGTGCCGTGAAACCCTCGCATGACTCCACGCATCGAGGGGCCGGGGCCCTCACAGCTGAACCATCCGCTGCCCGAACCAGCGCTCCCCAACGTGACGATGTCGCCACTAGGAAGGACCCACTCGACGCCAAGCACGTTGCGACCCGAATAACTCGTGGACGCCCCCGTCACCCCGTAACCCCAAGCCGCGGCGTGGGAGGCCAGGAGCGAGTGCATCGCGCCCGAGGAAATGATGTGGCAGTTGAGTCCGATCTTGAGGAGCTGAGTCTGCAGATCGATCGCGCGCACGTAGGGCTCGACCACCGCGATCTGGTTCTTCTCGTCGACGTCGATGATGCGATCCATGCGCTTGAGGTCCAGGATGATCGTGTTGTCGTTCGACGCGGCTGCCGCGGTGTGAAAGCCGGTCGAGATCGGCTTGGTCATGTACTTGCTGCTGGAGCAGAAGCGCATGATCTCTTGGATCTCTTCGGCGGAGTCGGGCAGGACGACGGCGGCAGGGCGCGGAAGCCATTGGGAACCGTCCTCGTTCATCGTCTCCGGATTCTGGTAGTACGCATAGGTGTCGAGCACGCAGGCGGCTCGCTCCACCCAGGGCTCCCCCACGATTCCCGTCAGCGTTTCGTATGCCTTGTCGTCGAGCGTCATCGTTAGAGACCCCACTTTCCGCGGTGCAGTACGCGATTTGGATCGAAGAGCGACTTCACCTGGCGAATGAGCGCGAAGTTCGCTGGGTTCTTTGCGAAGATTCGGTCGGCGGTCCCGTACGGGCGGCTGAAGAACGCGCCGGCATCGAGAAGGCGCGCAACCGCGTCTTCTTCGAGGCGCTTCATGCGTGCGCTAACGTCACTCAGCCTCGGATCAAACGGTATCATGAGCTCGATGTGACAGCCGTGGTTCTGAACGATGGGTTGGACGTAAATGCCGATGTCACGTTCTCGGACGTCATGATCGTGCGCGCACCTGATGAACAGTCGCGTCATCTCCTGAGCGCGGTCGAGCGTGCTCAAGAAAAAGACCGAGAGACAACTCCCCTGCCGTTCGGAGCGCCAGTCGAGATCGCCGCACGTATTGCAGGAACGCGAAAGAAGATCGCGCGCAGATAGCACGTCTAGCGCCGGTAGGAGCTTCAATCCATGCCGGCTGGCGTGCGCCTGAATGTCATCACGTTGGTAAGAGAGACGCTCCTCCGGAAGCCGCTCGAACCCGGCGATATTCTGAAGGCACACGAACGTGGGCAGCGAATCGGCAAGCGATGCAAAGCGAGCTGGGTCGCCACCGGCCATCAGCATGGCCGCCGCCTGACGATTCAAGATGAACGAGTGCTCGCCAAGGAGCGCCCGCTGCACGTCATAGACGTACGGGATCAGTGTTTCGAGCGAGTCGCCAATGACGAGGTGCGGATCCTCGACCGATGGTAGGAGCTCGGCTCTGAGCGTGGCCCAGGTGACGATGCCCATCGTCCCCTGGGCGCCCTGCAAGACTCGGTGAAAATCGGTGTGCGACGGGCCGCTGGAAAACTTCTGCGCACCGCCCGCCTTTCGTTGCGCCTCGATCGAGCCGGGGCCACCCGCTGCGCCCGTGCGGAAGTGCTCGCCGCTCCCGAAAATGAACTCGGTGCTGCCTACCGGATCGCTTCCGTCCCATTGCTTGTTCGGCCATGTGCTGGGTTCGCGATCCATGACGGCAGCAAGCACGCTCTTAGTGCTGCGGGGTGCGAGCGGCATCGGGATCGTCATGCCGTGAGGCTCGAGCGCCGTCAGCAACTCGTCATACGTCACACCCGGTTCGACGCGGCATACGCGGTTGCGGCGGTCGATCAGATCGACTCGCTTCCACGAGGAGAGATCGACGAGGCGGTGCGGCTCCGCACACGCCAGGCCGCCTTTGAAGTGGGGGCCGCCCGATGACGTGACCACGAGGCTCATGCCGCCCTCGTTCGCGTCGCGTACGAGCGCTCGCAACGCATCGACATTCGCGGGCGCGATCGACTCGGAGGGCTTGGTGGCAGCGATGCTCACGGGGAACCCCCTTCGAGCCCGGCGGCCTCGTACACGACGTCAATCAAGTCCAGAACCGGCATCGTCGCATCGCGCTGCCAGCGTTGAAGGTTGTTGGCGCAGTAATGACACGCGGTCACGATGGCCTCCGCGCCTACATCCTGGGCTTCTTCGATGCGCGATTCCGCAGCAGCCTGGGCGACATCGGGATGGGCATCGGGGACGCCGCCCCCACCGCCGCAGCAAAACGAGTACTCGCGAATACGATGCATTTCCATCCGCTCGAGGCCCTGAACTCGATCGAGAATTCTGCGCGGCGGCTCATACACGCCGTTGACCCCGTTGTTGATCGGCTTGGGCGGATCGAAGTACGTGAGCACGCCGTGGGACATCTTCTCTTCGCCCTCCCAAGGCTGGGGCGGCTCGCTTTGGCGTCCGAGGTAACAAGGGTCGTGATAGGTGACGCGGCGGTCGATCGATTTGGGAAGCGGAAGGCGGTGCTTGCGAATGAGCTCGTCGAGCATCTCGCTCGCGTGGACCACTTCGGGGCGCGGAGCACGCGCGTAGCGTGGATAGTGCGCACGCAGCAAGCCCAGGTGTGAGCCCGAAGTGACGACGATCTTCTTCACTCCCGACTCGTCGAGGATGTCGCACACCTTCCGCGCATGCGTCTCGAATGCTTCGCGGTGCGCCGTCCAGAACGCGTCGATCCCCGTATCCGGCTCGAGCTCGAGGATGCCAACATCGATTCCAGCCGTAAGCAACAGCTCGGCAAGCTTCCGTGCTCTCTTCGCCTGGCCCGGGTCGCTGTAGGCCGAGGCCCCAGTGTAGAGCAAGACCTCTGCGCTTTCTTTCGGCAGCGACTTGAGGCCGAGACCTTCGGCCCAGCTGAGTCGTTCTCCGGCGGGCGCGCCGTGCGCGTGCCCCGTCGCCCTCAGCTTTTCGACCGCGGCTTCGTGCACCTTTGGCCCGTACCCCTCGGCGACGATGTGCTCGCGGAGCGCCAGGATCACGTCCTGCCGTTCGGCCTCCATGAGGAACTTGCACGACACGTCGCAGAGCCCGCAGGTGGTGCAAGCAAACGCGAAACGCGCGAGGTCTTCGTCGACCTCGATACGCCCGTCGACGAGTGACAGCGCCATCACCTGAAGACCGCCACCGGAATAGGCATGAAAGTGCCTTACATTCACCGGCGGGCAGGCGTTCGCGTACTTCGCGTCCTGAACCGTAGGCATCGGCACCATCTTGCAAAGGCTGCAGCGGGTGCACTTCTGCATCTCGGTCCGCAGTGATTCGAGTCGAACCTTGGTCATGAGAGGCTCTCCGCCGCGCCGAGCTTGAACACCTGCCCTGTGGCTCCATCCAAGGTGATGCGATCGCCGGTTTCAATCGTCCTCGTCGCGCCGGCGACGCCAACGACCGCCGGCACCCCATACTCCCGCGCGACGATTGACCCGTGCGACAAAAGCCCGCCGACTTCCACCACGAGACCCGCCGCTTGGGCGAACAGGGGCGTCCAGGCCACGTCGGTCACCGGTGCCACCAGGATCTCTCCCGGCTCGATGTATGCGCCGCTTCGCGGATCGGTCACCACGCGGGCCAAGCCGGTGACTCTGCCAGGGCTCACGCCGATGCCGTCGAGCTCCAACCCGTCTGGAACATCTGCCGAGTCGAGTGTACGTGGCACCTCTTCCTGGAGCTTTGGAACCTCGACTTGCCGTGACCATCGGTAGTCGCGCCGCCGAGCTTCCACGACCTCGGCAATATCTTCTGGGCCTCGCCGACCGCTGGTGAGCTCCTTCAACTCGCTCCAGCAGAGAAAGAACATGTCGTCGGGAGAGGAGGTCAGCCCACGGGCGACCAACCGGCGGTTGAGCTCCCGGTAGACGAGCCGTGATCGGTCGAGGCGGCGGATCACCAGGTCCTTCATCGTCTCTCGGTGGACGAATCCCAGACGCGCTCGATGGATCAAGAGCCTCAACCAACCGCGCCGCCACCACCTCAGCGATTCCAGTTGGCTCATGGCTTCTTCGTGCGCGCGCCTCTGCCGCTCGCGAACGTCGATCGGCGTCACGGCTCTCGGGCGCAAGTTGTTTCGGATGAGCGCGATGATTTGAGTCGGGTCCTCGCGCCAACAAGGACGGTTGAGCTCGGCCTCTGCGACGCCGCGATGACCGTGCTGGCGGAGAAAATCCTCGAGCTCTTCGTGCAAGGGGTCGCTTCGAAGTGCCTGCAGACATGCCGCGTCGTCGGCTTCACTTTGAAAGATGAGGGCGAGCTCGTCGCGCTGTCCGATCTTCTGGCTCAGCGCGTGCAACACAAGCGCAGGCTCCGTGCTCGGCAGGCTCTGGATGCCGGTGACGAGCTCGGACGCCAGCGCGCCGTCTCGATCGCCGAGCCAGCGCGCGGTGAAGCGACGCAGCTGCGTGAACGCAACCGATGCGAGCGTCGATGCCCACACATGAACCACCGATGGCGCTGCGAGCTCTTCACTCATTCGAACCTGCTCGAGGAGCGTCTGGTTGGACGCACCGGCGAGCCAGCGCGCGGAAAACCGAGCTTCATCGGCCTCTGCGGCGGCGCGGCATGCCTCGATTCGGTGGCCCAGTGAACCCGCATGACGGATCACCACCCAAATGACGCGCAACAGGTGAGGCAGCCGACGCGGTAGGAAGTCTGCTGCGGTCACGGCGGGCGTCCTGGTTTCGGGCTTTCCGACGAACTCCTCGAGAACCGTGTCCGGCGTCATTCCCGGGGTTCGCCGGGCGGCTTCGAGCAGCAGGGAGACGTTGACGTAAGGCCGATGGAAAAAGAACCCGAGCACGCTCGGCTCGTCTTCTGCTTGGTCGATGGCTCCGAGTGTCTCGAGCTGGGCTCGGAAGGCATGCTCGATCAACTGGCCAGTGTGATCCCAGGACAGCGGCGTCACACACCCAGGCAGCACCTCGCTGATGTTGCCGTTCGAGTACAGCGGATACCGCCCGTCGATCCTGGTGTTGTTCGCGGGAGCCCAGTTGGGCGGAGGCCCGGCCGAGCTCGCGGGCCGAGACGTGATCGAGCGCGCCTGCAACAAGAAGAGCGTTCCGCCTTGATATGCCCATTCGATATCGACAGGCTCACCGTGACGGGCCTCTACCGCGATCGCGAGTTTCGCAACTTCGGTCACCTGCTGCGATGACAGGCAAAGCGCACCTTGCTTGCTCGCGGGGACTTCGGTGGTCTCCACGCCGCGGAGGCCCGCGACCACCTGGATCTTCTTCTGACCGGCGACCTGCGATGCAAGTGCGTAGCTCCGGCGATCCACGAGATAGGTGTCTGGCGTCGCGTAACCCCCTACCACGGACTCCCCGAGCCCGTAGTTAGCGTTGACTACGATCCGGTCGGTGCCGCTCATTGGGTCGACGGTGAAGCACACGCCTGCGGTGTCGGGTCGAAGAAGGACCTGCACCACGATGGCAATGCGATCCTCGGTGGCGCCCCGTTCCCTTCGATAGCAGACGGCCCGCTCGCTGAACGTCGAGCTCCACGAATGCTGGATAGCGCCCATGACGTTGGGTGTGGTCACACCGAGCGTCGTATCGTATTGCCCCGCGAAGCTGGCGCTGTCGGTGTCCTCAGCGATCGCCGACGAGCGTACTGCCCATAGCAGGCTCTCCTCCGCACCGATTTCGAAGTCGGCGAGCTTCCGCGACACCTCTTGCGCGAGCGAAGCGGGGAAGTCAGCCGTCAGGATGCTGTGCCGCAAGGCCTCCGCAAGCTCGGCGCTTCGTTCCGAGTCGGCCAAACGTAACTCGGAGCGGGCCGATCCCAGCCCTCGAGCCTCCAAGAACAGCGAGAACGCGTCGGTGGTGACCACGAAGCCATCCGGCACCGGCATGTCATCGCCGATCAGCGCGGCGAGCTCCGCGCCCTTGCCTCCGCACAGTGTGCGGGATCTGGCCTCGGGCGATCGCAAGTCCACGATGTTCATCGCAGCTGCTCCATGAACTCGACCATGCCGTCGGCCGTTCGGTCCCCCCAGCGGTAGCTCGCTCGAGCGGCCGTCACGAGAACGTCCTCATCCTCGGTCCTCGCGACTACTGGCAAGGGCGTGACGACCTCGGCGTCGAGGGCGACCTGGTAGCCGGACTTCGTCGTGAGCACGACCTCGACCGTGTCGGGCCAAAAAGAGCTAGTCGCGTGCGTGGTTGCGTACCGCCAGCTTTCGAGCGCTTCGGTCACACCGTCGTGAAGGACGAAGCCCCCTTGCACCCGCATTCCAAGCACGTCCACTTGGGTGGCGTTGAAGCACAGGTCCTCGCCGAACTGGCAAGACAGCCAACGCCAATTCGCTGGAGCTCGCATGTCGCGGACCCCCCAGGAGTGGTCACGTTCTCCGAGGCCGCGAATCGCAGTCGGCTTGCCATCGAGAGTCACCGTTCCTCGAACGGTGCCGGATTGCTCATAGTGATGCGCGTCCATCATTGCGGGGAGGGCAACGAGCGCGCGAAACGCTCTGCGCAGCGCGTGAAAAGCATTCCCCGAGCCAGCGCTCCGGACCAAATCCCCCATAGGACGCATGCGAATGCTTCGCTTGTCGTAGTCCAAGGCTACGTGCAGGGACGTGACCTCCAGCTCGAGCTTCAGGAGCCTCGTCGGCGCTTCGCGGTCGAGCGTGCGGCGTAGGTCTTCATTGGAGGCGGGCTCGTTGAAATGATGAATCGGCCCCTCATATGCGATCTGCCAGGTTCGAAACGGCTCCACACAACGAAGCTCGATTCCGCCCGCGGCGATGCGCGACCGGTCTTCATCGAGCGACTGCGACGTACGAACGAAACCCGTCGTGTGGTCGGGAAGATAGAGGCAGATGAAGCCGTCTTGGCCGCCCGCGCTCGGCGTCGCCCCAACTCGCGTCGCGCACGCCCATCCCCCATCCGTGTCGAAAAAGTTGAAGTAGAAGGACTCGTTCCAGTGCCGCTGCTTCGTGGGCGGGTGCCAATGCTCGTCCGTGGGTTCCAACATCGTCCGCACCACCTAGCGCTTGTAGACGAACTGGAGCGACACGGAACCGTTGACCGTCTTGTAGTCCCCTTCACACCCGACGCGGACGAAGCCACTGCACGCGTCCGGATCAGTGCTCGGTCCGACATGTGCGTTCGCAAACGCGGCTTGTAGTGCGAAGTCGACGGCAAAGCTCTTCCAGCTCGCGCCAAAACCGGTGCTGAATGAATGGCTCCAGCCCGGTGGTGGTGTCACAGGTTGCGCACCGGCGTCCGTCGTGGCCGATGAGCTCGGCACGTATCCGCCACGGACCGCGAAACGCCTGTTGATCTGGTAGTCGACACCGAAGCGCAGGCTAAAAGCGTTCTGCCAATAGAAAGGAATCTCGGCGACTCCGAGAGGCGTGCCTTCGAACGCTTCGAGGTACAGCGTTTGCTTCTCGTTGGACGCTTCATAGAAAAACACGTGGAGCTCGCCCGCGACCGTCAGTGAATCGTTGAGAAGGGAGAACGCGAGGCCGCCCGAGAGGACATGGGGCGTCGAGAACTCCGACTCGGCGGCCGAGCTTAGGTCGATGCCTTCGAGCGTGTGAAGGTCTCCACTGAGCTGAGTCGTCGCTTCCGATCGGTACATCAACGATGTCGCGATCATCGACGTCGCCCGCCAGGTGAGACCGATGCGCCCGCCCGGCCATCCCGCGCCCCCAAGCGTTGCGGTTGTCGGCACGAGGCCGGGCCCAAACTCGGCCGGAATGGTCGCGCGCTGCCAAGCGAACGGAACCCGCAAGGTCACTCCGAGATCGAGGGACGAGAGGATCTCGATCCCGACCCCCACTGCAGCCTCACCGGACACGAACGTCACTTCGAAATCCCCTTCTTCGCCCGAGCCGTAGAGGTCCATCACATTCGAGTACTTCGCCCCGAAGACACCCAGTGCGTACGCCCCAAAGCCCAGGACCACACGGTCGGCGATCCGCACGGCGCCAAAGAGGCTTGGAATCGGTCCGAAGCCCAGGTCGGATTTGACTTCGCTATTTGGCCCGGCGAGCGGCGCTTGTGACACGGAGAATACCGGCGTGATGTTCACGCTCATGCCGCCGCGGTCGATGCCCGCCAAGTTGGCGGGGTTGATCGCCAATGCCGCTGGGCTGTCGAGGTACGCCATGCCCGTCGTGCCTGCGGCGATGCTCTTTGCATCGTAGGACGAAGGCTCGATGTTGGCGGACGCCCCGTTGCACACGAGGGTGATCAGGATCGCGCAGAGCCCAGGGAGTCCTTTGATCATTTTGGTCATTCGGCCTCCTCCTCCGAGCCCAGGCGTGCGAGCTCCGCTCTAGCGATTCGATCGACAAAGGCCAGCTCCGATTGAAAGAACTCCGGCTCGGGCACGACCGACCACAGCAATGCGCCCCCAAGCAAGGTCGCGAGAATCCCGGTGATGTTGGATTCGAAGTGCGCCTCGTCGGCCGTAGCGGGCAACAGGGCGCGCGCCGCCGACAAGAACGCACTTCGGTGTGTCGTGAAGATCGGACGCAGTGCGTCTCGCAAAGACTCGTCCGTCCGTGCGGCAACGTAGAGCTCGAGCGTCGCTTGCAGCCGTTCGGAGCGAAACAAGGACCACACCGCATGAAGCGCTTGGTCGATCGGTTCCGCCTGCGCCGCGAACTGCTGGGCCATGCGCGAAAACTCGCCGATCAGCTCGTCGAGAACGAGCTCTGTGGTGGCGGCCATCAACTCGCTCTTGGTGGCGAAGTGCTTGAAGAGCGTCCCATGTGCCACGCCCGCGCGCTCCGCGACCGCTGCCGTCGCCAGGCGGCTATACCCTCGCTCGGTCAGCAGCTGAGCGGCAGCCTCCAAGAGCTTCGATCGGGTCTGCGCCGCCCGCCGGCTCCGGCGAGAATCTCCCGGGGAAACCAAGTCCGCAGGCGCAGCCATGAAAGTGAGTATCTACTCACTCACTAGGAAAGTCTACCCTCGATCAGGCGGTGCAAATCACCGATGACCCGTGACCAAACAACCCCTGGTTCACGGTTACCCCGGCCTTCGCGCCCTCGACCTGCCGGCCCTCGGCCTGGCCACGGAGCTGCCAGGTGAGCTCGCACACCTGCGCGATAGCCTGTGCCGGTACTGCTTCACCGAAACACGACAGGCCGCCACTCGGATTGACCGGCACGCGGCCGCCGATGCTGGTGTCGCCATCTCGCAAGAGCTTCTCGGCGTCGCCGGGTGCGCACAAACCGATCTGTTCGTACCAATCGAGCTCGAGCGCTGTCGACAAATCGTAGACCTCGGCGAGGCTCATGTCCTCGGGGCCGAGGCCCGCTTCTTCGTAGGCGCCGTGCGCGATCGATTCTTTGAACCCAATCTCGGGCAGCTCGACGCCAGCCTTGGAGTCGGTCGCGAGGTTCGGCATCTCGATGATGTTGTTGGGATAGACCGGCGTCACCGTCGACACGGCGGCGATCTTCACCGGGTTGGTCGTGTGCTTCCGGGCGAAGTCCATGCTGCAGAGCACAACAGCGGCCGCGCCATCACTGGTTGCGCAGATGTCGAGCAGGTGTAGCGGGTCCGCGACCAACACCGAGCCGAGCACGTCCTCGAGCGCGACCTCTTTTCGGTATCGCGCGTTCGGATTGTGAAGGCCGTGCTTCGAGTTCTTCACCTTCACCGCGGCGAAATCCTGCGGGGTCGCGCCATACGCATCCATGCGACGGCGTGCATACAGCCCGAAATAGGTGGGGTTGGTGATCCCCTGAATGTGAAAGCGGAGCCAATCCGGATCATCCGGTCGCCGCCCGCCCACCGGTGCAAAGAAGCCCTTGGGCGCCGCATCGGCTCCTATCGCCAGCGCGACATCGCAGAGCCCCGCCAAGATGTGGGCCCGGGCAACGCTGATCGCCTGCGCGCCGGTCGCGCACGCGCCGTACGAGCTCGACACCTTTGCCCCGGACCAACCAAGCGCCTGCGCAAAGGTCGCGCCCGCCACGAAGCCCGGGTAGCCATTGCGGATCGTGTCGCCACCAGCCACCAGCTGAATGTCTTTCCACTCCAAGCCCGCATCCTTCAACGCGTCCTGTGCGGCTTTCACGCCATAGGTAACGAAGCTCTGCCCCCACTTGCCCCAGGGGTGCATGCCCACACCGAGAACCGCGACCTCTTTGGTCATGCGTCACCCCCGCCGCTGATCGGCTTCCAGTTCCAAGTGAAGTACACGTGCTCGTCGTCTTCGTAGAGCTCTCGGAGCACGAGCTCCATTGGCATGCCGGTTTTCAACGCGTCGACGCCGACGCCGTCGGCAACCTGGCCGAGGATCGTGATCCCTTCCTCCTCGAGCTCGACGGCAGCGATCGCAAAGGGCTCGAACGGTTCTTTGGCCACAAAGGGCGGAGGTGGCTTGTAGCTTGCGCTGGTGTACGACCACACCTTTCCCTTGCTGCTCAAGGGGACCTCTTCGAGATCGGCCCGGTCGCACGACGGGTTCCGGCAGAAGGTCCTTTCGGCCGGGAAAAAATAGGTCCCACACGCGCGGCATTGGGTTCCGAGCAAACGGGGATCGCGCGGGTCCATGGTGAAGAGGCCTTCGACGGCCGGAGCTTTGGTCTTTTCAGTCATCGTGAAACGTCCCATGAAATAGAACACGTTTCACTTCGTTTCAAGCCGACTCTGCGTATTGCGCTTTGGTTCGCTCCAGCAGGTCTGTCAGCTCCTCGCGGAGTGCTTCGAGGCTGTCGAGTGCGGCGCGCACGGTAGGGCGATGCAGGCCGTCGATTTCCTCGATCATCCTCTCGAGGCGCCTCGCGGCCGCGGTCGCCCGCCGAATCGTGTCGATCTGCTCGGCGCCTTCGGGCTTCGGGTGAAAGAGGGGGTTGAAGCGCTTTCGAAGCTCGGTCACCGGCGCGCCTTCTTCGAAGACCGCGTGTCGGAGCTCGTCAACCACTTCGCGATCGACCGCCGGTTCACGCTCGGCATCGTTGCCCGGGCTCTTCTGGAGGGCCTTGGCGAAATAGTCGACCGCGTCACACGTCGGAATGCGTTCGTTGAGCCCATCCCGTTTCAAGACCGAAGGCGCGTGCCGCTTGAGCGCAACGTACGACCCCGTGAGCTTGTCCGCCGTGGCCTGCTTGAGCTGAAGCTCGAGCGAGCAGTACCCGTAGAAGTCCTCGTACCCCCAGTCGAGGTACGATTCTCGATTACGGACTTCGACCAAAGCCTCCGCCATCATCACCCACGAGCGCTTGAAGTCGCGTGCGCGCCGCACGACGTGAACCCGAAGCTCGTCCGCCCCCTCTGCTTCGAGCGCCTCTGCCAGGTCGCCGAGCCTTTGATGCGTAGCCATCGGCGCTCTATACCACCGAAGTGCCGCCAACTACAGGGGATCGAGATGCCGCCCGCCGCGGCGCCGCCACCGCCATGGCCGCGACCGGGCTCGTCGGCGACGTGGCGCGCAAGCTTGCCGGGCCCGGAATCCGAGTGATGCCGGTCAAGGGCGCGCTGCTCCAGCACTGGCTCTACGACGACCCTAGCGAGCGCCCGTTGAGCGACGTCGATCTCCTCGTGCAGCCGGGCGATTTCAACAGGGCTGTCGAGCGCCTCGAGTCCGAGGGCTACCGGCGCGCCGCCGGGAGCGGCGTGGGCGCGATCGTGATGCAGACGCCGCTCGGGCTCGCCTTGGATCTTCATCCGCAGCTTTTCGATCGCGCGCGCTACCGTCTGCCGACGCACGACTTGTTCGCGAGGAGCTCCGAGGACCGGCTTCTGTACGGCGCCAGCGTGCGGCTTCCATCGCCCCTCGATGTATACGCGCATCTGATCGGCAAGTTCGGGAGCGACCACCTCGACGCGCGTTCGACATCACGCCTCCGAGAAATCGCCAAGATGGTGACCCACCTCGACGCCCCGCCCGAGACGGTGGCCCGGCATCTCGTGCACTGCGGCATGCGCCGGGTGTCGCGATACGTGCTTCCTTTGGTCCACCGCGTCACCGGCGACGCGTTCGCATTGCGCGTGCACGATGCCCTTCCGTCCGATCCGATCGGCCGAGGCGTCGTAGCAGCGGCGAATCTAGCCTTGGCCGAGGGTGCAGAACGCTACCGGCTGGGAGCCCTGGCCGCACACTTGCTCAATGACTCCGTCCCCCGCGGCATTCACTCCGGGGTTCGCGCTTCGATCCTGCGAGCCCGCCGCGGTTAGGAAGCGATCGGACCCAAGGGGCAGCTGCCCGGAGTGCCCTTGGCCGGCGGCGCGGGCAGGCAGGTCAACGCGACCGCCTCCAAAGGCTCGCGATAGACGATGCGCGGAGGCTCGTACGGCTCGCGTCCAGATGCGTCACCGGATGGCTCACTTTGGCTGCTGGTTTTCTTCGGTTCCACTTCGCCCCTCGCGCCTACACTACAGGAAGTCGGACCCGCGCGCGACCCGACGCAGCCATCCTTTGCGCAGCCGGTGGATAGATCGCAAGCGGGTCTCCCGAGTACGTGTGCGCCGCCCCCGGGCAAAAATTCGAAACCAAGCCCGCATCGCCGAAGGTTTCGATTTTGCGCCGGACCGCTCTGGTCGTCTCGCGAACCTCGTCGAGCGTGCGCGACCGAGTCCAGATCTCAGCCACGCGCTGGTCGTGTAAATTACCGACGGGCACGCGCCACTGCACGCACGGCAGAACCCTTCCATATGGATCGACGGCGATGCTATTGGAGCCCGCGCCGCAGTGTTTATCGGTACCCACCGACATCGCCTTTCGGTCCGGGGAGGGCGAGCGCAACTCGGTGATTACGGCGTCTCGCTTCGAGCGCGCTTCGAGGGCGCGTCCGTACCGCGCCTGACCTTCCGGGCTGGCTTCGATCCCGAGCGGGCCCTGGTCACCGTCGTCTTTGGGTTTCACTTCCGGGTCGATCTGAAACGGCACATCGAGCTCGTCGCATAGCGCCAACAGGCTTTCGATCTCGTGCTCGTTCCAGCGCGTCAGCACGCTGTTGGCTTTCACGCGTAGCCCGAGCGACTTCATCTCGCGGATGTTCCCGATGAGGCGCTCGAAGCTCCCCGCCACCCTTGTTTGCCTGTCGTGCGTTTCCGCGCTGGCGCCGTGAAGGCTCACCTCGACTAGAAACGGGTCCACCTCATCACGAACTCGGCGTGCCACGGCCCCTTTGACGGCATGACCGTTGGTCTTGAGCCGGATCACGAAGCCGAGATTCCGGGCGTGGCCAGCTATTTCGAAGAAGCGCGGGTGTGCAAGTGGCTCGCCACCGGTCAGCGAAAGGTTCAACACGCCGAGCGAAGCCA
>Ga0209456_10000479_pt1 | contig 21498 bp, 15 predicted proteins | sample COG_11_FD_184755 | JGI IMG/M metagenome (GOLD analysis project Ga0209456, IMG submission 184755) | Pelagic marine sediment microbial communities from the LTER site Helgoland, North Sea, for post-phytoplankton bloom and carbon turnover... | ecosystem: Environmental > Aquatic > Marine > Neritic...
AGCGCCACCAGCCACTTCCCCAAAAGGCGGCGACGATCGCCGGGGATATCTGTAGGAGCGCGCCTTGCGCGCGATCGCGGCCAAGGGCCGCTCCTACAGTTTGTAGCACCGCCGCTGATCCAGCGGGCTGCCTGAGGGTCCAATCGGGGAGTTACTCGAGCGAGGTTGAGCGAGAGGAACTCCCCAGCCGGAGCCTGCGAGTCACCGGTCGCGTGCCAGGAAATCAGCACATTAGGATCACGGCGGTGAACGCGGGGATGTCTTGCGAAGCGACAACGCGTCAGCGCGAGCAAGCAAGATTTCGCCGGGTTCGTCGCCGCCTTTTGAGGTGTTGGGTGGTTAGGTCAACTACCAGCCGATGGAACGTCCGCCGTCGACCGCGATGATCTGCCCTGTAACGTAGGTCGCGTCGCGCCAAAGGTACAAAACGCATCCGGCGATATCGTCGGGATCGCCCGGGCGTTGCAACGGCACCTGCCGCAGAATGGTTTTCTGCGCGGCGTCGCTCATACCGTCCTCGGGCCACAGGATCGCGCCGGGCGATACTCCGTTGACACGAATATGTGGCGCCAGGTCTTTGGCCAGCGAGCGTGTCAGCATCGCGAGGCCGGCTTTCGCCGGACCGTACACCGCGTGATTGCGCAAGGGCCGTTGCGCGTGAATATCCACGATGTTGATGATCACGCCCGTATGCTGCTGCAATTGCGGTACTGCTGCCTGCGAGAGGAACAGTGGTGCTTTCAGGTTGCTGCCGATCAGGTCCTCCCAATGATTTTCGGTGATGCTTCCCACAGGGGTTGGGTAAAAACTTGATGCGTTATTGACGAGGCAGTCCAGACGCCCGGCCCAATCCGAAACAGCTGATATCAGTCGGGAACCTTGTTCCGTATCGAGCAGATCCGCCTGAAACGTGCCTGCCGAATCAGGGCGCTCCTCGTTGAGTCGCGTCGCGAGGTTCCCGGCCTCATGGGCCGAACCTCGATAATGAATCGCAACGCGCGCGCCGTTCTCATGAAGCCGTGTCACAATAGCCGCGCCAATTCGTCGGGCCGCACCCGTTACGAGCACGACTTTGCCAACCAGGTTCTGCTCTGACATCGATAAGTCCTGACGACTATGCGAGACGACATTCTTAAAGACTTTGCTGCCGACATGCAACACGACGAACGCCCAACGCTGCCACAACCCGATACACTCAGTGCCGAGCACAGTGAGCGAGTTGCTGATTTTATTCGGGCGCGCATTGCGGATGCGGGAGGGAGCCTGAGCTTTGCCGAGTTCATGCAACACGTCCTGTATGCGCCGGGCCTGGGCTACTACGCAGCCGGCTCGACCAAGTTTGGCGCCGGCGGCGATTTCGTCACCGCGCCTGAGGTGTCGCCGGTGTTTGGCCGCGTGCTCGCGAGACAATGTGCCGAGGTGCTGGCCGACGTGGCCAATGGAGCGATCCTCGAGTATGGCGCAGGCAGTGGCAAGCTTGCCCGGGATATTCTCGAGACGCTCGCGCGACTCGACGCCTTGCCCGACCGATACGAAATACTGGAAGTATCTGCCGACCTTCAGGAGCGTCAGGCGCAGTATTTGCGCGCAGAACTACCGGAGCTGGCAACTCTCGTTTCATGGCCGGACCGGCCCCCGGAAAACCACACGGGTATCATCATTGCGAACGAGGTGCTCGATGCGTTTCCCGTGGAGCGCTTCAAGCGCAGCGCGACCGGGGTCAAAGAGCTGCGTGTCATGGTCGACGGCGATGGGTTTCGTATGGCCGAGGCGCCTGCGCCGGAAAACCTGTTGCAGGCCGTGTACGCGATTGAAGAGGATTTGGGCAGGCGCCTGCCATCCGGCTATGTCTCAGAAATTTCTCCGGGATTAGTGGACTGGGTGTCGACACTCGCAGATTCGTTGCAGCAGGGCGTGGCGTTTTTGTTCGACTACGGTGTGGCACGACGCGAGTACTATGCGGAGGACCGGTCGGGCGGCTGGCTGCGGTGCCACTTTCGCCATCACGTGCATGACGATCCATTGATTCTGACAGGCATTCAGGACCTGACGGCATGGGTCGACTTCAATGCTGTTGCGGAAGCCGCACTGCAGGGCGGACTCGATGTGGCGGGTTACTCGGCGCAAGCACAGTTCTTGTTGGGTGGCGGGCTTGAAGCCGAGATGAAGGAATTTGAAACGTTGCCACTCCCGTCACAGCTTGAATTGTCGGGACAGGTTAAAACACTTACTCTGCCCGCTGAAATGGGAGAGCATTTCAAGTGTATGGCGCTGCGGCGCGGCGATGTCAGGAGTCCATCGGCGTTTAGCGTGGGCGACAGGACGCACACTCTATGAACGGATCTCTGGTTGACCGAGGTATGCAGTGACGGGATTGCAGATTATCGTATTGGCGATCGTTCAGGGATTGACCGAGTTTCTGCCGATCTCGAGCTCCGGGCATCTTGTGCTGGTGCCGTATCTCGTCGAGTGGACCGACCAGGGGCTCGCATTCGACGTGGCCGTGCATGCGGGTTCACTGGTGGCTGTCTGTTTGTTTTTCCGCGAGGACATTCTGGGACTGTTGCGTGGAGCCGTGCAGGTCCTGGGCGGCAACACCAATTTGCCGCAGGCCAACATGGCGCTTGCCATCGGACTCGGCACAATACCTGCAGCAGCAGCGGGGCTGTTGTTCGCGTCGTGGATCGAGGCGAATTTGCGCGACCCGTCCATCATCGTGTACACGTTATCGGGCTACGGTGTCTTGATGGCGCTCGCAGATCGTTTCGGAAAAAGTGAGCGGGTAATCGCCGAAGTTCGCATAAGGGATGCGTTCGCGATCGGTTGCGCACAAGCGCTGGCCCTGGTGCCCGGCACGTCCCGTTCCGGCGTGACGATAACGGCCGCCCGCTTGCTGGGGCTCAAGCGTCAGGACGCCGCGCGCTTTTCGTTCCTGCTGTCAGCACCGGTGATTCTGTTGGCCACGCTTTACAAGGGCTTCGAGTTGGTCACTGGCGATGCGACGGTGCCATGGGGGCAGCTCGGCTTGGGTGCGGTGGTTGCCGCTATCGTTGCTTATCTGAGCATCGAGTTTTTCATGCGGTTCGTCAGTCGCATCGGCCTCGCGCCGTTTGCGGTTTATCGTCTCGCACTGGCTGCGGTCATTTTGTATGTCCTCGCGTAAGGCTCAGGCATTACTGCCCCTGCTGCTATTGGCGAGCAACGCTTTTGCGCTCGAAGCTTTCATACTTGGTGGAGGACTCGAGGGGGATTCGGAGAACGGGCTGGCGGCCGCGGTAATCGGCGAAATCGGACTCACCGAAAAGACCTGGTTATCCGGCGCGATTGCCAGGAACACGGTTGACCTGCAGCTCCGAGAGGACCTCGATACCTGGTACGCCGATATCGGCATTGATCATTGGTGGGACCCGATCGGAATTCGAGCCGGCATCGCATACTGGGGCGACAGCGACACCCTGGACTCGACGGATTGGCGTGCGTCCGTGTACTGGCGAGCAGACAGGTTCTCCGTCGCCGGCGATTACGAGTATCGTGACTTTGATTTCCTGTTGCCCGCCACCGATTTTTTTCCGGGTCGAAATGTGACATTCGATGCCGACGGCGTCGGTCTGACCGCGCGATTCGACGTTACCGACTCGGTCAGCCTGGGCTTGTCGGGCATGGACTACGATTACAATGTCAACCTGGGACTGGATCGCAATCGTGGTCTTCTCGACCTCTTGTCGTTCTCCCGGCTGAGCCTTATCAACAGCCTGATCGACTATCGGGCATCGGCAACGTTGGGGCTGGATGTTGGCAAGCGCCGCTGGCAATTCGATATCGGTACCTGGAAGGGCGAGGTGGACGGTGGTACGACACGCTCCGCGACCATTCGCTTTCTGAATCCGCTTGGCGACAGGGCTGACGTCGAATTCGCGCTTGGCATCGATGATTCCGACCTCTACGGCAATGTGACGTTCTTCTCAGTGTTCCTGTATTTCTACGGTGGAATCTGAGCGACGGAATTCCTCCAGCGCCCGTTCACGCGCCCGGTGAATTGCCGCGGGTATCCCGGACGCGACAGTTGTTCTGGCAACAAGGCCTGCGTCCACAGCGGCAGCCGCTTTGAACGCCCGGCGCAAATAGTCGGCTTGCGGGTAGAGCCGATCTTCCAGACCGCCACGGCCGCGCGCATCGGCCTCGCACGTTATCAAGAACTGTTCAAAACGTTGCGGGCGCCGAAACGCATCGGTTTTTTCAAGGACCTTGAGAATGCTTCCCGGACGCAGCTCCAGTGCGCGATGACAGTGCGTATGGAATTCGGCGACCAGCAAAGCGAGATCTCTACAGCTTTTTGGAACGGGATAGCGTTCTGTAATCTCACGAATCAATTGGCAGCCGCGAATTTCGTGGCCGGGGTGGCTGGGCAGCTTGTTCGCGGGCGTATTGCCCTTGCCGAGATCGTGCACAAGCGCTGCGAAGCGCACTTCAATATCCATGCTCAATGCCTCAGCCTGGTCGAGAACCATGAGGACATGAATGCCAGTATCAATTTCCGGGTGCCACTTTTCGGGCTGAGGTACGCCAAACAGCGCCTCCACTTCAGGTAAGAGCACCCGCAAGGCACCGCAGGTGCGCAGCACTTCAAAGTAAAGGCGTACATCCTGCCCACGAAGTGCTTCTTCTGTTTCCTGCCAGACGCGATCCGCTACGAGTGCATCGACTTCGCCCCCCAGGACCATCTGCCGCATCAGCTCCTGTGTCTCGGGCGCAATTACAAAACCCAGGTGATTGAACCTGGCCGCGAATTTTGCGACGCGCAGAATGCGTACCGGGTCTTCGGCGAATGCATCCGACACGTGGCGCAGAATACGCTGTTCAATGTCGTTCATGCCCCCGCAAGGGTCAAAGATATTTCCGTCCGCATCTTTGGCGATAGCATTAATCGTAAGGTCTCGACGCATCAGGTCATCTTCTATCGAGACATCGGGCGACGTGTTAAACGCGAAGCCGTGATATCCGGGCGCCGTCTTGCGCTCCGTTCGGGCCAGGGCGTACTCCTCGCCGGTATCCGGATGGAGAAACACCGGAAAGTCCTTTCCGACCTGCCGGTAACCTTCTGCCAGAAGCTCGTCGGGCGTTGCGCCCACGACGCACCAGTCCCGCTCTTTGCGCGGAATGCCAAGCCGTTCGTCCCGAACAGCGCCACCGACGAGGTATACCTGCATCGCGCAATAGTACCCGACAATCGTTGTTGACGTTCCGGTGCGCCAGCCAGCAGAGTAGTGTTATGCGACGACGCGACGAAAATTGCCGGTGGGCGAAAGTGCTGCTCTTGCTGGCTCTAAGCGCATCGGGTTCGGGCTGCTATTACATGCAGGCCGCGACCGGACATTGGCAGGTCATGCGAAAAAGTGAGCCGATCACCGAGGTTATCGGTGAGGCTGGCACACCGCAGGAACTCGCGGACCGGCTGCGTCTCGTCCAGGCGGCGCGTCGCTTCTCGATCGAAGAACTCGGATTACCCGACAACGAGAGCTATCGCAATTACGCGGATATCGAGCGGGATTACGTCGTCTGGAATGTGTTCGCCGCGCCTGAATTTTCGCTGGAGCCAAGGCAATGGTGTTTCCCGGTTGCCGGGTGCGTCAGCTATCGCGGTTATTTCTCGAGAGAAGCGGCGATACGCGAGTCGGAACGACTGTCCAAAGACGGTTACGACGTGGCTGTCGGCGGCGTGTCAGCTTACTCGACGCTGGGAAAATTCAGTGACCCGGTTCTGAGTTCGATGTTGCGCTGGGACGATATTCGGCTCGTAGGCGTCCTGTTTCATGAGCTCGCACACCAGGTGCTGTACATCAAGGGCGACTCGGGGTTTAACGAGTCATTTGCCACTGCGGTCGAGGAGTTTGGTCTGGAGCGTTGGCTCACGACGAATGGACGCCCGGAAGATATCGAGATCTACAGGCAACGACGGCAAGTTCGCCAGGAGCTTATGGTCCTCGTGGCCGACGCTCGCGCGGATCTGCGCGCGTACTATGCCGCAGCGCTGGAAGGCGACGAAAAGCGGCGCCTGAAGAGGGCGCGACTGGAACGGCTCGCGGCGGACATAAGCGCTGAGCTTGCGCGCACGGGCAGCGAATCTTCCGCCTGGGCAAGCGGCGAGCTAAACAATGCGCGACTGGCGTCCATGACCCTCTACGAGGGTCGGCTGCCGTCATTCCGGTCGCTGCTCGCTCAATGTGAGCAGGACATTCGATGCTTCCTCGCCAGGGCAAAGACGCTGTCTCAGCTTGAAGAGGCGGAGAGGAGCGCCAGCCTCGACGCGCTAGCGGGAAGCTAGTTGTTGGGGTTCGCTGGCGGCGCTTACCAGCGAGAGTTCATCCGAGAGTCGACGTACCTGGCCCGTCATGCGCCAGTGGAAAATTGCCTGCGCCGAGAGCACCCGCTTGACGTATTTGCGAGTCTCATTAAACGGAATGTTTTCTATCCAGACGCGCGCATCGATCGTTCCCGAGTCCGGCAGCCAGCGGTCGACCCGCTGAGGTCCGGCGTTATAGGCAGCCGTCGCAAGCACCGGGTTGCCGCTGTATCGCTCGGCCATCTGAGCGAGGTAGCTTGTGCCCAGTCGAATATTGCTCTCCGGATTGGTGAGCGTTGGCATGCCCGAATAAGGAAGCTGAATCTTCCTGGCAACCGACCGACCGGTTGCCGGCATCAGCTGCATCAGGCCGATCGCTCCGGCTTTCGAGCGGACATCGCGCATGAAAAGGCTCTCGCTCCGGGCAATGCCGTAAGCCCACGTCGGCGAGATGTCGACTTCCGCGGAGGACTTCTCGAACAACGGCTGATAGGGCAGCGGGTAGCGGATCGCCAGGTCGTCGTACTTGCCGAGGCTCGCTGCCGTCGAGATCGCTCGCGAGTGCCATCCCCAGCGATGAGCGAGAACGGCTGCCTGCATCTTGTCGTCGGCTGAGAAAGCTCGAATAGCGGCATCCCACTCGGATCGCCCCCGACTCTCCTGACCGACCAGGAAAAGCTCCCGTGCTCTGACGACTTCAGGACGAGATTCTATCGCGGATATGGCGCTCTCATCAGCCACCAGCTGCGCGTGATCGAGGGCGTAGTTCTTGCCAAGTTCGTCGGCAGCAAGAAAACCGTAGTAGCTGCGTTCCCGGCTCAAATCCTGAAAAGCAGCCTTTGCCGCCAGGACCTGGCCGCAACGTTCGAGCGCCACCGCACGCCAATAGAGCCATTCTTCGGCATTGCGCTCCGCTGCTGACATCGCTGCAATATCGAGCAGCAGCCTGGTCCATTCCGCATTGCGCAGACTGACGCGCGCACGCCAACGTGACACTTCGCTGTCGCCGGCCTCACCGGGCAGGTCGACGAGAAGCTCGTAGGCACCGGGCAGGTTGTCACGCGCCATCCACAGCGCTATATGACGAGCGGTGCGCTGTTGCTGTTCCTCCGAGAAAGCGATGTGCCTAGACACTCGCTTCCATGCCGCGAGCGCCAGCTCCGGATCCCGATAGGTAAGTCGTTCCGCCGCATAGGCGAGTTGTTCGGCCGCGATTTCGCCATTCTCGCGCCGCGCGTACGTATCGAGGAATTCTTCTGGTCGCGACTGCGCCTTGATCCAGAGGGTGGCGTCTTCGACATGCTGCGGGTCTATTTTTTTCGCGAGCCAACGCGCGAGCCGAAACTCCCGGGCGTCTATCGCCAATTGGTACCGTTTGCGATACTCGACCGGCCCCAGCAGCTTTTGCTCATCGAGGTAGGAAAAGACCGGATCGCATTCGCTCACCTGGCTTTTGCCAACCAACCACAGGTCGATTGCACGAGCGTTCACGCGCGCGTGGCGACCGGCTTCGAGCTCCGCTTGTAACGACAGGCAATCGAGTTTGGGGATGTTCTGTCCCTGGTAGAACCTTTCGTAGATTCCCTGGTATCCGGCCAGGTCACCGCTGCTGGCCAGATACATCGCGCGACGATAGCGCAGCTCTCGTGCGGGCCGAAGCGTGCCATAGCGTTGCATGAACGCATCCAATTCTGTGTCAGATGCCTGTCGAATATCTGCGCGCCAATACGTCGCCCGCAAATCGGGCCAAAGAACATACCGACGCAACAATTCACTGTCGGCGGCCGGCAGTTTTTCAACGACACTCCAATCGCCGCGTTCGACCGCTTCAAAAACATCTTTGAAGAGTTGCCTTTGTTGTTCGATCTCGAGTGTGTCGCGGGCCCCCGCTTCTTGAATCGACAACATCCCTGCACAAAGCACAAGGGCGACAACACGGACACGGATTGCGACGGAACGAAGGGTCATCGATGAGAAGCTCGCCTATTCGAGAATTTGCATCAGGTAGTGCTTGGACCTTACTGATCCTCAGGGAGTTGCGCAACAAGCGAATTGCGTATTTGCCGCGCAGCAAAAAGGCTCGTGACGGAGGTCACGGAAAGGCCCGTGACGGAGATCACGGGCCCATGAAAAGTGTCAGCGTTTCTGTGTCTAGCGAATCTGCAACATCAATGATCGATCGCCGCGCTGAACGAGGAGGAACAAGATGCGGTTGTTTTCGGCAATCGCCGCAAGATCCTGCAAATTGCGAACCCGGCTGCGATTTACGGCAGTGATGATGTCACCGGGGTGCAGCCCGCGTTGCGCGGCCGGACTGCCCTGCGCAACTTCCGCGACTTCGACGCCCCTGTCGCTGGTCGTTGAAGCGGCCGCAAACACAGCTCCTTCGAGACCAGAATGAATATCGGCGCCTGTCAGCTGTTCGGCTTGAGCCCGCCCCAAAAGCGCATTTGTCGAGCGCGTCTTGCTGTTTCGAACGTATTTGATTGCGACTTCATCGCCCGATCGGAGCAGGCCTATCATGTTGCGAAGTTCGGAAGCGTTGTCGACCTTTTTTTCATTCACTTCGACAATGATATCGCCAACCTCCAGTCCGGCTTCTTCCGCTGCCGATTCCGGCACGATGTTGGTAATCAGTGCGCCACTTTCTACATTGGCATCCAGTGCCTTGGCCATTTCGGCGTCGATCGTCTGAATTCCCACGCCAAGCAGGCCTCGACGGATCTCACCAAACTCTAGAATCTGCCCCATGATCGAACTGGCGATTTCAGTGGGCACCGCGAAACCGATGCCGACATTGCCACCGGAACGGCTGACGATTGCCGAGTTGATGCCGATCAATTCACCGTTCATGTTGACGAGGGCGCCGCCTGAATTACCCGGGTTGATCGACGCATCCGTCTGGATGAAATCTTCATAGCCGTCGCGACTGATGCCGGTTCGACCGAGTGCACTGATAATACCGGAGGTCACTGTATGCCCCAGCCCGAACGGATTTCCGATGGCGATAACGAAATCGCCGACGCGGACGCCGTCGGAATTGCCGATGGGCATATCGGTAAGTCCATCGGCCTCGACTTTGATAACCGCGATATCTGTCGCAGGGTCCGAGCCGACGATTTCCGCATCGAGTATCTCACCGTCGATCAAAGAAATCTGAATGGCATCGGCGTTAGCGACGACGTGATGGTTGGTCAGTATGTAGCCACGTTCCGCGTCGACAATGACGCCGGATCCAGCGCTGGCAATTTCCCGCGTCCCACCCGGCACATCGGGAATGCCGAAGAAGCGACGAAAAGCATCGTCGCCGAATGGATTGCGGCGACTCACCGTCTGGCTGACACGAATGTTAACGACGGCAGGTGACGCAGCCTCGACCAATGGTGCAAGACTCGTAACCGGTCGACCTCCTACATTATCAGGGAGTGCGGCTTCAGCCGTCACCATTGCCAAAACGGCCAGTAACAGGCTGGACCAGATCGTTCTCTTCATCGTTATCATAAGTGGCCTCAATCGATGCTCCGATAGTTGTTCAGATTAGGGTGTCACTGCTGAATCGACGGTGAACGCCTTATCCGCGGGCAATTATAGGCCCTAAGCGGTCGACACCGGAGAATCGGCAAAAGTTCCGATATAACCGGAGTTCGAACGGGCGCGCAAACGCGGTTTTTTTAACCAGATGCCCGGGTGCGGCAGCGAGTCGCACCCGGACATGCTTGCGTGTTGATAATCAGGTGGCTTCGACGGTAATACGACGTGCCTGGACCTCGGGCATCTTCGGAATCGACACTGCCAGAATGCCGTTGCTGCATTTCGCCGTGATGCCTTCTGCATCGGCCGTCTCCGGCAGAGTGAAATGGCGGAAGAATTTGCCGGTGGCTCGTTCCACACGCTGCGCTGTTACGTCATCCGCAGGAGGTTCCGCGCGACGTTCGCCCGACACGTTGAGAATGCCATTGTCCATCGAGACGTTGATGTCCTCGGGGTCTACGCCTGGCACGTCGGCGCGTAACAGAAACCCATCTTTGCTTTCAAGAATGTCCACAGCCGGAACCCAGTCGGCAACGGATTCATGATCGCTTCCCGAAGCGCGATGAGGATCGGCCAGCCTGTCCAGGTCGCGACGCAACAGGTCGACAAAGGTCCAAGGTTCAAAACGAGCTATGTTCATAGTGATCTCCAAACGTAAAATAAACGGCAAATAAGACGATCCAAAGGCACGCGTTCGAGCCTTTTTCGGACGGACTGATCTGTCTCCGGATGCCTAGATAAGGGCGCGAAACCGCATTTCAAGGGCGGCTTTTCAGGGCAAAAACGACCAGAAAAGCAGGCCTTAGAGATGGGTACTGCAGCTAATTTGGAGCCACTATATCTAGTGAATAAGAAATTTCATAAAAGTGTCATTTTTTTTCGCTTATTTTTAAAGCACTTACTTCGAAATATTCCGTAACCAATTGATTTATAGTTCAAAACAACCAAAGAGAAATTTACCATAAACTCTTGACAGTAGCCCGCGACGGGCATAACCTTATCGTCACTGAGACACAACATCTTGTGTCTGCTCAACGAGAGAAAAGAGACCGAAATCGGTACTCGTCGCGCGTTTTCTGGCCGCGCCGGCGAGCGGGACTCTTTTCGCTGTGAAAAACTTAGTCAAAACAAAGTATTTGGGGTCTCCGCAGGGAGCACAGGGAGAATCAGGAGATATGAAGTCTGCCGTAAATTTGGATACGCACACGGTCACGGATATTGAATTTCAACCGGCATCACTGGATATCTGGGATGCCAAGTATCGGCTTGTAGCGAAAGACGGCTCGAAGATTGATGCGTCGATCGACGATACCTACCGGCGCGTAGCGCAGGCACTCGCAAATGTGGAGACGGAATCCAAGCGCGAACACTATTTTAAAGAGTTCGTATGGGCGTTGCGTAGCGGCGCGATTCCGGCAGGCCGCATCGTGTCGAACGCCGGCGCCCAGGAACACAAACCTGCGACGTCTACGATTAACTGTACGGTATCGGGTACCGTCGGTGACTCGATGGACAATATTCTCAATAAGGTCCACGAGGCGGGTCTGACACTCAAAGCGGGCTGTGGCATTGGCTACGAGTTTTCGACGTTGCGACCCAAAGGCGCTTACGTAACCGGTGCCGGCGCCTATACGTCGGGTCCGCTGTCGTTTATGGATATCTACGACAAGATGTGTTTCACGGTGTCGTCGGCCGGCGGTCGTCGCGGTGCTCAGATGGGCACCTTTGATGTCGGCCATCCGGACGTTATGGAATTCATACGCGCCAAGCGCGAAGACGGTCGTTTGCGGCAGTTCAACCTGTCGCTGCTGGTTACTGATGAATTCATGCAGGCGGTTATCAAGGAAGATGACTGGAAGCTCGCGTTTCCGGTGACGCCGAAAGAGGTGAGGGAAGACGATCTCGATGTCACAGACAAGAGTCAGTTTGTCTGGCGCGACTGGCCAGAGGCCGGCAACTATGTCACGAATCCCGAGGGACTCGTCGCCTGCAAGATATACAAAACAATGCCGGCGCGTCGTGTCTGGGAACTCATCATGGCGTCGACCTACGATTTCGCGGAGCCCGGTTTCGTATTGATCGACAAGGTCAACGAGATGAACAACAATTGGTTCTGCGAGAATATTCGCGCGACCAATCCTTGTGGCGAGCAACCTTTGCCGCCCTACGGATCGTGCCTGTTAGGTTCGGTCAATCTGACCCGATTTGTTGTCAAGCCATTTACCGACGAAGTGCGCTTCGACTGGGAAAATTTCAGGAAAGTCGTCAAGACCTTTACACGCATGCTGGACAATGTTGTGGAAATCAACGGTTTGCCCTTGCCACAGCAACGCAACGAAATTCTGAGAAAGCGCCGTCATGGTATGGGCTTCCTGGGGTTAGGGTCCACGATCACGATGATGCGTATGAAGTACGGCGATCCTGCGGCCGTGGAATTCACCGAAGAGATTGCCCGTCAACTGGCGTTGGCCGGCTGGGAAGAGGCGCTCGAGCTGGCGAAGGAAAAGGGCCCGGCGCCGATCATGAGCGAGACCTTCGAAGTTACCGATGAGATGCTGCGCCGGCGTCCGGAAATGCGCGCTGACGGCTACCAGGCGGGCGACAAGGTGCCAGGCCGTATTCTGCATGCGCGCTACAGCCGTTACATGCAGCGGATCGCCGCCGAAGCACCGGAGCTTGTTGAGCAGTTGGCCGAGACCGGCGCCCGGTTCACACACCACAGTTCAATAGCGCCGACAGGCACGATATCGCTGTCACTGGCTAATAACGCCAGCAACGGCATCGAACCGAGCTTCGCCCATCATTACTTCCGTAATGTCATTCGCCAGGGTAAGAAGACCAAGGAAAAAGTCGACGTCTTTTCCTTTGAGCTGCTGGCGTATCGTGGACTTGTTGACCCCGATGCCATGCCTGCCGGTCCAGGTGAGGGGGCGGCTGAGGGTTCATTGCCGGATTACTTCATCACGGCAGAGGAGGTATCACCGACACAGCATGTGGATATCCAGGCCGCGGCGCAAAAGTGGATCGACTCATCGATTTCGAAGACAGCGAATGTACCGACCGACTATCCCTATGATGATTTCAAGAATATTTACCTGTATGCCTACGAGCAGGGCCTGAAGGGATGCACGACATTCCGTTTCAATCCCGAGGCATTCCAGGGTGTTCTGGTCAAAGAGAAAGACCTGAAGAATACGAACTACACGTTCACGCTGGAAGACGGCTCGACGGTCGACCTGAAGGGCGACGAAGAGATTGAGTACGATGGCGAAGTCCATACCGCCGCAAATCTGTTCGACGCACTAAAAGAAGGCTACTACGGAAAGTTTTAAATGATCAAAATAGACAAGAAGATTGTCGGCTATGCCGTCAACAAACCAGAAGCCGAACAAGAATTGGCCAAGCCCGAGTTCAAACGCGAGGGCGGCGGCAGTAATCGCGCCGAAGTTATTCGCATGCACGAAAGGCTTGAGCGGCCTGAGGTGCTGGTTGGATCGACTTACAAGGTCAAGACGCCGGTGTCGGACCACGCGATGTACGTTACGATTAATGACATTATTCTCAACGAAGGCACCGAGCATGAAAAGCGCCGCCCGTTCGAGATATTTATCAATTCCAAGAATCTGGATCACTACCAGTGGATCGTGGCACTGACGCGCATTATTTCTGCTGTCTTTCGTAAGGGCGGCGACGTGACATTCCTGGTAGAGGAGCTCAAGGCTGTCTTCGACCCTCGCGGCGGTTACTGGCAGACGGGCGGCAGATTCATGCCATCGATTATCGCCGAGCTTGGCCATATCGTAGAGAAGCATCTGATCATGATCGGCCTGATGGCCGCTCCGGAACTCGACGAAGAGCAGAAAAAGCTCGTCGCCGAGAAACGCGCCGAATTCGAGGAGTCGAGAAAGCAACAGGATGCGTTCTCAGCCAGCGACTACCCTGAAGGCGCTCAGCTGTGCACCAAGTGCAATACGGTCGCCGTTATCATGATGGATGGGTGCATGACTTGTCTCAGTTGCGGCGACTCCAAATGCAGCTGAGCTGAGAGCGCTTTGGCCGGCGCGTTACATTGTTAACCGAATCGCGAAATCTGCTCACGTACTAGTATGTACGCTCCGCGATTTCGCGATCCGCTTGCCTCGTACCGCACTCGCCCAAAACACTCTCATTGCATGATCCACGTGTCATGATCTGCTAAATTGCAGCCGTGACCATTCGAATTCCCGATTTTTCCAAGACGCATGTCGTCGTAGCCGGCGACGTGATGCTCGATCGTTACCTGTTCGGCTCGACGGGCCGAATTTCGCCCGAGGCGCCGGTGCCGGTCGTACATGTGCAGGAAACCGATGACCGCCCTGGCGGCGCCGCAAACGTTGCTGTCAACCTCGCGACCCTGGGCGTATCGACGCGGCTGGTCGGCGTGGTGGGCGAGGATGCAGCGGCCGCTTCGCTGGAGTCGATTCTGAGCCAACACGGCATCGTCTGTGAATTTGCGCGGGCCAAGGATCGTCCCACGATCACCAAGAGCCGTGTGCAAAGTCGCGGCCAACAACTCATTCGGCTCGATGAAGAGAACGCTGCGGCGATGCCCGGCGAAGCAATGGCAAAGGCGCTTCGCAAATCGTTGGACGGCGCCGGTGCCGTCGTGCTGTCCGACTATGGCAAGGGCACGCTTTCTGACGTCAGGGGCCTGATCAATGCCTGTCGCGAAGCCGCTATTCCTGCGTTGGTCGACCCCAAGGGTACGGATTTCAGCAAATACCGGGGCGCATCACTGATAACGCCCAACCAATCGGAGTTCGAGGCCGTTGCGGGCGTTTGTGAGACCGATGACGAACTGGTTCGTCATGCCCGGCAGATGATCGACGAACTTGATCTCGCTGCCGTGCTTATCACGCGCAGTGAAAAAGGAATGCTGCTGGTCGAGGATGGTGCCGAGCCTGTATTCCTTTCGACCCAGGCAAGAGAGGTCTACGACGTGACCGGTGCCGGAGACACAGTCATCGCCACGCTCGCCGGGGCTCTCGCCAGTGGTCAGGACCTCGCATCAGCAGCCGCGCTGGCCAATCTGGCTGCCGGCCTGGTCGTTCGCAAAATCGGTGTCGCGGCCGTCACGCCCGGAGAAATCAGCGCCTGGCTGCATCAGCGGGGGCAGGGCGGGCGTGGGTTGGTCGCTCTGGACCAACTGCGAGCGATGGTCAGCGAGTCGCACGACAGAAATGAGCGCGTCATCATGACCAACGGCTGCTTCGACGTTTTGCACGCCGGGCATGTCGCCTACCTGGAAGAGGCAAAGAGCCTCGGCGATCGCCTCATCGTTGCCGTGAATGACGACGATTCGGTGAGGCGGTTGAAGGGCCAATCTCGGCCGATCAACACCCTCGAGGATCGCCTGCTGGTACTCGCCGGTCTGGCGGCGGTCGACTGGGTCATTCCATTTTCCGAAGACACGCCCGCTGCGCTCATCGCGCAGGTTCTCCCCGATGTTCTTGTCAAAGGTGGCGACTACGCGCCTGAAGAAATCGCAGGTGCCAGGGAGGTTTTGCAGAACGGTGGTGAAGTTCGCGTTCTGTCATTTCGGGACGGTCACTCCTCCAGCCGCATCATCGACAAAATGTGTGACTGAAAGCCGATGAACTGACGCTTCTGTGCGCTTTTTCTACAATCTCCTGACTTATCTGCTGTTGATCCCATACGCGGTCTATTGGCTCATCCGCGCCGTCGGTAATCGATCGTACCTGGACCGTCTTGGGCAACGATTCGGCTGGGGATTCCCGAAAATAGATTGCTGCATCTGGATTCACGCGGTGTCGGTTGGTGAGGTTCAGGCGGCGTTACCGCTGATCAGAGTGCTTCGGAAACGTTTTCCGCAACGACAGCTACTGGTGACGACCGTTACGCCGACAGGCGCCGCTCGCGTAAGAGCCGTGTTTGGCGACTCCGTTCATCACAGTTACCTGCCGCTGGAATTTCCAGTGGCAGTGAATGGTTTTTTCGAGGCCGTGAATCCTGATTTGGCCCTGATCATGGAAACGGAAATCTGGCCAAATCTTTATCGCGCTTGCGGCGTGCGTGACGTCCCACTGATCCTGGTAAGTGCCCGAATCTCGCCCCGATCGATCCCCGGTTACTGGAAGTTCCTGCCGCTCATCCGCGACACCTTGTCTCACGGTATTATCATTGCAGCACAGAGCCAGTCCGATGCGGATCGTTTCCGTTCCCTGGGCACCAGCGCCGAGCGAACGTGGGTAACGGGCAATATCAAGTTCGATGTGGAACTGCCTCCGCAGATCGAGCAGCAGGGTGCTGCACTCCGGTCCGGACTCTTCGGAGATCGTCCCGTCTGGATAGCCGCGAGCACGCATGACGGTGAGGAACAGATCGTGCTTGCCGCACATAAAATTCTGCGCGAGCAATTCCCGGACCTGCTGTTGATCCTGGTGCCGAGACACCCGGAGCGATTCTCGATGGTTTGTGAGCGCGCAAAAAAGTACGGGTTCAAGGTCGTTTCAAGAACGGAGGGCATTGCCTGTTCCGCGTCGACAGCTGTCTTTCTCGGCGACACGATGGGCGAAGTGCCGCTGTTCTATTCAGCGAGCGACGTTGCATTTGTCGGTGGAAGTCTCGTGCCTGTCGGCGGCCACAATATCCTGGAGCCTGCTGCCCAGGGCGTGCCGGTAATAAGCGGGCCACACCTTTTCAATGCGCAGGATATCGCCGATATGTTTATTGGCCTGAAGGCGTGTCGTATCGTCCAGAACCAGGGAGAATTGGCTGTCGCAATCGCTGACCTGCTTGCAAATCCGGACACTGCGGCCAAGCTCGGCCAGAACGGCTTGGCGTTATTGCAAAAGAACAGAGGTGCGCTGGCGCGGCTCCTGGTGTTGCTGGAGCCTCATCTTCACAAACAGGTCGGCGACTAGAATCCCGCGGCGTCGCCCTCGGCCTCTTCTGCTATGACCTGCTCCGGTGGCTTGCGTTCGGTCAGCGCGCGATCAATCCGTTCCAGATCCTGGACCGCGAGGTTGCCCGCAGCCTGTTTCAACCTGAGCGCGTTGAGGACGTAGTCATAGCGACTTTGGTAATAGTTCGTAATTGCCAGGTACAGCGAAAACTGTGAGTTGAGTACGTCGACAATCGTTCGCGTGCCGACCTCAAACCCAGCTTCCGTCGCTTCCAGTGCTGTTTGGCTCGATGCGACAGCCTGTTTCAGCGCCTTGACACGACTTCTTTCCGATATCACGCCGAGGTAAGCATCTCGTGCCTGACGTTCGGTTTCCCGCGTAACGCGCTGCAACTGCTCGCGCGATGCCCGGTGCAGATACACGGCTTCGCGGACGCGCGATGAAGTGCCGCCGCCGGAGAAGATCGGCACGCTGAACTGAATCGATATCGTGTCGGAATCACGGGTTGTGTCAATGTCCGACGACGAAGGGGGCACAGGGCCGCCGGCGGTCGTCGCGTCACCTTCGGATTGGGTTTCGCCCGTGCGCGCGACCAGGTCGAGCGTCGGATAATGCCCGGTTCGGCGGAACGCGATTTCGTCGCGTGCAATTTGTTCGTCAAGGCGGCTGGCCACGAGATTGAGGTTCTGGCTCATCGAAAGATCGACCCAACTCGCCTCGTCACTGGGCGTTGGCTTGATGAGCGGAAAGTCCTCACCGGGGGCCGACAGCGCAGGAACGTATTGCCCCGTTATCTCTCGCAGGAATTCGCGTGCCGTCGCCAGCGAGCGCTTGGCGGCGATCTCGTTGGCAACGGCCTGGTCATAGGCCGCTTGCGACTCCTGCACGTCGGTGATGGCGATCAGTCCAACTTCAAATCGCTGCTTGGCCTGCTCCAGTTGGCGGGCAATGGCCATGCGGTCGGCGTGGATCGACGTCAAGCGATCCTCAGCAGCCAGCACACCGAAGTAGCGTTCCGCCACACGTACGATCAGATCCTGCTGCGCCGCTTCCCTGATTGCTTCGGCGCGAGCCACCACTTTGTCAGCGCGACGCAGGTTCACGACCTGGTCCCAGCGGAACAGCGTCTGACGCAGCTCGAAATTCCACGTTGGACCGTCCGTCTCCTGATCGAAATTGATGGTGTCTCCGATGGAGGGCTCGAAATTGGACCCGGACGCATCGACTTTGGTCCAGTCGCCGTTCGCGGAAATCTGTGGAAGCAGCACACTGCGCGCCTGTGGTTTGGCCTCCAATGCCGCAAGTCGCCTCGCCTCGGCTTCGTGAATCTGTGGATCGCTCTGCAAAGCCTGCTGATAAATCTCGAGCAGAGATGCTGCATGAACCCCTCCGGGTATTGCGAAACCGCCAATAGTCATTAGTAAGATATTGATAGTTCGTATTTTTTTCATCTTTCCCCGTTCCGCAGGCAGGCTGCTGTCACGTTCTAAGTGTTATAGTCTACTATATCACTAAACCAGTTAAAATAAACCAGTGTCCAATCTTAGATGCAATAGAGACGGTGAGTGGTTTCCTTGTTATTTTCCGCGTCTCCCGGCTAGAAGGAAAACTGCGGGGGTAATGCCGCGTTCACGAGCGGCGCGAGCGTCGTTTCGAACAAAGATACGGTTTGCCAGTCATTCTCGCTCGTACGTTCGATGAGCTTCGCGCGCATCGCCGGGGCATTCCCGACTACGACAAACAGTTTCCCATGAGGGTTCAAAGCCTGGACAAAACGCGGATCGAAAGACTGCAACGAGCCTGTGACGGCGATGGCGTCAAAACCGCCGGCGGGCAGCTCCTGCATCGCGTCCATCTCGAGCAACTCAAAATTACTGATGCCACAACTTTCAAGCTTGTTCGCCGCCGCCTCGAGAAAGTCGTCGTAAACGTCGATGCTCGTGACGTGCGCCGCGAGCCTGGCAAGACAGGCTGTCAGGAATCCGCTGCCGGTGCCCACTTCGAGAACGCGCTCGTCGCCGTCGAGTCCCAGGGCCTGTAGTACGCGACCTTCGACCGTAGGCGTCATCATGTACTGATCATGGCCGATTCCGATCTCCGTGTCGGCAAATGCCAATGCTTCGAAGCCGCTCGGCACGAATCGTTCCCGCGGCAATTCCCGTAACATGGAAAGAACGTCTTCGTCGTAGACATTCCAGCCTCGGACCTGCTGGTTGACCATCTGCAGACGTGCAAAGTCGATGTTCATTGTTGGTCTTTCCGTAACTATATGAATTTAAAACAAAAAAAAGATAGCTGGTCAAAAATGTAACAATTGTCGTGTGACTCGTCGCGGACGCTGTTCGCGAATTATGGTGAATAGCCGCGGCGGGATCACGTTGCTGGGATATGCTTACATATGCTTGGTTTATTTGAGCTTTTTGTGGGTTGAATCTTCGGATGCGGAGATACCAAACGAGCCGCAATAATAACAACAAATGATCCTAACTAACTTGGCTGTATCGTAACCCGGGCTCTGAATGTCACCAACCTCATTAATCATTGCTCTCTCAGCGCTGGCCCTCCTGGCAATAGCAACGGGCCTGCTTGTCTGGCTCTCGAGGGCCAAGTTGGCGCGGCGCGTCAAGCGTCTCAATGAGGAAATGCTCGAGGCGTCCCAGGACGCTTCGGTAGGCCGACGAATGACCATTCCTGATGACCCCGATACGGGTCAACTTGCACAGACCGTGAATCGCTTGTTTGACGCGCTCGGCGAGCGCGACGAAGAGATCCAGAGCCGGGATCGTCTGTTCAAGGACTTCGCGCACACTCTGCCGGAAATCGTCATTATCCATGACGAGAAAATACTGCTTGCCAATGAGTCCGCCGCGGCCCTTGTTGGGCTGGAGTCTGCGCAATTAGTGGGTCGTGAAATCGCCGACCTGGTGAAGCCGGCGTACCGGGCCCTGTTTCGCAAGACGGTCGCGACACGCCTGGCTGGAGAAGACGCGCCTCGCCGAATCGAGATGCAGCTGATAAATGGTAACCAGACCGGGCTATGGGTCGAAGCGCAGAGTTCCAACATCGAGTTCGGAGGTCACCGTGCGATTCTCACGATCGCACGGGATGTCAGCCATCGCAAGAGCCTGGAAGTGTCATTGTCGCGCAGCAAGCGGCAGGCGCAATACACGCTCGAATCAATTTCCGAAGGCATCATTACAACCGACACCGATGGGCACATCGATTACATGAACCTGGCCGCTGAGGCGTTGACCGGCGCCAACCGGGACGACGCTGCTGGACACCGTGTCGGCGAGCTGTTTACGTTGGTCGACGATGCCGATCGCCGGCCGCTGGGCGACCCTGTCGAGCGCTGCCTGGCAATGCGACGACGCGTCAATATGGGACGGCGCGCGGTCATGGTCAGTGCCGACGGCGAACACGAGCACTCCGTAGAGATCACGGCATCGCCCGTCAGAGGCCCGAGCAACAGCATCACAGGGGCTGTAGTCGTTTTCCATGATGTCAGCGAGCTCCGCGGTCTAACTCAAAAGATGTCCTACCAGGCGACACATGACCCGCTAACGGGTCTTATCAATCGCCGCGAGTTCGAGCGCCGCCTCGATGAGGCCATGGACTCGGCGCACTCCGAGGAAGCTGTTCATATCGTGTTCTACATGGACCTCGACCGATTCAAGGCAGTCAATGACAGTTGTGGTCACCTTGCCGGCGATAACATGCTGCGGGAAGTCGCCGCACTGATCAAAGATCAGGTACGCGAGTCGGATTTTGTCGGCCGCCTTGGGGGTGACGAATTCGGCGCATTGCTGATGGGTTGCCCGATCGAAAAGTCGCGACAGATTGCCATGGATATCTGCAACGCGGTCGCGGGCTATCGCTTCGTCTGGAAAGACAAGATCTTCAACATTGGCATTTCAATAGGTCTGGTTGAAATCAGCCATGTGAGCGGCACACTGCAGGACGTCATGAGTGCCGCCGATTCGGCCTGTTACATGGCGAAGCAACAGGGCAGGGGGCGGGTGCACGTGTATTCGGCGCGCGATGAAGCGGTGGCCCGTGAACGTGGCGATATCCAATGGCTGCGACAGCTACAGACTGCGCTGCACGAAGACCGCTTCGAGCTGGCCGTGCAACCCATCATTGCGATGAGTGGCAGAGCGGACTCAGGGCCCTCGGTCGAGGTCTTGGTGCGCCTGAATGACGGCCAGGGCCGCCCGACGAATTCGGCTGAATTCCTGCGGCCGGCGGAGCGCTATCACATGATGCCGCAGATCGATCGATGGGTGATCAATGCGTCACTTGCGGCAATATCGAGCGGCGAGATCAAGTTACCCGCGCATCGCAGCTGCGCGATTAACCTGTCCAGTCAGACACTGGGTGATGAAGCGTTCCTCGATTTCGTTGTCGATGCGCTCGACCGTTCCGGCGTGGCGCCATCTTCGATTTGCTTCGAAGTCACGGAAGCGGCAATCCTCTCGAACATTCAGCATGCGCAGCGATTTATCGAGGTCCTGCATGGGATCGGATGCGAATTCTCACTCGATGACTTCGGCAGCGGATTGGGCTCATTCTCGAGTCTCAAACATCTGCCGGTCGACTATTTGAAGATCGATGGCACATACACGCGCAACCTGCAGTCCGACCCTGTCAACCAGGAAATGGTCTCAGCGATGATCAAGCTGGCGCGAACGATGCAATTCCGCGTCGTTGCCGAACAGGTCG